>CAJICQ010000526.1_pt1 | contig 21104 bp, 20 predicted proteins | sample 9199721 | NCBI WGS metagenome assembly CAJICQ01 (sample SAMEA7708344, study PRJEB35096) | sediment metagenome | biome: marine neritic benthic zone biome [ENVO:01000025]; feature: sediment [ENVO:00002007]; material: shallow marine sediment [ENVO:03000034] sea grass bed [ENVO_01000059] ...
CGAACTTTCGCCGCGACGTCAGCCGACACCCATTGTGTCCACACATCCTCTTCGGTCTGCAGGAAATGAATCGCCGCGGTCTCGCCGTCGGCCTGGTTCTCGGTCATCCAGGCCAGGAAGCCGTTCATAAAGGCGTTGGTGAACGAGCGGCGCTGCAGATAGGCGAACGCCTCCGGCACCCGCTTGGCCAAATCGGCCGCCACGACGGTCTGCACCAGCGACGGCGGATACATGGTCGCCTGCGGGTCTTCGCAGTCAGCTTGCGAGATGCAGTCCTCGTAGTGCGGAACGTCAATGCCGGAACCGAAGTCGACCTTCACCATTTCGAAGCGGCCGAGCAGCGCGGTCGGCGCCCAATAGTAACCGAACCATGGCTCCTGGCGGTTGTAGGACTTCTCGATCGAGCCGGCGAGGCCGGCGCCCGAGCCCGGATCGACATACTGGAACCCGGCGTCTTCGAGACCCAGCGCGGTGAACAGGTGGCCGCTGGTGATCTGGCAGTTCCAACCCGACGGGCAGCCCATGAACATCGAGCTATCGGGATCCTCTGGGTTCTTGAACATCGCGGCCTTCGCCTTGACGCCCTCGATCGTCGCCAGTGACGGATCCTTGTCGACGAGAAATTTCGGCACCCAGAAGCCTTCCTCGCCGCCATCCGACAATGACTTGCCGGCGATCACCAGCCGGCCTTCTTTCACGCCGGCGTCGAGCGCTTCCTTGAACGAGTTGGACCACAGTTCGGGGGCCACATCGGGTTCACCCTTCTCCATCATCGAGGTGCCGGTCGGCATGGTATCGCCGGGCACCAGATTGGCGTCGCAACCGTAGCCGTGGTCGAGAATGAACCGGTCGAGCGCCGCCATAAAGGTGGCGGAGTTCCAGTTCATGTCGGCGATGGTGACGCTGCCGCAGCCTTGCGCATGGGCCGGTGCCGGCACAAGGCTCACGGCAATCACCGCCGCCAGGGCTGCAAGTGCCGATTTCAGATAAGTCACGTTAGGCCTCCTTGTCTTTGCTATCCCCCACCTCATGCTGCCAAAGGCCCCACCGGCGAGACAAATCAAGTAAATTTTATTGAATAATTTCAACACACTATGAACTACCTACGAACGAAGTCAACAGCGGACGGCCAACGCCGCTAAGTGGCGAGCTCGGTGACGATCAAATTCTCGCTTTCCAGCGTGCGGTGCACCGGACATTTATTGGCGATCTCGAGCAGCCGCTGACGGGTCGCCGCGTCGAGATCGCCGGTAAGCTCGATCACCCGGTCGATGCGGTCGATCTTGCCTTCCTTGGTCTCGCACTCGGCGCAGTCGTCGGCGTGGATTTTGTCGTGGCGCAGGCGAACCACCACCCGCTCGAGCGGCAGCTGCTTGCGGTTGGCGTACATGCGCAGGGTCATCGAGGTGCATGCGCCGAGGCCCGCGAGCAGCAATCCGTAAGGCGTCGGCCCGGTATCGCCGCCGCCGACGCGCGGCGGCTCATCGGCGCGCAAGCGGTGCCGCCCGGCGGCGATTGCCTGGGCAAACGGATTTTCACCGGTCTCGCCGACCACGACCTCGCCCTCGCCTGCGCTCACGGTCGCCGGCTCGCTGGCCTCATCGGCCGGCAGGTAGCGCCTCGCCCAGCCGGCCAGCGCGGTCGCCGCGTAGACCGCGTCCTCGCGGCGCGACAGCAGATGGTCGGCGGTATCGAGCGAAATGAAACTCTTGGGGTGTTTGGCCGCGGCAAAGATCGCCCCGGCATTGTCGATGCCGACGATTTTATCGAAGGGGCTATGCATCACCAGCAGCGCCCTGCGCAGCGTGGCGATGCGGTCTTCAAGAGCCTGCTCGCGGATATCGTCGAGAAATTGCTTCTGCACCCGGAACCGCCGTCCGCCGATCGATACCTCGGCCTCGCCCTCGGCTTCGATGGTCGCCGCCGTGTCGCCGAACAGATGGGCGACGTGGCCGGGATCGGCGGGCGCGCCGATCGTCGCCACCGCCTTGCATTCGGGGATGTCGCCGGCCGCCGCCAACACCGCCGCCCCGCCCAGGCTGTGGCCAATCAACAGCGCCGGCGCCGCGTAGGCATCCCGCATGTGGTTGGCGGCGGCGATCAAATCTTCCACGTTCGAGGAGAAGTTGGTGTTGGCGAACTCGCCTTCGCTATGACCGAGGCCGGTAAAATCGAAGCGCAGCACCGCCACGCCGGCTTCGGCGAGCGCGCGGGCGATTTGCGATGCGGCAAAGATATCCTTGGTACAGGTGAAACAGTGGGCGAATAGCGCGTAGGCGCGCGGCGGCGTGTCGGGCGCGTCGAGACGCGCCGCCAAGGTTTCGCCCGAATGCCCCGGAAACGCCACTTTCTCAGTTTTCATCGTCAACTCTCCCTCGCTCGCTGGCTGCACTAATCTGGCCGCTCTTGCGTCAAGTCAAAGACCCACCACCCTTGCCGACGCATCCTCAACCATGTCACAGGCAGACGCCGTTCACCATAATCGCCAGCCGGAGGACCGGCCCATGATCGTTTCCCGCTCGTTACCGCAGCTCACCGGTCGGCTCGTACCGTTGGTGCGGACCCGGCTGTGGCTGCAGGTGCTGATCGCGATGGCGCTCGGTGTCGCCTTCGGCATCGCCATTGGACCGACGACCGGCTGGGTCGATCCGGAGGTCTCCCTCGTCATCGGCGCGTGGGTGGCGTTGCCCGGCAAGCTCTTCCTGCTCGCCATCCAGTTTGTTGTCGTGCCGTTGATCGTGGCCTCGGTAATTCGCGGGATCGCCGCTGGCGAGGGCCCGACCGGCCTCGGCGACCTGGGACTGAAAACGAGCCTGTTCTTTGTTGCCTCGACAATCCTCGCGGGCGCACTCGGCCTCGCCGTCGCCCTGTTGATCCAGCCGGGCAGTTTCGTCGACAGCGCCGCGGTGACGGCGGCGTTGGCCGGCGATGCCGGCGGGACACCGGTCGCCGCACCAACCGCACCGCCAACCGTCGGTGAAATCCCGGAATTGATCGCCGGTCTGTTCCCCAGCGACCCGCTGACCACCTTCACCAGCGGCAACATGCTGCAGATCGTCATCGCCGCCATGATCATCGGCGTCGCGGTGGTGATGACGGCGAGCGAGCAGCGGCAGCCGCTGCTCGACCTGCTGGCGTCGGTTCAGGCCGCCTGCATGGTGATCGTCGGTTTTGTTCTGCGCCTGGCGCCGTTCGCCGTGTTCGGGCTGCTGGCGCAGATCAGCGCCCGTATCGGCATCTCGGCGCTGCTCGGCACCGGCATGTACGTGGTCACCGTAATCGCCGGATTGGCCGTGCTCTTGCTGTTCTATCTCGCCACCGTGCGCGTATTCGGCGGCCGCCGCATTGGGGTGTTTCTCAGGGCATCTCGAGAGGTCATGCTGCTGGCATTTTCGACCTCCAGTTCGGCTGCCGTTATGCCGGTGACGCTAACGACCACCGAACAGAAACTCGGCGTGCGCAGCAACGTCGCCCGCTTCGTCATTCCTCTGGGCACAACCATCAATATGGCCGGTACGGCGCTCTACCAGGCCGTCGCGACCCTGTTCCTCGCCCAAGTGTTCGCCGTCGATATCGGCTTGTCCGGCATGATCCTGATCGTCGTCATGGCGACCGGCGCCGCCATCGGTTCGCCGGGGACGCCCGGGGTCGGTATCGTGATCCTGGCGACCATCCTGACCAGCGTCGGCGTGCCGTCCGCTGGCATAGCCATAATCCTTGGCGTCGACCGGTTGCTCGACATGTGCCGTACCGTCGTCAACGTCACCGGCGATATGGTCGCCAGCGTTACCATCGACCATCTGACGCGCAGCGACGTCGAACGCGCCGAAGAGCAACTCGGAAAAGTTCCTACACCGGCCATGCCCGCATCCGACAGCGAGCGGGCCGGCGCCTAATCGATCGGCCGGTTCGGGCCGGTCGAATGATGTTGGCTTTGGATTCTCACATCTACGGCCTGCCGTTCCGCCAGAAACCGCGGCACCGGTGGCAGCGAGCGCCATGGTGACGACACATTTTCAATCCATCGTGATTTCGCTGCGCCTTGGCCTGGCGCGGGTCGTCCCGTTATGATCCGCGCCGACGCATGACTCACCCATGATTGGCGCGTATGGAACGCCAACGGAGAACAGGAATGGATTCACGTATTTTGCCGGTCGCGCTCGTGATAGCGCTTGGTCTGCTTCCACCGATCACGTCCGCCCAAGCCCAGCAGCCCCACGGTTCCGGACGCAACAGTCTGTTTGAGTACGACGCCAGCCACCCTGCCTACCGCGACATCCAACGCGAAGAATCGCTCGGCCGCGAGCACATCGACGGTCCGGTCGATTACGGCACCGATTTCCCGACCTCGGGCCCCCATGACCCCTCGCCCGCCCGGCCCGGTTTCTACGACGAACCGGTGGACCTGGAAACGCTGGTCCACGCGCTCGAGCACGGCAACATCGTTATTTATTACGATCAGCCCAGCGACGCGGCGATGAAGCTGATCCGCAGCTGGACCGATCAATATCAGGGCGTTTGGGACGGCGTCATCGCGGTGCCGTATGAGGGATTGGGCGAGAGCATTGTTATGACCTCATGGCAGCATCGTCTGGAGCTGCCCAAGATAGACGTGCGGGCGTCGTTTTTCGTCGACGCGTTCCGCGGCCGCGGACCGGAGAACCGCGTTCGCTAGCGCGCCGCCCGCCGGCTGCAGATGAGCAAGCCACCCTCCAAACCGGTCGAACTTATCGAGCGGGAAACGCCTTATCAGGGTTACTTCCGCATCGACCGCTACACGCTGCGTCACGAGCTCTTCGCCGGCGGGATGAGCGAACCGCTGACCCGCGAGGTCTTCGAACGCGGCCACGCAGCGGCGGTGCTGCCCTACGACCCGGAGCGCGACGCGGTGGTGTTGATCGAGCAGTTTCGCATCGGCGCCTATGCCGCCGGCCGAGATCCGTGGCTGATCGAGATCGTCGCCGGTATCGTCGAAGACGGCGAAACGCCGCGCGAAGTGGCGCTGCGCGAACTGGGTGAAGAAGCCGGCCTGACCGGCGATTTGGTGGAACCGATCGGCGACGTCATGTTGTCGCCCGGCGGCACATCGGAGACGATCGCCTTGTTCTGCGCCCGCATTGACGCCCGCGCGGCAAACGGCATCCACGGCCTGGCCGACGAGCACGAGGATATCCGCGTCACCACCATGGCGTTCGCTGACGCCCTCGCCGCGGTCGAGCGGGGCGATGTCGTCAGCGCGCCGGCGATCATCGCCCTGCAATGGCTCGCGTTGCACCGGGACCGGTTGCGCGAACGCTGGCGCCGTTGACACCGCCCTTTCCCCGGGGGCCTTGCAGGCCTATGTAGCGGCAGTTAGTCTGCGCGCAAATTGTAGAACCTCAAGAACTACACAAAAGGTAGTGTAATGGACGTCCGCGACGGAGTTGTCGGCTCCATCGGAAATACCCCGCTGATCCGCTTGCATGGACCCTCGGAGGAAACCGGCTGCAATATCCTCGGCAAGGCCGAGTTCCTCAATCCGGCCGGCTCCGTCAAGGACCGCGCCGCCTTGGCAATCATCAAAGATGCCGAGGAGCGGGGAACCTTGCGGCCCGGCGGTGTCATCGTCGAGGGAACGGCAGGCAACACCGGTATCGGCATCGCCCATGTCGCCAACGCGCGTGGCTATCGCACGGTCATCGTCATTCCCGAGACCCAGACCCAGGAAAAGAAGGACGCCTTGCGCCAAGCCGGCGCGGAATTGATCGAAGTCGCCGCGGTGCCCTATCGCGACCCCAACAATTACATCAAATATTCCGGCCGTTTGGCCGAGGAACTCAACGAAAAGGAGCCGAACGGCGCGGTCTGGGCCAACCAGTTCGATAACACCGCGAACCGGCGCGGCCACTATGAGACCACCGGGCCGGAAATCTGGCAGCAGACCGACGGCACCCTCGACGGTTTCATCTGCGCGGTCGGTACCGGCGGCACGCTCGCCGGCGTCGGCGCCTACCTGAAGGAACAGAACCCCGACGTGAAGATCGGCCTCGCCGACCCGATGGGCGCGGCGATTTACAATTATTACGTCAACGGCGAGTTGAAAGCCGAAGGATCGTCGATCACCGAAGGCATCGGCCAGGGCCGCATCACCGGCAACCTCGAAGGCGCGGTGGTCGACATGCCGTACCAGATCCCCGACGAGGAGATGCTGCCGGTTCTCTTCGACCTGATCACCAAGGAAGGCCTCAGTCTCGGCACCTCGAGCGGCATCAATGTCGCCGGCGCCATGCGCATGGCGCAGGATCTGGGACCCGGCCATACCATCGTTACCGTGCTGTGCGACGGCGCGCACCGTTACGCCTCGAAGATCTTCAACATCGAATTTTTGCAAGAAAAGGGACTGCCTTTGCCGTCATGGCTTGCTAAGTAGAGTTCCATGACTAGCGAACAGCTTTTTCGCAGCGATCCCTATGCGCGCCATTGTGAGGCGCAGGTCGTCGCCGTCAACGATCGCGGCGGCATAATCCTCGACCAGACGGTGTTCTATCCCACCGGTGGCGGACAGCCCGGCGATAGCGGCGTCCTCAGATTCGCCGACGGCCGGGAAATTCCCATCGTGACCACCGTCAAAGGCGGCCCCGCGGACGGCGCCGACGCCATCGTCCACGTGCCCGCCGAGGGCAGCGCGGCGCCCACGGTCGGCGAGCGCGTGACCGCGCAAGTCGATTGGCAGCGCCGCCACCGCCATATGCGCGTCCATACCTGCCTGCACCTTCTCTCCGCCGTGCTGCCCTATCCGGTCACCGGCGGCCAGGTGGGCGACGGTAAGGGACGGCTCGACTTCGATATCCCCGAGGCCGGGCTCGACAAGGAAGAGATCACCGCCGAGCTCAACCGCCTGATCGCCGAAGATCATCCGGTCGCCGCGGAGTGGATCAGCGACGCCGATCTGGCGGCGCAGCCGGAACTGGTCAAGACCATGAGCGTCAAGCCGCCGACCGGCGCCGGCCAGGTTCGTCTGATCCGCGTCGAGGGCCTCGACCTGCAGCCCTGCGGCGGCACCCACGTGGCGCAGACCGGCGAGATCGGTCCGGTCACGGTGACCAAGATCGAGAAAAAAGGACGCCAGAACCGGCGCGTATCTGTTGCCTTAAATGAATAATTAAAACAAAACCTTATAGGGCTTTTTTTGATGTCATATGTGAATGAGGATGCGCTGGTCGATACCGCCTGGGTCGCCGCCCATTTAGACGACCCGGAGGTTCGTATCGTCGATGGGTCCTGGCACCTGCCGCCGACCGGCCGCAACGGCCACGATGAGTACCTCGAGGGACATATTCCCGGCGCCGTGTTTTTCGACATCGACGCGATCTCCGATCCCGCGAGCACCCTGCCCCACATGCTGCCGTCGGCCGTGGCGTTCGCCGCCGCCGTGGGGATGATGGGTATCAGCAACGACCACCGGGTTGTGGTCTACGATTCCGAGGGGCTATTTTCTGCGCCGCGGGTGTGGTGGATGTTTCGCGCATTCGGCCACGACAAGGTCGCGGTGATGACCGGCGGCTTCCGTGCCTGGCAGAATGAAGGCCGCCCGGTGACCGCCGAGGTGCCGTCGCCGCCGGCGGCCACGTTCGAAGCCCAACTGAATCAAGACATGGTGCGCTCGCTGGCGCAGATGCGCGCCAACCTCGAAAGCGGCGCCGAACTGGTGCTCGATGCGCGTGCGCCAGGCCGGTTCGCCGGCACCGAGCCCGAGATCCGCCCCGGCGTGCGGTCCGGTCACATTCCCGGCTCGGGCAATCTGCCCTACGCGGAAATCGTCGATGCAGAGACCGGCGCGTTTGTGCCGGGCGACGATTTACGCACCGCCTTCGATGCCCAAGGCGCCACTGGCACGCAGACGGTCACCACGACCTGCGGGTCGGGCATCACCGCCTGTATCCTCGGATTGGGTTTGCACCTGATCGGCCGCGACAATTGGGCGGTCTATGACGGGTCGTGGACCGAATGGGGCGGCAGCGACGACACGCCGGTCGAGGTCTAGGCCGTTGGCGAAAAAGCGGGAGCCGCGCGACGAGACCAAGCTGGTCAGCGGCGGACGCGATCCGGACGCCAATTTCGGTATCGTAAACCCGCCGGTCTATCACGCGTCCACGGTGCTAAAGCCAACGCTTGCCGAATGGCGCAACCGCGACTTCATGAAGGATATCGTCTACGGGCGCATCGGCACGCCGACCCAGCACGCGCTCGAAGAAGCTGTCGCGCTTATCGAGGGCGGCGACCGGGCCATTGCCGTGGCGTCGGGGCTCGGCGCGATCACCGTTGCCCTGACCGCATTCACCAAGGCCGGCGACCATATATTGGTGACCGACAGCGTCTATTACCCGGCGCGCGCCTTTTGCAAAAACGTGTTGGCCAAGTATGGCGTCGAAACCACGTTCTACGATCCGCTGATCGGCGGCGATATCGCTGAGCTGATCCGCGACAACACCACCGTGGTCTATACCGAAACCCCCGGTTCGCTGACTTTCGAGATGCAGGACGTGCCGGCCATCGCCGCAGCAGCACACGCGCGCGGCGCCATTGTCATGCACGACAACACCTGGGGCACGCCACTGTTCTTCAAGTCGTTCGAAAAAGGCATCGATGTGTCGATCCACGCCGCGACCAAATACATCGTCGGCCATTCCGACGCCATGCTCGGCGTTCTGGTCACCAAGAACGAGCATTTCGAAACCCTGTTCCACGGCTTCCGCTCGTCGGGCCAGCACGCCGCGCCGGACGATTGCTATCTGGCGCTACGCGGGTTGCGCACCATGGCGGTACGCTTGAAACAGCACCAGGCAAACGCGCTGACCCTCGCGCACTGGCTGGAGAGCCGGCCCGAGGTCGGCCAGGTGTTGTATCCAGCCCTCGAGAGCAACCCCGGCCATGAAATATGGAAACGGGATTTTCTGGGGTCCACCGGCCTGTTCGGCATCATCCTCGACCGGCACTACGACGACACCGCGTTGGGCGCGATGCTCGATCATATGGAGCTGTTCGCCATGGGCGCCAGTTGGGGCGGCTATGAATCGCTGATCTTGCCCGGGGCGCCACCGCGCACGGCAACCACGTGGGACCCGCCGGGCACGCTGTTGCGCCTGCATGTCGGCCTCGAACATACCGACGATTTGATCGCCGATCTCGACGCCGGGTTCGCACGGCTCAAGGCAGCGGGCTGATCAGCGCCGGCCCAGCAAAACTAGTCGTAACAAGACCGGTGTCAACGCGGTCGTCACCACCGCCGTGATCACCAGTGCGGAAAACAAGTGGGCGACGATGGGATCGCTGCGCGGGTGGTCGAACACGCCGGCGGCAAGCGCAATCGAGATGATAACCAGCTCGATGGCGCCGCGCCCGCTCATGCCGACGCCCACGGCGACAGCATCCCGCGGCCCCAGCCCCGACCACAACGCCGGCAGGCCGGCGCCGACCAGCTTGCCGAGGAACGCGATCACGATCAGCCCGGCGAGAAACCATGGCACCGAAACAAAGGCGTCGAGATCGAGCTGCATGCCGATCCAGGCGAAGAACACCGGTCCGAGAATACCCAGCGTGACTGGTTCGAGAATGGCCTTCTGGCGGTCATAGGCCTCGGCCCCGACCCGCTCGGGCTCGAAGAACAGACCGGCCATGAACGGCCCCAGCACGAAGTGCATGCCGAGATGTTCGGCGAGCGCGCCGAACCCGACGCCGACCGCTAGCAAAACGATCAGGCGCAATCCCGGGATCGCCACCGTTTCGATGCGCCGCCAAATAAATGGATAGCCGTAGTAGGCCAGCACGCCGGTGAGCGCAAAAAAGCCGGCCGCCTGGACCAGCAGATCGACCACCGCATAACCGTCGGGCAGCTGGCCGAGCGTGATCAGGTTGGTCACGATGGCGAGCAGCAACAGTCCGAAGACGTCGTCGAACAAGGCAGCCGAGACGACGATCTCGCCGACCGGCCGATGCAGCAGGCCGAGCTCGAGGAACAACTTGACCGCGACCGGAATGGCGGTGATCGCCAGGGCCGTGCCGACCACCAGCGCCTGCGCTTGCTTGAAATCCGAAGCCGGTAAAAAGACCCAGGCGAAGATAACGCCTGCGGCCAATGGGACCACCAGCCCGCCGCCGGCGACGGCCAGCGAGACCCGCGAGTTCGAACTGATCTCCCGCGGCCGCAATTCGACCCCGGCGTAGAGCATTAAAAAGAAGATCCCGATCTGCGCCACCTGCTCGGTCGCCGGGCTGGCGAAGATTGCCGCGAGCAGCGGCACGTCGCCGGCATAGGCGGTGAAGGCGATGGCGAGCACGACACCGGCGAGAACCTCGCCGACTGAAGCCGGCTGGTGCGCACGGGTGGCCAACCGGCCAAATATTCGCGTCGCGATGACAACGATGACGATTTGCAGCGCGTATTCCACGCCCCACCGTTTAGCAGGCGCGCTCGAGCGCCGTCTTGCGTTGAGTCAAACGTCGACCCTCGCCGCTTTCGCTGACCAATTCGCGCAATGCGGCACCGCCGAGCGGCAATGTCTTCGAACTTGGCGCTCACCGCGATGATACGCTAAAGTTATTTGCGTTTCATGATCGGCGCGAACATCCGGTCTCTCGGCACGACTCGCGCGATCGCCCGATTATGCAACGGGCGAACCGGCCGCTGCCGCGGCGGCTCGCTAAGGAGTGCATTATGGCTAAACCGCAAGAAGCGCCGAAAACCGTTTATCGGTGCCCACGATGCGACCACGAGCAGGAGTCCGATTACGAGCCCGAGCGATGTCCGATCTGTAATTTCCACGGACTGCCCGACGGCCGGTGGATCATGGAGTTTCGCTCTTAAGCGTCCCTGCAAGCGTCCGGTTGTAATCGAAAATCAGCGCACCCTGCCGGCAGCGCGCCGGCAGCAGAAAGGTTTGCGCGCTTTCCCCCGCCGCAACATTGTGGTTTTTATGACTGCGTCGATCGTCGCCATGAGTGGTCGCGTTCGAGCACATAACCAATGAAGCAGCGCGGATAACGCGCCGCGGTCTTTGTAGAGGGGGAGCAAAATGTTCGAGTATTTTCCTGACAATTACGCCTGGAGTTTGACCACGGCGACGCTGTTCGACGAGGTCGGCACGACCAGCGAGCCCCAAGAGGCGCTGCGGTCGGTCAAGCACTTGGCCGGCGGCGACCCGGCGGCGGCGAACGAAGCCTGGTACGAGGCGTTCACCCGGTTGGCCGAGAAGCTCGAGAGGTTGGGCGATATCGACCTCGATGAAGGTCACCCGCTGACCGCCGCGCGCAAGTATCACCGTGCCGGTATCTACCATTTGCGCGCCGAGCGCTTCCTCCACCACAGCGACGCCCGCGAGATCATGTCGTACCAGCGCGGCATCGATATCTACCGCAAGGCGCGCGAAGTGGGCCGCGACCCGGTGGAGTATGTCGATGTCCCCTTCGAGGGCGGCGCCATGCCGTGCCTCTTCGTCAAGGCGCCAGATGAATATGTGAAGAGTGGTGGCCCGGCGCCCTGCATGGTCCATATCCAAGGCTTCGATTCGCTGAAGGAATTCCACTACCCGATCATCGGCGAGGAATACCGGCGGCGCGGCATGCACATGCTGATCGCCGACCAGCCCGGCGCCGGCGGCGCGTTGCGCCTGCACGGGCTGGCCACCGGCCACGAGACCGAGCATTACGTGGCGGCGCTGGTCGACTACGCCGAGAGCCGCGACGATGTCGATAGCGAGCGCATCGGCCTGTCGGGCAATAGCCTGGGCGGCTACTACGCACCGCGCGCCGCGGCGTTCGAAAAACGCCTCAAATGCTGCATCGCCTGGGGCGCCATGTGGGACTTCAGCGTCTATTTCGAGCGCGCCTACGCCAAGATCGAGTCGGCGCCATCGGTGCCCGACATGGTCAGCCACGGCATGTGGGTGATGGGCCAGCAGACACCGGAGGACGCACTGGCGGTAGCACGCAAGATGACGCTGGAAGGCATCGCCGACAAAATCACCTGCCCGCTGCTGGTCGCCCATGGCGAGAACGACCGCCAAGTGCCCTTGTGGATGGCCGAAAAGACCTACGAAGAAGCGGTCAACAGCCCCAACCGCAAGCTCAAGATCTTCCGCCTCGACGAGGGCGGCGCCGAGCACTGCCAGATCGACAATCGCCAATTGATCGGCGATGTGATGTCGGACTGGGCGGCGGAGATCTGCGGCCTCGATCCGGCCGGAATCCGATGAAAACCAGGGCGATAAAGCTATAGGTCCCAGTAATAGGAAATATCAGTAAATAATATTGTCGCGGTATAGCCCGATTTCGTTACTATCCGCCGGCAAAATACCCAGGAGTCTAGCACCATGGCGCTGCCGAAAGTCATCATCCAGCTGTATCCGATGTTCCCGTCCGAGGGCGAAGAGGGCCGCAAGGCCAACCGCGGCATGGGAAACGACCCCGACACCTATCAGTGGGTAGTCCACGAGTGGACCGAGATCGTCAAGGCCTGCGAAGAGATGGGCGTGTGGGGCATGGCGACGATCGAGCATCACCTCCATTCCGAAGGCTACGAGATCGGCCCCAACCCGGGCATTCTCAACGCCAATTGGCTGTCGCAGACCAGCAAGATCCATGTCGGCGCGCTGGGCTATGTGATGGCGACCCGCGACCCGATCCGTGTCGCCGAGGAAACTGCGATCCTCGATCATCTGGGCGAGGGCCGTTTCTTCTGCGGTGTCGCGCGCGGCTATCAAAACCGCTGGACCAACATCATCGGCCAGTTCACCGAAACGCCGGCGACCCGCGTCCACGGTGACGCCGACGACCGCAAGAACCGCGAAATCTTCGAAGAGCGCGTCGAAATGCTGCTGAAATGCTGGACCGAGGAATCGGTTCGCCTCGACGGCGATTACTATAAGGCGCCCTACCCGCTCGACACCGGCGTCGAGAACTATCCGGCGTGGCAGATCGCCCGCGATGCCGGCGTCGAGGGCGAGGTCGACGAGAACGGCGCGGTACAGCGTATCTGCGTGGTGCCGAAGCCGTACCAGAAACCGCGCCCGCCGGTCTTCGTCGCGGTCAACAAGAGCCCCGAAGCGATCAAATTCTGCGCCAAGCACAATTTGATGCCGACCTACTTCATGACCACCGAGGGCATGTCGGAATTCATCGATCTATATGTCGAGGAATCGAAAAAATACGGCCGCCATCTGATCCGCGGGCAACAGCAAAACCTCGTGCGCTGGCCGCACATTACCAAGACGCCCGAGGACTACAACCGTAAGATCCGCGAGTACGACCTCGACATCTACAAGAACTTCTACGGGCCGTTCTTCCCGTTCTGGCCGCAGGGCGGCAGATCCGATGAAGAGTGCATTCAGGAGATCAAGGATTCCGGCTTCTTCATTGGTGGCACCGTCGATGAATCGATCAAGGCCTGGAAGGAGACCTACGAGCAGGCACCGGCCGAGTACATCACCTTAATCTTCCACTGGGCCCAGCAGCCCAAGGACGATCTGCTCGAGGAAATCGAGCTGTTCATGACCAAGGTGCTGCCCGAGCTGGAACTTCCAGACTTCGCCGCCGCCGCCGAATAGGCGCGCCGGCGGACACCGGACAATGAGCCTCAAGAAAGCCTGCGCGATCGCCGGCGTCGCCGAGTCCCGCCTCGGCGTGGTGCCGGATTCGACGGTGATGACCTTGCAGGCCGAAGCCATGGTTGCCGCGCTGGCCGACGCCGGGCTGGAAAAATCGGACGTCGACGCCGTCTTCAGCAGCGGCAATTGGGGCCGCCTGCCGCAGCTCCAGGTGGCCGAGTATCTCGGCATCCGCCCCAGCTATTCCGACAACACCTCGGTTGGCGGCGCCTCGTTCGAGTTCCACCTTGGCCACGCCGCGGCGGCGATCCAGGCCGGCCTGTGCAAGGTTGCGGTGATCCTCTACGGCAGCACCCAGCGCTCGCGCCGCGAGCGCCGCATTTTCCAGACGACCGCCGACCTGGGCTACCAGTACGAGGTGCCGTATGGGTTGCCGATCCCGGTCGGCGCCTATGCGCTGGCGGCCTCGCGCCACATGGCGCAGTACGGCACCACATCGGAACAGATGGCCGACTTGGCGGTGGCGACACGGGCGTGGGCGCAGTTGAACCCGGTCGCCTACCGGCGCGAGCCGCTCACGGTCGATGAGGTTCTCGCCTCCGACATGATCGCGTCGCCCTTGCACCGCCTCGACTGCTGCCTGGTGACCGACGGCGGCGGCTGCGTCGTGGTGGTCAGCCCGGAGATCGCCAAGACGCTGCCGAAGGCGCCGGTCTGGCTGCTCGGCCAGGGCGAGGCCCACAGCCACGCGCAGATTTCCGAAATGCCCGACCTGACGGTGACGCCGGCGGCGGAATCGGGCAAGCGCGCCTTCGCCATGGCGGGCATCTCCCATGGCGATCTCGACGTGGTCGAAATCTATGACTCGTTCACCATCACCGTTCTGCTGACGCTGGAATCGCTAGGCTTCTGCGCGCCCGGCGAAAGCGGCGCCTTCGTGGCTGGCGGGCGCACCGCACCGGGCGGCGAGTTTCCCTTGAATACCAACGGCGGCGGCCTGTCCTATTGCCATCCCGGCCAGTACGGCATTTTCCTGCTGATCGAGGCGGTACGCCAATTGCGCGGCGAAGCGGGCGACCGCCAGGTGCCCGATGCGAAATTGGCGCTGGCCAGTGGCACCGGCGGCGTGCTGTCGTCGAACAGCACCTGTATCCTGGGCCTAGAATAAGGGGGGAGTAAGCGACGATGGCCGACGAACTGCCCGATCCCGATTCCGCGCCCTACTGGGAAGGCATCGCTTCCGGCGAGCTGCGCTACCAGCGTTGCGGCGCCTGCGATGCGGCGATCTTCTATCCGCGCTCGATCTGTCCGGCGTGCGGCACGCCCGAGCCCCAGTGGCAAGTGTCGGCCGGCGACGGCGTCGTTCACGCCTGCTCGGTGATCCACCGCGCGCCGCCGGCGCACGCCGACGAAGTGCCTTATGTGGTCGCGCTGATCGATTTGGCCGAGGGCTTTCGCATGATGAGCCGCGTCGTCGATTGCGACCCCGAGACCGTTGCCGTCGGCCAAGCCGTTCGCGTCGTCTACCGTGAGGACAGCGACGGCAAAATGGCGCCCTACTTCGCGCCGGCGGCGTAACTCCGGCTCTGTCATGAAGAACAAACGCGCCGATAGCCTTGAGGACGCGGTCGCCACGATCACCGACGGCGCCACCGTGCTGGTCGGCGGCTTTGGCGGAACCGCCGTGCCCGAGTTTCTCATCGACGGTGTGTGCGACCGTGGCCTGCGCGGGCTGACGGTGGTCAGCAACAATGCCGGCACCGGCCACGCGGGCCTCGCCCGATTGATGGAGGAAGGCTGCGTCGCCAAACTGGTTTGCACCTTTCCGTGGGCCAAGGAATCGTTCGTCTTCAAGGAGCTCTATGACGCCGGCAAGATCGAGCTCGAGATCGTGCCGCAGGGCACGCTGGCTGAGCGCATGCGCACCGCCGGTGCCGGCCTCGGCGGCTTTCTGACCCCGACGGCGGTCGGCACCGACCTCGCCGAGGGAAAGCAGGTGCTGAACGTCGACGGCAAGGATTACTTGCTGGAATTGCCGCTGCATGCCGACATCGCGTTGATCAAGGCGTACAAGGTCGATCCGCGCGGCAACCTGATCTACCGAAAGTCGGCCCGCAACTTCGGCCCGATCATGGCGATGGCCGCCGACTACACGATTGTCGAGGTGGCTGAAGAAGTCGCAATCGGCGACCTCGACCCCGAGGTCATCGTCACGCCCGGCGTGTTCGTCGACCGTTATTTCGTCACTGGCCCTTACAAGCTCGGCAGGGGAAATCTATGAGCGCGCAAACCAACCTGTTGACCCGTGAACAGATTGCCACCTGCGTCGCCGCCGATCTGGAAGACGGCTGGCTGGTCAATCTGGGCATCGGCATGCCGACGCTGATCCCGGAATATATTCCGCCCGGCCGCGACGTGATGTTCCATAGCGAGAACGGCATCATCGGCATGGGCCCGCCGCCGGCGCCGGGCGAAGAGGACCAGGACTTGATCAGCGCCGGCAAGGGGCTGGTCACGCTGATCCCGGGCGGCGCCTACGTGCATCACGTCGACTCGTTCGCGATCGCCCGCGGCGGGCGGCTCGACTGCGCCGTGCTCGGCGCGTTCCAGGTCGCGGCCAATGGCGATTTGTGCAACTGGCGCCTGCCCAACCAGACGTCGGGCAGCGTCGGCGGCGCGATGGATATCGCCGCCGGCGCCAAGCGGGTGTTCGTGACGATGACCCACACGACGCGCGACGGCGAGCCCAAGATCGTCGCCGAGCGCAGCTACCCGCTGACGGCGGGCGGTGTGGTGACCAAGGTCTATACCGATATGGCGGTGATCTCTGTCACCGAAAACGGCCTGGTGCTCGACGCCGTCGCGCCCGGCCTCACGGCAGACGAGGTGCAGGCGGCGACCGGCGCGCCGCTCGATACCGCGAGCGTCGCGACGATCGCGGTGGCGGCCTAGCCGTCCGGAACTAAACGCGTATATCGACCTCGCCCTTCGAGACCCCCACCTTCGCGAAGCGCTCCGGCGGGCTCCTCAGGGTGAGGTCGTTTGGTAGCCAGAGGATTTCCTCATCCTGAGGGCGAACGTAGTGAGCGTCTCAAAGAACGAGGAAACCCCGAGTTATGCGTATTGGCCGGCTTAGCCGACCGGGTTCTTCTCGAAATAGTCGATGTCTTCCGGCGTTGCCTGCCAGTCGGGATTACTCGGCCAGTCGACCATGCGCGGCGCCATGTCGGCGCCGTAGCGCACCCGGAACAGAAGTGTGCGCTCGGGCCCGTTGGCGTATTCGTGCACCTCGCCCGGCGGGTGGACGACGAAGGCGCCCGGTTTGACCTCCATGGTGCCTTCGGGCGTCGTCATGGTGCCGCCGCCCTGGTAGCAGAAATAGATTTCCGTGGCGTCGGGGTGGCAGTGGTTCGGGCTGACCTGTCCCGGCTCCCAGCAGGCCACGGTGAAATCGCCCTCGGCGGCGCGGCCGAGGATTTTCTCGACGTGGCGTTGGGGGTCGAACTCCTGCTCGTCTTGAAGGCTGAAGGCATACATCGGGCGATCTCCTGAAACGCTTATCGTTGGCGGCACATATCAATCAATGGCCGCGGCCTGAGTTTAACCCCAAAACGGTACCGCCCGTCCAGCCGATGTGGCTTATGTGAGCCGCTTCCACCCTTCAGCGTTTTTGATCGTCAACGAAGGTTTCTCAGGGGCGCCAACGCTTCCTCCAATTCCTTGCGCGTTTTCTCCACGGCAGCGTCGAAGCGCTGTCCTTCTTTCGTATCGGGTGGTGGACGAGAGATTGCGTGCAGGACCCGCACATCGATTTGGGGAGGTATGGGAGGCGGCGGTGGTGAGCGTTCTGCCTTCCGAACCGGCGGCGCAGCCGAAGACGGTTCGGGCGTTGCGGCAGGCTCAACCTTCGCAGCCTTGGGTTCGTCTGGCGCCCGGATGGCAACTGGAGCTACCTGTTTGACCGGGATCCGTTCCGATTGACCGGTAAAAATAATCTTCTCCACTCGAGTGTAACCTTTGCCGGTTTCTGAGCCAAGGATCACCGTGTAACTCTCGCGCTGTAACAAGGCCTCCAGCACAAGAGGCATGTCGCCCTCATAATAACCGCTGATCTCGCGGTCGCTAATATGCCGACGCCCCTTGATCACCATGCCGGTTCGCGTTGCCAGTTCGTCGAGAACAGAAACAAGCGACGCCTTATCGGCGTCTAGAACCATGCCTGCCTCACGTTCGGGCGGCAGGGTCAACGTCGCCTCCGCAGACGCGGCGACGGGCGCAGACACGATAGCGAGCACAGCAGCAATCGATCCGATTGTCCGATCTCGGATGTTCATATCTTTCGCCAATACCCAGTTTCCAAAACGATGAAGCGGGACTCTTTCGGGCCCCGCTCCACCTTGTTTCTTATCACTGGTTGCGGCGGTGCAAACGGGCAATGAGCAACGACTACTCTTTTACGACTTTCACAAGATCAGAGCCCCAGATGCTTCCACCGCCGGTTAGATCACCGTGGACCTCCACGGTAATATCTTCACCCAATCCCAAAGCAGCGATCTCGGCGGTCACAAAATGGCAAACGAGATCAACAAAACCATCGGGTGTTGGATTAAGGTTGTCAAAGAAAGCCTCATCGTAGCTGCCGATATCCGTAATGTTGCAAAGCTCTCGATTGGACTTACCGACCGTTTTCACGCCCGCATCAGCGAACGTAAGACTGTCTACGATGATCAATGAAACATCGAGCACTGCCGATCCAAAAATCGCAACCGGCGTCGAGCCGCCGCTACCTAAATTTAGCGGATTCGGATCGCTGCCAGGATGTACGTTAATGTTGGGCTCGCACCCCGACTGGACGGCATCGTTTGTCAGGCTAACGTTGTCGAGCAGGCTTCCAAGTGATCCGCCTGGGCCCACTTCAGCAAATGCCACGTCAACGTCGAGGAAGCCGGGGCCGATGGCTACAGAGTAGTTGTTAAAACTTTGGACTGCTGGAGCGGGTCCAACAGGTGCTACAGCGGCGCCGTCGATCCGGACCGCGAGAAAGTCGTTATCTTCTCTTTTGGCATGGTCGTAGGTCAACGTATAGGCGTCGAGGATACACAGAACGATAGCGGACTGAGAGATTTCCACGTTATTGTCGCCGTTGCCAACTCGGCCGTGCGTGCCCAGCTCGGCGTACTGTAAACCGTCGGTCGGAGCGAGACCAAGCGTTGCTTGCGTCTGGAACTCGAGGTTGCCGGGGGTCTTGTCGTCTTCCCATTTTACGGTCCAGCTAGGAAGAGCAGCGTCCGTGCAAAAAAACCAACTGCCTTGATCGAAGCAGCCTGCCGGCAACGCGTTATCCTGCGGTACCTCGAAGCTCGGATTAGCAATAAGGTTCTGCGCACTTACAGGCGCGGAAATACCAAGACCAAAAAAGGCCGCAATGGCATAGATGGCCGCAGCGGTTGTGAACAAATGTTGTCTGACAGTCATGCCTCTCTCCCTCTCTGAGCCTACGCTCTAGACTTTCGGGCCGCTTCTCGTCCCTGGAACGAAGCCGTTCTGGTATCGCGGTTTGATTGTTTTTTTTGTTGCTAATTAATCGTCTACCGATTGCCTGTGGCTGTCAATATCAGTTGGCGACAGACTACTTATGCGTAATCGCGCTTACTGTTGCGGCGATGACAGTTGCGTCAGAGCAAGGAACAGCCTCAAGCGTTCGACAGGCGCGCGCTGTAGAGAGAATGTTCTGTATGGCGAGAAATATTTAGGAAAATTGGTGCGCCCGGCAGGATTCGAACCTGCGACCTGCGGATTAGAAGTCCGCCGCTCTATCCAACTGAGCTACGGGCGCCCAAAACCAATCGAGACATTATCTTAGCGCGAAACCGGCGCGCCGGCGGACAAATTCAGTGGCTCCACGGCACCTTGCGCGAGACGGCGAAATTATCGGCGTACGCCTTGGGCCTGACGGTCCGCTCTTTCGGCTGCTGCACACTATAGGCGATGCCGTGCTTGTTGGCATAAGCGGCGGCGTCGTCGAGCGTATCGAAGGTCAGCTGTACCTGGGCCATGGTGTCGCCGGCGCCGGGCCAGCCCATCAGCGGGTCGAGCTGCTGGCGGCGGGTCGGCTCGTATTCGAGCACCCACTTGCCGGTCTTCGCGCGGCCCGACTGCATCGCGGTCTTCGCCGGTTGGTAAATTCGTGCGCGCATGGCCTCGTCTTCCGCACCCAAAGTTGGCCCCAAGGTATTCCGCGGGGCTGAATGGTCGGGGCGACTGGATTCGAACCAACGACCTCCTGCTCCCAAAGCAGGCGCTCTACCAGGCTGAGCTACGCCCCGGTCCGGAGCCTTCTAGGCGTTTTGGCCCGCCGGAGCAAACCCAAATCCACGCTTATCGCGCCGCCGCCAGGCCGGCAATCTCGAGGATCAGCTTCTTCGCCACGGTCTGCGGAAAGTCGGCCGGCTCCTCGACCACCATGGTAAAGGCGCCCGGCCCGCCGACCACGAAGGCATGGAAATAGCCGTTGAGGTCGTATTTGACGCCCTCGATCTCGGATTGCTCGAGCTGCGGGCGGATCGCCAGGCCGTTGATGACGATGCCGCGGTCGAGCGCGCGCTGGCGGGCGGCGGCGAGCGCCGCGTCGTCGTCCTCCCAATCGCGGCCGTCGGCGGAGATATCGATCACCCGCCGGGTGCCCTCGATGGCATTGCCGACGATCCGCGCGACCGAGAAATCGATGGCGCCGCGGATCGAGGTGAGGCCGCCCGGCGGTAGCGGCTGCGCCGACAGCACGGCGGCAAAGGCTTGCGCGGCTTGCGGGCTGTCGATGATGGTCCAGCCGACCGTGGTGCGCTGGCTCTTCGACCATTCGACGAAGGTTAGCGCGATGCGCCCGAGCGGACCGGACAGCATGGCGTCGATCACCGCCGGTTGGGTCAACGCGCTGATGTAGCCGGCCCGTTGCAGGTCGATCTCGGTACGGTCGATGCTGGCCGACACATCGACGGCGAGCACCAGCTCGACATCGACGGCGATCGCCTGCGATGAGGCGGGCGTGGTGTAAAAAAGCCACGCTGCCGCCCCGGCGGCGGCAAACACGGCACGAAAAAACCAGCGAAAAATCAAGCGACCCCTCTCCTAGCGCGGGCTGCCAGCGGGCAGGCGCTGCTCGTCGAGCAGCACCGGCGCGGCGCGCAGAACCTGCGTGAAGCCGCGCGCGCCGAAGGCGATCTCGCCGCCCTGCGGCCAGTTGAGCTCGATCCGCCAGCGGTAATAGGGCCGGTCGGGGAACCGCTGCGTGTCGTCGACGGCGTCCCGCGTGATACCGGCGATCGACAATTCGTTGATCGCGGTGCGGCAATCGCTGTCGCCGAAATCGACACTCACGCGCAGATCGGTCACTTCGTGAAAGGTCAGCGTCGCCGGCGCGACGCGAAATTGCATGCCGCGCTCGCCGCCGCGAACCCACTCGGCGATGTAGTCGATGTCGAAGATAAAATCGTGGCGCCAATCGCCCCGGCTGGCGTCACCGACGTC
>CAJICQ010000106.1_pt1 | contig 20284 bp, 24 predicted proteins | sample 9199721 | NCBI WGS metagenome assembly CAJICQ01 (sample SAMEA7708344, study PRJEB35096) | sediment metagenome | biome: marine neritic benthic zone biome [ENVO:01000025]; feature: sediment [ENVO:00002007]; material: shallow marine sediment [ENVO:03000034] sea grass bed [ENVO_01000059] ...
CGCCGCGATTGCCGCGGCGCCGATCTACGTTCGACGCGCGGCGCTCATGCCCGGCGCCGGCGCTTCCTCGATGACCTTCTGATAGCGCCGCTGCAGAGAACAATCGCGTTCATATAGATGGACCAGATTGCCGTGCGTGTCGCCGAACACCTGGACTTCGATGTGGCGGGGATGTTCCAGAAATTTTTCCAGGATCACCCGGTCGTCGCCGAAGGCGCCTTTAGCCTCGCGCTGCGCCGCCGCCAGGGCGTCAGTGAATTCGGCCTCGCCTCGGACGATCCGCATGCCGCGCCCGCCGCCCCCGGCGGACGCCTTGATGAGGACCGGGAAGCCAATCTTTTTCGCCGCGGCTGCCAACTTTTTCGGGTTCTGGTCGTCGCCGTGATAGCCCGGCACCAGCGGCACCCCCGCCCGTTCCATCGCCGCCTTCGCCGCCGCCTTGTCGCCCATCGCGCGGATTGAGTCTGCGGTTGGGCCGACGAAAACGATACCCGAGGCTTGGCAAGCTTCGGCGAAGGCGGCGTTCTCCGATAGAAATCCGTACCCCGGATGGATCGCCTCGGCGCCCGTTCCCTGCGCGGCAGCGAGCACGGCCGCAACATTCAAATAACTTTCCGCCGGCGCCGGTGGACCGATGCAAACGGCCTCATCTGCTTCGGCGACGTGCATCGCGCCGGCATCGGCTGCGGAGTAAACCGCGACGGTACGAAGCCCCAAGCGCCGGGCCGTGCGCATGACTCGCACGGCTATTTCGCCCCGGTTGGCGATCAGTAAGCTGGTAATCACCCGCCTATTCCTCGCCTTGTCCGCTCAACCGGCGCGAATACCGCATGATTTCATAGAAGCCGAACAGGAACAGTAGGATGCCGATCATGACCTCGACCGCGGTCACCACCCGGATCGCATCCGACGCCGGCGTGATATCGCCGTACCCGACGGTCGACACGGTAATCAGCGAGAAATACAGGCTGTCGACGAAGCTAATCGTCTGCTGTTCGCCCTCGATCAAAAACATCGGGGTGTCTGAGAACCGATCGAGGATCCGATAGATCATGGCAAACACGATGACGTTGAACGAGTACAAAGTAAAAAACGCGAAGGCCGGCGCGAACAGGTGCAGCATGCGCACGAAAAACTGGTCGAATAGAAGGCCGGTATCGATGAGGAAAATACTGATCGTGCGACTCATCACAATGATGAAGGTCGAGGTCACGCCCATGCCACCGACCATGACCAGACTGGTGGCAGTGGCGTCGAGGGCCAAAGGCGGCACCAGAAAAGTCAACGCACTTAAACCTAAAACCGGGATCAGCCAGGCAAAGATCCGTGCCGGATGCTGACTTTCAACCAGATGGTCAGCATAGGCGACCCGGCGAATTTCGCTGCGGCGCCACCACGCACCAATCAAAAAACAGAATATCGGCAGCAAGTACCCCACCACGAATGCCCAATCTTTCGCACTGGAGAAGTTTTCAGCGGCGAGAAAAAAGTAAACGCAGGTGTAGATTGCCAGCGAATTGGCAAATGCCAGTACAAAGAAACGGCTGCCGGGGAACAACCAGAGAAACACTCCGGAGCCGGCGAACACCGCAACGAGCACCATCAAGGTTAGAAGTCCAAATCTCTCGGTGACGCCGACGGCAATCAGCAACACGATCAACGCGGTGAATGCGACGGCGCGCAGCCACCGGTGATACGGCATGCGTACCGGAGTTATTTGTTCTGCCATGCCGGTGGTCGTTTTTCGAGGAACGCGCGAACGCCTTCCTTGCCTTCTGCGGACGCGCGCACGCGGGCAATGTGCTGCGCAGTGTCCGCGATCATCGCCTCATCGACCGGCCCGCTGGCGACGCGGTGGATCAGCTGCTTGCACTCGGCGATCGCCATCGGGCCGTTTTTCAGCAAGGCTGCGACCAGATCATCGATGGCGTGGTCGAGCCGTTCGGGTGCCGCGACCAAATGAACGAGGCCGATACGCTCGGCTGCTGCCGCGTCGAACCGCTCGGCAGTCAAGAAATAGCGCCGCGCATTATTCGCGCCCATGGCCGCGATGACGTAGGGGCTGATGGTCGACGGGGTCAGCCCGAGGCGGGCTTCCGACAGACAAAAGATCGCCGCTTTCGAGGCGACGGCGATGTCGCAGCACGCCACCAGCCCGACGCCGCCACCGAACGTCGCCCCTTGCACCCGCGCGATGGTCGGCTTGGGCAACTCGTTCAGGGTTCGCAACATATCCGCCAGTGCCCGCGCGTCGGCCAGGTTCTCGGCCTCGCCGTAGTCGGCCATGCGCCGCATCCAGTCGAGGTCGGCACCGGCGGAAAAGCTCTTGCCTTCACCGGCGATAACCACGACCCGCACGGCAGGATCTTTACCCACACGCTCGAGGGCCTCTGCAAACGCAGCGATCACCACGTCGTCGAAGGCGTTGTGCTTGTCCGGCCGTGACAGGATCAACCGCGCCACATCGCCGTCGATCTCGACCTTTAATGCATCGTCGCTCATCGCCGCCACCTACATCCGGAACACGCCGAATTTGGTCGGTTCGATGGGGGCATTGAGCGATGCCGAAATGCTCAAGGCCAGCACGCGCCTTGTGTCGGCCGGATCGATGATGCCGTCATCCCACAGGCGGGCGCTGGCGAAGTACGGGTGTCCCTCGACCTCGTACTGATCGAGAATCGGTTGCTTGAAGGCTGCCTCTTCGTCGTCGCTCCAGGTCTCGCCGCGCGCTTCCAGGCCGTCGCGGCGTACTTGCGCCAAAACATTGGCCGCCTGCTCGCCGCCCATCACCGAGATGCGCGCGTTCGGCCACATCCACAGGAAACGCGGTCCGTAGGCGCGCCCGCACATGCCGTAGTTGCCGGCGCCGAAACTGCCGCCGATGATGACGGTGAACTTCGGCACGTTGGCGCAGGCCACCGCGGTCACCAGTTTGGCGCCGTCCTTGGCGATGCCGCCGGCTTCGTACTTCTTGCCGACCATGAAGCCGGAGATGTTCTGCAGAAACACCAGCGGAATGCCGCGCTGGCAGCACAACTCGATGAAGTGGGCGCCCTTCAGCGAGGATTCGGAAAACAGGATGCCATTGTTGGCGATGATGCCGACCGGATAGCCGTGGATATGGGCGAAGCCGGTGACCAGCGTCTCGCCATACAGCGCCTTGAACTCATCGAGCTCGCTGCCGTCGACAATGCGGGCGATGATCTCGCGCACGTCGTAGGGCTTACGGATATCGGCGGGTACGACACCGTAGACATCTTCCGGCGCATAGAGCGGCTCGGCGGGCTCGCGGGTTTCGAGGCCAACCGATTTCGGCCGGTTGAGGTTGGCGACGATCTTGCGCACCAGCGCCAGCGCATGAGTGTCGTCGTTGGCCATGTGGTCGGTCACGCCGCTCACCCGCGCGTGGACGTCGGCGCCGCCGAGCTCCTCGGCGCTCACCACTTCGCCGATCGCCGCCTTCACGAGGGGCGGTCCGGCGAGAAAGATCGTCCCCTGATCCTTGACGATAATGCTCTCATCCGCCATCGCCGGCACGTAGGCGCCGCCAGCGGTGCACGATCCCATCACCGCGGCGATCTGCGGAATACCCTGGGCCGACAGAGTCGCCTGATTGTAAAAAATACGGCCGAAATGCTCCCGGTCGGGAAAAATTCCCGACTGCTGGGGCAGGTTGGCGCCGCCGGAATCGACCAGGTAAATGCAGGGAAGATTATTCTCCCGCGCGATCTCCTGGGCGCGCAGATGCTTCTTTACCGTCATCGGATAATAGGTGCCGCCCTTAACCGTCGCATCGTTGACGACGACCACGCATTCGCGCCCCGACACCCGGCCGATGCCGGTGATGATGCCGCCGGCCGGCACCGGATCGTCGTACATCTGGTAGCCGGCGAACTGGGAGAACTCGAGGAAGGCAGAGCCCTCGTCGAGCAATACCCGCACGCGCTCGCGCGGCAGCAGTTTTCCCCGCGACAGATGACGGTCGCGTGCCCGCTCGCCACCGCCACGCTCGATCTCGGCGACTTTAAGACGCAGATCGTCGACGACCGTTCGCATGGCTTGGGTATTTTCGCAGAAGGCTTGCGACTTTGCGTCGATTGCCGATTTAAGCGTTGTCATCGCTCGCTCTCCACACGTCCCGTGCTATAGGAGCGGCCATGAAACTGCCGAGCAAGTCCGACATCGAGGCGGCGGCGGAAATTGTCTACGCCGGCGTCCCGCCGACCCCGCAATATGCGTGGCCGCTGCTCGCCGAACGCTGCGGCGCGACGGTTTGGGTCAAGCATGAAAACCATTTGCCGATCGGCGCCTTCAAGGTGCGCGGCGGCCTGCTTTACATGGCCCGATTGCGCGCCGAAAACCCGCGCGCCGATGGCGTCATCGCGGCCACCCGGGGTAATCACGGCCAGTCGATCGCGTTTGCCGCGCGCGCCAATGGCCTGGCGGCTGCGATCGTCGTGCCCGAGGGCAATTCGGCCGAAAAGAACGCGGCGATGCGCGCCCTGGGGGCCGAGCTGGTCGTCCACGGTCACGATTTTCAAGCGGCCTTCGAATACGCCGAGGGACTGGCCGACGAGCGCGGGCTGGTCATGGTGCCGTCGTTTGCCGAAGACCTGGTCACTGGGGTTTCCACCTACGCGATGGAATTGCTCATCGCGGTGCCCGATCTCGATACACTGTACGTCCCGATCGGTCTCGGCTCGGGGATCTGCGGCTGCATCGCCGCGCGCGAAGCCCTCGGCCTGACCACCAAAATCGTCGGCGTGGTTGCCGAGAACGCGCCCTGTTATGCGCTGTCGTTTGCGCAGGGCCAGCCGGTATCGACCAACAGCGCCGACACGCTTGCCGATGGCCTGGCCTGCCGAGTGCCGGCTGATGACGCGGTCGCGGTGATCAACCGCTACGCCGAGCGTATCGTCACCGTCGGCGAGGCCGAGATCCGGGCGGCGATGCGCCACTATTTTACCGATACCCACAACGTCGCCGAAGGCGCCGGCGCGGCCGCCCTGGCGGCGCTGCTCGGCGAACGCGAGCGGGCAGCCGGCCAGGCTGTCGGTCTGGTGCTGTCGGGCGGCAATGTCGATCGCAGCGTATTTCAAACTGTCCTCGCCGAGGCCGATTGATCAGAACCCGCCGGTAACGAGCCATTCGTCGAGGATCTCGAACCGGTCGACGCCCCAGAACGGCTCGCCGTCGGCGATCACGAAGGGGGACCCGAAAACGCCTTTCTCGATCGCCGCATCGGTCTCATCGATCAGCCGTTGTTTGACCGCCGGTTCGCCGAGAGCATCCATGATGTCCTTTTGGTCGAGACCAACCTGTGTGCCAATCCGGGCGACGCTGGCGGGCGCCGAGATGTCCTCGTTGTTGGCTAAGGCCGCCGTGAAGAGCGCCATGGCAAATCCCTTGGCCTGGCCCGGATCCCGGTCCTTGACCCAATAGAAGGCGCGCGACGCGGCGGTTGGGGAGAACGGATGGACGTCGGGTTTCTTATAGGTCACGCCGTAGTATCGGCACACGCGGGCCGCGTCGAGTTCCTGGTAGGCGCCCTTGATGGGAATTTCGCCCATCGGTTTGGCGCCGGTTTTCTCGAAAACAACCCCCAACAGGATCGGATGCCAATCGGTTGTCCGGTCGTAGCGCTCGGCGATGTTGTCGATCAAGTGGGCGCCGACATAACCGTAAGGGCTGTTGAAATCGAAATAGAAATCGATGGGTGCGTCGCTCATTTTGCCTCCCCGCGGTGAGCCGCGCCAAAACTATGGCCAAGGTCGCGGCCCTCATACCTCGATTCGCCGGGTATGAGGTCATTGTTGTCGGTCATGGTTATACTGTTCAACCCGCGCCTGCGATTTCGCGGGCGATGACGAGTTTCTGTATTTCCGATGCGCCTTCATAAATCTGCGTGACGCGCACGTCACGGTAAATCCGCTCGACCGGGAAGTCCTGGAGGTAACCATAGCCGCCATGTACCTGGATGGCGTCGGAACACACTTCCTCGGCCATCTCGGACGCGAATAGCTTGGCCATCGCGGCCTCTTCCAGACATTTCTCGCCACGGTCGCGCAGATCGGCGGCATGCAGATACATCTGCCGGGCGACCGATATTTTCGTTTTCATCTCGGCGAGCTTGAACGCGATCGCCTGATGCTCGATGAGTTTCTGCCCGAAAGTTTCGCGCTCGAGCGCGTATGCCACGGCATGTTCGAAAGCGGCGCGGGCCATGCCAACCGCCTGGGCAGCGACGCCGATGCGGCCGCCTTCCAGGTTCGACAGAGCGATCCGGTAGCCTTCGCCCTCTTCGCCGAGCAGCAAATCGGGCGTCACCTCCACATTGTCGAGGGTAATCGCGCAGGTCTCCGACGAGCGCTGGCCCAGCTTGTGCTCGACCCGGGCGACCGTATAGCCGGGTGTGTCGGTGGGTACGATGAAGGCGCTGATCCCCTTGGGCCCATCGGCCGGTTCGGTGACGGCGAAGGTAATCGCGATGCCGGCTTTGCTGCCGGTGCTGATGAACTGCTTGCTGCCATTGAGCACGTATTTATTGCCGACTTTTTGCGCCCGCGTCTTGATCGCGCTGGCGTCGGAGCCGGTATGGGGCTCGGTCAGCATGAAGGCGCCGAGCAATTCGCCGGTTGCCAGCGGCTTGAGGAAGCGCTGTTTCTGGTCCTCGCTGCCGAACTTGTAAACCGGCATGCAAACAACCGAGTTCTGCACCGCCAGGATGGTCGAACAGCCGCCGTCGCCGGCCGCGATTTCTTCGGTGACCAGAGCGAGTTCGGTATTGCCAAGCCCGGCGCCGCCCCACGCCTCCGGAACCTGCACGCCCATCAGGCCGAGCGCGCCCATGCCTTTGACGGCGTCGTCGGGGAACGTCGCATCGCGGTCCCACGCCGCGGCGTTCGGGGCCAACTGCTCGGCGGCAAATTTTCGCGTCATGTCTTGCAACATGCGCTGTTCGTCAGTCAGCAGCACCCGATATCTCCTCGTTCACCGGCACCAGTTCGACACTGCTGCCGTCTGGTTCGATCCGGCACAAGCGGCCTTGCGCAAGATCGATCCACCAGCCGTGCAGCGCCAGTTGGCCCGCGTCCTCGCGTTCGGCCACCCACGGAAAGCTGCGCAGATTGTTCAGTGAAATGCGAATGCCCTCATGCTCGACCGATCGTTGGTCCGGAACATTGTCGCCGTCGCCGCAACCGCATGCCGCCGCCGCAATTTCCATCCAGGGCGCGATGAACTCGCGTTCTGCCGGAGCTCCGGAAACCGATGCCCGCAGCGCTTCGATGCCGCCGCACGCCGAATGGCCCAGTATCACGATATGCTCCACTTCGAGATCACGCACCGCAAACTCCAGCGCCGCGCTGGTGCCGTGATAGCTGCTGGCGGGCGCGTAGGGCGGCACCAGGTTGGCGACGTTGCGCACGGTAAACAGATCCCCTGGCTCCGCGCCGAGCAGCAAGGCCGGGTCGACGCGCGAGTCCGAACAGGCGATCACCATGACCGCGGGCGACTGGCCGCGTGTACTCAACTCGTGCATCCGTTCGGGGCGCTGTTCGTAGTAACGCGCCCGGAAGGCGCGAAATCCGGCAACCAGCGCCTCGATCGTCGCCACACTCTTTTGTCGTTCCGTCGTTTGCATGATCTACCCCACCGCTACCACGCGACGGTCTTGCCCTTGTAATCAATAAACTGGCCGCTGGTATCGACGCTCAGGTCAGCCAACACCTGACGAATGCCCTTTACGCTTTTCTTCGGCGACAGGGTCGCCAGCATGCCGGTCATGTCGGTGCGCACATACCCCGGATGCAACGCCACCGCCGATATTCCCCGCCCCCGCCAGTGCGGTTCGCTCTCGCGGAACTTGGCGTTCAGCAGCCCCTTGGAATCGCCGTACAGATATCCGCCCTTGCCGCCCAAGCGCCCCGATCCCTGAACGCTCGACATGACGGCAATCTTCTTCTGATCGCTGGCGGCAACGTTTCCCAGCAAGGCCGTTGCGACAAGGATCGGCGCTTCCGTGTTGACGCGAAAGGTCTCGGCGCGGGTCGCTTCGTCGCCGTTGCTGCGGCTGCCGATCACGCCGGCGTTGTAGATCAACACGTCGATTGGGGTGTCGCCCAGCGCGGCGGCGAGCGCGGCGATTTGGGCATCGCTGCAGACGTCCAGTGAATAAAGGGTGACATCGCCCGGCAAATCGCCGAGCTTTCCCGGCCGCTCCAAGGTGCGCGTCGTGGCGTGCACCTGCCAGCCCGCCTCGGCGTATTGCCGCGCCAGTTCGAGGCCGATGCCCCGGCTCGCGCCGATGATCATCACGCTCGGCACGCGCTCACCATGCGAGCTCTCTGCCCTGCCAATCGAGGAACTTGCCGCTGTTGGCCTCGCGCAGGCTGCTGATCACCTGACGCATGCCACGCACGCTATCGGCCACCGTTACGGAGGCGCCGGCGCCGCCCATGTCGGTCTGCACCCAGCCCGGATGGAACACCACCGACTTGATGCCGCGTTCCCGCCACTCCGGCTCGACTTCGCGGTAGCGGTCGTTCAACGCCGCCTTCGAGGCCCCGTACGCGTTGGTCGGGGTCGGGCCGCCGTTGCGCGCGCCCATATGGCTCGACAGAATGGCGATCTTCTTCTCCCGGCTCCGCTCAACCGCCGGCATGAGGGCCGAGATCACCCGAAACGGCGCCTCGGCGTTGATGGTCAGCACCAGATCGCGGCTCATGCCGGTGCCGTAGACACCGGCGTTGTGGATCAGCACGTCGATCGCGCGCCCTTCGAACGCCATGGCCAGGGCATGTATCTGGCCCGCATCGATCACATCCAGTTCGTAGAGGCTCAAATCGCCGTCGATCTGTCCCAAGGCACCCGGGTTATCCAACGTTCGAGTTGTCGCGTGAACCTGCCATCCATCTGCGGCCGCGTAGGCCTGCACGAAGCCAAGCCCGATACCGCGGCTCGCGCCAATGATCATAACGCTGGGCATTACTCTACCCTTTCATGTGCGTTGCGCCGGCGGGCGGTCGCTTCGATCTCGATCTTGATCCGCGGATCGATCAACTCGGCGATAACCGCCGTTGCGGCGGGAGGCGTTGCGCCAAGATGGCGCTTGAAGACCGGCGCCAGACTATCGAAATCGGCACGGTCGGTCAGGTAGTAGCGCACCCGCACCACGTCGGCGAGGGAACACCGCGCGCGCGCCAACACGTCGATGATGTTGCTGAAGGCCTGATCGGCTTGTTCGGCGACATCGTCGGCGATGGTCATGGTGGCGTAGTCGAACCCTGTCGTCCCGGCGACATGAACGTAGTCGCCGTCGACCACCGCGCGGCAATACCCCGCTGCCGCTTCGAACGACGAATTCGAACTGATGCGCCGCACGTCGGCCATGGCGTCACTGCGCCTCCAACTGGTCGCCCGGCAACACGCTGGCTTCGAACGAGCGGGCAAACAGGCCCTTGGTGCGCCAGATCAACGTGTCGCCGTCGCGCAGCACCTGGTAGCAGGCCTCGCCCGCACCGGCCCACCATGAGCAATACTCGGTGTCGGTCACCCACCAGCGACCCTCGTCGCGCGCTGTGCCTTGGGCGTCAAAAGCGGTGGTGCCGTCGGGCCGGAACAGCTGGCGATAAGCCATGCCGGCCCACACTCCGACCACCGTGTTGCCGTCGATCCATTGCTTGATCTTCGCGCCTGACAAGCGCTCAGGCATCGCCGCAGCAGGACTCGCCGCCGCGGCAAAAAGGAATGAGGCTAATAACAGACTGCGAATTCGCATCAGGCGCTTTCCTCGAACAGTTCGCGGCCGATCAGCATGCGGCGGATCTCAGATGTGCCGGCGCCGATCTCGTAGAGTTTGGCGTCGCGCAGCAAGCGGCCGGTCGCGGTTTCGTTGATATAGCCCATGCCACCGAGCGCCTGGATCGCCTCGAGCGCCATCAGGGTCGCTTTTTCCGAGGCGTAGAGGATCGCCCCCGCCGCGTCCTTGCGGGTGGTCTCGCCGCGGTCGCAGGCCTTGGCGACGGCATACACATAAGCCTTGCAGGCGTTCATCGTCGTATACATGTCGGCCAGCTTGCCTTGCATCAACTGGAAGGTGCCGATCGGCTGGCCAAACTGCTCGCGCTCGTGCACGTAGGGCACGACGATATCCATGCACGACTGCATGATGCCGAGCGGGCCGGCGGCCAGAACCGCGCGCTCGTAGTCGAGACCGCTCATCAGCACATTGACGCCGCTGCCGACCTCGCCGAGCACGTTCTCTTCCGGCACCTCGCAATCTTCGAATACCAGCTCGCAGGTGTCCGAGCCGCGCATGCCCAACTTGTCGAGTTTCTGTGCGGTGGAGAATCCCTTGAAGCCGCGTTCGACCAGAAACGCCGTAATGCCCCGCGGCCCGCTGTCGGGATCGGTCTTGGCGTAGATCACATAGGTATCGGACACCGGTCCGTTGGTGATCCACATCTTGTTGCCGTTCAAGATATAGCGGTCGCCCTTCTTCTCCGCGCGCGTGCGCATGCCGACAACGTCGGAACCGGCGCCCGGCTCGCTCATTGCCAGGGCGCCGACATGCTCGCCGGAGATCAGCTTGGGCAGATAGCGCTTTTTTTGGTCTTCGGTGCCGTTGCGGCGGATCTGGTTGACGCACAGGTTTGAGTGGGCGCCATAGGACAGGCCGACCGATGCCGAGGCGCGGCTGACCTCTTCCATGGCGACGCAATGTTCCAGGTAACCCAGCCCGGTGCCGCCATACTCTTCTTCTACCGTGATGCCGTGCAGTCCCAGTTCCCCCATCATCGGCCACAGGTCGCGCGGGAACTCATTGGTCTGGTCGATCTCCTCGGCGCGCGGCGCGATGTTGTCGTCGGAAAAGCTGTGCACCGAATCGCGCAGCATGTCGGCGGTCTCGCCGAGATCGAAATTGAGCGTCGGGTACTGGTTCGGGATCATGTGTGGTTTCCTTCCAATTCCCAGCCAGCCTTATTACCCCGCCGGCCGCGACTCGCTTTCCGGCAGCACCATGATCGTCTGCAACATGGTGGCGCACAAGGTCTCGATGGTATCTTTGATCACGAAAACGTCGCCATGGGTGACGATCAAGGTGCGTCCGGGCCGCTTGACCCAACCGCGCGCGATAAGCCGCTCGCCCTCGCCGGGCGCCGTCATGTTCATCTTGTATTCCACCGTCAACACGGTGGCGCCCGGCGGGGTGAGCGAAAACGCCGCATAACCGCACGCGGTATCGGCCATCGCCCCCATGACGCCGCCGTGGAAATAGCCGTGCTGCTGGGTCAATTCCGGCCGGTGGTCGACGCCAAGCTCGACGAAACCCGGCTCGACGGTGACCATTTCCACCCCGAGATGGGTCATCAGCCCGTGCCGGGCGAAGCCGTCGCGGGCGATCGCCTCGAAATCGGGGTTGCGGGTCTCGAATTGGGTGCCGTTCACGAGTCCCGCCCATTGCCGGACAAAACGCCGCCGCCGTTTTCGAGTTGTTGCAGGCGCTCGCGGCAGCGCGCGGCGTATTCATCCATGCTCGTCAGCGCCGTTTCCGCATCGCGCCGCTTGGCTTCGAGTTCGAGGCGCTTGTCGGCGAGTTTTTCCAGGAGCGCCCGCAGTTGGCCGGCCTCACCCTGGGGCGCATCGTAGAGCGCGATGATTTCCTTGGCTTCGGCCAGCGAAAACCCGAGCCGTTTGCCGCGCAGAATCAGCGCCAGCGTCACCCGGTCCCGCGGCGAATAGATACGCCGCTGTCCCTTTCGCGCCGGCGCCAGCATGCCCTCCGCTTCGTAATAGCGGATGGTGCGCGGTGTCACATCGAACTCGCGCGCCAACTCAGAGATCGAGAAGGTTTGCGTCATGGGATCCTTGTATATAACGTTTACGTTAACGTGAAGTTATATTCGGCAGAAACTATCGGTTCTCGCGCAACAACCGCGCTTTCTGGCGATCCCAATCGCGCTTTTTCTGGGTTTCCCGCTTGTCGTATTTGCGTTTGCCGCGGGCGATACCGAGATCGACCTTGGCGATGCCGCGGTCATTGAAGTAGATCGACAGCGGTATCAGGGTCACCCCTTCTCGCTGCACTGCGCCGAGCAAGCGGTTCATTTCTCGTTTGTGAACCAATAACTTACGCGGTTTTCTTGATTCGTAACCTGGCTCGTGGGACGACGCATATTGGGGGATGTAGGCGTTGAACATCCACAACTCGCCGTCGCGCTCGCCGGCCCAGGCATCCACCAGGCTCGCTTGGCCGGCGCGCAAAGACTTTACCTCCGAGCCCTCCAACACGAGGCCGGCCTCGAGGTTCTCATCGATGAAATAATCGTGCCGCGCCTTGCGGTTCTGCGCCACAAGGCGATGGGTCGGCGCCTTCTTTTTCGCCATGGCGCCGGTATATCGGGCCCTGCTTAATTCAGCAAGCCAGCCGATACCATGGCCGCGTGCACCTGGCTCTGGGTATTCTCGTTCGCCGGCGTGAGCGGCAGACGCACGTCCATGGTCGCCTTCTCAAGCACCGACAGCGCGTACTTCACCGGCACCGGGTTGGGTTCGACGAACAAGGCCTGGTGGAGCGGGAACAGCCGGTCGTTGATCGCCATTGCCTCGTCGTAATTACCGGCCTGCCAGGCATCGTGCATATCCGCACATGCCCGTGGCGCGACATTGGCAGTCACCGAAATGCAGCCGTCGCCGCCGTTGACCATCAGTGAGAGAACGGTGGCATCTTCACCCGACAACACGCAGAAGTCGTCGCCGATCGCCGCCCGTGTCGCCAGCGGGCGCACGAGATCTCCCGTCGCGTCTTTGACGCCGACGATATTGGGGCAGTCTTTGGCCAGCCGGGCCATCGTGTCGACCGACATATCGACCACCGAGCGCGGCGGGATATTGTAAATAATTATCGGTATATCAACACTATCAGCGATAGTCTTAAAGTGCGCATACAAGCCGTCTTGGGAGGGCTTGTTGTAATAGGGGGTGACGATCAACGCGCCTTCCGCCCCCGCCTTCTTGGCGTGTCTGGTGAGCTCGACCGCCTCCTCGGTCGAGTTGGAGCCGGCGCCGGCGATGACCGGCACCCGTCCGGCCGCCGCTTCGATGCACAACTCGACAACCCGCTCGTGCTCGGCGTGGGTCAGGGTCGGCGATTCGCCCGTGGTGCCGACCGGAACCAACGCGTCGGTGCCTTCGCCGATTTGCCACTCGATAATCGTTTGGTAAGCCTTTTCGTCGACCTTACCGTCTCGGAAAGGTGTAACCAGCGCAACGATCGATCCTTTAAACATGGCTTTTCTCCCCGGCTTCCGCCAGCCGCGTATGGACGGCGCCGTTTCACGCCGCGACCGACGATACCGGCAAGACAGAGCGCCTACAAGGCCCGCCACTGACGCGTTTTTGTATCGCGGCTCTGGCGTTGCGTCAGCCGTCGCCCTACAATCGGGTGGGAGCTGAGTTAAATGCGTACGCTTTGCCAGGTTTTCGCCATCGCCGCATTCGGTCTCGCTGTGTCCATCACAGGTCCGGTCGTCGCCGCGCCGGAGCCCCAAAGCGACGAACGTGCGATCGCCAAAGCCTTCAACGCGGCGAAAAACGAGTCGTGGACCGAGGCGTTCAAATACGCCGAAAGAGCTGGCGATCCTCTCACGGTCAAGGTCATCGAGTGGCTGCGGTATCAGCGCATCGATCCCAAGTTGAAATTTTCACAGATTGCCGGTTTCATCGAGGCCAATCCAACCTGGCCGCGGATGTCGCGCTTGCGGCGCAGCGCCGAAGCGGCAGTCGGAACCGAGGAGAACGCCGCCACCATCATCGACTGGTTCGAACGCTATCCGCCCTTGTCGGGCGTCGGCGCGCTGGCGCATCTCGACGCCTTGGTCGAACTGGGACGGCTGGCCGATGCGCGGGCGCTCGTGCCCAAGTACTGGAAGGACCTGAACTACACCCGCGCCGAAGACAAAGCGTTCCAGCGCAAGTACGGCAGACAACTGGCCAATGCCGATCACATTGAGCGGCTCGACCGCCTGATTTGGGATCAAAAATATTGGCCGGCGCGGCGCATGCTGCCGCGCGTCGGTCGGCCGCAAGCCGCGCTCGGCCGCGCCCGGCTGGCCCTGATGCGCCGCGAAGGCGGAGTCGACGGCGCCATCGCAAGAGTGCCGACTGACCTCAAGGACACGCCCGGTTTGCAATACGAACGGCTGCGCTGGCGCCGGCGCAAAGGCAAAGATCAGTCGGCGCGCGAACTGCTGCAGGCGGTGCCGCCTTTCGAGGCCTACCAAGAACGGTGGGTCTTCGAGCGATTGCTTCTCTCCCGCCGCGCCCTGCTCGACGGTCATTACTCCGAAGCACGGCAGTTGGTCGCCACGCACAACTTGACCGGCGGCGCCAGATTTGCCGAGGCGGAATTCCTCGCCGGCTGGATCAGCTTGACCTTTCTCAATGAACCCGACGCCGCCTACCGGCATTTCACGCGTCTCTACGACGGCGTCAATTACCCGATAAGCCTGGCGCGGGGCGCCTTTTGGGCAGGTCGCGCGGCAGCGGTGGCGGGCGATCTGGAAAATGCCACGCGTTGGTGGCAGGTGGCGGCTGAATTTCCCGCGACGTTTTACGGCCAACAGGCGATTAGGGCGCTCGGCGAAACGGAGGTCCGTATTGCCTTCACCGCCTCGCAGTTCCCACCGGTTTCGAGCGACAGTGCGGCACCCGACCTGATGCGGGCGGTACGGCTGTTGGACCGTCAAAATCAAACCCAGTTGATCACGCCGTTCCTGCGGCAACTGACCGAACTTTCAGATACGCTCAACGAACGGATTGCCGTGATTCGTCTGGCCAATGAAGTTCGCCACCCGCACGAAGGCATTCGAGCCGCGAAACGCGTGGCGCAACTCGACAAGGTCGTGCCGACACTAGGCTATCCGTTCGTGGAGTTTGAGAGTTCCGGCGCCAGTACCGTCAAGCAGCAGAGAGAAGTGCCGCTGATCTTGGCGCTGATCCGTCAGGAAAGCGCGTTCGATCCGCGCGCGGTCAGTGGCGCGGGCGCGCGCGGCATGATGCAACTCATGCCTGCGACGGCCAAACGGGTGGCGCGCGCCACCGGCCTGCCCTACAGCCGCACCCGCCTGCTGGACGATCCCCAGTACAATATTCGCCTCGGCAGGGCCTATCTCGATTCCATGATGTCGCGATTCGACCACGCCCCGGCCCTGGCGTTGGCAGCGTATAATGCCGGACCCGGCCGGGTCGACCGTTGGGTTCGACAGATCGGCGACCCCCGCATCGGCGAGGTCGACCTCGTCGACTGGATCGAAGCGATACCCTTCGCCGAAACCCGAAACTACGTCCAACGGGTGTTGGAATCCGAGATCGTATATCGCGAACTGTTCTTGAACGAGCAGTTGGCGTCGAGACCGTCAGCGACAGCACCGGGCAACGCAGAGGGATCTAAACCTTGAGCGCAACTGAACAAGTTGCCGCCCTGACCGACATAAAGGCTTGCGTTTTCGACGCCTACGGAACTCTGTTCGACTTCAATTCAGCGGTCATGCGCTGCCGCGATGACATCGGCGACGCCGCCGAACGCCTGTCCGACATCTGGCGGCAGAAACAGCTCCAATACACCTGGCTACGCAGCCTGATGGGGCATCACGCGGATTTCTGGCAGGTTACCGGCGAGGCCCTCGACTTTGCGCTGGCCGCCGTTGCGATCGATAACGCCGACCTGCGCCAACGCCTGATGGCGCTCTATCGCGAACTGGACACGTTTCCCGAAGTCGCCGACGTACTGACCCGCTTGAAACAGGGCGGCATGCAAACCGCCATCCTTTCCAACGGCGCCCCCGACATGCTCAATGCCGGTGTCGACGCGGCCGGCCTCTCAGATATTCTCGATCAAGTGCTGTCGGTCGAGGATGTCGGCGTCTTTAAACCCGACCCGCGGGTCTATCAGCTAGCGGTCGACCGGCTCGGCGTGGCGCCGGACGCGATTTGTTTCATGTCATCGAACGGCTGGGATGCGGTCGGTGCCGCCGCGTTTGGTTTTCGCGTGGTTTGGGTCAATCGTTACAAGCAGCCCGCCGAGCAGCTCCCTGCGCAGGCCGATGTCGAAGTCGACTCGCTTTCGCCGCTGCCGGAATTGCTTGGTCTCCCGATCGGATGAACGACCAAGCAGGCTCTTTTCCGCCGCCAACTTATGCCGATATCACCGCCGCCGCCGAACGGTTGGCAGCTCACGCAGTGCACACGCCGCTGCTGGAAAATCCGGCGCTGAACGACACCGTCGGCGGGCGAATCCTGCTCAAGGCGGAGACCCTGCAGCGCACCGGATCGTTCAAATTTCGTGGCGCGTTTAATTTCGTCTCGCAGCTTGACGCAGCGCAGCGGCGCAGCGGCATCGTCGCTTATTCATCGGGCAACCATGCGCAAGGGGTCGCCGCGGCGGCGGCGCTGCTTGGCGTTCCGGCCACCATCGTGATGCCGGCCGACGCGCCGGCCATCAAGCTCGACAATACGCGCGCGCTGGGGGCAACCGTGGTGACCTACGACCGCCATAGCGAGCCGCGCGAAGAGATCGCCGCCGGGATCGCCGCCAAGACCGGCGCCACGATCGTGCCGCCCTACGACCATCCGTGGACGATCGCCGGACAAGGCACCGTCGGATTGGAAATCGCGGCGCAAGCCGCCGAAATCGGTGCGATACCCGCCGCGGTTCTCGTGTGCTGTGGCGGCGGCGGCCTTACCGCCGGGATCGCCACGGTATTCGCCGAGACCGCGCCGGCGACTGATATCTATACGGTCGAGCCCGCCGGTTTCGACGACACCGCGCGATCGCTGGCGGCGGCAGCGCGGCTATCGAACCAGCCCGATGTCCACTCGATCTGCGACGCCCTGCTAGCGCCGACGCCCGGCGAATTGACCTTCTCGATCAATCAACGGCTGGTGACCGGCGGCGTTGCGGTTTCCGACGACGACGTGCGCCGGGCGATGATCTTCGCCTGGCAGACACTCAAGCTGGTTGTCGAACCTGGCGGCGCGGTCGCTTTGGCCGCCGCGTTGAGCGGCTCGGTCGATTGCGCCGATCGCGTCGTCGCAGTTGTGCTGTCGGGCGCCAACGTCGACGCCGAACTCTATTGTCAAATTGTGCTGGAAGCCGAAGCCGGCTGATCGGTTTCGTCGCTGACCAGATTCAGGTTTGTTTCCTGGGTGTCGCGGCGGACCAGTTGTCCTTCGACGCGGGCGTGCGCTTCGATCGAGATATTCTCGTGGACAATATCGCCATTGATCGTCGCCGAGGCGGCAATCGAGACATTGGTGACCTGCAGTTCGCCGTTCACGGTGCCATGGATGTCGGCGACCTCGCACTTTATCTGACCGCGAACTTCGCCCGCTTCACCCAAGGTAAGTTCATGGCATTCGATATCGCCGATCACCGTGCCCTCGACTTGAATTGTGCCCGGCGAGGCGACGTTACCAGTGATCGTCGTGTCTTTGCTGACGATCGACGGCAAACCCGACGGGCCGTTGCCCGCTCGTTCAGTTTTTGAAAACATACTGTCCAGCCCTCAGGAAATTTGCGGGATCTAACTGCTGACCATCGACCATGATTTCATAGTGCAAATGGGTCGATGTGCTGCGTCCGGTGCTGCCGACCAGCCCCACCTTTTCACGAAATTCCAGCGTCTGTCCGCGTTTGACAAAAATCCGCGACAGATGGGCATAGCGCGTGCGGATACCCAGGCCGTGGTCGACTTCGACGACCTTTCCGTAACCGCCCTTCCAGCCGACGAACGCAACCCGGCCCGGCGCGGTGACGTAAACGGGGTTCCTTTTGCGGCTGGCGAAATCGAGGCCCGGATGCATTGCCAGTTGATTGGTGAATGGATCGCGCCGCCGCCCGAAACCGCTGGTCAGGCGAAACTCGTCCATCGGCGACGCCAACGGCAGATGCTTCATCAAACCTTGGAGCCCCTGCAACCGCACGAGGCGTTGTTCGACCTCCGCCAGCTTTTCGCCGGCCTCCGATCCCGGTTCGTCATCCAGCGCCACCAAAGGACCGCCGACGCCTTCGGCTAAATCAGCGCGCTCGCCCAACACCCGTTCCAGCATGAGCGGGATATCCAACCCGGCAACCACCAACGTGCGCTCCAGCGCGGTGATGCCATTGTTGGCGCTTTCGCCCAGGCGGTTGATCGATTCCGATTGGGACGCCTCGAACAACTCCAACCGATCCGACAAGACCGCCACGCGCTCATTTAATTGCTGGCGCTCGGCGATGGTACGCTCGCGTTCTTCGACAGAGGCCTGAAGTTGATTGTGCGCCATCTGCAGCTCGTCGGCCAGACCGGCCCGCTCACGCGTCAGCTGATCGATCGCATCGGTAAGCTGCGCGATATGGTTGCTCGCGGTCTCTATATTGGCTGCGAGTGTTTCACGTTCCGCCTTATTCGCTTCAAGGCGCTTTCTCTCTTCGCCGAGTTGACGGCTCACCCCCTCGCGACCGGTTATGCTGCGGGCCAACTCATCGTTGAGACGGGCGACGTCGCGGTCGCGCGCGTCGCGTAAATTGGATAGCCGGTCGCGTTCGCTCTCGAGGTTCGCGATCCGCTCGCGCAGTAACGCGTTTTGGCCCTCTATTTCCTGTTTGGTCGCCGCGTGTTGGCCGATCGATTGGGCGCTGCGCTCGAGTTCGCCGTTGAGACCGTCAATTTCTTCCTGCATGTTGCGGATGATGCGATCGGACGTCGCAATGCGCACATTCCGTTCCGCAACGACCAAGGCGCTGGATACGTAGCGGGCGCTCGTGAAACCGACCCATCCGATCATCAGCGCAACCAAAACCATGACGCTTGCCTGGCCAAAGCGACCGATGCCGAGATAGCGCACGTGACCGCCGGAGCGGAGAATGATCTCGCGCCGTGGCGGCACCAAACGGGCCATCAGGGAAGCTATTCGTGGGTATCGCATGATCGGGTGAAATAATCCGTGATCGGTTTCAAGATATAGTTAACAGCGCTTTGCGGGCTTTCCCGGCGCGGCCTAATCGACCGGGTGGCGCACATCGGCCACGCCGATCATGCTGTCCCGCGTGACCAGATCGGCCAGCTGCTCTTCACTCCAATTATCGGTTCCCGCCGGACGCTGCGGCAGCACCAGGTAGCGCAGGTCGGCGTTACTGTCGTGCACCCGCACCTGTTTATGTTCGGGGATCGTCGTCCCGAACTCGCTCAGAATCGCGCGGGGTTCGCGCACGGCGCGGGCGCGGTAGTCGCGGCGTTTATACCAAGCCGGCGGAATGCCGAGGATCGGGCGCGGATAACACGAGCACAAAGTACAGACGACCATGTTGTGGACGCCGTCGGTGTTCTCGACCACGCACAGTTCGGTCGGCCGCATATCGACACCGAATTCACGCACGGCAGCGTCGCCCTCGCGCAACAGGCGCTGCTTGAAATCGTCGTCGACCCAGGCCCGGGCGACGATCTTGGCGCCAAGCTCTGGACCGCGGCCGTCCATTAACTCGATGGCCTGGCGAATTTCGTCGGCCGAGATCACCCCTTTTTCGATCAAAAGCTCGCGCACCGCCGCCTCCAGCGTCTCGGCTTCCAGCGGTGGCCGGTCATCGTTCTGGATCGGCTTGCCGTCATGGGTGTGCGTGGCATGAACAAGGTCGTGGTGTTGGTCGCTCATAGTGTTCTCTTGGTTTTTATGCTGGCGTCGGGGTGTCACAGGCCGGACTAGGCCGGTTCCAACCAGTGCTCGTAGATTTCGATTTCGAGGCTGTCGTCCAGCTTTCCCGCATAGTCGGGCCACAGCGCGTTCTGCTCGAAGTTCACCCGGTACAACATTTTGTAGGGCAATCCGGACTGTCCGTAGGCCAGGGTCTCCGGATTGGGAAAGGAACCGACAATCCGCTCGATGACGCCGACCTTGCCGCGCACATATTGCGGGGTGCGCACATGTCCGGGCTGATTTCGCTCGATCACCCGCACGCTGTCTCCCGGCTGATATCTAGGCTGCACGGCGCTCGGCCTCCAAGCGCGCGCGAACTTCGCGCTGTTTCGCCTCGAGTTCTTCTGCGCTGAAAACGCCCTTCTCGAGCATCAGCCAGGAAATCGCCTGCAACCACCGCTCGTAATAGGGATATTTGTGATAATCCTCGCCAAGCGCCTCTTGCATGCGGCGTGATTCATCGACCCGTGCCAGCCGTCGTTTCGGATCAAACAGCAACATCATCATCGCGTCGATCCGCTTTTCCCAATAGGTGGGTTCGTGCTCGTGCACA
>CAJICQ010000104.1_pt1 | contig 20232 bp, 17 predicted proteins | sample 9199721 | NCBI WGS metagenome assembly CAJICQ01 (sample SAMEA7708344, study PRJEB35096) | sediment metagenome | biome: marine neritic benthic zone biome [ENVO:01000025]; feature: sediment [ENVO:00002007]; material: shallow marine sediment [ENVO:03000034] sea grass bed [ENVO_01000059] ...
CATACGCAAATGTGGTCTCCCTCCTGCACGGAATCGTAAAACCGCCGGCGTTCGACATCGACCCGTTGCGACCATACGGCGCCACGGCTATCGACGAACTCGTAGCCGACGAAAAAGGTCGTCAGTCCGTCCTCGGATATCTCTTCGTCGACCTTGGAGGTCACTTGTGCCGCGACCCGTTGGCCACTTTTGGCCAAGCTGCGCAGTTGCCAAATCTGCTTGCCGTAAGTGGACACCCCGCCGGCGACAAAAATTGTCGATATGACCAGGGTGACAAGCTGTTCCTCGCCCATCAGCAGCTGCCTAACCGCTTCATGTTTTGGGCCAACGGGCTTGCATACAAGATTTGCGTCCGTTGCAAAAACACTAGGCGGTCCAACAGAAAGCCTTACCACCTGCGCGGCAATCCGACTTTCCATCGAATTTTTTTCGTTGAGTTGTGATCGCCGTCACTTTTGCCTGTCGATTCCCCGCCCACGTGAAAGCGACACCCAATGGGTGCGACTGGATGGGACGAAGACGATGTTCAGGACAACCGACGAATATTACAGGATGAACCGGCCTGCTACCCTGTATGTGATCGCTGCTGCCTTTGCCGTTTGGGCCCTCATTCTGACCCTCATCGCGGCGGTTTAGCGCGATTTTGACGGCCGCGCGGGGACCTTGGGGCTAGGCCTCAATGCGGTAGATACGCGCCGCCGTGTCGTGAAAAAGCTTGGTTTTCTCGTCGTCTGAATAGCCGGCGGTCAGCCGCTTGAACGAATTCCACAGGACGCCATAGCTGCAACTCAGCTTATCGACGGGAAAGTTCGATTCGAACATGCAGCGGTCGGTGCCGAATTGCTCGATGGTGTGCTCGTAGTAGGGCCGCGTCACTTCCACCAGCGCTTCGCTGGTCGGCGGCGTGGTCTGTTCGTGCCAGCCGAAGCCGTTGATCGCCATATTGAGGCCGCCGAGCTTGGCCACCACGTTCGGACACGCCGCCAGGTCGGCGATGTCGGCCTGCCAGGTTGCGAAAATCTCCGTGCGCTTGCCGGTATAGGGCCCGACCCCCAACGGCCCGCCGAAATGGTTGAGGATAATCGTGGTCTCGGGAAAGGCACGGGCGAGGTCGGTCAGCTCGGGCAATTGCGGGTGGTAAAGCCAAGCCTCGTAGCTAAGGCGGTGGCGCGCCAGCTGGGCAAACCCGGCGCGGTAGGCGTCGTCCATCAGCAAATGCGGCGGCCGTTTGCCGCGCACCACCGGCACGTCGTCGCTGGCGTCCCACGGCACGCTGTGGCGAATGCCGCGAAAGCGCCCGTTGCCTGCCGCGATCTGGGCTTCCAGCACCGGCGCCACGTCATCGCCCAAGGTGAGGTTGGCGTGACCGACGATGGCGGCGGCGATCCGCGTCGCACCGTAGCGGCCCGACGCGCTCATGGCGGCGATGCCGTTGACGAACTCGGTCTCGCCGACCGGCTTCATGGCGTCGGGTCCGTCTTCGCGGTACATGGCGCCGCATTCGATGAAGACCGTCGAGACGATGTTGTGGCCGCTGTTGGTGTCGGCGAGGATGTCGTCGAGCAGATAGCGGGGCTCAGGCTGGTCCTCGCGAAACTCCCACAAATGATGGTGGGGGTCGCAGATCGGCAGGTCCGGCTCCAGCGCATCCTCCACCGTCTGCGCCAGCCAATCGGCGTTGGTTCCCATCTCGAGCCCCTCCCCGGCCTGTTTCATTGCGCCCATTAAAGCACGGACACCGGGATCGGCGACGAGGGATTTATCTCAGGCGCACAAAATTTGGCGACAATGCAGCGCCGCTAAGGCGCGACAATCAGGCAGTCCTGATTTCGCGATTTCAACGAGTTGCACAATTGGGTTGCGGTCGAGCGATCCGCCAACGGCCCGGCTTGCACGCGATAGAAGGTACCCTTTGCCAGCTCGGCCGGCTGCAAGTGCAGGTTCAGACTATCCAGCAAATCCGGGTTTGCCTGTTGCAGCCGTGTCCACGCCTCCTCGGCCTCGGTTTGGCTGCGCAGCGAGAACAGTTGGATCCGCCAGGCGGCGCCGTCCGCTGTCGCCGACTGCTGTCTTGCGAAGCGCGGCGCCTGCAGCGCTGCCGGATCTGTTGGAGTGGTCTCAGGCAGCAGGGCGAGCGGCTGAACCGCGCCGGTTGCCAAACCGGAGAAATCGAATGCCGGCGTTGCTGTCTGGTCTACGAGTGTTGGATCGGAAAACGCCGTGAGCCCATGCTCCGTCATGCTTACCGCCGGTACGGCGGGATCTTCCGACAACTGCAATGGCCGCGCTACCAGCTCGCCGGCGTGCGCAGCCGCTGGCTGGTTCGCCACCGCCGCGTTGTCCTGGAGCTTTTCGGGGCTGTCGAAGAAAGCGGTGCGTCGGTCCCATAAAGAGGCGAACTCAGCCCGGACAGCGGCCATCCCATTGACGAAAATACTCGCCGTATCGACCAGGACGGCACGGATGGAGCCTGGCCAGGTCACTTCAACCTCAGTAAACAGCGGCGGTACTACGTCGTCGGATAGGCGGACGCGCACCAGTTGCTTGCGTTCCACCGTGCGGAATTGGCGCTGAAATTCTTGCGGTAAACGATAGGCCAGCGGTTGGCGTGCTTCGACCTGACCGGCGAGCGTCTGGAATCCGAAGCGAATAACCACTTCATCTCCCGGGGCTACATCGTAGAGTGCGCCGACCGGGACGTAGGCCAGCACGTGAAGTGGCCCATGGAAGACCTCCATCAGGCTCTGGCCTTGCTTAACCCCTTCGCCGGGGGCAACCATCACATTCCCAACCAAGCCCGATTCCGCAGCGCGTAGAACACCGTCTCCATAGACGGCTTCGATTTCCGTCAGGGCGCGTTGGGCGCGCTGGGCGATTTGTTGAAACTTGGCAAACTCGGCCTCGACCAGGTCGGCGTCCGCCTCCAATTCCTTGAGTTCTTCGAGCGCTTTGTACGCGTCGGCTTCGGCAGAGGCGGCGCCCTTCATCGTCGCCAAACCGGATTGCCTGAGCCCTTCTATCCGCTCGCGATGCTCCCTGGTGGTTTCGACACGCTGCTGCGCTGCCGGTATCAGACTGGCGAGTTTTCGCCGGCGGATGCGAAGTTCGCTGAGATGGGTCTCCGCACTCACGACCTGCGCGGCTAGTTCGGCAAGGTCCTTGAGCATCTCATGCGACCGCAGCACCGCAACGGTTTGACCTTGCTTCACCTGGTCTCCAAGCGCGACATCGACAGAAAGCACGGTGCCGGAATATTCTGGTCCGACGATCGCGATATTCTGCGCCACCATGCCATCGCCGCGCAGATAAATGAGATCGCCGGCCAGCAAGTCGAACAACAAGAGTGCGAAGCCAGCCAGCATCGTTAAGTAGACGTAACGTCCCACTCGTCCGCGTTTGCGCGGCCGCACCTCGGTGCGCAAGGTGTCAATCCTTTTCTGGCTCCGACGCAAGCGTTTCATCAGAACTGATCCTGCGCGTGGCGCACCTTGGTGGGATAGAAACTGTCGTTATAGGAATGGCGAAAGATGAGCTCGCTTAAATACGCGATCATTCGGATCACCCGGTCGTAGTAGCTGATGAAGAAGGTGAATCCAAAAACGTACGGAAGCAGTGGCGCGATCCGCAGGCGCCGGACGAAAATCAACGCCACGGCAAACTCGACCAGGTCGCCGAGAATTCCCAATAGGTGGACCGCGACGATGATTGTCAGCGCCAGGGTGCCGTATTCGATAAACAGACCCGCGACAAAAAAGAAATAGGCGAATGTCAGACCGAGTTGAAACCACAAGACGTTAAGCGAGGCGAACACGTCGCGCAGATTGAAGTTGTCCTGCCGCGGATCAAAGACGACTGCGAACTTTCGCAGACGGTTACGGATGATGCTGCGGTTCCAGCGCAGCCGTTGGCGCAAATAAGCCGAATGCGTTTGCGGCACGTCGGTCAGGGCCCAGGCATCGGGCGCGAACGCGACCGACCAGCCGTTGCGCCGCAGCTTGGCGGTCAGATTGGAATCGTCGCCGGGCCCGACATCCCAGCCGCCGACATGCTGGATCGCAGATTTTCTGAAAGCGCCGAACGCGCCCGAGACGATCATCAATAAATCGAACATCGTGGCGAACTGGCGGCCAAGGGAAATGGTCGATACGTACTCGAGGGTCTGGAACTTGGTCAGCAGCGAGCTGTCGGGGTTACGAACCGCGAGGTTGCCTGAAACCGCACCGCAGGCCGGGTCGACGAGCAAAGGCGCTACCGCGCGCGCGACCGAATCGCGGTCGAGCGATGTGTCGACGTCCATGACGACGATGAGCTCATTATCGCAAAGCTGAAGACCTAGGTTTAGCGCCGACGCTTTGCCGCCGCGTATGCCGGTCGACAGGAAGCGCTCGATAAGTCCCGCCGCTTGCAGCCGGGCGCCCACCTGCGCCATGTTGTCGGTCGAGCCGTCCTCGACCACGACAACCTGCAGATTTCGGTGAGTTTGTTCGCCCAGCGCCCGCACCGCGCGCTCCAACGCACGACCTTCGTTGTGCCCGACCATCAGGATGCTGATCGGCAGATTTGGCGGCGGGGAGGGCGCATCCCCTTCGAAGGCGGCGCGCCAGCCCACGGCGATGGTCGACAATGTGTAGCGCGGTAGCTCGAACAGGAAATAGAACCAGAACACGCCGATCAAACCGACGAGGTCGAGGCTGAACAAGAGATCGAAGCCCGAAGAGATCATGCCTCACGCCCTGCGCATGATATCGAGCAACGCCGGTATCTTGTCGTCGGCAAGGATTTCGGCCTTAATGAACGACGAAAAGGCGGTAGACTTCGTCAACAGCTTGTTGATGCGATCGACAACTCCATTAGCGCCTACCGGCTCGGTCTCCGGCAACAAGAGCACCAGTTGGTGTTCGAGTGCGGCAATGAAATCGGTCTCACGGAGGGCGCCGCGGATGATGTCCCAAACTAAGGTTTCGGCGCGCAATTGGTCGACAGCTTCGACACTATCGGATGGCAAGAAACTGATCGTCACAACGCTGAAGGGCCGCTCATATCGCCGATGCACCCGATCCTCGAAGTCGATCATCAGCGCGAGATCGCGCGGCGCGCGGTGCCCGGACATCCCGGAAACAAAACTCTCCAGTTCCAACGACGGCAATTGTCCCCTCATGACCGCCAGATGACCGTCCGGGGTCAGGTCGTAGTGGTGCCAGTCGGCAGATTCGGCATCTTCACCCGAAGTGCTGGTTCCGCAATCGGCGCAGATAAAGGCGACGTCGGCTTCCGAAAAGATCTCGTTGCATTGATTGCATTGCTCGACCAGGCCGGGCGCGTCGTAATCGACGCCGTAATGGCGAAGGATCCGATTGCATTTCGGGCACATCAGGTCCTGGCCGTCCTCGAACTGCGATCGCGGCGCCTGGTAGGCGCAACGGTAGTGGTGAATGAGTGACTCTTCGCGCAGCTCCGGACTACCGCAGGCGATGCAAACCTCGCGTACCGGCATGCGAGCCGAGCCACAGTTGCCGCAGACGTGCAAGCGGTCGAAGAAGCGTCGTGCCAGCAGACCAGACCGCGCCAGATGCTCGAGTGTCGGACGGCAATTCCGGATGCCGCGGAGCAGCGGGTAGCCGACAAGTTCTTTCGCTTTCGGTGCCCAGCGCGCTTCGATGTGTGATTGCCGTGACGCCGCAAGCGTTAAGACCGATAAGCGATCTTGATTGGGTTTGTCCGCGATTGTCGGCAAGGACTGGAGGGCTCGGCGTATCTTCTGCGTCTCGAGCAGCGCTTCTTTTATAGCTTTGTCGGTAGGAAACGCGGCGCAGTAGTCGGCGCGGGCGGTGGCGGCGCCGGTCATATCGGCGACCGGCACGGCGATCCTTCCTTGCAGCGCCAGCCGTTCGAGAAGTGCCTCGGTATCCGCGCCGGGAAGCAAAACGACCAGGCCACAGGGCTCTTCTTCAACCAGCGTTAAGCGCACCGCCTCGATGATCGGCGGCGGTCCCGGAAATGTACCGGCAAGCAACACGACATCGTCGGGAAAGAGATGCGCGTTGTCATGCTCGGCCGGGACAGTCGACCCATCTACTTTTTCAGACTTGAGCATGCACGACTCGGAAAAGTTGAATGCAGTGTCGGCCCAGGTAAAAAATCGAAATTCAACTGGTAAACCAACGTATTATGGCGTGTAAGAATTAAATTCGTCTAAATCGTCGGGCACTAAACTGACAGCCCGAGGCCCTGCATCGGCGCAGTTTTAGCTGTTAATACAAATGCAATAATCCTGGAGTTTCTGCCGTGACAGTATCTCGGCGCCGTCTGTCGGGCCCGATTCTAGCCTCGAAGACGGTACAATTTTGTTAGGATTCCGGCGATAAGTGAGCGTCTTGGTCTGCGCTGGAGCGTCGCTGCCATGACGGATCAGGTCCGATTATTTTGGCGGCGCGCTGATTCTCGATGTCGCCGGTTACGGCCCGATCCTAATGCCGGGTGACCTTGTCGGGTCTGTAACCCAGAGTATTCCAGCAGAAATCGACGGCGGTCGCTTCGCAGTCTGTCGCACTGAAATGAGTGGTCTTGCCGATTTCGATCTGCTGATCGTCTTCCCAGACCGACCAATGAAAGGTGGTTTCGCCTTCGGCGTTGGAAGACCTCTCGATGACAATTTCAATCATGGTGCTGCTCCTAGCAAGTCGCTATGGACCCACCCCACCTCGTCGACGCCTTGACCGAAACGAACCTGCAGCCAGCTGCCCTGCGAGCCAAGCACGATCAATTCGCGGCCCCGCGGCAGCGTCTCGACCACGCGCGCGCCGGTCGTCGGACCGGAGCGAACGTTGGCGCGTCCGACCCCGATGGTGGCGCGTTCCACGCTCTCGGTGGGTGCTTCGGGGGTCTGGGGCGGCATCGCCTCAGGCAAGGGGTCCGAGCCGGTCAATTTCGAGATCAGCGGATCGAAGTAGATCCTGAGCTCGGTTGCCGCGCTCGCCGCGCGTTCGGCAGCGAAAGATTTGGCCGCCGGAAAGCGCGATTTGACCTCGGGCTGCATGAGCGCAAACCCCACCAAACCGACAATCGCCACCTTGATGACCAGGGAGCGCCGCGGCAACCATAACCGCACCCGGAAATGTGGTAGCGCCGGCAGGCGCCGCGGCTTTTTCGCTTTCGGTGGCTTGCCTTGCCAGACCTTGAATGCGGCGGCGAGCCGCTCGGCTTCCTCGGCCTTCCAGGTATCCTGGGCTGCCGCGAGGCTGGCCTCGGCCTCAGCTTTCCATTCTTGGCGGGCTTTTTCCAGCTCCGCCGTGGCGGTTTCCGCGGCGTCGCGCAGCGCTTCGCCAATGCCGTTGTCGGAGGGTTCGCCTTCCGACGGCTTGTGCGCATCGGCCAAACGCTCGGCAAATTCCTGCTCGAGCTTTTTCGCGATCGCGGCGGCCTGTTCCTCGAGCGCGTCGGCGTGCGTGCTCTCCAACGCGGCGATCTCGCGCGCATGGTCGGCCGCGCCGGCATCGAGCGCCTGCTTGCGCATCTCGTCGAAGTTCAGCGAGGCGTCGTCCAGCTTTTGGCGCAGTTGCAAAAGCTCGGCCTCGAACGTTTTCTGCGCCGCGGCGGACCGCTCGGCTTCGTCGGTTTGCCACTCTTCACGCGCGGCTGCCAGGGCGGCGTCGGCCTCTGCTTGCCACGCGCAGCGGGCTTCTTCCAACCCCGCCTTCGCCGTTTCGCCGGCGTCGCGCAGTGCGTCTGCGAGGCGGCCGGTGAACTCTTGCTCTAACTTTTCGGTGGTCGCCTTGATCTGCGTGTCGAGGGCGTCGGCGTGCTTGCTCTCTAATGCGGCGATGTCGCGCGCATGGGCGGCCGCGGCGGCGTCGAGCGCTTGCTGGCGCATCTCGTCGGAGTTCAGATAGGCTTCGTCCAGCTTTTGCTGTAGCTGCGCCAGCTCGAGGTCGAATTCCTGCTTCGCTGCGGCGGACCGCTCGGTTTCGTCGGCCTGCCACGCTTCGCGGGCGGTTGCTACGGCGGCCCGGGCCATTTCTTCGGCCTGGCGCTGCGCGTCCGCATGACGCTCCTTGAAGGCGCGTTCCAGTTCCTGCTTGGTCGCCGACACCCGGTCTTGCAGCGCGCGCGCGTGGGTCTTCTCCAACGCGGCGATCTCGCGCGCATGGGCCGTTGCGGCGGCCTCCAGCGCCCGCTTGTGCACCTCGTCGACGTCGGTGGCGGCGGCGTCGAGCTGCTGGCGCAGCTGCGCGAGCTCGGCCTCGAACGCCGCCTTCGCGTCGGCCCGGGCGTTTTCAGCCGCGGCCTCGGCCTCACGGGCGCGTGCCGCCAGGTCGGCATTGAGCGCTTCGGTCTCCTCGGCCTGCTTTTCTGCGTCGGCGGCGCGCGCCTCGGTCTGGGCAAGGGTTTGGCTGAGCACATCGAAGGCGCGCTGCAATTTCTGTGTTTCCACGGAGGCGTCCGGCGGCGCGACGTCGGGCGCCGGTTCGCTTTTAATGCGCACATCGGGACGCGACACGTCCAGCTGCACTACCGTTTCGGCCTTGGCGCGGTCCGGCGTTCCGGAGAAACGGATGGTGCGTTTCTTTGGCTCTTTGGCACGCGACCCGGACGGAACATTCAGATCGATTAATTCGAGGGTCGTCGCATAATCGTCGTCGAGCTTGACGATCCGAACCGCCAGGCTGGCGCGCGGGTCGTCCGTGCCGTCGGGCGGCACATAGAAGAGATCGGTCAATTCGTCCGGTTTCAGGGAGAAGGTGCCATCGCCGTTGTTGTGGCCCTTCGACAGGCGGGCGCGCGGCGGCAGCTGCTCGACGCGAATCGACAGCCGCGCATGATGCAGGTGCGGCGACAGCAGTGGCTCGAGATCGAGCGGGATGCCCTGAGCATCGGCCTCGTGTGCGGTAGCTGGATTCGCTTCCATTCAGGTTTGGTGCTCCGGCAAATAGCCCCTGCGGCGGCATCGCCCCGCACAGGTCCGCGATTGCGCGGTGCGCGCCGCTAACAAGGACTTGTAAACAAAGTCTAGTGAGGACTTTTATTGCCGAAACGCTAATATCGCGTTAATCAATAATTAATGAATTTTGCTTTATTTGCACAAATATTTATTTGATTTGTATTTATATTACTCTCATTCAGGCCGTGACCGCGCGCGGCGCACGTGCGGATAATCCGCCGTCCAAAGCAGGGCTATAGCATGTGTTGGCCTCGCCCTTCGACCCGCAGATTTTTTTGCTTCGGCTGGCTTGCGCCACGCCACCGGCGTGACGGTTCAGCCTCAGTCCTCATCCTGAGGGCGAGCGTGAGCGAGTGTCTCGAAGGATGGGGAATTCCCATGCAGTCCACATGCGATTTCCCTGCCACCGAAAAGCGGCGGCAGGCTGACCGGACGGAAACGGCGTGGGAGTCGCGCCGATGCGACCCTATTGCCGGCGGGCGGCCGCCAATTGACGCACCAGCTGTTCGATATTCTGGACGACCCGGTCGTGCACCGCGGTGCTCTTGCCGCCGACGGCGGACTTGACCTGGCTCTGGGTGCCGAAGATGCCGTCGGTGTAGACGACCATTTCAATCTCGCCCAACCGGTCGATCGCGGCCCGCGCGCGCGGGCTGACGCCGGTGATATTCTCCGCCTGCAATTTCACGACGAAACTGAGCGTGGTCAGATAGACGCACGTCACGTCGAGGGGGCCGAAGGCGCTCGCCGACACCGCGAAATTGGCCACCAGAAGCGACTCGTTGCTCTGCTTGACGTCGGCCTTCGCCAACTCACGGCTCAGCTTGTTCTTGAAGCCGGACGGGTCGACCACGTTGCATTTTTCCGCATTGGCGCTGAACGATACCGTGATGTCCTTATAGATGGTGATCTCGCTGGCGGCCGACTGGGCTTCGCCGCGGGCCGGCAGCAGAGCGAGCAATAACGCCGCAAAAATCGGGAACAGAATTCGCATTTTAATTCCTCACCTGGTTTGGCCTACCTGTTAACCGACGGGTCCTGACGGTGTGTGGTGCGGTCAGGGTTAACGGAATGGCGAACAGTCAAAACCACCATACCGCAAAAACCGGATGGCGGGCAAAAACTCAATTGCATCATATGGTTAATTGGTGCTCGGGACGTGCTGTCCACACTATTGCGGCCATGTCTGTTGGGCGGCGTAAGAGGACCTGGTCTGGAATGGGTCACTACGGCAGCTTTTTGACCCAATTCCGACATCGCACCAGATTACAGGCGCCTAGATTTCGGTGCGGCCGTGTAGCAGCATCACAACTAGGACAATAGCGAGGTATAGGAGATAGAGCCTCTCTTGCAGATGGTCGTCAAGTCGTCGCGAGAGGGCGACGCCGAGCGGCGCGCCGACGAGCCCGCCAACGGCAAGTCCGAAGAAAGCCGGCAGGTAGAGATAGCCGAGGCTCCACGGGGGCAGGCCGGCCTCACCGAAGCCACCGACAACGTAACCGCCACCGGCAAACAAACCGAGGCAAGCCGCGAGCGTAGAGCTCGTAGCTACCGTCGTTGCCATTGAAAACCGCAATTTGCGCAGGAACGGTGCGATAAGTACTGCCGGACCCGGCCCCATCAACGAACCCAGCAGCCCCGCGAGGCTGCCCGACAGCCAGTACTCGGCCCCACGCACGCCTGACAGGTCCGCACCACTCTGCAAGTTGACGATCCGTTTTCTCAACAAACCGCGCACGATGGTTAGGGCGATGAAGAAGACAAAGATCGCCTTCAGCAACCAGCCCGGCATCGCGTCGCCCATCGCCGCACCGACCAATGCGCCGATCACCACGAGCGGCGCGAAACGCATGATAAGGGGGAAATTCGTGTCGCCAGCGCGCCAGCGCAGGACCGCGGAATAGCTTGCGGTAATGAAGATCACGGCCAGCGTCGTGCCGACGGTCAGATGCATGGTGTAGTCGCCGCCAATATTTTGTACGGTCAGGGCGAGCAGCAGCAGCGGCGCGACGGCGAAGCCGCCTCCGACACCGAACATCGCCGCGACCACGCCGGCGAACACGCCAGGGGCCACATATACGAGGACAACCTCGATCATGTGTTGGTTGCCAGATCGCTATATCCCAGATCAGCTGAAAGCCGACTATTAGGATCAGAGCGTAGACCCCACCGCCAGCGGGTGCCAGTGCACGATATTTGGGATCTGCCGTAAACAAACTTCATAGCTCCATTCGTTTCCGTTAGGCATACGCCCACCATCGTCCCTCGAGTGAAGGAGCGCAATTCATGCAGGAAAGCCAGGCGATAGCCGACTTGGAAACGTTGCTGAAAAGCATGAAGCCTCAACTCGATCCGCGTCAGTTTCTTTTCGTGACTGTTCGGAGTGAAATCACGCCATCGCTTCTGTCTGAAGCAGTAATGGTTTTCCGCGAAAGCGAAGGGACCACGCTCATACTGCCGGCCGAGACGGCCGGGGAATGTGGCCTTGATGCGGCCTTCCCATGCAAAATGATAACTTTGAACGTGCACTCAGATTTGGCGGCCGTCGGTTTTTTGGCGGCGATTCTGCCGCGGCTCGCGAGCGCGGGCATCGGCGTAAATCCGGTATCAGCTTTTTTTCACGACCATCTGTTCGTGCCGGCGGATCGGGCGGAGGACGCGCTAACCATTCTGCAAGAGTTGTCATTACGCTAGCAGCGTAAACTCGGGATCGAAAGCGGACATGGAATGACCGATGTCCGCCTTCTCGCCGTTTACGTCCGGTATTGGGAGTGGCCTCAATCGATCGATGCAACACTTTATCTTGAACGCAAGGTATTGTGCGACATAGAACGGCGACAAACGGGACGGCGGCGCGACATGGTATCGCGGCCTAAAACACAGCTAAATCATCGAAAAGATTGGCGCGCCCGACAGGATTCGAACCTGTGACCTTCGGCTTCGGAGGCCGACACTCTATCCAGCTGAGCTACGGGCGCGCGTAGGCTGAGACATTACGCTTTTGGCTGAGGCGGTCAAGCGTGTCGCGCGCGATCACAATGGCCGGAACGCCGCCGCCGCCACGTTGATCGCCCGCGCCGATGGACCCATATTAGGACTTTCGCCGCCCGCGCCATTGCGCCAGGCGGCCGGTCAACGATGGGAATTGGGAACCATGGCAGACAGCGACGCCCCGGCGAAAAGCGGCACGCAAAAAATCGTCAAGAGCGACGAGGAATGGCGCGCCCAACTGACGCCCGAGCAATACCACGTCACCCGCCAGCACGGCACCGAGCCGGCGTTCAGCGGCGAATATGACGGCTGCAAGGATACCGGCGTCTACAAGTGCGTGTGCTGCGGCAACCCGCTGTTCCACTCGTCGCAGAAGTTCGACAGCGGCACCGGCTGGCCGAGTTTCTATGACGCCATCACCAAGGACGCCGTCGACGAGCGCACCGACCGCAGCTTCTTCATGGTGCGCACCGAGACCGTCTGCGGCAAGTGCGACGCCCATCTGGGACACGTCTTTCCCGACGGCCCGGCGCCGACCGGCCTGCGCTATTGCATGAATTCGCTGGCGCTCGATCTCGAGCGTGAGGACGAGAGCGGCGACTGACTAGAGCGGGATGATATCTGCTTTGATCATCGTTGCGCCGGCCAGCGGTGATTTCCGCGCGCGCCAGGCGCGTTGCGGCCGTGCTCGTGTCAAACACGAGCATTGCGCCCCCGATCGACATGCTCGGGCTTGACCCGAGCATCCATGGCCGTGCCGGACGCAGGCCTCTTGTGCTTATCCCTGGCAAAGCCCGTGTGATCGAAAAATGGATACTCGCGTCGTAGCGCGAGTATGACGGTTGATATTGGGCATCGGGCGAGCGATCACCGCTGCCAGCCTCAGCGATCGCGATCCGACCTTAACGCATCACGCTCTAACTACCGCTTCGCCAGCGCGGTCAGCGGGTCGACGGTGTCGGCGCCCGAGGGTAGCCGTGCGTAGGGGTCGTCGAGCCACGCCAGGATGTCCTGCCAGGCGGTCTCGGCTTTTAGGTCGCGCAACAGCATGTGATAGCCGGCGTCGTAGATCGCCACCTTGCGCGAGCTTTGCGGCGGCGGCAGGTCGGCCAGCATGTCGAGCGTCGCGTTCGGCGGAATGATGTCGTCGTTGGCGCCGTAGAGGATCAGCGAGGGGGCGTCGAAATCCTCCGCCCCGGCCAGCGCAGCGTCCATCAGATTGGTAATGCCCCAGATCGCGTCGACCCGGGTCGCCTTGATCACCAGCGGGTCGCGCCCCAGCGCGCGCAGCATCTCGATGTTGTCGGACGGGTGCCGCTTGATGCCTTTCCCGGTGACCTTCAGCCAGGGCGTGGTATGGGCCGACAGCCACAAGGCGGCGGTCTGGTAGCCCGGCATGGTGGCGCGGCCCCACACCGCCGGCGCGACCAGGATAACGCTGTCGGCGGCAAAGGGCGCCTCGGCCCAGGCCGCCATCAATACGCCGCCGCCCATGCTGTCGCCCAGCGCGTGCACCGGCACGCCGGGATAGGCCGCGCGGGTGGCGGCGAGGAAATCGCGGAAGTCGGCGGTCATCGTCTCGGTGCCCGGCCACATGCCGGTATGGGGCGCGGCGCCGAAGCCGCGCTGGTCGTAGGCCAGAACTGCGATGCCGTTGCCGGCCAGAAAGGCGCCGACATCGGCAAACGCGTTGCTGTAGTCGTTGAAGCCGTGCAGGGCGACGACGACGGCCTTGGGCTCGTCCTCGGGCAGCCAGCGGCGCAGCGGCAGGTCGACGCCGTCGCTGGTGGAAAAACTGTCAGCGGTCAATTGCGGGGTCATCGACCGGGTCACGTCGGGGCCGGGGTCTTGCAGGCGCGGCGCGCACGCCGCGACGACGAATACGGCCAGCAGGATGAGGGTATAGGATCGCGCGCGCATCGGTGGTCAGGGCTGCGCGCGGGTGAGTTCGAGGAAGACGTCTTCCAGATCGGGTTCCTCGGTCGACAGGTCGGTCACCGTCAGCCCGGCGTCGGCGACGGCGCCGAGGATGGCGCCGATCTCGGTCTCGCTGGTGCGGTAGCGGAACACCAGCTCGTGGCTGTTGGGAACATCGACGTGGAAATGGCTCAGCGTGCCGGGCAGCGCGGTGATGTCTTCGGCCACCGACAGGCGCAGTTCCTTGTTGTCGAGCCGCGCCACCAGCACCCGCGTATCCTCGCAGGCGATCACCTGGCCATGATTGATGATCGCCACGCGGTCACACAGTTCCTCGGCTTCCTCGAGGTAATGGGTGGTCAGGACGACCGTGGTGCCATTTTCATTTAGTTCGCGCACGAACCCCCATAACGACTGGCGCAGTTCGATATCGACACCGGCGGTCGGCTCGTCGAGCACCAATACCGGCGGGTTGTGAACCAGCGCCTTGGCCACCAGCAGGCGCCGGCGCATGCCGCCGGACAAGTTGCGCGTATAGGTTTTGGATCGGTCGCCCAAGCCGACCCGCTCAAGGATCTCCTTGGTGCGCCGTTCAGCAGGCGGCACGCCGTAGAGGCCGGCCTGCAATTCCAACAGCTCGTGCGGCGAGAAAAACGCATCGAGGTTGAGTTCCTGGGGCACCACGCCGATCGCCGCGCGCGCGGCGCGCGGGTGGCGGTCGATGTCGATATCCCACACTTTGGCGGTGCCACCGGTCTTGATCACCAGCCCGGCGAGGATGTTGATGAAGGTCGACTTGCCGGCGCCGTTGGGGCCGAGAAGACCGAAGATGCCGCCGCGCGGCACGTCGAGATCGATCGCTTTCAACGCATGCACCGCCGCGCTGCCGTTGCCGCGATAGACCTTGTCGAGGCCGCGCGCGCTGATCGCCAGCGCCGGCAGCGAGTCGCTGGCCTGGTCTTGCGTGGCGGCAGGTTTGGCGCTGCTTTCGTTCATCTCGGTCTGGCGGTAATCGCGCTGTTGAGGCAAATCGGTTGTTCGCCTATGTATGGGGCCTTGCCGGGCGTGGCAACCGCTATTGCCGCGCCGGTGTGTAGTATCGGATAAATCCTCATACTGAGCTTGTCGAAGTATGAGGATGTGTCGCCGCCTCATCCGTCGACAGGCTCAGGATGAGGGGATTGGATTTCAGGGGATAGAGCGCCGATGGAACCGCCCGAAATTATCGAAGTCGACAGCCCGACCATCGCCTGCGACGGCGGCGATGGCGCGCTGGGCCATCCGCGCGTGTTCTTGAACATGGGCGACAAGACCAAGATCGACTGCCCCTATTGCGGCCGCCAGTATGTCTTGAAAGCCGACGCTGCGGCGCCGGCGGCGCACTAATCGTAGGGTGGTCGAACGCTGACACTGCCGGCCTCTCCCGCGCCGCTCGACACCAGGCGCCTGACCCTGCAGCCGGTCGACCGCGCGCTGGCGCGGGCCTTGATCAGCGACCGCAAACACGCCGGCGAGCTCGCCGGCGGTCTGCTGCACCGCGATTTTCCCGACGCCGAGCTGGCGGCCAAGCTGCCGGCCTTCGCCCAGCGCCTCGACGACGCCGCCAACCCGGCGCTGGGCGCCACCGCGCCGCCCGATACCGGCGGTTGGGGCCTCTGGCTGTTCGTCTACAAGCCCGAGCGCTTGGTCGTCGGCGCGGCCTCGTTCAACGGCCCGCCGAACGCCGAGGGCGCGGTCGAGCTGGGCTATCAGGTGGTGCCGGCGCACCGCCGACGCGGGCTCACCGTCGAGGGGTGCACGGCGCTCATCGATTGGGCCTTCACCGATTCGCGGACGCTGGCCATCGTCGCCGATTGCGCCGCCGATAACGCCGCTTCGGTGCGCACGCTGGAGAAACTCGGCTTCGCGATGGTCGGCGCGCGCGGCGACCGGCTCGACTGGCAGCTTGCGCGCGCCGATTGGCCGAGCTTGCTATAGTCGGCCCGACCGTGCCCGAAGACGCGGCCCGAAGGCTGTAAGTCAAGGAGAACGAAGATCATGACCGACAATCTGTCGTATGTGCTGTACGGCCATCCGCGCTCGGGCAACGCCTACAAGACCGCGCTGATGCTGTCGATGACCGGCACGCCCTACCAGTTCGAGGCCGTCGATCTGATGAGCGGCGAAAACCTGGAACGCGAATATCTCGAGATAAACCCGATGGGGAAGGTGCCAGCGCTGCGCCACGGCGATCTGCTGCTGCGCCAGAGCCACGACACCCTGCGCTATCTGGCCGAGAAGACCGGCAAGTTCGGCCCCGATAACTGGCTGGAAGAGGCGCGCATCGGCGACTGGATCGGCTTCGCCGTCGATTTCCTCGGCTACGGGCTGGCGCGGCTGCGCTTCGAGCTGTTGTTCGGCGCTGGCCCCGGCCCGGTGTTCGATTATTTCAAAAAAACCGCCGACCGCGGCCTGGGCATCGTCGAGCCCCACCTGGCGGCCAACGAGTGGCTGGCCTGCGGCCGCCCGACGATCGCCGATATCGCTTGCTATCCGGTGATGAGCTATCTCGCCGACGCCGGCTACGACACCGCCGATTTTCCTGGCGTGGCGGCGTGGATCGACGGGTTCAGGGCGCTGCCCGGCTTCGCTCTGCAACTCGAGCTGATGCCGATCGAGAACTGGCCGCCGGGGTGATTAACCCGCCGCCATTACAATGACGTCAGCGGTTATCGCGGGTGCCGGCGCTTGCTTGATACTGCCGCAGGACCGCATGATGGGTTCGACAATGCTGCGTGCGCTGACCATTCTCGTACTGCTCGCCGGGTTCGCCGGCCCGGCGGCGGCCGACTTCGATGACGGCGTCGCTGCCTACAGCCAGGGCGACTTCGACGCCGCGCGGGCGGCGTTCGAACCGCTCGCCGGCACCGACCGACGTGCGCAATTCTATCTCGGCCGCATGTATTTGCGCGGCGAAGGGGTCACCGCCGACGAGGCGCGCGGGCTAGCCTTGTTGGAGCGCGCCGCTGAACGGGGTGAGGCCGCCGCCATGGCGGCGGCGGCGGCGGTCTATAAGAAACGCGGCGAGACAGAAATCGCCTTTGCCTGGATCACCAAGGCCGCCGAAGCCGGGTTGCCCTTCGCGCAAGCGGAACTCGGCGAATATTACGAGACCGGCACCGGGGTCCAGCAGAACCGCCGCGAGGCGATCATTTGGTATGGCAAGGCGGCGCGCGGCGGCAGCGCCATCGGTGCGGCCCGGCTCTACGTGCTCGGTGCGGAAGAAAATCGCGACAAGCACGGCAGCCTCGACCATGTGCGTCAACGCATCGACCGGGCCCATGCCGGCGATAGCCAGGCGCGCTTCGAACTGGCCACTCTGTTTACCGACGTCGGCGCCCATGCCCAGGCGTTCGACTGGTACCGGCTCGCTGCCGACCAGGGCCATCATGGCGCGGAATACGAGGTGGCGTTCTCCTACCTGACCGGGCGTGGCGTTGGCCGTACCGAGTCTGCTGCCGTGGTCTGGTTTCGCCGCGCTATTGGCGGTGGGCATCCGGCGGCGATGTATCAGCTTGGCAATATCTACCGCTTCGGCCTCGGTGGCATCGACGTCCACGAAGGCCTGGCGCTGGAATGGTACGAAAACGCCGTCGAGGACGGCTACAGTCCGGCGACCCACGACGTGGTCGATATGTACGTCATCCTCGCCCGCCGCGCCGCCAAACTGGGCAACCTGGACGCCGCCCGCGCGGAAATCGTCGCCGCGATCGCCTGGTACGAACGCGGTGTAACACTCGGCGATCCGGCGGTCTCGTATGCGTTCGCCCGGAATTTGGATCGCGGCTTCGCCGGCTTGATCGAAGAGGATGATCGCAGCGCCCTGGCGTTCTATGAGATCGCCGCCGAGCAGGGCAGCCTCGCTGCCGTAGCCGAGTTGGTGCGCCACTTGGGCGGCGACGGCGATGTCGAAGCGGATATCCCGGCGGCCTATTTCTGGAGCGTTATCCTGGCGGCCGACGATCCCGACGACGCGGCCGATTTCGGCGTGGAAGCGGCGGTGGATCAAGCGCTCTTCGCCAGTGAACTGAACGACGCAGAGATCGAACAGGCGAACACGCGGGCCGCGGCCTGGCGCGCCGAGCACCGAACGATGCCGTCCGTCGCCGCCAAGTAATCCACAACTCGCTCGCGCGCCTCTCGCCGCAGCGCCGCTTTTGCGCTAAACCGTAGCCATGGCAAAAGCGGCACCAGCAAAGGCGAAAGGCGTGGCGGAGAAGCTCTACCTGATCGACGGGTCGGGATTCATCTTCCGCGCCTTCCACGCCTCGCCGCTCGACGCTTTCCGCCGTTCCGACGGCATCTACACCAACGCCGTCAACGGCTATTGCGCCATGCTCTTGAAGCTGATCGACCAGGCGCGCGCCGACGGCGCTTTCGATTACATGGCGGTCATTTTCGACGCCGCACGCAAGAACTTCCGCAACGACATCTACCCCGACTACAAGGCCAACCGCGACGCCCCGCCCGAAGAGCTGGTGCCGCAGTTCGAGCTGGTGCGCGAGGCGACGCGCGCTTTCAAATTGCCGGCGATCCAGATGGAGGGCTACGAGGCCGACGACCTGATCGCCACCTATGCCCGCCAGGCCGCGGCGCGCGGCATCGAGGTGGTGGTGGTCTCCTCGGACAAGGATCTGATGCAGCTGGTGCGCCCCGGCGTCACCATGCTCGACCCCATGAAGGACCGGGTGATCGACGCCGACGAGGTCGCCGAGAAGTTTGGCGTGCCGCCGGAAAAAGTCATCGATGTGCAGGCTCTGGCCGGCGACAGCACCGATAACGTGCCCGGCGTGCCCGGCATCGGGGTCAAGACGGCGGCGCAGCTGATCGAGGAATATGGCGACCTCGATACGCTGCTCGAGCGCGCCGAGGAGATCAAACAGCCCAAGCGACGCGAGAAGCTGATCGAGAACGCCGAGCTGGCGCGCATCAGCCGCGAGCTGGTGACGCTGAAAGACGATGTCGCGACGGACGAAAGCATCGATGATTTGGCGCTCAAGGATCCCGACCCGGCGACCGTGATCGCGTTTTTGAAGGAGATGGAATTCCGCACGCTGACGGCACGCGTCGAGAGCCGCTTCGTCGCCGAAGGCCTGCTCGATGAGAGCGAGCTCGCCGAAGCCGCCATCGCGGCCGCTGGTGAAGCCGGCTACGAGCTGGTGCAGGACGAAGAAGCGCTGGCCGCCTGGATCGAGGCCGCATACGCCGCCGGCATCGTCGCCTTCGACACCGAGACCACCTCGCTGAATGCCATGCAGGCCGAGCTGGTTGGCTTTTCGCTGAGCACCGCGGCGGGCACCGGCTGCTACGTGCCGGTCGGCCATGTCGAGGCGGCGCCGGCCGAACTCGACCTTGACGGCAGCGGCGCCAACAAGGCCAACGGCGAGCTCACGCAGATCCCGCTGGCCACGGCGCTCAAGCCGTTGAAGGCGCTGCTCGAAGACCCGTCGGTTTTGAAAATCGCCCACAACGCCAAATACGATCTGCTGGTGCTGGCGCGCGCCTGCGAGAAGCATCTACCCAAGGCGCGGCCGTTGGCGGCAGCCGCGCTCGACGACACCATGCTCTTGTCCTATGTGCTCGACGCCGGGCGCGGCAAACACAATCTCGACGATCTGGCGTTTCGCCACCTCGCCCACGAGACCATCAAGTTCTCCGACGTCGCCGGCAGCGGCAAGAACCAGATCAGCTTCGCCGAGGTGCCGCTCGAGGCGGCGCGCGACTACGCCGCCGAGGACGCCGATATCACCCTGCGTCTGCACGGCGCGCTTAAACCGCGGCTCGCCGCCGAGCATCTGACCACGGTCTACGAGACCATCGAGCGACCGCTGGTGCCGGTGATCGTTGCCATGGAGCGCGCCGGCATCAAAGCCGACGCCAAGGCGCTAACCGCGCTGTCGAAGGATTTCGGCAAGCGCGCCGCCAAGCTGGAAGAAAAAGCCCACAAGCTGGCCGGCGAGGAATTCAATATCGGCTCGCCCAAGCAGCTCGGCGAAATCCTGTTCGACAAGCTCGGCATCGAGGGCGGCAAGAAGGGCAAGACCGGCGCCTATTCGACGGGTGCGGACATCCTCGAGGACCTCGCCGCGCAGGGCCACGAGCTGCCGCGGACCGTGCTCGACTGGCGCCAGCTGTCGAAGCTCAAATCGACCTACGCCGACGCGCTGGTCGGCGAGATCCACCCCGAGACCGGCCGCGTGCACACCAGCTATGGCATGGCGATCGCGCAGACCGGGCGGCTCAGCTCGAACGAGCCGAACCTGCAGAACATCCCGGTCCGCACCGAGGAGGGCCGCAAAATCCGCCAGGCCTTCGTGCCCGACAAGGGCAACAAACTCGTCTCGCTC
>CAJICQ010000522.1_pt1 | contig 19720 bp, 21 predicted proteins | sample 9199721 | NCBI WGS metagenome assembly CAJICQ01 (sample SAMEA7708344, study PRJEB35096) | sediment metagenome | biome: marine neritic benthic zone biome [ENVO:01000025]; feature: sediment [ENVO:00002007]; material: shallow marine sediment [ENVO:03000034] sea grass bed [ENVO_01000059] ...
GTCGGGCCGTGGATGCCCGACATCCTGCGCCACCGCGGCATCCCGCTCGATTTCTACATCAACGATATGTACATGTCGACGACCGGCATCTTCGGCGTGCCGCTCGGCGTGTCGACCAGCTTCGTCTTCCTGTTCGTGCTGTTCGGCGCGCTGCTCGACAAGGCCGGCGCCGGCAAATACTTCATCGACGTCGCCTTCGCCGGGCTCGGCCACAAGACCGGCGGGCCGGCCAAGGCCGCCGTCGTCGCCTCTGGCCTGTCGGGCCTGGTGTCGGGCTCGTCGATCGCCAACGTGGTGACCACCGGCACCTTCACCATTCCCTTGATGAAAAAGGTCGGGCTGCCGGCCTACAAGGCCGGCGCCGTCGAGGTGGCAGCGTCGACCAACGGTCAGCTGATGCCGCCGATCATGGGCGCCGCCGCCTTCATCATGGCCGACATCATCGGCATTCCCTACCTCGACGTGGTGCGCGCCGCGCTGTTCCCGGCGGTCATCTCCTACATGGCGCTGTTCTATGTGGTCCATCTCGAGGCGCTGAAGCTCAACCTGCGGCCGCTGTCGAAGAGCGAGCTGCCGCCGCTGCTCAAGACCTTCCTGAACGGGCTCCATTATCTGGTGCCGCTGATCGTCTTGATCTGGTTCCTGGTGATCGTCCGGTTCTCGCCGATTACGTCGGCGCTGTTTGCCATCGAGGCGCTGGCGGTGATCATGGTCATCCAGCGCCCGATCATCGCCTATCTGGCGCTGGGGGCGCAGAAGAAGGCCGGCAACATCGACGCGGACGCCCAGCTCATGCCGATCTTGGGCGCCGCCTTCCTCGATGGGCTGAAGGATATCTGGGAAGGCCTGATTGCCGGCGCGCGCTCGATGATGAGTGTCGGCGTGGCCACCGCGGCGGCCGGCATCATCGTCGGCGTCGTCACCAGCACCGGCCTGGTCGGCCGCTTCGTGCAGCTGATCGATGTGGTCTCGTTCGGCAACGTGACGATCATGCTGGTGCTGACGGCGGTCACCAGCATGATCCTCGGCATGGGCCTGCCGACCACCGCCAACTACATTTTGATGGCGACCCTGACGGCGCCGGTGATCGTCGAGCTGGGCGGCAACGCCGGGCTGATCTTCCCGCTGATCGCCGCGCACCTGTTCGTGTTCTATTTCGGCATCCTGGCCGACGACACGCCGCCGGTCGGCCTGGCCGCCTACGCCGGCGCGGCGATCGCCGGGTCCGATCCGATCAAGACCGGCATTCAGGGCTTCACCTACGATATGCGCACCGCGATCCTGCCCTTCGTCTTCATCTTCAACACCGAGCTGTTGATGATCTCGGGCGTGGCCGCCAACGGCGACATCATCTGGCTCAACAATGTCTTCCTGCTGGCCTGGGTGTTCGTCGTGTCGTTGTTCGCGATGTTCGCCTTCGCCGCGTTCATGCAGGGCTTCTTCGCCGACGACTGCAACTGGCTCGAGCGCCTGGTGCTGCTGGCCCTGTCAATCCTGATGTTCCGCCCGTCGCTGGTATCCGACGACATCGACCTGCCGCGCCAGTTGATCCAGGCGGTGGCGCTGGCGCTCTACGCCCTCATGTACCTCTACCAGAAACGCCGGCGAAAGCAGCGCCAGCTGGACGCGCCCGCCGCCCAGGCCGGGTAAGGAGACGCCGATGTACAAGAATATTCTGTTTCCCATCGATCTGAACCAGGAGAGCTCGTGGCAGAAGGCGCTGCCGACGGCGCTCGAGTACTGCAAGGCGTTCGGCAGCACGCTGCATGTGATGAACGTGGTGCCCGATTTCGGCATGTCGGTGGTGGGCTCGTACTTCCCCGACGATTTCGAGCAAAAGGCGGTCGAGGCGGCGCGCGAGCAGCTGCACGAGTTCGTGCGCCAGCACGTGCCCGAGGGCGTGAAGGTGCAGCACATCGTCGGCTATGGCACGGTCTACGATGAGATTTTGCGGGTCGCCAACGACATCAAGGCCGACCTGATTGTGCTCGCCTCGCACCGGCCCGCGCTGAAAGACTATCTGATCGGCCCCAACGCCGCGCGCGTGGTGCGCCACTTCGAAGGCTCGGTGCTGGTGGTGCGGTAGGGCGAGCTAGCCGCCCCTTCGCAGACGTTGCCAACCCGCGGCGCGGTGTGTATAGAAGCCCGCCGGTCGGGGAGTAGCTCAGCCTGGTAGAGCACTACGTTCGGGACGTAGGGGCCGGAGGTTCAAATCCTCTCTCCCCGACCAATTCTACCGCCAAATTCTTACGCCCACCTCAGCGCGCCTGACCCGCACGCTGCCCCTGCAAGTTCACCTCTGCACGGCCTCTTTCGGCTGTTCCTCGTCGGCGGCAGCCGCGGCCGCGGCAGCGGCTTCGGCGATCTCCTCGGCCTGCGGGTGGCCCTCGAGGCCCGGTGGCAGGTCGACGGCGACGCGCCGGTGGGCGAAGTGGATGTCGTTCTCCTCGAACGCCTTTTGGACGCGGTTGTAGAGCTCCTTGCGGATCATGAACTGCTTGCCCGGCTTGGCCATGAACTTGCCGCGCACGATCATCGCCGACTCTTCCATCGATTTGACGCCCTGCGACTTGAAGGGCTGGAGGAAATCCTCGCCGAGGATCGGGTCTGCGAGCAGGTCCTCGCCGATCGACCTGAAAATCTTCTTCACCTTGTTGACGTCGGTGTCGTAGGTCACCCGGAACTCGAGCTTCATGATCACCCAGTCGCGGCTGTAGTTGGTGAGGTGCTTGATCTCGCTGTAGGGCACCGTGTGCAGCGGGCCGCGGTGGTGGCGCAGCACCAGCGAGCGCACATTGGTCGCCTCGACCCGCCCCTTCACATCGCCGATGTCGACATATTCGCCGGCGCGGAAGGCGTCATCGAGCAGGTAGAACAGGCCGGAGATGACGTCGCTGACGAGCTTCTGCGCGCCGAAGCCGATCGCCAGGCCGACCACGCCGGCGCCGGCGATCAGTGGGCCGATATCGACGCCGAGCGACGACAGAACGATCATGCCGCTGATCACCACGATGGTGATCTGGAAGAACCGGCGCAGCAGCGGCAGCAAGGTCTCGATCCGCGAGGCGCCGGTGCCGCCACCTTCGCCGCCGGCGTCGACTTCCTCCTCCTCTTTTTCGTGCGCGGAGGCGCCCACGATAACCTCGACCACCAGCCACAAGCCGTAGGCCAGGAACGCGGTGACGCCGATATTGAAAATCGCCTTGGAGAACTGCTCGCCGACGGCACGCTCGGTGGCGCCGAAAAAGTCGACGCCCCAGACCCGCGCGATCAGCAAGATGGCGCAAATAACCAGGCCGAGCCGGACGACGCGGTAGACCACATCGACAAACGACGGTTTCAGGTGCGCGCGCGACTCCGGGTCGTCCTCACGTTTGGCCTCCTTCCAGGCGTCGGCGAACGCCTTGGCGACGGCGCTCAAGAAAGGAACAGCGAGAACGATGGCGATGCTGGCGGTGCCGCGGCCGACGAACGCTGTCTCGTCGTCGGTTGTCGCCGTCGTGCGCGCGAAGATGGCGCCGATATAGATGAACGCCAGGTACAGCAACGCCGCGATATGCCAGGTGGACGCCACGGCGCGGGTCAGCAGGCCGGGCTCTTCGACGGGGCCCCGGATCAGCGCCGCGACCGGATGGCGCGCGGTAAGGACGAGGCGAACGAGCAGAACCATCGCGATGGTTCCCAGCGAAAGACTAAGTGCCACGAAGGCGTCGCGGTCGAAGCCGAACTCAGTCAGGAAGACGCCCAACAAAGTCAAAAAGACGAGCAGGTAGATCACCTGTTCAAGCTGGCGTTTGATCCGTTGTGCCGCCTCAGCTTCGAAGGCGAATAGCCGCTCTCCGGTCGGTCCCGGCAGCAACGCAAATGCGGCCAGGAACAGCGTCAGCCGCACGGCGATCACCGCCGTGGTGAGCGAAACCACGAACAGGCGGGTCGGCTGGTGGCCTTGCCAGAGCGCGAAAAAGACCGCAAACGCGACCACGCTGAAAACCAGCAGACGAACGATGTTCGTCAGGAAATTGTTGCATTCGCTGACAACTTTGCTGAGTTGCGCGCGCGGCGCGGCGTTGGCCGGTCTGGCCAGCCATTTTTGCAGCACCGAGCCGGCCAGGCGCTCGGCAACGTAGGCGACGAGATAGATCACCAAGACAGCGACGATCACCAGCAAAATATGAAACGAGCTTCGCCCCTCGTTGAATGAATCGAACAAAAAAACGGGAGCCTCGGCGACGCGCGGCAACGCCGCTAAGGCGTGGCCCAAATTGGTCCGCATGAGCGCGGCCTTGCGGTCGAACCGCTCGAATAAAGGCTCGGTTTCCGGCGCAACCGCTTGCTCACCCAGCCGCTCGCGCAGCACGGTCAAGAAGATCTGGCGGATTTGCGCGTCGTTGAGTTGCGCGACCAGGGCGTTCAGGTCCGCGTCGCTCAACCCGCTCGCCGACAACTGTTCCAACACGCTCTGCGCGTCGGCCGTGCCCACGGCCGCTGGCGCGCCAGTACTCACGCCGGGCAGCCTTTGTGCCTGTGCCGGTGCGGAGAATATGAAAATCGCCAGAGCGATCAGGACAAACGCGTAGAACGTTTTCATCGGTGCCTCAACTGCATGATTTCGTGCCTCGCCAGCGTTGATGTTGTCGATGTTAGGGACTGGCTGCTGGATTGACCATGCCCGCCCCCCAACCGCGCGCTACAGCGCCCTTACTCGATCGCCTTGAGCGATTCCGCCAGCTCAGGTTCGAACTTCCCGTCGATCAGCACGAACAAGACTTCGCAGACATCGTTCGAGCGATTCGACCAGGCGTGGTTGGTGCCGCACTGCACCACCACATCGCCGGCCTTCAAATGCACGTCTTCATCGTCGAGCAGCATGGTGATCTCGCCCGACAGAATGACCGCGTAGTCGATGGTCTCGGTGCGGTGCATCATCGGGTGGCGGCCGCCGCGCCCGAAAGTCGAAGCACCTTCGTTGCCCAACGCGGCAAAGGCCGCGCGCGCGGCCTCGGGGCTCATGTTGCGCACCTCTTCGGGCTCCGGCGCGAACCGGTTGATGCGCACCACCGTGCCGTTGGCGGTCGGCAGCTGCCGGCGCGGGCCCAGGGTCGGTTCCTCGTGCTCGGCGACGATGGTCACCGGCATGTCGCCGGTGCGCCAAATATCGGTCGACGCTTGCGTGTTCTGCGGATTGATGTGAACGAACGGCGCCGGGCCGTCCGACAACACCACCGCCTTACCGTTCGCGTCGTGGCCGGTGACCACGCGGCGCACATGACCGTCCATTTTTGCCTCCCCTGCTGTGTCCCGGTTTCCATCGGGTTCGAGACTGCACACTAGGGTCCGAGGTGCGGGCTGACAATGCGGTTGCCGCATGTCAGCCGTGCGGGATGATCCACCGAACGGGCCTTGCGCGGTGCCGCGTTTGGCTGCACTAACTGTCCCTTTGTGCAGGAACGCGTTGGGTGCCCGGGCCGGCACGCAGCCGCCGCGGCAAGAGGGGAGAAATTGTGTGACGAGTGCCGCGGAACAGCGATTTGGCACCGGCGCGTGGCCGTGGGCGTTTCTGGTGACGGCAGCGGTCGTCGTCTCCACCAACCATGTTTTGGGCCGCTACGTCAGCGGCGAAATCCCGCCGATGGGTCTGGCCTTCTGGCGCATCGCGGTGGGCGCGGCGGTGTTGCTGCCGTTTGCCTGGCGCGACCTGTTGCTGCAGCGGAAAGTCATCCTGCGCCACTGGAAATTGTTCACCGTGCTCGCGCTGGCCTTCATGCCGCTGGGCAACGCGACCGTCTATCTGGGCTATAATTTCACCACCGCGATCAATGGCGGCGTCATCGCCACCGCCCAGCCGGCGATCACGGTGATCTTCGCCTGGCTGATTCTGCGCCATACCATCAACAGCAAACAGGCGCTCGGCATCGCCGTCGCGGCGGTCGGCGTTCTGGTGATCTTGTCGCGTGGCAATCCGCTGGCACTGGGCGCGCTGTCGTTCGGCGGCGGCGACTTGCTGCTGCTCGTCGGTACCACGTCCTTCGCCTTCTATACGGTGATGCTGCGCCGGGTGCCGGCAGCCATCGGGCCGATGCTCATCCTGGTGGTCATACAGCTATTCGGTATGGTCACTCTGGCGCCGTTCTATATCTACGAATCGATCACCTACCTGCCGGTGCCGATCACCACCCAGTCGCTGCTGGTGATCGCCTGGGTTGGCACCGCGATCGCCGTCGTCGCGGTGGGCTTGAGCAATCTGGCCGTGCTGGCCCTGGGGCCGGCCAAGGCAAGCGTCGCCCATTATTTGCGCGCGTTGTCCACCGCCACCCTGGCGATCATCGTCCTCGGCGAGACGCTAGAGCCGTTTCACCTGGTCGCGTTTGTGCTCGTGATCGTCGGGGTTCTGCTGATGAGCCGGGGCCACACACCCGCCCGGCGTACGGCTGCATCCTAAGCGTGAGCGTATCGCAACGTCGCGCCCGGATTAGCGGGGTAATAGGAGATTGACGTCGACCGCCGGGGTGTCTTGATCGTCTTGCCGGATGGCAATCGGCGTCGCCCGCGGTTGATATTGTCCGGCCACATAACCTTCGGGGCGATGTTTGATCGGCCCCGGTTGTGCGCGGATCGTCGGCGGCGGGGGATCGCTCGTGAATATCTGCGGCGGTCCGGCAACGAACCACCCTGCAACGGCCAACCCGATCAAACTTACAGCGGCAAGTTTCAACATGTGGGCAAACGAGCACGACGAACGGAGTCGCGGCAAGCGCGAAATTGCCCAAGTGGCTGTAACTGTTGACTCTTATGGCCTTACTGCAGGCCCGACTCGCGCCGCGCCGAGGTTTTGCGTAAACTGTTCCTGAGTATGTCTCTCGCAAACGCTGATGCGGAGGTGAAGAGATGATGAAAGGAAAGCTCTATCGCCGTAATAACGACGGCTACATCTACGAGGTCATCGGGCGAGACGAAACGCCCGGGGCGGTGCCGTGCTGGGTCTTATGGAACGACCGTGCCGGCGAGCGTCAGATCGCGATGGAGATCGAATTAGAGCGGCAGGTCGGCTGGGAGCTCGTGGGAACGGCGCACGGCGTGGAACCCGAGGACGAGCCGGCCCGCGAAGTACCAGCGGCGTTGATGAAATAGGTATGCTTTCGGCCGGCGGATGCTGCCCCTTTGTTTGCGGCAACAGCCGTCATCGGTTGCTAAAATGGTGTGGCTTGGCCGCATCCGGTTGAACGCGGCAGTTCGCGTTTCTGTCGACGTGTTGGTCGACGCATTCCGGGGGCTGGAATAGCTTGGTGTGGCGGCTCGGGTTTCAGTGCTAGCCTAACGGCATGATTCGCGTTTTCGCCGTCACAGCATCGCGCTAGTGCCGCCCCGCCGTGATCCGGGTTGACCATATCCGTAAATCGTTCGGCGGCATCCATGCCGTCGACGATTGCAGTTTCGAAATTCCGAAAGGCCGCATCACCGGCCTGATCGGCCCCAACGGCGCCGGCAAAACCACCCTGTTCAATATTATCGCCGGGTTCATGCGGCCCGACGCCGGGCGCATCCTGCTCGACGGCGCCGACGTTACCGGCTGGCCGCCCCATCGTTTGTGCCGCCGTGGCCTGGTGCGCACGTTTCAGATCCCCCACGTTTTCGACCGCATGAGCGTGCGCGAGAACCTGATGGTCGTGCCGGCCGATCAGAGCGGCGAGAACGTGTTCGCCGCCTGGTTTGGCGGCGGCCGGGTGGCGCGCGAAGACGCGGCGGTCGGCGCGCGCGCCGACGAGGTGCTGGCGTTCCTCAACCTCACCGGGCTGGCCGGCGAACCGGCCGGCAATCTGTCGGGCGGACAAAAGAAGCTGGTCGAACTTGCGCGCACGATGATGTCGGGTGGCGATACCATTCTGCTCGACGAGCCTGGCGCCGGCGTCAACCGTACTCTGCTGGCCACCTTGGTCGACGATATCGCTCGGCTTAACCGCGAGCGCGGCTATACCTTTTGCATCATCGAGCACGATATGGACGTAATCGCCCGCCTCTGCGACCCGGTTATCGTCATGGCCGAAGGCCGCGTGATTGCCGAGGGCACCTTCGATGAGGTGCGCGGCAACGCCGAGGTGATCGAGGCCTACCTCGGCGGCGCGCCGGCGCGCCGGTTCGACGGCGGCGCGCAATCGGGGGCGGCGCCATGAGCCTGCTGGTGGCCGAAGAGCTGTACGGCGGCTATGGCGGCGTCGATATTCTCAACGGCGCTGACGTGCGCGTCGAGGCAGACGAGATCGTCGTCATCATCGGTCCCAACGGCGCCGGCAAATCGACTCTGATCAAGGCGGTGTTCGGCCTGGTGCCGGTTCGCCGCGGCACCATCACCTTCGACGGCACGGCGATTACCAACCAGCGCCCCGATACGCTGGTCACGCTCGGCATGAGCTACGTGCCGCAGGAACGCAATGTCTTTCCCACCCTCAGCGTTGCCGAAAACCTCGAAATGGGCGCCTACACCCGCACCGACGATTACAGCGATGACATTGCGGCGATCTACGAAATCTTTCCCGTGCTCGCCGAGCGGCGGCGCCAGCCGGCCGGACAACTTTCGGGAGGTCAGCGCCAGATGGTCGCGATCGGCCGCGCTCTCATGGTCAAGCCGCGCCTGCTATTGCTCGACGAACCGACTGCCGGCCTGTCGCCCAAATTCGTCGACGAAATCCTCGAACGGATCGCCGCCATCAATCAGCGCGGCATCGCGGTATTGATGGTCGAGCAGAATGCCAAGCGCGCCCTTGAACTCGCCCACCGCGGCTATGTGCTGGTGATGGGCACCTGCCGGTTCGAGGACACCGGCGCCAATCTGCTGGCCAATCGCGAAGTCGGCGAAGCCTTTTTGGGAGGCCGGGTGGCGAATGATTGACGTCCTGCAGCTGTTGATCTTCGGCGTTGTGCTCGGCGGCATCATCGCGCTGGGCGCGGTCGGCGTGTCGCTGCTGTTCGGTATTCTGCGGTTCGCCCATTTCGCCCATGGCGACATGATGACCCTCGGCGCCTATCTCGCCTTCGCGTTCGTCGCCGGGCTGGGCTGGCCCCTATTGGCCGCCTTTCCGTTTGCGATAGCGCTGACGGTCGCTGTCGCCGTGCTCGTCGACCAGGTCTTGTACCGGCGGCTGCGGCGTACCGCGCCGGTGATTCTGCTGTTCTCCTCGTTCGGTGTCGCGCTGATGTTGCGCGCCATCATCGAACTGGTGTGGGGGCCGGACACGGTGGTCTACGATTCGGCGATCCAGCGGCCCTGGCTGGTCGCCGGGCTGCGCATCAAGCCCGACCATGTCACCATCGTCGTTGGCGCGATCATCCTGGTCACCGCGCTCCACATGTTCCTGCAGCGCACCCGTACCGGCAAGGCGATGCGCGCCATGGCCGACGATCCCGATCTGGCGCGGGTCACCGGAATCAATACCGAGGCCGTTGTCATCTGGACCTGGATTATCGGCAGCGCCCTGGCCGCGGCGGCCGGTATTTTCCTCGCCCTCGACACCCGCCTGGTGCCGCTGCTGGGCTGGAACCTGCTGCTGCCGGTGTTCGCCGCGGCGATCCTCGGCGGTATCGGCCAGCCCTACGGCGCGATCTTCGGCGGGCTGGTGATCGGCATCGCCACCGAAATGTCGACGTTAGCGATCGCGCCTGTCTATAAGCCCGCGGTCGCCTTCGCCATTATCGTGGTGATGCTGATCTGGCGGCCCACCGGACTTCTGCGGGGCCGCTGATGGAACTGCCGGGCCTGATCAGTTTCGCGGTGTTTTTCCTCACGCTGGCCGGCATCTATGGCGTGTTCTCGCTCGGCCTCAATGTGCAGTGGGGCTATTCGGGCCAGTTCAATTTAGGCATCGCCGCGTTTTGGGCGGTCGGCTCCTATACCTCGGCGATCCTCACTAGCGCACCCGGCGGCGCCCATCTCGGTGGCTTCGGCCTGCCCTTCGTGGTCGGCCTCGCCGCGGCGGTCGTGCTCAGCGCTGCGCTCGCCGTATTGATCGGCGTGGTAACGGTCAATCTGCGCACCGACTATCTGGCGATCGGTACCATCGGCATCGCCGAGATCGTTCGCTTGGTTCTAAAGAACGAGGCCTGGCTGACCAACGGGGTACGCGGCATTCCCGGCATACCGCGGCCGTTCGCCGAGCTGCCCGGCGATCTGCCGGCGCTGCTCTTCCTGATGATCGTTGCTGTGGCGCTGTTGGTCGTATTCCTCGCCATCGAGCGCCTCTATGGCGCGCCGTGGGGCCGGGTGCAGCGGGCGTTGCGGGAAAACGAGCTGGCCACCCAGGCGGCAGGCAAGAACGTGCTGCGGTTCCGCCTCGAGGCGTTCGTGCTCGGGGCGGCGGTGATGGGGCTGGGCGGCGCGCTCTACGCCCATTTCATCGCCTTCATCAGCCCCGAGGCGTTCGATCCCTTGATCACCACGTTTGTCGTCTGGGTCATGCTGATCGCCGGCGGCAGCGGTAACAACCGAGGCGCGCTGCTGGGCGCCTTCGTTATCTGGGGTATTTGGTCGGGCACCGGTTTCCTGACCGACTTGCTGCCGATCGAAATCCAGACCCGTGCCGGGTCGGTGCGCATTCTTCTGATCGGCGTGCTGTTGCAGATCATTCTGCTATCGCGGCCGGAAGGACTGATCCCCGAATCCAATGTTCAGCCACCTGGCAAATCCGATGGCGCCGCCGAGCCGACAGAACCCAGCGCTTAAGAAAAAAGCCCACGGCCGGTTTCGACCGTAGGCCCTTTAGAGAATTTATTTGCGTCTCAGGGCCGGATCAGTTCGATCTCTTCGACCTTGCCGCCCTGGAACGCCCAGTGCGAATACGTGCCGGGTACGTCGCCATTGGCGTCGAAATCCTGGGTGCCGGCAGCGCCCTGGTAGTTGATGTCCTCGCCGCGCTCGAGGGCCGCTTTGGCTTCGGCGAATTGGCCCGGCCCGAACTCGGCTCCCGGCGGTCCGGCGACCTCGCGCAGCGCATCACGTACCGCCGTGCCGTCGGTCGACCCTGCCTTCTGGATCGCCAACGCCATCAGGATGCCGGCGTCGTAGGCGGAATCGATAAACGGTTGTGGCGGCAGCTCGCCATATTTGGTCTCGTACATCTGCCGAAAAGTTTTCGCTGCCGCGCTTTCGCTATCGGCGCTCGGCGCGGTACCAAAGGTTCCGTTGAGCGGCGCGCCGATCGCTTCGCCCACTTCGTTTGCCTTCATGCCGTCGGTGAAAACGAACTTGTCGAAGAAACCGCCTTCGAGCGACTGGCGCAGGATGGGAATGCCGTCGCCGGGATAGCCGATCAGGACAAGCGTGTCGGCACCGCCCTCTTTCGCTTTTTGCAGTTCGCCTCGGTAGGACGCCTGTTTTTCCTCATACGCGATCATGCCGGTGATCTCGCCGCCATACGCATTCTCCAGCGCTTCGGCGAGGCCCTGGCCGTAGTCGTTGTTGATGTAGATGACGCTGACCTTATCGATGCCTTGTTGTTTCATCACGTTGCCCAGGATGACGCCCTGCAGGGCATCGTGGGGCACGGTGCGAAACAGGAAATCGTTGTCGGCCAAGGTGGTAATTACCGGTGAGGTCGAGGCGTTGGAAATTTGCGGCACTTTTTGCACCGCTGAAACCGAGGTGGCGACCGGGATCGTCACGCCGCTCCCCAATGCACCGATCAGGCCGGCGACCCGTTCGGTCGAGACCAGGCGCTGGGCGGCATCGACGCCGGCCTGCGGCGCCGTCTGGGTGTCGCCGAACACCAACTCGAGATCGCCGCCGAGGACGCCACCGGCGGCGTTGACCTCGTCGACCGCCAGCCGCACGCCGTTGATCGACGCCTCGCCATAGACCTGCAGGCCGCCGGTCGTCGGCATCAGCGCGCCGATCTTGGCGGTTTGCGGCGACCCCGGCGTGTCGCTTTCGAAGATAATGGCGATCACGACGAGCACGGCAATCGCGATGCCGACAACAATCGAAGTCATAGAGGTTGTTTTCATCGGAATATCCCCGCTGTTTTGCCTTGAACCGCCACGCGTCCGGCGCCCCGGCAGGGCGCAGGCGACCCGGACAACCGTATTGCGACGATATCGCTTCGCTCGTTCCGAGACAAGGCGCACGGCGGCTGCACCCATGCGTAGGCTTGGCGCGGTTCGCTACCAGCTGGGCTCGCTATAGGTTGGGAACCTATTAACCTGGGTACTATACTGTGGACGTAGGCAGCCCGAGCAATGCACGAAGATGTGAGCCTGAAACCCGGACCCGACGCGACCGCGCGCGCCTGCGAAGTCACCGTGCTCATGCCTTGTCTGAACGAGGCGGAGACGATCGGCATTTGCGTGAAAAAGGCGCTCGCCTGTCTGGCCGAACATAATATCGACGGCGAAGTCCTGGTGGCCGACAACGGCAGCACCGACGGATCGCAGGACATCGCCCGCAATCTTGGCGCGCGCGTGGTCGCGGTCCCCGAACGCGGGTATGGCAGCGCCTTGCGCGGCGGCATCGAAGCGGCGTGCGGGCGCTACGTGATCATGGGCGACGCCGACGACAGCTACGACTTCAGCGCGCTGGCGCCGTTCGTGGAAAAGCTGCGCGAGGGCTACCAGCTGGTGATGGGCAATCGCTTCAAGGGCGGCATCAAGCCCGGCGCCATGCCGCCGCTCCACCGCTATCTCGGCAATCCGGTGCTCACCGCCATCGGGCGGCAGTTCTATGGCAGTCCGATCGGCGATTTCCACTGCGGTCTGCGCGGCTTCGACCGCCAGGCGGTGCTCGCCCTGGGCCTCAGCACCCCCGGCATGGAATTCGCCAGCGAAATGGTGGTCAAGGCGACGCTGCAGAAGCTCAAGATCACCGAGGTGCCGGCCAGTCTGTCGCTCGACGGGCGCTCGCGGCCGCCGCATCTGCGCAGCTGGCGCGACGGCTGGCGCCACTTGCGGTTTCTGCTGCTGTTTTCACCGCGCTGGCTGTTTCTCTATCCCGGCGCGGTCTTGATGATCATCGGCCTCGCCTCGCTGATCTGGCTGCTCCCCGGGCCGCGCCAGATCGGTAGTGTCACCCTCGACGTCCACACGTTGGTGTTCAGCGCGGCGGCGATCATCTGCGGATTTCAGTCGCTCGCCTTCGGCGTGCTGTCGAAAGCCTTCGCCATCGACGCCAAAATTCTGCCCGAAGACCCGTTGACGGCGCGCTTCAATAGGCTGTTCAGCCTCGAGATCGGCTTGCTGATCGGTGCGGTCTTGCTGATCGCCGGGTTCGCCACGGCGCTCTACGCGGTCGGCGCCTGGGGTCAGACGTCGTTTAGCGAACTCGATCCGGTGTTTACCATGCGCATCGTCGTGCCGTCGGTGACCGCCATGGTGCTCGGCCTGCAGATCGTCTTCTCGAGCCTGTTCTACAGCATTCTCGGATTGATCCGGCAATAAGGGCGCCCGCCGCGTTCAGCGTGGCAGCGCGTCCGGATTCACCCGGTAGAGCCGGAACGCCGGCGCCAGGTGCGCGGGCAGGTCGATCGGCGCGAGCCACGGCGGCGGCGACTGGGCGAGCAGGCGGTCGTGCAGGTTGGCCGCGCCGCTGCTGGGGTATTGCTCGAAACTGCCGGTGCAAACCAGGATGAGGTCGATGCCGCGCTGGCGCACCACATCGGCGGCATCGGTGTCGGCGGTGGCGTGGAATAGTTTCGCCGTATCGGTCAGCGACGCCAGATTAGTGTAGGGCGCGCCGACGACGTTGTAGGGCGTGCGCCAGACGAGCTCCGAACCCCAGTTCAGGTAGGTAAACAATATATCGTCCGGGCGCCCGCTTTCGTGCAGACCATTGAGATAGGCGCTGACCGCCGGCACGTTGCAGCGCTGATGGCGCTGCGCCTGACTGGCTGCGGAGAGGGCGCCGATCTGGCTCGGCGCGGTGGCTTCCGACTGGGCATTGCCGGTACCGGCGACCACCGCGGCGGCGAACAGCGGCCCGAACAGGACCACGGTCGCCGCCATCGAGCGCAGCCGGACCCGCTGGTTGGCGAAGCCGAAGCTGCCCTCCCACCGCCACACGGTGACCAGCGCCATCACCAACGGCAACAGTGCCAGCGCCTGCACGAAGCTGGTCCAGCGCACCGCGTTCAACGCCAGCGGCAGGTAGAACAGGTAGCCGAGCAACAGCACGGCGAACACGTTGCGCAGCTCCGCCGGCGCCGCCCGCCAGCGCCACACCATAAAGCCCAGGGCGACGACCGCGGGGCCGACCTTGGCCAGGAACACCTGCGCCGCCGCCCGGTTGAGCGGCCAGATCGACTGGAATTCGATATTGTTAGCCAACCATTGGTCGATGAGCGGCGAGCCGGCCTCGACCAGCGGCGCTTCGAAGAACCGGGGAAACACCAGCGCGATGGCGGCGATCGAGATCGCGCCGACCACCGCCAGGGTGGCGAAACGGGCAACGTATTCGTTGCCGATCGCCACGCTACGGCTGGCCGCGCGCACCGCGAACCAGGCGGTGCCGACCGTGGCGACGACGAACCAGTGGACGAACGACAGCCGTTCGTAGAACGGCGACAGCCACTCGCCGGGCGGCCGTTCGATGATCAGCGCCAGCGTAATCGCGGCGACCAGGCCGATCACATAGGCCGACAGATAGCGCTCGTAGGGCTTGCCGCGCCATAGCCAGAGCAGGGCGAGCGCGCTGCCGAAATAGGTCGCCGCTAAAACCTCGACGATACCGACCCAGATTGCCGTACCGGCGACCAGCCCGGCGGCCAGCGCCGTGCGGAAACCGGCATGACCGCTCGCCAGCCGGACGAAGATCGCGATCAGGGTGAGAAAGAACAGCGCGATCAGGCCGTGATGGTCGGGATTGCCGGGCCGGAAGGTGGCGTTCAACAGGCCGAACAGCGGGAAGATGGCGAAGGTGAGCAGGAACCCGCCGGACCCCAGAACCGGGCGGGTGCCCCACGACCAGATCGGCACCAGCGCGAGCAGCAGCGCCGGCCCGACCAGGATGCCCCAGACGAACAGGGCGTGGCGGAATTCGGTGACTGCGCTGCCGATCCAGGCGCCGGCGAACAGGATCGAATCGAGCAGCCGGGTCCAGTGGATCAGCTCGCCATAGGGCGCGTTGGTGCGCAGATCGAAGGCGTCGTACCAGTTGCCGGTCTCGTACAGGTTGAGCACCCGGCGCAGGCGCATATAGCTGTCGGCCCCGTTGAGGTGGCCGTCGAGCACCGGGTTCTGGAACGCGAACAGGGCGATCGTCTGGACCGCCAGGGTGAGGAGAATCGCGAGCAGGACGGTGTTTCGGCTGTGCATGGCGCTCGTTTTTGTACACGGCAGGGCGCGGGGTGTGCGACGGTACTGCCGCCGCAGCCCGGTTGCTACAATATACCGGTTAACAAATCGAACCGCGGGTCAACAATCGGTTAGGCGTCGAACGTTGCTATCACGCTGCTAACTGCCGCTGCGCGCGCCGGCGCGCGAGTTCGGCCGCGGCGGCAGCGCTGCGGGCGCGGTAGAGCGCGCGGGCAGACAGATACATGCGGATCTCGTCGGCCAGGCCGTGGCGGCGCAGCTCGTAGTAGCGTGCCAAACCGCTGCTCAGCGGCCCGGCGAGGCGCCGCTTGGCCGCGAGCCGCTCGCGCGCGGCGCGCCTCGCCTTGGCCCAGGCGGCTGCAGAGAAATAGCACGCGCTGGCGATCTCCGCCGTAAGGGCCTCTTCGGCCTTATTCATGCCGCGCCCACGGCCGGTTGTGCGCCATAGGCGGCGAAGGCCTCCCAGTCGGCGGCGTCGGTCTTCAGGTGCCCGAGGGTATAGCTGAGGTTTGCGACGGCGTCGCCGAGCGCCCCGGCGTCGCTCACATCGCGCACATCGTCGTCGGTGAGGCGGCCCAGCGCCCGCTCGGCGATCGCTTCGGCCTGGATTGCCCGCAACCGCGCGATAAGTTCTTCCAACGCGGCGATCCGGCGCAGTATCTCGCGGTAGTGGGCGTCGGTCTCGATGATCGCCAAGGGCGGCCTCCCGCAGTTGCAACGGGACGCAGATTAATGCGGAATATATACCGCGTCAAGAGAGAAAGAGGTATAAATACCGCATTTGACTTTATCTAATCGACGTCATCCGGATCGAGGGGGCATTTCACCCAGTCCCAATAGGCCATGAGCTCGTCATGGGTCTGGTCGAACTCCGAATGGTAAGCGTGCGCGTGGGGCGAGGGGATACCGACCACGCCAAGGCTGAACCCCGCAGATTTCAGGTGAACCTCGTAGCGATCGAGATCGCCATAGGCATAGATCATATTGTGCTGGTCGAAGATGAACTGCCCCTCGTCACTGATCGACATAACCCAGAAGTTATGGCGGCCATCTTGTTCGATGAAATCCCGGAATTTGTTTGAGAACGCTTCGAGTTCGTCGAACCCGATCGACTTCGGGTTCTGGTAGCGGCCTTCGCCGTGACCGTTCAGTGAAATTGTCTGCTCGTAGAGAACGCCGAAGGGCCCGTTCATCTCGCGGCACAAGTCGATGATGAGCGGTATTTCGCCGTCGCGTGCGCCAATGACGAGCCGCGCCCAACCTTCGAATTCCTCGCGTTGCCAGATATTGGGGTGGGTGTATTCGTCGCGCGAATGGAAATCTGGGCCCGAAAATTTGCTTAGCGCGGACAATTCGTCATCCCGCTTCGAGCGAGGTTGGAACGAAGTAGGCCAACAGCTCAAGCCCTCATGTGGGCTTCGATGCGCGCCATCAGCGCCTGATTATACTCGCGTGCGATGCCGGGAATGAGGAAGGCATCGACGATCACCCAGATCCCCAACACGATGAAGCCGACGAAGCCGATGAAGAAGAAAGACAGGACGATCGACGCGACCAACAAAGCCACCATGCCGATGGCGCTGTTGGTGCTCCCGAGATAGAAGCGGTGGGCGCCGATGCCGCCGAAGAAGAACCACAACAGATAGCCGATTCCGGTCGATTTCTTCGCCGATTCGAAGGCCATCAGCGCCTTGGCGTCGCGGCTCAACCCGCTGCCGCCTTGTTGCTCGCTATCGCTCATCTCTTCCTACCCTCGCTAGTTCCGCCGACGAACCGGATCTCGATTCTTCCCGCAAAGAGTGTGCCACGCGGACCGGGAGTCGCCAAGCCGGCCGCCTACGCGCACGCGCCGAGAAAGCAGCGGTGGACCAGGTTGACCGTCATGAAATGTCCCCACACGGCCGGGATCAGCAGGGCGGTCACCAGCACGGCGCGGCCCAGGGATATCGCGCGGGCCTGCCATGCCGACGCCACGAAGGCGGCGAACAACACCGCCGACAGCACCTGCGGCAGCGCCGCCGGCAGATACTGGCCGCTCCGCTGGAGATCGAACAAGGCCAGATAGCCGAAGCCTGCCGGTGTCATGAGAAGCGCGAGGGACAGCAGGTAGCGCCGCGGGAGGAAGGCGAAATAGGGCAGCAGCAGTATTAGGCCCAACAGGCCGCTCAGGGCGTGGCCGCCGAAAATCAAGCCGGCCAACCGTGCCTCCTGGGGATCGATAAGCATTATCCAGCAAAACTGTTGGGAAACACCGGCACCTGGCGCCGCCGGCTTACCGCGCCTCGCCGGGATTGACGATCAGGTGGATCGATTTCACCGTCTCGATGGGAAAGCGCAGCTCCTCGGGCGGGTTGTACTGGCTCAAGACCAGCTCGGTGCCGGTCTGGCGTTCGTATTTCTTGATCAGCGCCATCGGCGCCTCACCTTCCTCGTCCGGGTAGAACTGCACGACGACGAAGGTATGGCGGCCCGGCGCGACCCGGCGGCCCGGGTGGACGAACACCACTTCGCCGTCGAAATAGCGCGGCTCCATGCTGGTTCCCGCCGCGATCACTGCGTAGGCTTCGCTCACACCAATCAAAACCGCCGGCCGCAACAGCCAGTCGTGCGGCTCTCCGTTGGTTATAAACAGGGCATCCGTGCCCGCTGCCGCCACCCCTCTTACTGGTAAATCCCGCGCCCCAAACTCTGGTGCCGGGTACATCTTAAGCGGGACCGCAGGCACGTTGTCACCACTTATTGCATCGTCTTTAGGGTAATTTTCCGCCAATTGCTGGCCGGAATCCGGGCGTTCCTTGGTTAATTCGCCGGCCGGCGGTAGCGCAGTACCGCTAATTTCCGATCGCCCATAGGCCGCCGGGGTGCCATTCGGCTCGGCGGGGCCGTGCCCGGTCGACAGGTATTCCAGGGTGGTGCCCAACACCGGCGCCAGCTTGGCCAGCGTGTCGGTGCGCGGATACTGCGACTTGCCGCGCAAAATCGAGCGAATCGCGTCCGCCCCCAGCCCGGCGCGCAGCGAAGCAGTGCGCGGTTTCAGCCCCACCGCGGCGAGCCGTTCGGTGATCCTGTCGATAAGTCCTTGATTCATCATAGGGGAATTATCCCGCATTTTTACCTCAAATGCACGCGGTTTTTTTCCCGTTGACAAGAGCGGAAATTGTCCCGCATTATCGACCCCATTATACGTCACAAACGCGGTGGGAATACCTCTCATGACCCTCAAAACGACCCTGATCGACGCTGCCGAACGCCATTGCCGCCTCGCCGGCATCTCCAAGGCCCGCCTGGCCTCGATCGTCGTCAACGACGGCAAGTTCTTCGACCGGATCGAGCGCGGCGGCAGCTTCACCGCCGAAACCTACGAGCGCTTCATGGCGCATTTCGCCCGCGCCGATGCCCGCCGCGCCGCCGCGTTGGAGGCGCGGCCCCGCCGCGGCCGGCCGAAGGACACGCCATGAGCGCGCTTTCCCTATTGGCGCTGCTGGCGCTGCCGGTGTGTGTGGCGGTAATCGCCTATCTGCTGGGCTACGACAACGGCTATCTGTGCGCCCGCCGAGAGTTCCGCGAGACCCGGGCCCGCCGTGCGCGCACGACCCCGGCGATCCTTGGCGCCACCCGCCCCGTGCCGCGGCGCGACGGCGAGTGAGGGACGGTGCACCAACCGTTTGGCCGTGGGCGCCCTATAAGGCGCTGGCGCTCGAGGCCGAGTGCTACGAGACGCCGGAGTGGGCGGTCGAGGCGATCCTCGATGCCGAGATCCTGACCGACCTTGTGATCGACCCGTGTTGCGGGCGCGGCGTGCTTGCCGAGGCGGCGGCTGAGCGCGGCCACCGGGTCGACGCCTTCGACCTCTACGACTGGGACTATGGCATGCACCCGGTCGATTTCCTCGCTTGGCATTTTGCCGATTACGCGCCAGCCACGGGCGAGCAGCACGATACGGCCGAAGCCTGGACCTGCCTGATGAACCCGCCGTTCAGCCGGGCGCCTGAATTCGTCGCCCATGCGTTCGCCGAGGGCGCGAGTAAGGTGCTGCTGTTCCAGCGTCTGGCATTGTGGGAGAGCCACCACCGCCGCGCCTTCTGGGCCGCCCACCCGCCGAGCCGGATCTATGTCTGCGAAAGCCCCGCCGAGTGCTGGCGCGTCGACATCGCGCCGGCTGAACGGCGCGGCGGCACCCGCGCGCCGCACGCCTGGTTCGTCTTCGAGCGCCGCCACCCGGCTGGCACCCTGATCGCCCGCCTGGCCGGGCCGCCAGGGGCAGGGGCGGGAGAGGGCGACGATGCCTGAGCCGGTTTTCCAATTTTTCCACCACCGAACCAACAGGGGAGAGCCACATGGGGGCGCGAAGAGACGCCAAGGGGGGACCGCCGGCGAAATTACCGTCAGGCAATTTGCGGGCGCGGCGCTACCGGCCGGCGCGCGAGGCCGA
>CAJICQ010000113.1_pt1 | contig 19379 bp, 14 predicted proteins | sample 9199721 | NCBI WGS metagenome assembly CAJICQ01 (sample SAMEA7708344, study PRJEB35096) | sediment metagenome | biome: marine neritic benthic zone biome [ENVO:01000025]; feature: sediment [ENVO:00002007]; material: shallow marine sediment [ENVO:03000034] sea grass bed [ENVO_01000059] ...
AGAATTGGGATGTTCATCATGCCCCTATTTACAACTGCAAAGTGGAGCCGCGGAATCGCGGCGATTGCCGGCGGCGTCCTGCTGGTGATTGTGTCGACGTCGGGTGAAGCCAATCCGGCGTTCTGGAAACTCGAATGGCCGCGCACAGATTTCTCCCAATCGGCCGTCCCATTTGACGAAATTTTTTCCGGCGGCGTGCCGAAGGACGGTATCCCGCCGATCGATAATCCGCGCTTCGCACCGATCGACCGGGTGCAAGAGCTGTACAAGGGCACCGAGCCGGTCATCACCGTCGCCATCAACGGTGCCGCGAAGGCTTATCCGCTGGGCATCCTGATGACCCATGAGATCGTCAACGACGAGCTGGGCGGCAAGCCGATTACGGTCACCTACTGCCCGCTGTGCAATTCCGCCATCGTGTTCGACCGTAATATCGATGGCAAGATTTACGACTTCGGCGTCTCCGGCAAATTGCGTAACTCGGATCTGGTGATGTGGGACCGGCAGACCGAAAGCTGGTGGCAGCAGTTCACCGGCGAGGGCATCGTCGGTGAAATGACCGGCACCCAGCTGACCATGCTGCCGGTGCGCGTCGAATCCTTCGACAAGTTCAAGGCCCGCTTCCCGGACGGGCAGGTGCTGTTGAGCCCGCGCGGCGGCCCCGGCTTCAATCCCTATGCCGGTTATGACACGTCGCCGCAGCCGTTCCTCTACAACGGGTCGTTCCCCGAGGGTATCCGGCCGCTCGACTACGTACTGGCCGTCGGGAAAGAGGCCTGGTCGCTCGAATTACTGCAGCGCGAAAAACGCATCGAGAAGGACGATCTGGTCATCACCTGGGAGCCCGGCCAGAACGCCGCGATGGATCGGCGCAACATTTCCGATGGCAGGGACATCGGCAATATCGTCGTGCAGCGCAAGGAAGGCGATGAGTTGGTCGATGTCGTCCACGACGTAACCTTTGCGTTCTCGTTCCACGCCTTCAACAGGGAAGGGACGATCCACAAATAGGTCGCGCTTTACAGACGCGCAGACGATAAATCGACAGCAGTGCAATGAAAATTGTATCGCGATTGCGGAGAGGCCAGTCCCGGTATGGGCTGGCCTTTACCGTTTTTGTGATCGTCGCGATCGCCTTTTGGTACGCCTTTCCCGGCGCGTTTGCGCAAGGCATTGGAGCGTGGCAGCGAGAATTTCCGCTGACCGATTTCGAATCCCGCTCGATCGAACTTTCCGAAATCGACGATGACGGCAACACCCGCGATTCGATCCCGCCGGTTCGCACGCCCGTCTATGCCGATGTCGCCGATGTGAGCGATGTCGGACCGCTCGAGCCGGTCCTGTCGATCGGCATCAACGGCGATTTCCGCGCCTATCCGCTACGCATATTGCTGTGGCATGAAATCGTCAACGAGACCATCGGCGGCCAGCCGGTGTTGATCAGCTACTGTCCGCTGTGCAACTCCGGCGTTGTCTTCGACCGCCGGGTCGACGGCCAGGTGCTCGATTTCGGTAATACCGGCCGGCTGCGTCACAAAGATATGGTGATGTACGACAAGCAGACCGAAAGCTGGTGGCAGCAGTTCACCGGCGAAGCAATGATCGGCGCGCTGACCGGCAAAACCATGAAAGCGTTGCCGGCACGGCTCGAATCGCTGGAGAAATTCCGCGAGCGGGCGCCCAACGGCAAGGTCCTGATACCCGAGGACGAGCGGGCGCGGCCTTACGGCGCGTCGCCGTATGTTGGTATGGATAGCCGCGCCCTGCCGCGGTCACTGGCCAGACTCAACTTCCCTTACGATCTGCCCGACGGGGTGCGACCGCTCGAGCGTGTGGTCGTAGTCGGCGAGCAGGCCTGGACGGTAGCGAAACTCAAAGACGCCAAACGCGTCGAGGCCGACAATTTGGTGCTCACCTGGGAGGCGGGTCAGAATTCCATCCACGATACCCAGCTGATTTTCCGCGGCCGCGATGTCGGCAATGTGGTGGTGCAGCGGCGTACCGCAGACGGTTTGGAAGACGTGCCCTACGACGTGTCGTTCGCCTTCGCCTTCAGCGCCTTCGTCCCCGACGGCACGCTGCACTTCTAAGTAGGCGGATGCCTGAGAGCGCTCCATGATTGGCCAAAAGCCCTCATGCTGAGCTTGTCGAAGTATCAGGACCGAAACACCACGATCCTTCGGCAAGCTCAGGATGAGGTGTTTCGGTGGGTCATCGCATTAGTGTTGACGGCGGCTGGGCTTGCGGCGCTTTCGGCGCGGCGCGGGCGCTACCTTCGAGGACCAACCTCACGACGTTGCCTTCGCGTTCGCGTTCCAGGCCTTCCGGCCGGATGGGGTATCGCCCCTAAACCCTTGAATTTGGCCGATTAGGCGGCGGTTGCATCGACCGTTATCGAGCGGTTCGATATAATTATGTGCTAGAGATTCGCACCGCCCGTTAGACGGCGACAAACCGGATCGAAAATCGAGGATTTTAGGTCTATGCCGCTCGACCAATCCCGCCGCGACAAAGCGCCGGCAAATGAGGCCGAAGTGGAAGTATTCCACTCGGCCTGCCCCCACGATTGCCCGAGCACCTGCGCGCTGGAGGTCGAACGTCTCGACGCGAAAACCATCGGGCGGGTACGCGGCGCGGCGGATAATCCGTATACCAGCGGCGTCATTTGCGCCAAGGTCGCGCGCTATGCCGAGCGCACCCACCATCCCGACCGATTGCGCACGCCGCTGCGGCGGGTCGGTGAGAAAGGCTCGGGGCGCGACGCCTTCGCGCCGATGTCGTGGGAAGACGCCCTCGATGAAGTCGCCGAACGGTTGCTCAAGGGCGAGCAGACCTACGGGCCGGAGACGGTCTGGCCCTATTTCTACGCCGGTACCATGGGCCTCGTACAGCGCGACGGCATCGAGCGCCTGCGCCACGTTAAACGCTATTCCCGCCAGCATTCGACCTTCTGCATCGCGCTCTCGGATGCCGGCTGGAATGCCGGCGCCGGGGTAAAACGCGGCGTCGATCCATTGGAGATGGCGGACTCCGATCTCATCGTGGTGTGGGGCACCAACCCGGTCCACACCCAGGTCAATGTGATGACCCACATCGCGCGGGCGCGCAAAGAGCGCGGCGCGAAACTGGTAGTCGTCGACCCGTACCGCAATGCGAGCGCCAAACAGGCCGACCTGCATCTGATGGTCAATCCGGGGACCGACGGGGCGCTCGCCTGCGCGGTCATGCACGTGCTGTTCCAGGAAGGCTACGCCGACCGGGCATACATGGCGAAATACACCGACGTCCCCGACGCGCTGGAGCGGCATTTGCAGTCACGCACGCCGGCGTGGGCAGCGGCGATCACCGGGCTCGAAGTTGAACAAATCGTCGCGTTCGCGCGGTTGTATGGCCAGACTCCCCGCAGTTTCCTGCGCCTCGGCTACGGCTTTTCGCGCAGCCGCAACGGCGCGGCGCAAATGCATGCGGCCAGTTGCCTGCCTGCGGTGACCGGCGCCTGGCAGCATCGCGGCGGCGGTGCGCTGTATGCCAACGCGGCGCTCTACGACATCGATTTCACCTTGATCATGGGCCTCGACCGGCGCGACGACAGCGTGCGCGTGCTCGACCAGTCGCGGATCGGGGCGGTCCTGGCCGGCGAACCGGACGATCTCGGCGACGGTCCACCGGTGACCGCGATGTTCATCCAGAACACCAACCCGATGAACGTCGCGCCCGATTTGCTCAAGGTGCGAGACGGTTTCGTCCGCGACGATCTGTTCGTTTGCGTCCACGAACAATTCCTCACCGAGACGGCGCAGATGGCCGATATCGTGCTGCCGGCGACGACGTTTCTCGAACACGACGATATGTATACCGCCGGCGGCCACACCTTCTTCCAGGTCACAAAGCAGGTGATCGAGCCGATCGGCGAGGCGCGGCCGAACCATTGGGTGCATTGCGAACTGGCAAAACGGCTCGGGGCCGAACACCCCGGTTTCGAGATGAGCGCCTGGGAGCTGATCGACGCGACCTTGAAAGCTTCCGGCTATCCCGATGCCGAGTCGCTCTGGCAGGGTCATTGGGAAGACCGGGCGCTGCCGTTCGAGGACGCCCATTTTCTCACCGGCTTTGGCCACAGCGACGGCAAATTTCATTTCAAGCCGGACTGGTCCGAGCTGGGACCGCTGCACGACGCCATGCCTGAGATGCCCGACCATTTCGACATAATCGACCGGACAACGCCCGATCATCCCTATCGCCTGGTGACGGCGCCGTCGCGCAATTATCTCAACAGCAGCTTCGCGGAAACCAAGACGTCGATCGCCAAGGAGGGACGGCCCGAGGCGCAGATTCACCCCGAGGTTTGCGCTGAACTAGGCCTGCAAGAGGGCGCGCAGGTGCGTCTCGGCAATCGGCAGGGCTCGGTGGTCGTGCATGTGCGTCCCTTCGATGGCGTGCAGCCCAATACGGTGATCGTCGAGGGGATTTGGCCGAACACAGCGTTCGTCGAGGGTATTGGGATAAACGCCCTGGTCAGCGCCGCGCCGGGCCGGCCCAATGGCGGCGCCGTTTTTCACGATACCGCGATCTGGATGAGGCCGGCCTGATCATGCTGGTCAGAACGGCGAGGGGTTTCTTCAGTGGTTGACCAGCTCACAACCACGACGTCACCGGAGGTGTCCGATCCGAAGCCGGCAGTAAACGGCGCGGGCAAGGCGACCGTGATCGTGTTCGGCAACGAGAAGGGCGGCACCGGCAAGTCGACCACGGCGATGCACGTCATTGTCGCCCTGCTGCGCGAGGGATTTCGGGTCGGCGCCATTGACTTGGACGCCCGGCAAGGCACGCTGACGCGATATTTCGACAACCGACGCATTTATGCTGCCCGCCACGGCCTACAGTTGCCGCATCCCGTTTACCGCACGGTGGCGCGCAGCGAATTGCGCGACCGCGACGCCGCGGAAGCAGAAGAGTGCGACCGGCTGGTCCGTGCAATCGCCGCTTTGTCCGACTGCGACTACATTGTCTTGGACACGCCGGGCAGCGACAATCACCTGTCGCGCGAGGGGCATTCTCATGCCGACATTTTGATCACGCCGCTCAACGATAGTTTCGTCGATCTCGATCTTCTCGGGCGCATCGATCTAGAGACCAACAAGTTGCTGGCGCCGAGCAAATATTCCGAAATGGTGTGGGAGCAAAAAAAACGGCGGATGCAACGCGGCGAGGGGTCGATCGACTGGATCGTCATGCGAAACCGCCTGGCAACGCTGGATTCGCGAAACAAGCGAAGAATGGATCAGGCGCTGATCGACCTGTCCCAACGGCTCGGGTTGCGGTTGGTCGCCGGGTTCAGCGAGCGCGTGATCTTTCGCGAACTGTTCTTAAAGGGCCTCACGCTGCTTGATATTCGCGAAGACGGGACCGACGTTACCCTCACCATGTCGCATTTGGCTGCGTTGCAAGAAGTCCGTAATGTATTGCGGGCGATCGGCGTCGCGCGACAAGAAGAAGAAGAAGAACAAGAAAAGGAATCCGAAGGTCCGACATCTGAGTTAGAACTGCCAATGCCAAGCGGGGGGATGGCCTAGGCGGTGGATGCCGTACCGATGTTATGACGGGAGAGAACGACAAATTAACACCGGTGAAGTCGAGCGACGCCGAAGTAAAAGCATTTCTCGACAAGGTGGCCGCGGTCGCGCAAGCAACCCCGCCGGGCCATCGCGGCCGCCTGTTGTTTGCCATCGACGCCACGGCGAGCCGCGAGCCGACGTGGGATATGGCGTGCGCGATCCAGTCTGAGATGTTCGTGGCGACGCAGACGCTTGGCGGGTTGGAGGTTCAACTGGCCTTCTACCGCGGCTTCGGCGAAATGAAAGTCACCAAATGGGTCGGCGGGCCCCAGGAATTGGTAAAGCGCATGACCAAGGTGCGCTGCCTCGCGGGGCGCACACAGATCCGCAAGGTGTTACGACATGCCTTGAAGGAAACCAGACTGAAAAAGGTCAATGCGTTGGTATTTGTCGGCGACGTCATCGAGGAAGACATCGACGAACTGGGCCATTTGGCAGGCCAATTGGGACTGGTGGGAACGCCGGTGTTTATTTTCCACGAAGGCGGCGAACCGGTGTCGCGCCGGGGCTTTGAGCAAATCGCGCGCCTGTCGAACGGTGCCTATTGCGCATTCGATGCCGGCAGCGCCGCGCAATTGAGCGAACTGTTGAAAGCGGTTGCCGTTTACTCGGCCGGCGGGCAGGCGGCACTCGAGGATTATGGCCGCCGAACCGGCGGTAAGGCCCTCCAGATAACCCATCAGATTTCCGGCAAACGCTGAGGACCGGTGATGTTTCCTTGGCTTATTCTCGCCGTTGCCCTCGTCCTTGGCTTTTATCTCGTCGCCCGCTGGTGGGTCCAGGCCGAGCCCCGACAGATTTTGAAGGCACTGCGCTGGACCGGTGCGGCAATTGGAGTGGTTCTGCTTGCGGCCATCGTTCTATCGGGACGCTGGAACTGGTTGCCGGCGCTGCTGTTTCCCGCAATTCCCTGGCTGACTCGATTTCGCGCACTCAATACCATGCGCAAAAACGCCCGCGGCCCGCGGCGCGGGCAATCAAGCCAGGTCTCGACACGGTTTCTCGATATGGTGCTGGACCACGATAGCGGTGAGATGACCGGTGAGGTCAGCGACGGCCAATTCGCGGGGCGCCGGCTCGATCAAATGACCCTGGGCGAATTGATCGAGTTGTGGCGCGAGTGCGCCAAGGAAGACGAGCAATCGCGTTTGGTGCTGGAAAACTACCTCGATCGCGGCCATGCCGAATGGCGCAGCGTCGCCGGCGCCGGCCCGCGTGAGGAGACTGCCGGCGCCCGCAGCGACAGTCCGTGGACAAAGACCGGCATGAGCGCGGAAGAAGCCTGCGAAATTCTCGGTGTGGCGCCCGACGCGACGCCCGAAGACATCGAAACCGCCTATCGCCGGGTGATGAAAAGCGCACATCCGGACCACGGCGGCTCGGACTGGATGGCCGCCAAGGTTAATCAGGCGAAAGACGTTCTGCTGGGTAGTTAGTATTTTACCCATCTCTCCGTGGTACTGCTTGCGCGCTCGCGAAATGCTGTGGCACAAGACACCACCTCTAATCAGCACCGGCGGCACCGCAATTTCAAACCGCGCGGCATCCCTAAATGGCGACACGTGTACGAAAGGCAATCTTTCCCGTCGGCGGACTTGGCACCCGGTTTCTGCCGGCGACCAAGGCGATGCCCAAGGAAATGCTGCCCATTGTCGACCGGCCGTTGATCCAATATGCGGTCGACGAAGCGCGGCAGGCCGGGGTCGAGGAGTTCATTTTCGTGACCGGCCGTGGCAAGGCAGCGATCGAAGATCATTTCGACCACAGTTTCGAGCTCGAACAAACGCTCGAAGCACGCGGAAAATCAGACGAGCTGGCAGCGCTGCGCGCCTGGTTGCCGAAACCAGGCCAGATCGCTTATGTGCGCCAGCAGGAACCGCTTGGTCTCGGCCATGCGGTGTGGTGTGCCCGTAACCTGATCGGCGACGAACCGTTCGCCGTCCTGCTCGCCGACGACCTCATTCTGGCCGAGACACCGTGTTTGGAACAAATGATCCCAGTCTTCAACGAGCAGGGCGGCAATGTGGTGGCGGCGATGGAAGTTCCCCATGAGCATACATCCCGCTATGGCATTATTGAGTCGGGGGGCGCCAAAGGATCGGTTCACCCGGTGAAGGGATTGGTGGAAAAGCCGGCGCCCGCTGACGCGCCGTCCAATCTCGCCGTGGTCGGTCGCTACATATTGATGCCCGAAGTATTCGGCGAATTGGAACGCCAGGATATCGGCGCCGGCGGTGAAATTCAGTTGACCGATGCGATGGCCCGTCTGATCGGACGCCAGCCCTTCCACGCACAAGTCTTCGAGGGACGGCGCTTCGATTGTGGCGATAAGTTGGGCTTCCTCGAAGCTAACTTTGCCTTTGCGCTCGAGCGCGCGGATCTCGGTCCGGCGTTGCGTGAAGTCCTCGCCACCTACGGAGTGTAGTTGATGCGCATCGTCATGGTTGGCACCGGTTATGTGGGCCTGGTGTCGGGCGCCTGTTTTTCCGAATTCGGTTGGGACGTTATCTGCGTCGACAATGATGGCGAGAAAATCGCCATGTTGTCGCGCGAAGAAATGCCAATCTACGAGCCGGGCCTCGAAGATTTAGTCAAACGCAACGTCGCCGCCGGCCGGCTCGCCTTTACCACCGATCTCGCTACGGCGATCGCCGGCGCCCAGGCAGTCTTCATCGCCGTCGGCACGCCGTCGCGGCGCGGCGACGGCTATGCCGATCTATCCTACGTCTACGCCGCCGCCGAAGACATCGCCCGGTATGCCAAGCCGGGGACTGTTGTGGTTACGAAATCGACGGTACCCGTCGGCACGGGGCGCGAAATCAAGGAGCGTATGGCAGCGGTGCGGCCCGATAACGGACTCGAAGTGGCGGCAAATCCCGAATTCCTGCGGGAAGGATCGGCAATCGAGGATTTCATGCGCCCCGACCGCGTGGTCATCGGCGCGGAAACCGAGGCGGCACGCGAAGTTATGCGCGGCCTCTACCGCCCCCTGTTCCTGCGCGATACGCCGATCGTGTTCACCTCGCTCGAAACCGCGGAGATGATCAAATACGCAGCCAATACGTTCCTGGCGACCAAGATAACCTTCATCAACGAATTCGCCGACTTGTGCGAACGCGTCGGCGCCGACGTCCAGGACGTCGCCCGCGGGATCGGCCTCGACGGGCGCATTGGCGCTAAGTTTTTACACGCCGGACCCGGCTATGGCGGATCCTGTTTTCCCAAAGACACCCGCGCACTGGTGCAAACCGCGCGCGACGCCGGCGCACCGGTATCCTTGGTCGAACGTGTGGTGGCGATCAACGACGACCGCAAGGCGGCCATGGCCGACAAGATTATCGCGGCGTTCGACGGCTCGGTGACCGGAAAGACGATCGCTGTGCTGGGACTTACGTTTAAGCCCAATACCGACGATATGCGCGAAGCGCCGAGCCTGGTGGTGGTGCCACGGTTGCTCGAGGCCGGCGCCGCCATCCGCGCCTTCGATCCCGAAGGCATGAACGAAGCGCGCCCGCTGCTCGCGGACGTTACCTGGTGCGAAGACAGCTACGATGCGATGACCGGCGCCGACGCCGTGGTGATTCTGACCGAGTGGAACGAATTTCGCGCCCTCGACCTGACGCGTGCAAAGTCGTCGCTGTCGGGGCCGCTGATGATCGATCTGCGCAACATCTACAGCCCCGATGAGATGAAACGAAACGGCTTCGACTACATATCCATCGGGCGTCCACCTGCCTACGGCGCCAGCGGCAGTGGCTGACATCATGGCAACCCACAGCTTCGATCCAACCATTTTGCGCGAGTATGATGTGCGCGGCATTGTCGGTGAGACCTTGTCGCGCGACGATGCGCGCACATTGGGCTGTACTTTTGGTACCAGGCTCGTCGAGAGCGGCGGCCGTACCGTCGCCGTCGGGTATGACGGGCGCGCAACCAGCCCCGAACTTGCCGAGGCGCTCGTCGGTGGGCTGATGTCGTGCGGACTAAATGTGCGTCAAATCGGGCTCGGGCCGACGCCGATGCTGTCCTTCGCGATCAAACACCTGCCGACCGACGGCGGCGTCATGGTTACCGGTAGCCACAATCCGCCCGCCTACAACGGCTTCAAAATGACCCTGCAGGGCAAACCCTTTTTCGGCGCCGATATCCAGGCGCTCGGCGGCCTCGCCGTTTCGGGCAAATTCGCCGCAGGGCAGGGAACCGCTGATGAAATCGATCTGCGTGAAGCGTATGTCGCGCGCCTTGCCGAAGAATTCCAGCCGGCACGGATGGTGTCGATCGCGTGGGACCCAGGCAACGGCGCGGCCTGCGACGTCCTCAACATGTTGTGCGGCAGCATCCCCGGCCACCATCATGTGATCAACGGAATCGTTGACGGCACCTTCCCCGGACACCATCCCGACCCGACGGTGGCGGAAAATCTCGCCCAACTGCAAGCCCATGTCACCGAGCACGGTTGCGAGCTCGGCATCGCGTTGGACGGCGATGGCGACCGTATCGGCGCGGTCGACGGGCAAGGCCGTATATTGTGGGCCGATCAGTTGATGATGCTGTTTGCCGCCGATGTGCTGCGCGAGAACCCGGGCGCGCCGATCATCGCCGATGTGAAATCGAGCCAGGCGCTGTTCGATGAAATCGATCGCTTGGGCGGCAAACCCCAGATGTGGAAAACCGGACATTCGTTGATCAAGTCGAAGATGGCGGAATTATCCGCGCCGTTGGCTGGCGAAATGAGTGGCCACATTTTCTTCGCCGATCGTTATTACGGTTTCGACGACGGTCTGTACGCAGGCATCCGCCTGTTGGCGTTGCTGGAACGACAACAGGCGAGCCTGGCGTCGCTCTACGACCAAATGCCGGTGATGTGCAACACGCCGGAAGTGCGTTTCGACTGTGCCGAGGACCGCAAGTTTGCGGTGATCGACGAAGTCGCGGGCCGCCTGGCCTCTGCCAATGCCGACGTCACAACGATCGACGGCGTGCGTGTCAATACACCGAACGGCTGGTGGCTGTTGCGGGCCTCGAACACGCAAGACGTTTTGGTCGCCCGCTGCGAATCCGCCAACGAGGAAGGGCTTTCCCGGCTGAAACAAGACTTGTGCGACCAATTGGCCGAAAGCGGTCTTTCACCCCCGGAAAGTTTCTTATAATCAAAGCGTTAAGGGTTTTCCCGCGGCTCACCAGCCGGCTCCAGCAGGTCCCCGCCGGGCAATAGGTGAGTGAACCGATATCGCTTGGGGACCGTAACGGGTACACTTGCGCCGCCGCCGGAGGCAAATATCAACTACCGGCACTGCGAGGAATTCATGCGTCTTGGTTATTTCGCCATGCCGGTGCACCCGCTGCACCGCAACTACCTGGAAACCCTGAAGGAGGATCGCGAAGCGGTCATCCTGTGCGACAAGCTGGGTTACTACGATGCGTTCATCGGCGAACATTTGTCCGACAAGGCCGAGAACATCACCAACTCGATGCTGTTCCAGGCGACGCTGATCCATTCGACCGAGCGGATCAAGCTGGCGACCGGCACCACCAACCTCTCGCACATGCACCCGGTCCTCGTCGCCACCCACGCGGCGATGTTCGACCATCTTGCCGAGGGGCGCTTCATCCTCGGTATCAGCCCCGGCGCGCTCAGGTCCGATGCCGAGGTGCTCGATATTCTCGGCGAAGACCGCAATCAGCTATTCGCCGAAGCGATCGACATAATCCTCGCCATATGGGAAGGGGAGCCGCCATACAAAATAGACATGCCGGACAACCGCTATAAGGTCACCAGCGAAACCTCGCATTGGCCCGAAGTCGGCCTCGGCATCATGCCCAAACCCTACCAACGGCCGCGGCCAGAAATCGTCGGCACGGTCGTCGCCCCGTTCTCCAAGGGGGTGGTGGCGATGGGCGCGCGCGACTTCCACCCGCTGTCGGCCAATTTTCTGATCGACAAATGGGCCGCCACCCATTGGGCGAACTACAAGGAAGGCAAGGACAGCGTCGGCGAAATTGCCAGCCCCGCCGACTGGCGGATCGCCCGGACGATCTTCGTCGCCGACGACGACCGGATCGCGCAGAGCTACGGTAAGGACGACGCCAATAGCCCGTACCGGTTCTATTACAGCCAGCTATTCAAGAAACTGCAGCGCTCGAACCGGCACGGCGTCTTCAAGCATCACCGCGACGAGCCGGACGAAAATCTCACGCTCGACCGAATTTTGGACGACACGGTGATTGCCGGGAGCGTGAACCAGGTGGTCGATAAGATACTGGCGTTTCGCGAGGCGACCGGCGATTTCGGAGAGATCGTCTATGCCGGCGTCGATTTTGTCGATGCCGACCTGGCCAAACGCTCGATCGAGTTGATGGCGAGCGAAGTCATGCCGCGCGTCAACGAGGCCATCGGTCGTTCGGAAGCCGCTGAATAGGCCGCTCGCCGACCGCTTTGCGACTCCCTCCTGCTGGTCTAGACTTCGTCTATTGATGCAACAACGGAAAGGAGGTGATCCCATGTCTAACGTATTGGTGACGGCGAAAGCCGTCGTGCGAGACACTGGTGATCCTCTGGTGGAGGGCGCCGCCCGCTAGGGCCGTCTGGATACAAGAGGTTTACCGCGACGGTGATCCCGCACGCCCGCCGGCCATGCTCAAGCAGCGTCGGCGTGAGGCTTTACGCCTCGGGAACGGTTTGACGACAAAACCGCCCGATCACCGAGCGTTCCAACTTTAAGCGCCGCTCCAAGATACTGGAGCGGCGCTTTTCCATTAATAGCTCGGTCCGGCCTAACGCCGTTTTACCATCAGCGGCGATTTCAGGGTGAGAACGAGCTCGCCATCCTGGTTGCGCATTTCGCCGGCGGTCATGACGATGCCCCGGTCGGGTTTGCTCGCAGATGCGCGCACCGCGTCGATGCGCAATCTTGCTGACAGGGTATCGCCCGGGCGGACCGGTCCGAGCCAGCGCAATTCATCGACGCCGGGTGAGCCCATGCTGGCAACCCGATGGAGAACACCATCGTACAACAGGCGCATATAGACACCGCAGGTCTGCCAACCGCTGGCGATCAGCCCGCCGTAGATCGACTGCGCCGCCGCTTCCTCGTCGATGTGAAACGGTTGCGGATCGAATGCACTGGCGAATTCGACGATAGCGGCGCGATCGATCGTGCGGCTGCCAAGATCGTATTCCTGTCCGGCGGTGAGATCTTCGAAGTAGATATCGGGCATGGACAGCCTTCGTGATGGCGGCGAGGTGTGTGACGCGCGCGTGATATCGGTATCGCGTCGCCGCGGTCAACCACGGCAGCAGGCAATTAGATAATTGAGTCAGAGCGTCGGTCGCGCCGAACGAATTCAGCGCTCTGGCAGGCCGGCCAACTCGTCGCCCTGCGGCGTCACCAGAATGCAGACCTGACCGTTGCTGACGAGCTGCCGGCACGAGGCGCGCGCCGACCCTTCGTCCATGCCCATCAGCCGCGCCCGGAAAAGCGTAGCGTTGCTTCGATCGACCGGCTGAATTTTCAAAGACGCCGTGACCGGCAGATTGTACAGACGCCGCGCGACATTGCCGGCCGCGATATGGGCGTCGGTATATCCGGCAAAGGCGCCGATCTGGATACCCCATTCGGCTGGCGCTTTGCGTCGCACGGTCGGCGGGATCGGTCGGTCTATCTGCGCTGCGGCGACTGTCGTGCTGCCAGGGATCGGCGGTTTCGGTATCGGTACCGCCGCGATCGTCGAGACAGCGCGGGCGCGCGTCCAGGACTGGTTGAGTAAGCTTTGCATGTGCCGGTCGCGGCGCTTCGCCGTCTTGCCGCCAAAGACAACGCCGATCAGCCGGACGCCGTCGCGCTCGGCCGATGCCACCAAGTTAAATCCGGAGGCACGGATATAGCCGGTCTTGATGCCGTCGGCGCCGTCGTAATTTTTAAGCAGGGAGTTGTGATTGCGGTATTTTTTGCCTTTGTAGCGGAACGACGCTTTGGAGAAATATCCGTAGTAGCTGGGGAAGCGCTCGATCAGGGCCTGCGCCAGAATCGACATGTCGCGCGCCGTGCTCAACTGGCGGCGGTTCGGCAAACCCGACGCGTTGCGAAACGAAGTCCGCTTCATGCCCAAATCGCGCGCCCGTTTAGTCATCATCTGCGCGAACTTGATCTCGGTTCCACCGATCGCCTCCGCGATCACCGTGGCAACGTCATTGGCCGATTTAACCGACAGCGCGCGGATGGCGTCTTCGACGGTAATCGTCTCGCCTTCTTTCAAACCGAGCTTGGAGGCGGGCTGGCCGGCCGCGCGCTTGGACACGCGCAACCGCTGATCGAGCCTCAGCGTTCCCTTCTCCAGGGCCTCGAAGGTCATGAACAATGTCATCATCTTGGTCAGCGAGGCCGGAAAATTTCGTGTGTCGGCGTTGCGTGAATGGAGAACGCGTCCCGTATCGGCGTCGATCACGATCGCCGCATAACCGGCCTGTGCCGTGTTTGCCGTCAGCAAGGCGAGCAGGATGATCGGAACGGCCGCGAGCGGCGGCAATGTGCGGGCCCGCCGACCGTTGACGCGTAAGCGCTTCAGTTGTCGAATTGCCAGGTTCACGAAGTGCATAATGACCTGTTTGCTCAAAAAAATGCGAAGCGATTCAAAGTGATTCTAGATGTTGTCGCGCTTTTATGTAAATAGCATTCGGGACTTATAATTACGTTAATCGCGAAAATGGCGGATTTACGCAATGAAATGGCGTGAAATTTTACCGATTTTTACCGTGTTCGGCGTCGCCGCATGCACGACCTACAGTGGCCCGTCGATAGATCCAATCGAACAGACGTTGACCTGGTTCAGCTATGTGGCCGGGGAAGACATCAGGGCGGCCTGCCGTATCGGCGGACCCGATCGCTACCGTTTCGTCTACAACGCCATATTCCCGGTGCAGGTTCGCGGCTATGAGCTGACGCCACAGCCGGCCGGGGCGGAACTGACGGTGCGCGCGCGCGGCCGCAGCGGCGACCTTAGCCGCTTCACGTTTCGTAACCCCTTTGGTCCTTGGCAATCGATACAAGGCCGCGCAGAGCTCGACAACGAAAGAGCGGCGCAGATCATCGATGCCTACGCGGCTGCGATTGCGGGCTCGCCGCCCTCGGCCGGCCAGCGCTTCATGAGTAACGAGTATTATTGGATCGTCGCCAGCTGCTCGGACGGTAATTTTACGCTTAAAGGCTTCCTCCATCCCCGGGTCGACATCAACGAGTTGGAATTCGCAAAACTGCTGCTGGCGCACGACAACAGCGGTGTACCGTTTCGCCGGGCGGCGCGCGTCGAGGGCTTTACCCGGAATGTATTCATGGTTCAGATAAACCGCGCCGGCGACGGTCTCGTCGGCCGGCGTTGAACGCGGCTCAATCAATCGAAACGGGGGAATACCAGACTGCCGTCGCGCGCGATCTGCTCGACCAGGGCGACCTCCCATTGCAAGTAAGCTTGCATCGCCGCTTCGATGCCGCCCTCGTGGTCGTAGGGTTTGTATTGCACATCGTCGGTGGGGCCGAGCGAATGGGTGAGGCCGGCCTCGAGCGGTAGGCCTTGCGATTTCCAGTTTTGGGTCCCGCCGGCGAGCGCGTAGAGCTCGCTTTCCGGACGCAGCGCCGCACCTTCGCCAGCCGCCAAGGACGCCAACCGGCCGTCGTCCGACGTAACGGCAACCATCGGCGAGGGCGGCAGGCCGCCGATTTGGTCCGCCAGCCGCGATCGGACCGTCCAATAGGCGCCGGGAATGTGGCCGTCGCGATAGGCCAGGCTGGTGTCGAGGTCGATGAGCGTGGCATTACCGCCTGCAAGCGCGTCGCGCAGGGCAGGGGGCTCGATCGTATTCGGCCAGGGTTCGCCATAGATGTGCGGCGAATGCGGCTCAGCGGTGAGATCTTCGCCGCTTAGCCCGCCGGCCAGCACATGCACATCGCGCCACCCCATCTGGATTAACCACGACGCCGTCATCGTGGCGCGAACTTCTGTGTCGTCGACCAGCACAACCCGGGCGTTGCGCACGCCGATATATTCATCGGTCGCCTGCACCAGTTGGCCGCCTGGCGCGTTGCGCGATCCTGCCAGGTGGGCGAGGGCGTATTCGCCGGGCGTGCGGACGTCGAGGACGAACAGGCAGCGGCTGTCGGCCTCCTGGCGCCACAGGGCCAGCTTTTCGTGGGACACGCGGGGGACGCCGAACCGCTTAGCGACACGTTCCGCCGCGGCGCAAGCGTGTTCCAGGCCGGTCGGCGAGGGCAACGGCGCCACCGCGGTCGCACCGCGCGCCACCTCAAACCCGGCGAGGTGCCATCCCATGGTGCCGTTTTCCAGCGCCGCGACCGGATTGGCAAAGCCGGCATTGATCAGCGATTGCGCGCCGATGATGCTGCGCGTGCGCCCGGCGCAATTGACGACGATCGGAATATCGGGATCGCGCGCCATATCGTGGGCCCGGTAGACCAGCTCGGCGCCCGGCGCATCGATCCCGCCGGGAATGCTCATGCGGTGAAACTCGCCGTAGGGGCGCGAATCGAGCACCACGACCGGCTCGCCGGCGTCGAGGCGCGCCCTCAATTCGGCAGCGGTCACCCGTGGCGTGTCGTAGGCGTGCTCGACATATTCGCCGAACGCCTTGGAGGGGACGTTGACGCCGCTGAACACTTCCTGGCCGTCCGCGCGCCAGGCGGCGAGCCCGCCGGCGAGCACGCTGACGCCGTCATAGCCCCAGCGGGCCAGCCGATCGGCCGCAGTTTCGGCCAAACTATCGCTGTCGCCGCCGTCGGCCAGCACGATGCGGGTGCGCCGCCGCGGCACCAGATCGTCGATGCGCAGCTCCAGATGACTCAAGGGCACGCACGTGGCGAGCAACAGGTGGCCCTGGCCGAACACGCCTTGTTCGCGCACATCGAGGAGCGCGAGTTCATCGCCGTCGCTCAGCATTTGCTTCAGCTCGGATGGGCTCACTTGGTTCGGCACGGCCTATGTCCCCGGTTAGTTGGTCTGGGTGCCGAGCTTAACATGGCGGCCGGCTCCGTCCGATACGGCGCTTGCGCAATCCCGGCGAAGCCGTTTGACTAGAGGCGACCAAGAACCGGAAATTTGGCGAGGGAACCTGTCATGCCGCTCATGCGAATCGAAGATTATCCGCCGCAGCTGCCGCGCGCCGAAGCGTCGCAGGCCTACCAGCAGACCGTCAATGAATTGTCCTACGGCATCGACGGTATCGATGTGGCCTATGGCGACGACATTTATCAGCATATCGCGCTGTTCGTGCCGGAAGCGCCCAACGGCTCGGTTCTGGCCTTCATCCACGGCGGGCGCTGGAGCTACGGCTACAAGGAATCGGCGGCGTTCATGGCGCCGGCGTTCAACGGGGCAGGGGTGACGCTGGCGAGCATCGGCCACCGTCTCGCGCCACATCACTACGACGCCGGATTTGCCGACGTATCGCGGGCGATCGCGTGGCTGGCCAACAATATTTCTGATTATGGCGGCGACGCCCAGCGGATATTCGTCAGCGGCCATTCCTCGGGCGGCCATTACGCCGCGCAATTGGCGGTGACCCGCGACTGGCAGGCGCGCGAGGGGGTCTCGCGAAATGTGATTCGCGGCTGCCTACCCATATCGGGCGTCTACGATCTGACGCGCGAAGGCTGGCAGGCGGAGGGCCGGCCGCCGTGCCTGCCCGACGGCGAAGACGGGCGGGAGGAGAGTCCCGTCTACCGGTTGAAAGAAACCCCGCCGCCATTTCTGATCACCTGGGGCAGCGACGATTACCCGTTCCTTATCCCGCAAGCGAAGACCTTTGCCGAAGCGCTCGGCGATGCCCGCGGCGAGGTCGAAACCTTGGAGCTGACCGGCGAGACCCATTTCTCAGTTCACTACGAAGGTGCCGCGGCCGACGGCGCCTGGACCGAGCGAGCGCTGGCCTGGATCGAGGCGCATTAGGGCTTTTCGTGGCTCGGTTTTAAACCTCTATTGCGGGCGGAGATGGGAGCGGTCCGCCACGGCAAAAAATGGCCCAAACCTGCTATCTCGCGATCACGGGTTTGGTTTGCCCGATACACATCAAGGCGGGCTTGCCAGTGCTTTGCTGACAGGTGCATTTTTCGGTTCTTGTTGTACCAGCCGCTGCGCGGCGGGCAGGTGCGGGCAAGCAGTCGCCAGGGCCCACAACAGCACGCCCGCTGAGATAATCAATGTCTGACCAAAAACAAACGCTAAGCCTCCAGCAAGCCCTGAATCTCGCGGTGCAACATCACGCAGCTGGTCGCCTGCTTAAGGCTGAAAGTGTCTGTCAGCAAATTTTACAGTACGATCCGAACTATCCCGCCGCATTGCATCTACTGGGCTTGATCTATCACCAAATGGGGAAGGACGACAAAGCCGTCGATCTGATCACCAAGGCCGTTACCCTTGATCGCGAAATGGCGGCGGCACACAGCAATCTCGGCATAGTCCTTCAAAAGTTAGGCAAGCCGGCTGATGCTGTGGCCAGCTTCCGCACAGCGATCCGCCTCAAGCCTGATTACGCCGAAGCGCACTACAACCTTGGCAATGCGCTTCGCGAACTCGGCGAGCTGGACGATGCGGCGGCGAACTATCGTAAGGCGCGCGACCTCAAATCAGATTACTTTGAAGCGCATCACAATCTCGGCGCTGCACTCCAGCAGCTTGGCGACTTGAAGGAGGCTGTAGCCAGTTACCGTAAGGCACTTGCCCTGAAGCCCAATATGCCTGAGGCGCACTACAACCTCGGCAGTTCGCTCCAGCAGCTTGGCCAAACTAAGGATGCTGTAGCCAGCTATCACAAGGCGCTGGCGATCAACCCGGATTACGCCGATGCATGCAACAATCTCGGCCTTGCGCTTGGCGAACTGGACAAACCCGCTGATGCCTTTATGTGGCACCGACGGGCGGTTGACCTCGCCCCGCAGAACGACGTGTTCTGGGCCAATTTTGCGGCGTCTTTAGAGACTGTTTCGTTCGATTCCGTCGATGACAATCTTTATCAGGATCTGTTGCACGTATTAGAGCTGCCCACGATGCGGCCCAGTGACGTAACACGGCCCGTAATCAGCGCGCTTCGCCAGCACCCGGATTTCGCGCGGATTGTAACGGCGACGGGGTCGTATAGGCAGGACACCGAATTTGCCTACAACATCATCGCCGAGCAGCTTTCGGCCATACCGCTTTTCCTTCGAATTTTGGAGCTGAGTCCCATCAGTGACCTTGAGATCGAACGGATGCTGACAGGTCTGCGCCGCGCGATGATACAGCAAACAACGGGAAGCAAAGCGGAGGACAATGTAAGCTCGTTTGCAGTGGCTCTGGCCCTCCAATGTTTCACCAACGAGTATGTCTTCCATGAAACCAAAGAGGAAAAAGAGGCGGTCGAAACCCTGCAGCAATTGATCGCTAGGCTGTTAGGAGACGGGCAAGGTGTGCCCCCATCCTTTGTGGTCGCATTGGGTGCTTACAGGCCATTATTTCGCTTCCCTTGGGCTCAAAAACTGGGGGAACGGAAGTGGACAGACAACATCGAGAGCGTGATTAAACGGCAGATAATTGAACCCCTGGAAGAGCGGTGTCTGCGCGATCGGATCCCCAGCATAACCGGCATCCAGAATGCGATTTCGCAATCCGTACGCGAGCAGTATGAGGAAAATCCGTACCCCCGATGGATCAGGACTGGCATTGCGGATAAAGGCAAGGCTATCGGCGATGCGTTGAAAGGACCGTCCTATCACCTTGATC
>CAJICQ010000040.1_pt1 | contig 19076 bp, 21 predicted proteins | sample 9199721 | NCBI WGS metagenome assembly CAJICQ01 (sample SAMEA7708344, study PRJEB35096) | sediment metagenome | biome: marine neritic benthic zone biome [ENVO:01000025]; feature: sediment [ENVO:00002007]; material: shallow marine sediment [ENVO:03000034] sea grass bed [ENVO_01000059] ...
CGGAATAATAATACCAGACGTTGTCGGAGAATATGCTGCTGGTCGATGCCGTGCCGAGCCGTTGTTCGACGTCGTTTCGGGTCGAGCGTCCAACCTCGATCAGTTCCAGATCGTCAGGGTTGGGGACTTGGCCATGAACGTTGATCAAAGGCGTGCAAGCGCTGAGGGCGGCGAGCGCCGCGAAGAGTATCCAAGGCCGCCATATACGAACCGGACGGCCAATATTGCGACAAGATATGAACCGCAGCATCGCCACTTCTTCCATGGTATCCGGGGGCTTTCGTCGAGGCGCGAGATTTGCACTGCGCCTTCCTTCGTGTCAACTAACCCGCCGAACCGAGCGGGCAAGGGCCCTGTGAATTGATGTTAAAATGGCTTCACGCGAGGCGGCAACGGCAACACGTCGCGTCCGACCTGTACAATGAAGTGGTCGCGCACGCGCGACGTCCTGCATTTTATCTGTCGTTCGGCGTGCCCGATTCGATGCTGGGACGCTTCGAAATGATCTGCCTGCATTCGTTTCTGCTGTTTCGACGGCTCGGGAAAACCGACGACGCGGGCAGGGATCTGGCCCAGCAGGTTCATGATCTCATGTTTGCCGATCTCGACCGCACGCTTCGCGAGCAGGGTATCGGCGATATGGGAATCGGCAAACGGATCAAAAAACTGGCGCGCAACCTGTACGGCCGCATCGCCGCCTATGAGGCGGGTCTGGCCGGCGGAACACTGGAACTGACCGACGCGCTAAAGCGCAATCTTTATGCGTCGGCGAGTGCGTCCGAGGCGGAGATCGCGGCGATGATCGCATACATAAATGAGGCGATTGAAAGCCTCGATGCGCAGCCGACCCCGGACATTATGTCGGGACGTGTGGTTTTCCCCGAGGTCACCGCAAAGCGGAAGATCGAAGCGTGACCACCGAGCCCACAGCCACCCAACCAGCCGAACTCGAGCGCCTATTTCGGTTGGCCGATTTCACCGACGCGCCGGTGCACAAGATCGACATCGTCGCGACGGCTGCAGAGCGAGAGGCCTTGGCAAACCGCTATGGAATACTCTCTTTGGACGCCTTGGAAGCGCAAGTGACGGTGCGCCGCGAAGGTTCCAGCGAGATTATCGTCGAAGGCCACCTGCAGGCCGAGGTCGTTCAGGAATGCGTGGTCACGCTGGAGCCGGTCCGTGAGACCGTCGCGTCTCCCTTCGACCAGCGCTATTCGTTGGCGCCAACCGCACCATCAGCCGATCTCGTGATCCGTCCCGACGACAGCGAACCGCCCGAACCCGTGACCGGCGACTCGATCGATCTTGGCGAGCTGGTGGCGGAGTTTCTGTCGCTGGCGATAAATCCCTATCCGAGGGCGCCAGACGCCGATGACCAGGCGGCACAATACCGGTCTGGGGCGGCCGGGGAGGGCCCGTTTGCCGCACTTGCCAAACTGCGCGAACGGGACCAGAACTGAATCTGTCGGCCTGTCCGCTCGCTAGTCCCTTGCGGGCGGGCGGTTTATTGGCTAATTACCAGCGTCCTGTCGCGCCGGCGCCTGCCGACGGTAGGTCCCCCTGTAAAGGAAAACACGATGGCTGTTCCCAGAAAGAAAGTTTCGAAATCGCGCCGCGACAAGCGACGTTCCCACGACGCCTTGAAGTCGCCGACCTATGTCGAAGATCAGGATACCGGCGAATACCACCGGCCGCACCATGTGGATATGAAAACTGGCTTTTACAAAGGCCGGCAAGTCATTCAAGTAAAAGACAAAATTTAACTGCGACATAGGACGTTCGGTCCGGCTTGAAAGCGGCCTCAGTTGAGCGAGTCCGTCAATATCGCCTTGGATGCGATGGGTGGCGATAACGCGCCGCACATCGTCGTTGCCGGCGCCAATATCGCGCGCCGGCGCTACCCTAATGTGCGGTTCCTCTTATTCGGTGACCGGGAGGAGATCGAACCGCGGGTCGCCAAACAACGCGGATTAGCCGACTTCGTCGAAATTCACCACACGCCCGAGCGGGTCTCCGCCGACGACAAACCCTCGCAAGTGTTGCGCAGCGGCCGCACCACATCGATGTGGCTGGCCATCGATTCGGTCAAACACGGAAACTCGTCCGGTGTCGTATCGGCGGGTAATACGGGCGCGCTGATGGCGATGGCGATGTTTCAGTGGCGCACCCTGCCGGGAATCGATCGGCCGGCGATCGCGTCGTTTTTTCCAACCTTGCGCGGCGAAACCGTGATGCTCGACCTGGGCGCCAACATTTCCTGCGATGCCCGCAACTTGGTCCAGTTCGCCGTCATGGGCGAAGTCTATGCGCGGACGATTTTGGGCATTGAAGACCCCACGCTGGGCCTCCTCAATGTCGGCGCGGAAGACACCAAAGGAAACGAATCGCTAAGGGCGGCGGCCGATATCATTCGCGGTCTCAATTTTCCCGGCGAGTTCGTCGGTTTCGTCGAGGGCGATGACATTCCCACCGGCGCCGTCGACGTTGTCGTGACCGATGGCTTCACCGGCAATATCGCGTTGAAAACCGCGGAAGGCACGGCAAAGCTCATCAATGGGTTCGTCCGCGAAGCGTTCCGGAGTTCCATATGGGCCAAGATTGGCTATGTGTTCGCCAAGCATTCGCTCGACAAACTGCGCAGCCGCAGCGACCCGCGGCGCTACAATGGCGCAATGTTTCTTGGGCTCAATGGCATTTGTGTTAAAAGCCATGGGGGAACCGACGCGGTTGGCTTTGCCACGGCTATTGGGGTCGCACTCGACATGATCGAATACGGTGGCAACCAGTTGATCGCCGAACAGATTGCGCGTCTCGATCTGAGCGAGGCTGGAGGCACATTGTGACGGTACGTCGTTCAGTGGTTGTCGGCTGTGGCGGTTATCTGCCGGAAAAAATCCTGACGAACGATGAGTTGGCGCAGCGCCTTGATACCTCGGATGAGTGGATCCGCGCGCGTAGCGGAATCGAGATGCGCCACATCGCCGCCGAGGGCGAGATGACGTCCGATCTGGCGTTCGCCGCGGCGCAATCGGCCCTCGCTGCGGCAGATGTTCCGGCGCAGGATGTCGACCTCATCCTGCTTGCAACCTCGACGCCCGACGAAACCTTCCCGGCAACGGCAACCGTCGTGCAATCCAAGCTTGGCGCGGACGACGCCGTGGCATTCGACCTTCAGGCGGTTTGCTCGGGGTTCGTCTACGCGCTCGCCACGGCCGATAACTTCATCAAGTCGAACCAGGTCGATACCGCCCTGGTGATCGGCGCGGAAACCTTTTCGCGAATTCTCGATTGGCAGGACCGCGGCACCTGCGTGCTGTTCGGCGACGGCGCCGGCGCGCTGGTGCTCAAGGCCCAAAGCGGACAGGGCACGACCGCCGACCGCGGCGTCCTGTCGACCCACCTGCATTCCGACGGCCGCCTGCACGATCTGCTGTATGTCGATGGCGGCCCGTCGTCGACGGGCAAGGTCGGTTTTTTGCGCATGGAAGGCAAGGAGGTTTTCCGCCAGGCGGTCGTGAAGATGGCCGAGGTGACGGTGGAGGCGCTCAAAGCCAACGACCTTGCGGCGAGCGATATTGATTGGTTCGTGCCGCACCAGGCCAATAAACGGATCATCGACGGTACCGCGAAAAAACTCGGCATCAACGGCGACCGCGTCGTCGTTACCATCGACAAGCACGCCAATACATCGGCGGCGTCCATCCCCCTGGCGTTATGGGTGGCGACCGAGGACAAGCGTATCAAGCGCGACGATTTGGTGCTGATCGAGGCGCTGGGCGGCGGCATGACCTGGGGATCAGGACTGGTCCGCTGGTAGCGTTCGCCGGAGCCTGCGGCGTGTTTGGAGACGGCCGTTGGTTACGGACCGGTTAAAGCCCGCAACTTAGATTAACCACGCCCGCCAATCCTTTGATATTGACGCATTTATCGTCACGCGGTACCGTTTCTCCAATTATTGGGGGAGAGTGAAGGTGGCGGAAACGGTTACACGGGCGCAATTAACCGAGGCGGTTTACCAGGAAGTCGGGCTGTCGCGTAACGAATCCGCGGAATTGGTCGAATCGGTCCTCGCGGAAGTGTCGGATGCGCTGGTGCGCGGCGAAATGGTCAAACTATCTTCGTTTGGCAGTTTTTCGGTCCGCCAGAAAGGCCAGAGAATGGGCCGCAACCCGAAAACGGGAGATGAAGTGCCGATCCTGCCACGCCGGGTGTTGGTCTTCAGGCCCAGCCACGTCCTCAAAAAAAGCATCAACGACACGCTGGTTGGGGACGCCGGCGGGAGCGCTGAGGAAACGACGCAACCGGAAAGCACGACGCTCCCTAACACGCCGTACAGATAGCCATGGCGGCCACAGCAAGCCTCTCGAAACGAAACGACGGCAAGTCCGCCGAAGCGTTCCGCACCATCAGCGAGGTTGCGGCGACGCTCGACGTGCCACAGCACGTGCTGCGGTTCTGGGAGTCGAAATTCTCGCAAGTACGCCCGCTCAAGCGGGGCGGGGGGCGCCGCTACTACCGCCCGGAAGACGTTGAATTGCTGCAGACGATCCGCGGCTTACTCTACGACGACGGCTATACCATCAAAGGTGTCCAGAAATTATTGCGCGACGGGTCGTTGAAACCAAAACGCGGGCCTGCCCCGCCGGCCGCCCCCGAGAAACCGACGACGGCCGCCGCCGCGCCAAGCCAGGCCAAACCCGATGTCAAGCTCACGGCCGAGCACCGCCGGGCCTTGCAGGGCCTGCTCGACGAGCTCGAGCAGCTCAAGCGCCTGCTCGAACGCGCACTCGATTAACCGCCGCCGTATTAGCGCCCGGCGGCCGATGCACTTTGCACCGCCTGCAGGCGTTGCCGGGGCCCCGGCGCGCGGGCTATAGTCCCCGCCAAGGTCGGGACGTAGCGCAGTCTGGTAGCGCATCACACTGGGGGTGTGGGGGTCGCAGGTTCGAATCCTGCCGTCCCGACCAATCAGCTAAAAAATTGCTAATGCCACGGCTGCCGGCGGACAAAATACCAGTCCGCCTTTAGTTAATTCGACAATTCGTTAACCAATTTAGCCGATTATGTACGTTGCGAATAATAGCCAGAGGGCGTGACGAGTGACCGACGCTGGTGCCCAGATTCCTGCGGTTGTCGAAATTGAGCACAGCTTTTTCAACGTGTTCAACGACCCCTATTTTCGCAACTCCGAGCCGCCCAACGAACAGCCGGTATTTTGCGCCAAGCTGGGTGACCAGGAAGTGACACTGCCGCTGGGCGGCATTATTCGCGAACTGGATCTCGAAGCCGGCAACCCGTTGCGCACGATGCTCGAGACGATCGCCAAGAGCCTGCGCTTTGTTAACGTGTTGCGCTACGGCGATGAGGTGCCCGCGGAAGTGCTGAGCGGCGAGGCCTCCTGGGAGTCTGGTGTCGATCACCTCGAACTCGCGCTGCAGCGACTGACCATGCAGTTGGTGATGTGGGTCTCCAGCAGTGAAAAGATGATTACCGATCCGCTCGAACTGCAAAAATTGTTCGATGAAGAAGAGACGAAACAGAAGGTCTCAGAAGCCTTTACCGAGGCTGCCGCAAAGTTGGGAATTGCAAATAAAGACGACGTGGCAAACATGGTCGAGGAGTTCGCCACCGAAATGTCCTACGTCGAGGCGTTACGCGACCGGTTTACCCAGCTTGAGGCGTTGTTCAAGAAACTCTCCATGTTGCAGCGAACGCATGCCGACCAGAACAGTGTCATCGAGCAAGTCGTCCCGGTTTTACGTTTGATGAAGAAACCGCTCGCCGATTTCCAAGCCAGTTTCGAGCGGATCGACAAAGAGACGAGCGAGATCATGACGGTTTTGAGCGAACTGGACGCCAAGCGCGAAAAGGTGCGCGAACTGCGCGACGAGCTGTACGTTCGCTTCGAAGCGTGGGAGGAAATCGTCGAAAAATGGCGCGGCGTCGACCTGCGCGACCCCCAGGAGTTTAATATTCCAAACGGCTTGCGCGAGCTCTACCGGTTTCTCGCGCAGCGTTATTTGGAAGTGGATGAGTGGGTTTTGATGACCGCGCTCAAAGAGACCGACCGCGGAAAACTTCGCTACGGCGGGGTTATGACCTGGTAGCCGGCAAGGATCGGCGTCAGATAACCTATAGCTCCGTTTGCTTGGTCGCAAATAGCCGCGTGTAACGTAACAGACCGCTGTTTAGCAGGGTCACGCGAAGCGCCCAGCGTTCGGCTTCTGCAATCATTTCCCGCAAAGTATCCCGGTTTGCCGCATTGGCCCGCAACGACTCTTCGAGCGCAATCCAGCCGTGGAGGACGAGCTCAACATAGCGATCGCTCATATCTTCAATCGTGCGCATGCGAAAGCGCGCCTTATTTTCATTAAAGCCAGTTTCTTTAAAGAAACTCCGCCAATCATTTTCGGTCAATATCGATCCCGCCGCTTGCTCGCGCTGCAACCAAAGGTCGACTGCCTCGCCGCCGGCACCGTCGGCCAAGGTAAAATCGGTAATCACCAGTTTTCCGCCGGCTTTGAGGGCGTTCACGCAGTGTCCAAGAAGTTTGGCCCTATCGGCAAGCGGTAGCATAATTTCCTGGCCGAAAATGGCGTCGTACTTGCGCTCGAATGCCCCAGGATCATCGATCGACATGTTCTTGATCTTAACCCGCGACATGCCTTTGACAACGGCCGCTCTTTTCGCGCTCGCCGCCGCCAGTTCAGGGTCGGGTTCGATACCGTCGATAAAGGCGCCAAACTCATTTGCAATCAAATTCGATGGCCCACCCATACCGGCGCCGAGGACGAGAACACTGGCTTTGGTACCCAAACTTAGAGGTTTGGTGAGTTGATGGACGAAATCGGTGCCCCCGGGCAACATGAAGCCTTTGCCCCACAAACGCTCCATTAAATCGATGCGCCAATCGGCCCAGTGCACCGGCGCAGCGGACTTGGCCGCTGCGTCGGCAGGTGCGGCTTCGTTTGCCGTCGTAATGGTTGCTGCTTGGTCAGCGGGCTCGTCTAATCCGATGTCGGCGACCGATACCCGTTTGCCAAGCCGGTCCATCAGACGCTGTACCACCGGTAGGCGGAGTGGCGCCTTCAGTCTCGAGGCATTAGTTTGGGTTGCCGTCGTCATCTAGTGTCTCTATGCCCGGTTTGCTTACCGCCGTGGTCTTGGCTTGGTGCTACTGAATTTCGGGAGGTCGGCAACTCCAGTTGGTGAAAATTTCGAAGAAGTCGTATCGGAGCTCACAGGGTCTCAAACAATTTATCGATATCGTCTTGGTCGTTGCCTTCGCCCTCCAAGGCGGGGCCAGCCAGTAGATTGTCGTCCGCGTCAGCCGGGGCGCCGTCCTCCGGGACTTCAAACTCGGTTCCAAGCAGCTCCTGAAGTGCCTCCAAATGGTCGTCGATCGACTGCAGCGTCGACAACACCTTTTTGATCCGCTGCCCCGTCAAATCTTGGAAGGCACAGGATTCAAAGATACGCTGGCACGAACTTTGGATGATATCGCGATAGTCGGCATCTATGTCGTCTGGGATCCCCTCGACAATCGTTTCTGCCGATTCCATGATTGCGTTCGAGGCATCTTCCGTGGTGCGAACGATCTCCTGCATTTCTTCATGGGCGCGCGGCAAACCTTCGTGCATTAAAGCGCCCGGCCTGAGCTCGGCAATGCGCGTGCGCGCCCGTACGATATCGCGCGCAAGACCCCATACTTCTTGATAGAGAACGTCGATCTTGCCGCGTAAATTTTCCGGCACCATTAGAATTCTCCGATTACGGCAGCGACTTTCGAACGCAGCGTCGCCGCGTTGAAAGGTTTGACGATGTAGTTGTTAACCCCGGCTTTCTTGGCGGCGACAACGTTCTCGGTCTTCGATTCTGCAGTAACCATAATGAACGGCATCGGCTTGAGCTGTTCATCGGCGCGAACTTCGCGCAACAGGTCGAGGCCGGTCATCGGCTCCATGTTCCAGTCGGAGATAACCAGGTCGTATTTCTTGGAGCGCAATGTCTCCAGCGCCGTGCTGCCGTCGGTAGCTTCGTCGACATTCTTGAAGCCGAGCTCCGCCAGCAAATTCCGAATGATTCGGAGCATCGTCTTATAATCGTCGACGATGAGAATACGCATTTCATCTTTATTCACGGCCATTGGTTCGTCCTCGCTTCTCGAATGCCGTTAATCATCTCAGTCTGCGTCCCCCACCCAAACGCTTCACCGATGCTGTCTATCGTCGATCGCGGAGCGTTACGCTTGCGGGCAAATCGCGACTACAGGAATACCTCTTGCCGGTAAACGAGCGCTTAATATCGGCAAACGATAATTGCGGCGGTTTTCGGTCCGATTTCACCGCGCTCGGGTACCGGTTTTGGGGAGGTTAACTCTATCGAATTTTAGGAAGCATTAATTTGTCATCCCTATTGTATGCACGCTTTTAGTGCGGCGATCGCATCCCAGCCAGCCAACGAGTTAAACCCAGCAGAGAAGCCCCCCATGGACGACTTACTAAGTGAATTTCTTGCCGAAGCGCTCGAGGGGATCGAGGTGCTGGACGCCGAGCTGGTATCCCTCGAGCAGAACCCCAACGATCCGGCCTTGTTGGGCAGCATTTTTCGCGTGCTTCATACCATCAAGGGCACGTCTGGCTTCCTGGATCTGCCGCGGCTGGAGTCGGTGGCTCATGCCGGAGAGAACATTCTCGGCAAGTTTCGTGACGGTGAGTTGGAGGTTACGCCAACCGCGGTTACCCTCATTCTCGAAGCTATCGATGCCATCAAGGGCCTGGTTGCTGCGATCGGCGAGACCGGTACCGAACCCGATGGCGACGATGCCGCCCTCATCGCCAAGCTCAACGCATGGGCCGAAGGCAATACGGACGAGCCCGCGCCGGCTGCCGACGATACGCCGGACGAGGCCGTCAAAGCGGTTGACGAAGGCCAGGATGAGGCACCCGCCGCTGCGGACGACGACGGCGACGTTAATATTTACGAAACCATTGGCGGTCTTTCGACGTTGGACGCCGTATTCGACAGCCTGTACCGCCGGGTGATGGCCGACGAACGGCTACAGCCGATTTACAGCAAGGGCGATATCGACGTGCTGCAAATCGTCCATTGCGCCTACGTTTGCGAGGCGATCGGCGGGCCGAAGGCCGACACGAACTACAACGTGGCCACGGTGCACGCCGATATGGTCAGCGCCGGTCTCGACGACGAGCATTTCGACGCGGTGTTTGCCCACCTGGCGTCCGCCCTGGAAGAACTAGAGGTGCCGGCTAACGCGATCGCCAAGATTTCCGAGGTTTTCGCCGACAGCCGCGAGGTGGTGTTGCGCGGCACCGTTGCGCCGGTCGAAGAATCGGCAGCGGAAGCTCCGGTGGAGGAGGCACCAGCGGAAGACGAAACAACGGCAAAGAAAGAACCGGCCGAGACGAAATCGGCACCGCCAGTGGCCGTGCAATCGATCCGGGTCAACGTGGATGTCCTCGAGAGCCTGATGACCGTGGTCAGCGAGCTTGTTCTGACCCGCAACCAGCTCATGCAGATCCTGCGCGATCAGCGCAAGAGTGAATTCGACGGTCCGCTGCAGCGGCTCAACCAGGTGACATCGGAGCTGCAAGAAAGCGTCATGCAGACGCGCATGCAGCCGATCGGCAATGCATGGGGCAAGCTGCCGCGGATCGTCCGCGACCTTTCCCAGGAACTCGATAAGAAAATCGACCTCGAGATGATCGGCGCGGAAACCGAACTCGACCGCCAGGTCCTCGAGCTTATCCGCGATCCGCTGACCCACATGATCCGCAACTCGGGCGACCATGGTCTCGAAACCCCAGCCGAGCGCGCCGCCGCCGGCAAGCCGGAGACCGGTACGATCACTCTCAGCGCGCGCCACGAAGGCGGCCACATCATTATCGAAATCAAGGATGATGGCCGCGGACTACCCGTCGAGAAAATCAAGAACAAAGCGATCGACAACGGCCTCGTGAGCGAGGCCGAGGTCGAGACCCTATCCGACCAACAGATCTTGCAGTTTATCTTCAAACCGGGATTCTCGACCGCGGAAGCGGTAACCAATGTTTCCGGCCGTGGTGTTGGTATGGATGTCGTTCGCAGTAACATCACCAAAATCGGCGGCACTGTTGAACTGCAGTCGACGGAAGGTCAGGGGACCCGTTTCATCATTAAGATTCCGCTGACGCTCGCCATCGTTTCTGCCCTGATTGTGGAAAGTTGCGGCGACCGCTATGCGATGCCGCAAAATTCAGTGACCGAACTGGTTCGCACCACAGAATCGTCCGGTCACAAGATCGAGAACATTAACAACACGCCGGTTCTACGGTTGCGCAACCGGTTGTTGCCACTGGTCTCGCTCAAAGCATTACTGAATACCGAAAATGAATCGGAGAGCGAAGAAACCTACGTCATCGTTACGCAAGTCGGCACCTTCAGCTTCGGCATTATGGTCGACCGCGTATTCGATACCGAAGAGATCGTGGTCAAACCGGTGGCGCGAAATCTGCGCGACGTCTCGTTGTTCTCGGGCAACACGATCCTCGGCGACGGTAGCGTGGTGATGATCCTCGATCCCAACGGGATCGCAGCATCGAGCAGCGGTCTTGGCGCCGTCCAAAGCGACGACGACACCGACGCCGAGGCGCACGAATTGCGGGGCGACGACAAGACTTCGCTTCTGGTGTTCCGAGCCGGCGATAATACGCCCAAGGCGTTTCCGCTCGAATTGGTCGCTCGTATCGAAGAGATCGACCTGGCGAAAGTCGAGTACGCCAACGGCAGCGCGATGATCCAATACCGCGACCATCTGATGCCTTTGGTGAGCGTCGACGGCAACACATCGGTCAATGACAACGGCAACCGTCCGGTGCTGGTCTTCGCCGACCGCGACCGCTCGATGGGACTGATGGTTGATCAGATCGTCGACATCGTCGAGTCGGCTGTGCAAATCGAGACCAAAGGCGCCGTTCCCGGCACTATCGGCAGCGCCATCATCGATGGCAAGGCAACCGATCTACTCGACGCCAGCCACTATATGCGGCTTGTCGGCCAAAATTGGACCGAAGCCGAATCCGAGGTGGCCTTCGGCGACGATGTGGAAAGCCGTCGGGTCTTGCTGGTCGATGACAGCCCCTTCTTCCGCAACATGCTGACCCCGTTGCTGCGGGCGGCTGGTTACGACATCGAAACAGTCGAAAATGCTCATGCGGCAATGAAGCTGCTCGATAAAGATGGCAATTTCGATGCCATCGTATCCGATATCGAGATGCCGGGTATGAACGGTTTCGAATTCGTCGCCGCGTTGCGAAGCGAAGAACGCTGGCGCAACACACCGGTGGTCGCACTGTCATCGCACGGCACCGAAAAGGATGTCGAACGGGGCCGTGAGGCCGGGTTCAATGATTACGTGATCAAAATGGATCACGACGGACTGCTGAATGCCTTGTCGGCGTCGACCGACCAAGCCAGCAAGTCCGCTGCTTAGAAAAATTGACTTTGGCCGGCACGTCGTGCCAATCGGGTCAATAGGAGAATTGCCGTGAAAGAATTTGTAACAGTCACGATTACCGGTCAGCGGTTTGGCATACCGGTATTGAGCGTCCACGACGTCCTGACCGAACAACGGCTTACCCGTATACCGATGGCGCCCCCCGAAGTTGCGGGAGCCCTCAATCTGCGCGGCAGGACCGTCACGGCAATCGACATTCGCACCCGCCTTGGCCTGGAACCGCGCGAGGAAAGCGCGGCCTGCATGAACGTCGTTGTCGAGTATGACGGCGAACCTTACAGCCTCATGGTTGACGCCGTTGGCGATGTTTTGGCGTTATCGAATGACCAATACGAACCGAACCCGATCACCCTCGACCCGATTTGGCGCGAGATCGCCGATGGGCTCTACCGCCTGGACGAGGAACTGCTAATCGTGTTCGATGTGTCGCGTCTGTTTACCGAAACTGCAAACGAAGCGGCTTAGTTCCCGCAGCGCCTGGAATAGCGATATTTCGGCTTTTCCCAAATAACGCAGCGCCCCTCATGGCCGTGCCTGGCTATTGAGAGGCTTTATTCACCGATTGGCCGGGCCGCGTCAGCACGTAGATTGCGCCCAACGCAATCCCCACCAGAGATGCAATAGTCGGGATCAAGTCCATCGGCGTCAGCGCCACGATGATCGCCGCAATGGCCATGCCGGATAAGGCGACTATCTTGCTGCGGCGCTTGATGACGCCGCTAGCAACGAAATCTTCGACCGCCGAACCAACCCGTGGCCAGTTTAGGATGCGTTGATACATCCTCGGCGAACTGCGCGCGAAACAAATCGCAGCAACGACCCAAAAGACCGTCGTGGGAAGGACTGGAAGAACCGTACCAATCAACCCCACCGCAAAAAACAGATAGCCAAATATAATGAAAGCCAACCGTTTTCTGGAGCTATCACTCGCCGGACTTATGGTTTCAGGGACACTCATCCTAGATCTCGCTCGCCATGGGCGAATAATTAACCTGCTCGCCACTCTGTCAGCAAATCATATCCGTATTCAATGAGGTTATATGGCCCGGCACACGCGCTGCGACAAACTTAATCTTCGTCCGGCTCTGGAAGTTTTAGCCCCTGGCTTTTATGCACCGCACCGATGCTTCGCCGTAACCGGTTCAAACAACAGCCTAATTACAGTCTGGACAACGGGATTAACGCGTGCGTAATGCCAACAAAAAAAAGCCCGCGTCTCGAAGAAACGCGGGCATATGTGGACCGTCACTTTTCTGCTGGCAGCAGGCAAGGCGCCTTAAGGGAGGGTCTTAGAGTTACAACAGGCCGACCTGCTCGAGCTTCATGCGCACCAGATCTTCGTCGAACGGCTTCATGATATACTCGTCGGCACCTTCCGAAATCGCCAACTGAACATCTTCGAGTTCGTTATTGGCGGTACAGAATATAATTTTCGGTTCGGTTCCACCGGGCCGCTGCCGCAACTCCCGCATGAAATCGATGCCCTCCATCCGGGGCATGTTCCAATCCAATAGGATTGCGTCGGGCATGCTCTTTTCACAAGCCTCGAGCGCGGTGTCACCATCGTCGGCCTCATTGGTCTCGAATCCAAGCTTATCGAGAATTCCTTTGGCGACATGGCGAACGAATTTTGAATCATCAACGATGAGAAACGATAGCGCTGCCATTTCTCTTACTCCTTGCCTTTCGATAGGTCCGTTTTGAGTTTAGTCATGGAACTATGCCTGCGCAGCTAGCGCCGGCTTTGTGGCGGCCGAGGCTGCACTAACCGCAGCTGGGCTCGGCTCGCCAGATACTTTTCGATAAACGCCGCTGCGGTCGGGCTCGGTGGTAAACGCATCGGTCAGCCCGAAAATAGTTTCCGCGGCACCGAGGGTTAAAAATCCGTTCGGCGCCATGGAATTGTTAATTTTGTCGAGCACCTTCGACTTCGTTTCAGGATCGAAATAGATCAAGACGTTGCGGCAAAACACGATGTCGAAGGTACCCAGCGTAGCCGGGTCGTCGAGCAAGTTGAAAAACCGATAGTCGACCATCTGCTTCAGGTCGTCGGAGATCATCCACAGATCGTTGTCTTTTTGAAAATTCTGTACCAAATACTTTGCCGGCAGGCCCCGCTGGACTTCGAATTGCGTGTAGGCGCCTTCCTTTGCCCGATCCAGGATGGTGTGGGAAATATCGGTGCCAATGATGTCGATCTTCCACCCGTCCATTTTCGCGGCGTGTTCTTTGAGGATCATCGCGAGCGAGTAGGGCTCCTGGCCGCTCGAACAGGCGGCGCACCAAATCCGCAATGAGCGCTTGCTCGCCTTCGCCTCAAGGATATCTGGCAACATGAGATCGCGGAACGCGTCGAACGGCTTCTGATCACGGAAAAAGAAAGATTCGTTGGTCGTCAGCGCGTCGGTGACTTCGCGCAGCAGCTCTTCGTCTTTCTTCGAGCGCAATGTCGCGAGCAAAGCCGGCACGTCGGCGTGCTCGGTGTGCCGGGCAATCGGCGCCAGGCGATTGTCCACCAGATAGGCTTTTTCCGGCGTCAATACGATCCCCGAACGCTCTTTCACAGCGCTGCAGAGATAGTCGAAATCAGGCCCGTTCACAGTTGGCCTCCTTTGGCAAAGGTATTGACTTTATGCGCAATCTTATCGAGCGGCGCGACAGCAGCGCAGACACCGGCGGTCGCAACCGCGCCTGGCATTCCCCAGACGACGCTCGACGCCTCATCCTGGGCGAACACGGTACCGCCTTGCTCGACACTGTGTTGGCAGGCTGTAAGACCGTCATGGCCCATGCCTGTCAGAATGACGGTCAGCAGAGCCGGTCCATATACCTCGACCAGGCTACGCAGCATGGGATCGACCGACGGGCGGCAAAAGTTTTCCCGCTCGGATTGCGTCAATTGGATACAGAGATTGTTATCCTGGCCTTGGATCAGCATGTGGTAATCGCCAGGCGCGATATAAATTTCGCCTGGGCAGACCGGTTGCCCTTCCTTCGCTTCGACAACGGTGCGCCCGGTATCGCGCGCCAAATGCTCAGCCAGTATCTGGGTAAAAGTAGCGGGCATATGTTGGGTGATGAAAATCGGCTGCGGAAGGGTCTTTTCGAGCCCTTCCAGAACCGTCTCCAGCGCCTGCGGACCGCCGGTCGAACTGCCGATTGCGAACGCGCGCGGCGTCACCGCCGACGGCTTGCGCAGCGAGATGGGTTGCGTCTGTCTCGGCTTGGATACGGCTTGGGAACGATCCTGGCGCGTCCGCTTCTGAACCGCCGCGGTGGTGGGGTCGGCCACACCGCCGAGGGTCAGCACTTTTGTGACGAGTTCACGTTTGAATTCGTCGGCGCCGTGGATTTCCGATCCCGAAGTCGGCTTGGCAACATAATCGGAAGCGCCCGCCGCCATCGCCTGCAAGCTGATAACCGCGTTCGACTCGGTCAGGGTCGACGACATGACGATCTTTATCGCCGGATTTTCCGCCAAAATCAGCGGAATCGCCGTCAATCCATCCATCACTGGCATCTCGATATCGAGAACGACAACGTCAGGATCGTGCTTTTTCACAGCTTCCACGGCGTTCTTGCCGTTCGACGCTGTAGCCACAACCTCGACGTTGGGGTTTTCTTCCAGGAATCGGCTGGTGAGGCCGCGCACGACCGCAGAATCGTCAACAACCAATACCTTGACGTTGGCGCCGATTTCGGATGTCCGCGGGGGGGCCGCCGCTAAGCTCATGCTCAAAATGCCTTTTTCGCACCCGAAATGCGGACGCGTTGCGTATTACTGTAGGCGGAGAATAGGCTGCTAACGTGAACGAGAGCTTAAATAGCGCCTCAAAGTAGAAACAGCAGGAACCTTGGGCGGTCGCAGGCTAGAGCGCGCTTGACCCGACGCTCAGGTCTTTTTTTCGAGCAACCGCCGGCCGGAATCGGTCAATTTGCAGACCAGCCAGTCGGGCTTTATCGGGTTCTCGAACCACGGTTCGGCCCAGCCTTGCCGGATACAGCTTTTGATCGTGCGATCGCTGATCTTCTGTCCGTCGCGGTTAAACAGGGGCAATTTGCCGCCGGGTTGCGACAGCCCGCGGACCAGCCAATTGCGTTGGGCGGGCGACAATTTGTTAACGCCGTCTCCACCATCGCGCGAACGGATGCGGTGGCGGTGCGGCTGCAATGCGACGACGTTGTCGCTGTCGGACGGCCTTGGTTTATGACTGCGTGCAGGCATTTTACCCCCAAACCGAACAAACTGCCGATACCCGAAAATCCTGGCCGACGCTTCGTACACCCATTGCTGATCGTAGTGTAGAATGGCGATCACGCCAAGTGTCCGCGGGTTACCGGCCGATGACTTCAGCTTCGTTAAAAAATCCCGATCATCCGGCGCGCATGATCTACGTCACCTGCGGCTCGCGCGATGAAGCCGCGAAGATCGCCCGCGCCGTCGTCGGAGAGCGGCTGGCCGCCTGCGCCAATATTATCGATGGGATGCGGTCGATTTACTGGTGGCAGGGCAGCGTGAGCGAGGACGATGAGATCGTCCTCATCCTGAAAACGACGGCCGAACGAGCAGGTGAGCTGACGGAGCGGGTCAAACAGCTGCACAGCTACGATGTGCCGTGCGTCGTCGAAATACCGCTCGCCGGCGGCAATGCTGCGTACTTGGATTGGATCGTGGCCGAAACGGCGGACGCGTGAACGAGCAGTGATGCGGTTGTCGCCGGAGAATGTGTCGTTGGTGTTCGCGTCGCTCGCGCATGCCTTCATGCACATGTTCGCCGCCTACTATTTCACCATCGTGCTGGCCTTGGAAATCGCCTGGGAGCGGCCGTTCGCCGAGCTGATCGCGCTGTGGACCCCGGCGGCGATTGTGATCGGCCTGGCGGCAGTCCCAGCCGGTTGGCTTGCCGACCGCTGGAGCGCGCGCGCGATGATCGCGCTGGCATTTGCCGGGATGGGCGGGTTTAGCATCGTCGCCGGGTTCACCGAGGGACCGGCCACCTTGCTGCCGGCCCTGGCGGCGGTCGGCATCTTTGCCGCGATCTATCATCCCGTCGGCATTCCCTGGGTTATGCGCGTGGCCCACCGGAATCCCGGCAAAGCGCTAGCGATAAATGGTCTGTTCGGGGGCATCGGGGTCGGCTTTGCCGGCCTGACCGCGGGCACCTTGATCGACGTCGCCGGCTGGCAGGCGGCGTTCATCGTCCCCGGGCTGATCAGCCTGGCGGTTGCCGCAACCATGGCACTGCTCATCCGCGCCGGACGGGTCGCCGAACCGGACCGCCAGCCGGACTCGAAACACGGCCAACCGACCCGCGACGAACGGCTGCGCGGCGTGACGATACTGCTGGCAACGACATTCGCCGGCGGCCTGACCTACCAGGTCACCCAGAGCGCCGCGCCGAAGCTGTTCGACGCCCGCCTCGGCGACTTGCTGGGCGACGGCACCTTCGGCATCGGGCTGGTGGTGTTTGCGGTCTACTTCGTGTCGGGCTTCGGTCAGCTGCTCGGCGGTTGGCTGGCCGACCGCTGGAGCTGGAAAGGCGCGTACCTCGTCGCCTGGTGCATCAATCTGCCGATGCTGTGGCTCGCCGCATCGCTGGTCGGTCCGGTATTGGTGATCATCGTCGTCATCATGACAACCGCGGCGACCAGCGCATTACCGGCGGAAAGCCTGCTGTTCGCCCGCTTCGTACCGGCGCGCCACCATGGCTTGTTCTTCGGTCTGCGCTATGTGCTGGCGCTGGGCGCGGCGCCGATCGCCATCCAATTCGTCGCTTTCGTCCAAGCGGCGACCGGCGATTTCGCCTGGCTCTACTGGACGCTCGGGGCCGCCGCCCTGGCGGTGATCGCAGCGATTTTCTTCCTGCCGCCGGCCCGAGCCGGGTTGACAAGGGAAGAAAAGGCCATCGTCGCCGCGGCCGCCGAATAGTCGGCTGGTACGGTTCGCGTCACGCCTACGATTTGCTATATTCGAGGACAATATCGACGCAATTCCCTAGCTAGAAATTGGAACAGGCTCCATGAACGAAAAAATCTGGAAAGTATATCTGTCAGGCGAAATCCACAGCGACTGGCGCGAGCAGATCGCCAACGGCGTCGCCAAGGCCGGCCTGCCGGTGGTGTTGAACGCGCCGGTGACCGTGCACGAAGATTCCGACGATTGCGGCGTCGCCATTTTCGGCAGCGAAGAGTCGACGTTCTGGCACGACCATAAGGGCGCGCTGCTGAACTCGGTGCGTACCGGCACCCTGATCGCCGACGCCGACGTGGTCGTCGTGCGGTTCGGCGAGAAGTACAAGCAGTGGAACGCCGCCTTCGACGCAGGCTATGCCGCTGCGTTGGGCAAGCCGCTGATCATCCTGCATCCGCCCGAGCACGACCACGCGTTGAAAGAGGTCGACGCCGCCGCCAAGGCGGTCGCGCGCGAGCCCCGTCAGGTGGTCGAGGCGCTGGCCTACGCCATTCGCGGCGGCATGCCCGAGCAGTGGTACGGCAAGCAGGCGGCCGAGTAGGGGCGCCTCACTGCCCCCGCACGCTTACTCCGCTGCCTTGGCCAGCGCGTAATCGAGCGCCTGGTCCAAGTCGGCGATGATGTCGTCGACGGTCTCGATCCCCACCGAAATGCGCACCACGTCCGGCCCGGCGCCGGCGGCGATGCGCTGCTCTTCGGTGAGCTGGCGGTGGGTCGTCGAGGCCGGATGGATGATCAACGACCGGGTATCGCCCAGATTGGCCAGGTGCGAGATCAGCTCGACGCTCTCGACCAGCTTCGTCCCGGCTTCGTAACCACCCTTGAGGCCGAAGGTGAACAGCGAGCCGGGCCCCTTGGGTAGATACTTCTTGGCCAGTTCGCGATAAGGGCTGGACTCGAGACCGGCATACGACACCCAGTCGACTGCCGGGTGCGCTTCGAGATATTCCGCCACCGCCTGGGCGTTTTCGACATGGCGCGCCATGCGCAGCGCCAAGGTTTCGATACCGGTCAGGATCAGGAACGCGTTCATCGGCGCCAAAGTCGGCCCGAGATCGCGCAGGGCAACCGCGCGCCCCTTGGTCGAAAAGCCGAAATCACCAAAGGTCTCGTGGAAGGTGAGGCCGTGATAGGCCGGGTCGGGCTGGCTGAGGGACGGGAACTTGTCGTTCTGGCCCCAGTCGAAGCGTCCGCTCTCGACGACGATGCCGCCCATGGCGTTGCCGTGGCCGCCGAGGAATTTGGTCATCGAATGAATGATGATGTCGGCGCCCCAGTCGAACGGCTGGACCAGATAGGGCGTCGCGGTGGTGTTGTCGACGATCAGCGGGATGCCGGCCTCGCGGGCGATCTCGGCGATCGGCTCGACGTCGACGACGATGCCGCTGGGGTTGGCCAATTGCTCGAGGAAGATCGCCTTGCAGCGGGGTGTCAGCGCGGCGCGGAAGTTCTCCGGATCCGCCGGGTCGACGAAATGGCAAGTCCAGCCCAACCGTTTGAAGCTGAGACCGAACTGGGTGATCGAGCCGCCGTACAGGTTGCGTGAGGCGACGAACTCGTCTCCCGGCTCCAACAAGGTGAAAAAGGTGA
>CAJICQ010000053.1_pt1 | contig 18875 bp, 18 predicted proteins | sample 9199721 | NCBI WGS metagenome assembly CAJICQ01 (sample SAMEA7708344, study PRJEB35096) | sediment metagenome | biome: marine neritic benthic zone biome [ENVO:01000025]; feature: sediment [ENVO:00002007]; material: shallow marine sediment [ENVO:03000034] sea grass bed [ENVO_01000059] ...
CGGACGCGGCAATCATTTGTTCCCTCACCCGGCTCGCTATCGCTCGCCACCCTCTCCCGGCGGGAGAGGGTCAGCCTTCGGCTGCGTTGCTTTTTCCTTGCGCGCGGGTATGACGTGAGCCACTGGCGCGTTAGGATCGCCCGCAAAATAACCCACGCTTGGAAGGAGCCTCCCGATGGCCCGCATACCCCTGATCGAACCCGAAGCCGTCGATGGCGAGCTCGAAGAATTCTACGGCGCCGTGACCGCGCTGCTCGGCCGGGTGCCGCACTTCTACCGCACCATTTCGCACGCGCCGCTGCTGGCCATGCTGTTCCTGCCGATCAACGCCGCCAATCAACGCCAGTGGCCGGGCGCGCGCCTGTCGGGCAAGATCAAGGAGCTGGTGGTGATCAAGACCAGCCACGTCAATGGCTGCGACTACTGCTACGCCCACAACACCTCGCTGGGCCAGGCCGCCGGCATCACCCATGAACAGATCATCGATCTGTCGAGTGACGATTACATTGACTCCAGCAACTTTACCGAACGCGAAAAGGCGGCGGTGCTGTGGGCCGAGCATGTCACCCGCAACACCGCGCAACAGCGCGACGATATCTACCAGCGGGTGAAGGCCCAGTTCAGCGACGCCGAGATCGTCGAGCTGACCTTGATCTGCGCCATGTTCAACATGATCAACCGGGTCAACGACGCCCTCGACATCACCATCGAAGAGCAGCCCGAGATCGACAAGATTCAGGGCTCGCTGGTGCTCGATCCCGAACGCATGAGCACCTATCTGCACTGGCTGGCCGACAACTGGCTGCAGGATTTCGACGCCATCAACCAGCAGGCCGAAGACGCGGCGGCGGCTTAGGGGGAACCGACCATGGCACGCATCCCCTTGATCCAACCCGAGGCGGTCGACGGCGACCTCGAGGATTTTTATGACGCCGTCACCGGTATGGTCGGCCGGGTGCCCCACAGCATTCGCACCCTGGCCCACGCACCATTGTTGGCCATGCTGCTATTGCCGTTCAATGCCGCCACGCAGCGCGAGTGGCCCGGCACGCGGCTGTCGGGTCGGATAAAGGAAATGGTGGTGATCAAGACCAGCCACGTGAACGGCTGCGATTACTGCTATGCCCACAATACCTCGCTGGGCCAGGCTGCCGGCATCACCCATGAGCAGATCATCGACCTGTCGAGCGACGATTACATGGAATCCAGCCAATTCAGCGAACGCGAAAAGATGGCGGTGCTGTGGGCCGAGCACGTCACCCGCAACACCGCACGTGAGCGCGGCGACGTCTACGAGCGGGTGAAAGCGCAGTTCAGCGATGCCGAGATCGTCGAGCTGACCCTGGTCTGCGCCATGTTCAACATGATCAACCGGATTAACGACTCCCTCGCAATCGAGATCGAGGCGCAGCCCGAGATCGACAAGATCAAAGGTACGCTGGTGCTCGATCCCCAACGCATAGAGACCTATCTGCACTGGCTGGCCGACCATTGGCCGAGCGAGTTCGACACCATCAATCGCCAGGCCGCTGACGCCGCGGCGGCTTAGTGGAGTCACCATGCACCGCGTGCTTGCGCCCGTCATTGCCAGCCTTGCCGCGGTGGCGCTGATGACCGTGTCTGCCAATGCCGATGTGGTGCGTTACGTGCGCTTCGAGCACGCCGGTTCGGTCGGCTTCGGCATCGTCGACGGCGCGACCGTGCGGGTACTCGACGGCGATTTCCTCGGGGCCCATGGGGAGACCGGCGAAACGCTGGCGCTTGCCGACCTCACCCTGCTGCCGCCGACGGTGCCGTCCAAGGTGCTGGCGGTCGGCCTCAACTACGCCAGCCATTCGGGCGGTGCGGGCGCCGGCAACCCGCCGCTGTTCGCCAAGCTGCCCAGTTCGCTGGTCGGCGACGGCGGCGCCATCATCTTGCCGCCGGACGCCTCCAGCGTTCACTACGAAGGCGAGATGGTGGTCGTCATCGGCAAGCGGGCGGTCGACGTGCCGGAAGACAAAGCGGCCGAGTACGTATTCGGGATCTCGGCCGGCAACGACGTCAGCGCCCGCGGCTGGCAGTCGAGCGATCTGCAATGGGTGCGCGCCAAGGCCTCCGACACCTTCGGGCCGGTCGGCCCGGTCGTCGCCAGCGGCCTCGATTACGACGACGTTTTGGTGGAAACGCGGGTCAATGGCGAGGTGAAGCAGTCGGAGCGCACAAGTCACATGATCCACAACGTGGCGAAGATCGTCAGCTTCACCAGCCGTTACATCACGCTCGAGCCGGGCGATCTTATCTTCACCGGCACCCCCGGCCGCACCAGCCGGCTGGCGCCCGGCGACGTGGTCGAGGTGACGGTCGAAGGCGTCGGCACCCTGCGCAATCCGGTTGTCGCCGGCCCGCCGCCGCGCTGAGCGGTAATCAAGCCGGCGATATAACCCAGTTTTGGCTGGAGATGCAGGGAATTACCCTCTCCCTCTGGGAGAGGGGCTTATCGTGCTCGACAGCTTCCGTGTTTATGAAAAACCGCGGCAATCTTAATAGGGCTGCATGGCAGCGCTTTACAGCGCGTTGAGGGGAATCTTGAGGTAACTGACGCCGTTGTCCTCGGGCGGCGGCAGGACGCCGGCACGGATATTCACCTGAATCGCCGGCAGAATCAGCGACGGCATGTCGAGCTCGGCATCGCGCGCGGTGCGCAGGGCGACGAACTCGGCCTCGCTGACGCCGTCGTTGACGTGGATATTGTCGGTGCGCTCGGCCACCACCGAGCTCTGCCAGGCATAGTCGCGCCCGCCGGGGCCGTAGTCGTGGCACATGAACAGCCGCGTTTCCTCGGGCAGCGACAGCAGCTTGTGGATCGAGCGGTAGAGCGTCGCCGCGTCGCCGCCGGGAAAGTCGGTGCGCGCGGTGCCGTAGTCGGGCATGAAGATGGTATCGCCGACAAACACGCAGTCGCCGAAGATGTAGGCGACGCAGGCCGGCGTGTGACCCGGCGTGTGCATGACCTGACCGGCCAAAGCGCCGAGGTGGATTTCCGCGCCATCTTTGAACAAATGATCGAACTGGCTGCCGTCGGCGGGGAACATGGCGCCCAGGTTGAACACGCCCTTGAAGGTCTCTTGCACGGCGACAATGTGTTCGCCGATCGCAATGCGCCCGCCAAGATGTTCCTTGAGGTAGGGCGCTGCGCTCAGGTGGTCGGCGTGGGCATGGGTTTCCAAAATCCACGCGACCTCGAGATCGTTGCCGCGTATATGGGCGATTACTTCGTCGGCCGCGGTGGTCGACGTGCGGCCCGACGCGGCATCGTAGTCGAGGACCGAATCGATAATCGCACACGTCAGTCCGCCCTCTTCGTGGACGACATAGGTGACAGTGTTCGTTGCCTCATGGAAAAACGCGGCGACTTCCGGTTTCACGATCATGGGGGCTGACGTGTTCATGGTATCCTTCTCTCTACGCGAGCTGGCCTTTCGAGACACCATTCTGCTCCGCTGGTAGGACGCAGCCTTGATTCAGATCAGATGTTGGCACCGGCGATGTGGTTAACGCGCTATCGATTGCATGCTGGCGGATTTCTGTTGGAATTAACCACGTTTGTTAACGAAAAACCCGGGTCGGGCGGCTGACAGGAGTCCGCCGATGCGCTAACGTTGTCACTCAGTGGTCGAGGCGTTTCGTCCCGGGCCGTTTTAGAAGAAAACGGTGCACCGCAGAACGCAATCGCGTTGCCGGACGAATCAAAACCCGCCGCTTAAACGTCATGACGAGCACAGCCAACGTGGATTCGGTAGACGATACAGGGACGGGTTCGGGCAGCGGCCGGTCGCCGACTGCTGGCGGAACCGACGTGGCGAGTGTTTGGGTGTTGTGCCGCAAGCGCAGCAACGGCGAGTTCGAAAGCCTGCGCTCGTTCGACGACGAAGCGCGCGCGCGCGCCGACCTGGAGCTGGTTGAAAATGTGTCGGATGACGAGTTCTGGCTGACCGCTGTTCCGTTCGTGCAAACCAGTGCCCAGGCGACCGGCCAATTGATGTCGCGGGTGCAAGGTCTCGCGCTGGCCTGGCTCGCCGACGGCGCGGAAGCCGAAGGTGCGGCGCAGTTGGACGATACGGTGCAGGTCAGGCCGCACCATGTGCGCGGTTTTCTGTCGGTACCGCCCGAGGAGTGGCGGCAGATGGAAGAAAAAGGCTGGGTGCGCAACGGCATGCTCACCCCGGAAGGCGCCGAGGTTATCGGCCGCAAACGGTCCGCGCCCTAGCAGCGCTCCGGTCGCTCAATCGAAACTTAATGCGGGGCCGGCGTTAAAATGGCCGGCCTTTTTTAATTTTGAGACGTCGCGGCGTCCGAGCGCGGCAGGGTCAGCGTAAACCGCGATCCCTTGCCCAGCTCGCTGGCCAGCGAGATATCGCCGCCCATCAGTTGCGCCAGGTGGCGCGCGACGTGCAAGCCGATGCCGACGCCTTCGGTGTTGGTGGTAAAGGCGTCGGAGCGCACCCGATGGAACCGTTCGAAAACCGCGTCGAGCCGGTCTTTGGGAATACCGATGCCGGTATCCCACACCGTAACCTGCACCTTGTCGTCCGGCGTCCGTTCGACGTCGATGCCGACGGTGCCGCCTTCGGGGCTGAACTTGACCGCGTTGGTCAAAAGATTGATCAAGATCTGCCGGGCCGCGGTGACGTCGGCCAGCACTTCGACATCGTCGCCGACCTCCGGCACGTCTAGCGTGAGGCCGCCGGCCTGCGCGCGCACCTCGACCATCGCCAAGGTGTCACGGAGCAGTTTGGCGACGCTTAAGCGCTGCAGATTGATTTCGGTGGTCTCGTTCTCGATGCGTACGGTGTCGAGCAGGTTGTCGATGATTTGCACGAGATGGCCGGAGGCCGACAGCACGTTGTCGAGGTAGTCGCCCATGCGCTCGGTGACCGGGCCGGCGACCTGGCGCCGGACCAATTCGCTGAAGCCGATGATCGCGTTGAGCGGCGTGCGCAGTTCATGGCTGGTAAGCGCCAGGAATTCGGTCTTGGCATCCGAGGCAGCCTGCGCCTTGGCCAGCGCGCCGCTGAGTTGTTCGTTGCGCAACTCGAGCGTTTTGAGCGCTTGTTCGAGATCCCGGCGGGCCTTCATCATCGCCCGTTCGGCTTCCAGAGTGCGGGTGATGTCGGTGCCGGTGCCGCGAAAGCCCAGGAACCTGCCGCTCGACTTGTCGAAGAACGGCATCGCGCTCAAATGGATGCGCCGCGGATTGCCGGCTTCGTCGCGCATGATGAACAACCGGTTACGGAACGAGCGGTGGCTGGCGAACAGGCTTTCGAGATCGGGGGTGCCGGCGGATGCTTCGGGCAATTCGCCAAGCGAGAGCACGTGTTTGCCCAAATGCATGTGCGGCGGCACACCGGTGATGGCAGCGATGCGCGGCGACACTTCGGTAAGCTGCAGATCGGCGTCGGTTTCCCACACCCAATCGGAAGAGGCGCGTATGGTGTCGTTGAGTTTCTCGACCGTTTGCGCCAGCTTTTTTTCCAGCGTGGTGTTACGGGTGACGTCTTCGAAATAGCCATAAAACAGGCGGCCCTGATCGCGCTCGCTGACGAAGTGGCGGCCAAGGTAGAGCCGCGTCATGCCCGAGCGCCGGACCTCGGTGTGGTTCGGTTCGAAGTGGCCGGTCTCGGCAAGGCCCTCGAGCACGTTGCGCAGCGGGGTCGGTGCGGCGGCGTTGCCGGCGAGATCGATCTCGAACCCCCAGGCGTCGCGCGCCAGCTCTTTGAAGCCTTCGGTGACGTGGACCAGATCGAAGTTGGCGTCGGCGACGTAGACGGGACCGAACTGCTCCAACAGCAACTCCCCGACATCAGAATCGCGAAATGCCTGTTGCTCGATTTTGTCGGCGCCGGCCAGCGGCGCGTCGCCCGGCTCGGGAGTCGCCCCGGCGGTTTGCGGAGCCGGCAAGGTGGTTTCCGGAAACGCCTCCGCCTGTTCGGTTTGCGGCCGCCGGGAATAGACCCGTCCCTGTTCGCCGACTGTTTTTTGCCTGAAGACCTGCGTCATCAAGGATGTTTCCTGTTGACCATACAGTGTATTCAATCTGGGTCGAATTTAGCTCAACCGGGTTTACACTTTATTGTCTTTATCGCGGGCATCCTAACGCAAACGTTGGTTAATGGAAACAAGAATGTATATGAATCAATGCCTTTCGGTTGGTTCTTCAAGTATCCTTAGGGGTGCCGCCTGGTTTTTCATGACCTTCTCTTAATCGCAGAACGCAAGAGTTGTCAGTTTTGGCGCATCGCTTGTCGCCAAAGCGAAGCCTGTGCGCGCGTAAAAATGGAGCACGCAGTCCAAGTGGTGCGGGGAGGTACCGGCGGGACCCGAATTCGCATGGCCCCAAGTTGTCTGGACTAATCCCCGGGCCCAGCCAACAGAAAGCCGTTTATAGTATAGGCAATTTAAAGTCCCGCCCGTGCGAGAAGATTAAAAATCAATATCTTCGCACCTTGTCTTGAATATATCTTCGGAAATCGGGTGCGCTTGGGCGCCCGCGTATTTGGATCGATTCAATAGGCGCGACTTGTGGTTAATAATTGTGCTAGCCTTATTGCCACAGAGGCAAGTAAGCTCGACAATACTAGAAAAATAACAAGTCGAGCATCAAAGACCGACGGCTCAGGCAGGTAGCGATGCTGGCCGTTCGGTTTCGTTGGGGTGAGGATCGTTACGAATGAGTGATACTAGTATATCCGACGCTGGTGACGGCGTTAGGACGTCGGCTATCGTTAAGTGGTTCAATCCAATCAAAGGGTACGGGTTCGTTCAGCCCGATGACGGCAGCGGAGATGCGTTTGTGCATGTTTCCGTACTGGAAGCAGCCGGCCATCGCGATTTGCCCGACGGCGCGGCTGTCGAATGCGAAATCAGCCAGGGCGCCAAGGGGCCAACGGTGACCCAGATCTTCAGCGTTTCAGCGCCCGAGGGCGAAGCCGCCGCGGTTGTCAGCGCCGAGGATGAGGGCCCGATGGTCGAGGGCACGGTAAAGTTCTTCGACGCCAACAAAGGGTATGGCTTCGTCATTCCCGATGATGGTGGGCCGGATATTTTTATTTCCGGCCGCGTCGTTGCCAGCAGCGGCTTGCGCATGTTGGAACCCGAAGCACGGGTGCGGGTCAGTACGCAGCAGGGTGACAAGGGCCCGCTTGCCGTTCGAGTTGAGTTGGCTTAACCGTCGACGACGACACTTTGATCGAGCGTTGTTCATCGCGCCAGGCGCCGTAAACCGGCGATGTGCGCTGCCGCCTAATCACGATCTCCTAATCGCTGGCCCCCATGGCCAACCGTGTTCGGAAGCGTTTCTGTAGCTGCCCGGATACGTGCCGCTGTCGAAAAGTTGAACACTGTGACCGCGGTGTTCGGCGCCAAAATATTGGAAATGCGGGCAAAATTGGCGCACGCTGAGCGTAAGACCGGTGTACTGGATTCCAGTGGGGAGCAACAGCAGGGGGAGGCGTAAATGGCCGATAAATTCGATGTCGTGATACTCGGCACCGGCAATGCCGGAATGGGAGCTGCGGGCGTGACCCGGGCGGCGGGCAAATCGGTCGCCATGATCGAATCGCGCGATGTCGGCGGCACCTGCCCGATCCGCGGCTGCGTGCCGAAGAAAGTGCTGGTGGCCGCCGCCCAGGTGTTGCACCAGATCGACCTGGCGCCACAGCATCATATTTCGGTCGGCAATGCCAAACTGGATTGGCCGGCGCTAATCGCGCGCGAGCGCACCTTTGTCGACGGCGTGCCCAACGACTTTCGCAAAAGTCTGGAAAACAGAGAGATCGAGTTGATCGAGGGTCAGGCGAAGTTCGTCGGGGACAATGCCGTGGCCGTCAATGGCCGCACCCTGGAAGCCGACAACATCGTCATCGCCACCGGCTCGACGCCGCGCTCGCTACCCATCACAGGCGCCGATCTGATGATCACCAGCGACGAAATTCTCGAATTGGCGACCCTGCCCGACCGCCTGGTCTTCGTCGGCGGCGGCGTCATTGCGCTCGAGTTCGGCCATGTGTTCGCGCGCGCCGGCACCGAGGTCACGATCCTCGAGGTCATGGACCGGCTGCTGCCGCGCATGGAGGCCGACGCGGTCGCGCAGATCCACAAGGAGAGCGAACGGATCGGCATCAAGGTGTTGACCGGCGTGACGGTCGAAGAGATCGCCAGCGCCGGCAACGCGCTGCAGGTCAGTTTCACCCATGATGGCAAGCAGCACACCATCGAGGCCGACCGGGTTGCCAATGGCGCCGGCCGGGTGCCCGATGTCGCCGATCTCGATCTCGATGCCGGCAACGTCGCCCACGACGGGCTGTCGCTGTCAGTAACCGATGAGTTGCGGAGCACCTCGAACGCCCGTGTCTGGGCGGCTGGCGACGCGATCAGCGGCAGCGGACAGTTGTCACCGGTCGCCACCTACGAGGGGCGTATCGTCGGCAACAACATCCTCAACGGCGGCGGCCAGACGCCGGCTTACGGCGACATTCCGGCCAACGTCTACACCGTGCCAGCGCTCGCCACGGTCGGCATGACCGAGGAAGAGGCGACGGCGGCAGGCCGGTCCTTCCAGGTCAAGGCCAGCGATATGTCGGGCTGGCGCTCGTCGATGACCCACGCCGAGACGGTGGCCTATTCCAAGGTTTTGGTCGAGGACGATACCAACGCCATTCTCGGCGCCCATATCGTCGGCCACGGCGCGGAGGAAATTATCCACCTGTTCGCCATGGCGATGAAACACGATCTCGGCACCAGCGCCCTGAGCGACATGGTGTACGCCTATCCGACCTTCGCCTCGGACATCAAATTTATGGTGTAACGGGGTGCGTCTGCCAAAAAAGCGTCCTCACCCTGAGCTTGTCGAAGGGCGGGGCGCGGTGCCTCATCCTTCGACAAGCTCAGGATGAGGCCCTTTATTATGATCGCGGCGCCTGCCAGCTTGCGTTCACGACAAGCCAGTCGGCGAGGAGCGCGTTGAAGCGGTCGGGCGCCTCCCAGTAAGGCGAGTGCCCGACGTCGGCGAAATCGATCACCGCGGCCGACGGAACGTACGCGGCCACCTCATGCACCATTGACGGCGGGAAAAATAGATCGTGCTCGCCGACGACGAACATGGTGGGGGTGCGATAGCCGCCGAAGCTGTCAGGCGACAGCACCACGTCGGGGTCGGAAAAACGGGTGCGCCACGCAGGGTCGAATTCGGTATTGAAGGCGAGCAACTGCTCGTACAGCGCATAAAGTTCCGGCTCGCGGCGGGCGTAGCCGGGCGCAAATGCTCGATCGGGTAGTTCGACCGTATTGGCGGCTTCAAAGTCGCGTAATCTTGCCCGCAATTCTGCTGTGGTGATCCCGGCCAAAGTCGAACATAGCATCAGTCCGGCAACACGTTCTGGCGCTGCAAGCGCAAACCGCAAACCAACGATCCCGCTCATCGATTGGCAAACGATGGCAGCGCGCTCAACGCCGCTGGCGTCGAGCACGGCACCGATATCGTCCACCATATCATCGACCTGAAACGCCTCGGTCTCGCAGACAGACCGGCCGAAGCCGCGCTGGTCGACCACAATGACGCGATGGGTCGGCGCGAAGTATGCGAGTTGGCGCCACCAATTGGCGGCGTTGCCGGCACGCCCATGCAAAAACAACAGCGCCCGGCCCTCGCCGTGCGCCTGGTACCAGAGTTGCGCGCCCGGCCGTTCGAGAAACGGCATTACGACTAAGTTTCGCCGCGCGCCGCGTGGGCCAATCTCACCAGCGTCGCCCGCGCCTCGTCGGGATTATCGACCTCGCTGTTGAAATCGAGCCGCGCGTCGGCGTCGTTGCGGCCCAGGTCGATGCCTTCCGGGTCGATCCCGGTCAGCCGCCAATCCATGCCGGGCCGGCCGACCAGATTATGGGCATAGAGGTTCACCGATCCGCGGTGATCGGCATTCATGTGGGCGATGATTTCGGCCTCGCCTTCTGCCAGCGGACCCGATTTGGACGTATCGAAGATGACCTCGTCACCGTCCAGAGTGTGAATATTGCCGAAGCCGCCGACAAAGTGGACGCTGTCGATCGCCACCCGGTAGAGGTGGAAATCGGCGAATTCGGCGAAAGACTGGGCGTTGGCGTGGCGCGCCAGAAAGCGCGCCCTTAGCAGTGGGTCGTCGCAAAGGTCGGCGCGCCCGACCACCGAGACCCGCCCCTGGGCGATCGCATCGCGGCTCGACTTGGCGAAGAGCAGCGACACCCGGCCGTCCGCGGCAAGGTTGCGGCTGTGGCGGGCGAGATCGGACAGCAGCATCAGCGGTGCCGCGTCATGCCCGCAAGCGGTCAAGATGAGACTGGCATAGGGCCCGCCGCCGGTTTCGGCATCGAGAGTCGCCAGCGTCGCCTGGCGGCTGGTCCGGATCAGCCGGCGGGCGACCAGGCCCGGTTTTTTGTCGCGGTCGTCGATCGTCATAGCGGCGCAGAGATTACCGTCTCTGCGCGACGATTTCACCGTCTCTTATGAACCAAATTAGTTGCCGCTGCGCGGCATCGCGCCGTGCTGGCCGTGCCCAGCCGGGCCGCGCGCGCCGGCGCTTTGCACAGTTGCCTCGATCTCAACCCGCCCGGCGCGCTCGAAGATCAGGGTGATGGGCACGGTCGTGTCCTTGACCAGGTGTTCGCGCAACCCGATCAACATCACATGGTTCCCGCCTGGCGCCAGCACGGCGTTGCCGTTTGCCGGCACTTCGATGCCGCCTTCGACGGGACGCATTCTCATAACGTCGCCATCGCGAATCATGGTGTGCAGCGATGCCTCCTCGGACATCTCCGATTCGACCCCGATTAGGCGATCGGGCTGATCGCTGGCGTTCTCGATGGTCAAAAACACCCCGCCGGCCTTCTGCGATGGCGCGGTCGCGCGCGACCAGGGGTTTACGACGGTCAACCCTGTTTGGTTCTGACCATGGGATTGTGACCACGCCGAATCGACGGCGGCAATGGTCAGAACCGTCAATATGGCGAGGCTCCTGGCAAACGACATTGATGTCTCCCGGCGCTTAACCGCGCATGTGCTGGCGAATAATAGAGGCCATTTCTTCCGGTGGGGTGCCGTAGCGGAACAAGGAGGCCACGTTTCCTTCGGGATCAAGCAAATAGATGAACGAGGTGTGGTCCATCAAATAGTAGGTGTAGTTGGGATCTTCGACCCGGCGGTAGAAGATGCGGTAGGCGTCGGCGACTTGCTTGATTTGTTCCGCCGTCCCGGTCAGCCCGATCAGCCGCTCGTGGAACAACGGCACGTATTCGGCCAGCACCGCCGGCGTATCGCGCTCGGGATCGATCGAAATCATCAACGGCGTAATCGCCACCGAATCGTCGCCCAGTTCATCGAGCGCCAACGCGATATCGCCCAACTCGGTGGGGCAGACGTCGGGACAAAAGGTGTAGCCGAAGAAAACCAGCGTGAAATTGCCGAGAAAATCGCGCTCGGTGACTTGGCGCCCGGTGTGGTCGGTCAGCGTGAACGGCCCGCCGAGTTCCACATTGGCGATGATGCCGCTGGGCGCCTTGGTCACGTCGGGGTCGCGCAGGACCTGCCATTCGAGGAGGGCGGCCGCCGCTGCGACAACGACGATGGCGAGAAGGATGCCGATGCGGGTCGATTTTTTCATAAGCCCAGATTTAACGCCCCTTATCGATGACCGGCAATGTGTCGCGCGGTCGCAGTTTCCTTACGTTTCCATTGGTTCTGCGGCCCGATTCGTGAAGGGGGCAGCGCAGCGAAGATGTTGATGCCATTGAATTTTGGTCCATCATGGCCCAAATCCAGTCGTAAATCCGCCATAATAAGGCAGCACAGTGGTCCTGGTCCGAGAGCACCGGCGTGCTGCAACTGCTTGATAAGGAAAGCCTGATGGCGCAAACGATTGCGTTGGTCGACGACGACCGGAATATTCTGACCTCGGTATCGATGGCGCTGGAAGCCGAAGGCTTCAAGGTCGACGCCTATGCCGATGGCGACGAGGCTCTGCGCGGTCTCACCGCCCATCCGGCCGATCTCGCCGTATTGGATATTAAAATGCCGCGGATGGACGGCATGGAACTATTGGGCCGCTTGCGCAAAGACAATGCCGTACCGGTCATTTTCCTGACCTCGAAGGACGACGAAATCGACGAGGTGATCGGCCTGCGCATGGGCGCCGACGATTACATCACCAAGCCGTTCTCCCAGCGTCTGTTGATCGAGCGAATCCGCGCCGTGCTGCGGCGTGCGGAAGCCGACGACACGGTCGAGGAAGGCGATAGCAAGATTATTCGCCGGACCGGGCTGGTTCTCGATCCCAACCGCCACCGCTGCATGTGGCGCGATCGCGAAGTTGCCCTCACGGTGACCGAGTTTCTCATCCTGCAGGCGCTGGCGCAGCGGCCCGGCCATGTAAAGAGCCGCGACCAGCTGATGGACGCCGCCTATGGCGACAGCATCTACGTCGACGACCGAACCATCGACAGCCATATCAAACGGCTGCGCAAAAAGTTCAAGGACGTGGATCCTGAATTCGCCCAAATCGAGACCTTGTACGGCATCGGCTACCGCTACAAGGAAAGCTAAGCGAACGGCGACGGCGAACGCCGTAAAAGGGGGAGTCGATAACACTGGACGCCCGAACAGGATACGATCACGACACCGCGGCACCCGACGTCGCAGCGGCGGACACGGTGGCCGAGCGGCGCTCCGCCCGTAGCGGCCGCGCTGCCCGGGCCGGCCGACGTGGCTTGCGGCGGCTGCGCTGGCTGCTGCTATGGCTCGGCCAGCGGCGCGCCTCGACGTCGCTGACCCGGCGTATTCTGGCGATCAACCTGCTGGTTCTGATCGTGCCGATCGGCAGTTTCTTCTTCCTCGATCAGTACCAGGAAAGTCTCATCGAGTCGGAAATCGCCGCGCTGCGGACGCAGGGCGAGGTATTCGCCGGTGCGGTCGGGGCCGGCGCGGTGGGTGTATCGCCGGGTATCGGCCAACGGGTCGAGCCGGTCCGCGCCAACCTCATGCTGCGCCGCTTAACCGAGCCGACCCACACACGGGCGCGGCTGTTCGTGTCCACCGGCGTGCTGGTCGCCGATACCCAATTCCTCACCTTGTCGCGCGGTTTCGTGCAGGTCCAGGAATTGCCGCCGCCGGAAAGCGAAATGGGACCGGTCGAGTGGGTGGAGGAGAAGGTCGGCGCTCTGCTCAACTGGTTGCCGGGACAAAGCGAGCTGCCGCTCTATCGCGAATCGAGTCCGTCGAACGCCAACGATTATGTCGAGGTTCAGCGCGCGCTGTTCGGCGAAAAAACCGCGGCCGTGCGGCGCCACGAGTCGGGGGGAATGGTGATCTCGGTGGCCGTGCCTGTGCAACGCTATCGCCAAGTGGTCGGCGCGCTGATGCTGTCGACTGGTGGCGAGGAGGTCGAGCGCGCAATGCGCGCCATCCGCCTCGATGTATTGCAAGTCTTCGCCGTTGCCCTGGGCGTGACCGTGCTGTTGTCGCTCTATCTCGCAGGCACCATTGCGCGGCCGATCAACCGGTTGGCAGCGGCGGCCGAGCGCGTGCGCACGGGCCGCGGACGCCATGCCGAAATCCCCGATTTTGCCGGCCGGCGCGACGAAATCGGCGAATTGAGCCGCGATTTGCGGGCCATGACCGATGCGCTGTGGCAGCGCATGGACGCCATCGAGCGGTTTGCCGCCGACGTCGCCCACGAGATCAAAAACCCGCTGACGTCGCTGCGCAGCGCGGTTGAAACGGTCGCGCGCGTCGACGATCCCGAGCAGCAGAAGCGGCTGATGTCGATCATCGTCGATGACGTGCATCGTCTCGACCGATTGATCAGCGATATCTCCGACGCCTCGCGGTTGGATGCCGAGCTCAGCCGCGATGTGCCGATACCGGTCGATTTGCGTCAGCTATTGTTAGCGCTTACCGATATCGAGCGGGCCGCGGCATCGGACGACCGCCCGACAGTCGAACTGCATATGGCGGAAGATGCCGACCTGACCGTTTGCGCCTCCGAAGGTCGCCTCGGCCAGGTGTTTCGCAACGTCATCGCCAACGCCATATCGTTCAGTCCGGCGGACGGCCGGATCGCCGTGCGCGCCAAGCGGCTCGCCCGCGCCGACGGCGATGTGATCATGGTCTCGGTCGAGGACGACGGGCCGGGTATCCCGGAACAAAATCTCGAATCCATTTTCGAGCGGTTCTATTCCGATCGCCCGATCGAAGGTCCCGACGGCAAGGGCGAAAAGTTCGGCACCCATTCAGGCCTGGGTCTGAGTATTTCGCGCCAAATCGTCGCCGCCGCCAATGGGCAGATCTGGGCCGAAAACCGCCGCCGCGCCGATGGGACGGTCTGCGGCGCCCGGTTTGTCGTCGAGTTGCCCGCCGATAGCCGCAACTAGCGAAGTAATTTTCCAAGTCTTATTAAACATTGGTTGAGCGAGTTTTGCCGGCGCACGATTTGCGCGTGTCTGTCGCCGGTTGATTTGCCATAATCATCAACACGTCGGCGCGGTGGTGCGCCGGCCCTACGCACCTAATGCCAGAAAGGGCGGATACCATGCCAATTACCCGCGTCGAATCCCTCATCTACGGCGTCGCCGATATCGCTGCCGGAATCCGCTATTTCGAAGATTGGGGGCTGGATGCCGTCGAGCGCGGCGAACACGGCGCGCTCTTCAAAACCCTGGCCGGTCAAACCATTCGCTTGCTGCCGATCGACGATCCTTCGCTGCCGCCGGCGCCGGACGGTGACCGTTCTACGGTGCGCCAGACCGTTTGGGGCGTCGACTCGAGCGATGACCTGGAAGCGCTCGGCGCCGAATTATCCACCGACCGCGACGTCGCGCGCGCCGCCGACGGCACCTTGAGCACCGTCGACGAAAGCGGTTTCTCGATCGGCTTTGCCGTTACTCAGCCGGCGGAAGTCGGGGTCGAACCGCCTGCGGTAAACTTGAACGAGAATTCGCAGCGCCTGAACGCCGTCGTCGAAGCGATCCCGCGCGCACAGCCGCTACGTCTTGGCCACGTGGTTTATTACATTCCCAAAGACGGGGCTGACCGCGCGGTGTCGTTCTACCTCGATCGGCTCGGGTTCCGTTTGTCGGACCGCACGCTGGGCCGTGGCGACTTCATGCGCTGTGCTGGGTCGCGCGACCACCACAATTTGTTTTTGCTGCAGCGCGACGACGGCGCGGCGTTCAATCATGCCGCCTTCGAGGTGCGCAATTTCGACGAAATCATGATGGGCGGCGCTTGCATGAAAGCCCACGGCTGGCAGCCCGACACCACCCCGGGCCGGCACATCCTGGGCTCGAACCTGTATTGGTATTTCCGCAATCCGTGCGGCGGCAACACCGAATATTTCGCCGATATGGATTGCATGGACGACGACTGGGAGCCGCGCATCTGGGAGAAACCCCCGGGTTTTTCCCTTTGGTCGATCGACGATACCGGCCAGGCGCAAATGCCTGCCGCCGCCACCACGACTTCGTAACCAACCCTGGGCGAGGACGCATCGATGACGACACTTCCCCTCGAGTGTCCCGACGTCGACGCGGTTGCCGCGGCAGAAGCTTTGGTGCCGGTTTTGCAGTCGCGTGCAGCGGAAACCGAAGCGGCCCGCTCTGTGCCCGCGCAGACCATCGCCGAACTGCGCCGCGCCGGGCTACTGCGCATGGGGCAGCCGCGCCATCTTGGCGGTAGCGAGATGCCGCTCGATGAATCGGTCGAAGCGGTGTCACGACTGGCCCGCGGCTGCGCGTCGACAGCGTGGGTGTGCGGGGTCTACAACGATCACGCCATTACCATTGGCATGTTCGATCCGCGGGCGGCGGAAGATATCTGGGGCGACAATCCTGATGCCCTGGTCTCCGCCGGGTTCACGCCTTCGGGCAAGGTCGAGCGTGCCGACGGCGGCTGGCAACTCAGCGGCACCTGGAGCTGGTCGAGCGGCTGCGACCATGCCGATTGGGTGATGGTCGTGGCGCTGCTGCCAGCGTCCGACGGCGACGGGCCGGACGCTTCTTTTTGCCTGGTGCCGCGCGACAACATTCGCATCGACGATAACTGGCAGGTCATGGGTCTGGCCGGCACCGGGTCGAAGAACCTAGTGATCGAAGATGCGTTCGTTCCCGATCACCGCACCTTTTCCATGGCAACGACGAGCAACGGTTCGGCGGAGCGGCTGCGCGAAAACCGCCCGCCGCTGTTTTGTCTGCCGCGCACGGCCGCCGTGCCGTTCATGCTGGCGGCGCCGTCGCTGGGGGTGGCGGAAAGCCTGCTGGACATGCACGTCGACCATTTCGGCAGCCATAGCTCGCGCGGCGCCAATGTGAGCGGGTTGGCGACGATGCAAATGCATGTCGCCGAAGCGGCCGCCGAAATCGATTGCGCCCGCCAATTGATGCTGCGCGACTGCCGCGAGGCGATGGCGGCGATGCACGAGGGCCGCGCGTTGACATTGGCCGAGCGCGCCCGGGGGCGGCGCGATCAGGCTTACATGGTGATGCTGTGCCGCCGCGCGGTCGACCGCCTGTTCACCGCGGCCGGTGGCGGCGGGATATTCCTCGACAACGAGATGCAGCGAAAATTCCGCGATATACATGCGATCAGTGGGCATTTGGCGCTGAACTGGGACGTTGCCGGCACTACGTTCGGGCGGGTCGCCTTCGGCCTCGACCCGGCGACACCGTTGATCTGACGGCGTGACGGCAAGCGCACAGCTTGTTTTCGAGCGCGCTGGCTGGCAGCGCCTGTCGTTGCTCCTCTGGCTTTTGCTGGCGACTTTGTGGACGGTCGAAGCGCGGGCCCAAACCCCGGTCGATCTGGAGCTAATCCTGGCGATCGACGTGTCGCGCAGTATCGATGCCGGCGAAGCGCAACTCCAGCGCGAGGGCTATATCAAAGCGTTCCGCGACACCGAGGTGATCGAAGCGATCGAAACCGGCATGCTCGGCCGGATCGCGGTCGGCTACTTCGAATGGGCCGGGTACGGCCATGCCGATATCATCGTCGATTGGCGACTGATCGATGGTGCGGCCAGCGCCAATGCGTTCGCCGATGCGCTTGCGCAAGGACATCCGGTCTCTGCCAGCCGAACCTCGATCAGTGGCGCCATCGAATTCGCGCAGCCCTGGTTCGACAACAACGGCTTCGAAGGCACCCGCCGGGTGATCGACATCTCCGGTGATGGCCCGAACAATTGGGGTGGACTGGTCACAACAGCGCGCGACCGCGCCGTGGCGGCGGGGGTGACGATTAACGGTCTGCCGATTCTCAATCAGGAAATGGGACTGTTCTCGCGCTTCAATATCGGTAGCCTCGATTTGTATTACCGCGACTGCGTCATCGGCGGGACCGGCGCTTTTTTGGTGGTCGCCGCCGATTTCAACGATTTCGCGCGCGCGGTCCGCCGCAAACTGGTGCTCGAGATCGCCAGCCTTCAGCCGCTGCCTGTGCACGCGGTGATCCCCGTCCAGGCCGACGCGGGCGCGCGCTTAAGTCCGCCGTGCAACATCGGCGAGACCATGTGGCGTGATCGTGACGGCTTCTAGTCCGGCGACAAATCGGATAGGTTTGGCGCGGTTCGGATCGTGATCGAACCGCCGCTTGCAGTCTTATATAAGACTGGTTACTGTGCCGGCGAAAAACAATCCCGCGCCCCACAGGCTCGCGTGCGACAGTGCGAGCTTGGTCAGGGTTGCGACACAGGGGGAAAGATAAATGAAACAAATCAACGTTGGGGTGATCGGCACCGGCTGGACCGGCGGCATTCGCGCAAACGCGTGTGCGCGCAGCCCCCTGATCGACGAATTGCACATCGCCGAAATCAACCCCGACCGGTTAGCCGAGGTAAAGGACGAGACCGATCCCGCCTTCGCGACGACCGATTGGGAAGAGCTGTTGAAGAAGGACGAGCTCGACGCCATCGTCATTTCAGCGACGCCGGAAACCACCCATTACCCGATGATCAGGGCGGCGCTGGAAGCCGGCAAGCACGTCTTCGTCGAGAAGCCGATCTCGTCGACGATCGAGGAAGCCGACGACGTGATTGCGCTGGCCGAGGCGAAAAATCTGAAGTTCACGGTGGGTTATTCGCAGCGCTTCAAGCCGAAGTTCGCCTACGTCAACAAGGCGTTAAAAGAGGGCTTGATCGGCGAACCGGTAACCTGCCTGGTCAGCCGTAATGTGACCCGCGAGCTCGGCAACAAGATCACCGGACGCACCAAGCTGTCGCCGGCGGCGATGGAGGCGACCCACGATCTCGATTTCCTGTTGTGGGCCCTGCAGCCGCGCAAGCCGGTGCGCGTGTATTCGCAAACCGCCGGCAAGCTGCTCAGGCAGAAAAGCGAAACGCCCGACCACCAGTGGATCATGGTGACCATGGACGACGGCACGACAATCACCGTCGGCGCCGGCTGGATCCTGCCGATCGGCTATCCCAACTATTCGCAGTGCTGGATCGAGGTGGTTGGCACCGATGGCGCGCTGACCATCGACGACACCCATAAAGAGGTGCAGTTCAACACCACCGAGCACGGCATCCGCTATCCCATGTCGTCGATGCCGGGTGAGCCGGTCGACCACGTGTTCGCCGGGCCGATGGCCGACGAGACGCTGCATTTTGTCGAGGCGGTTGCGTTGGATCGGCCGGTCATGGTCAAGCCCGACGAGGCACGGCTGGTGATGGATGTCTATACCGCTGCCGATCTGTCGGACGAGCTCGGCGAGCCGGTCACGCTGCCGCGCAACGATCCGTCGGCGGCGATCGCGGCGAAGTAACGACAGGGATCGGCTTTAGCCGGACCAAGCGGCACCGACAACGATGCCGCAGAGGGAG
>CAJICQ010000169.1_pt1 | contig 18703 bp, 17 predicted proteins | sample 9199721 | NCBI WGS metagenome assembly CAJICQ01 (sample SAMEA7708344, study PRJEB35096) | sediment metagenome | biome: marine neritic benthic zone biome [ENVO:01000025]; feature: sediment [ENVO:00002007]; material: shallow marine sediment [ENVO:03000034] sea grass bed [ENVO_01000059] ...
GAAAGCTGTAGGAATCGTCGGTGTGGCCCGGCGTGTAGAGAACGTCGAGGCTGATGCCTTCGACGTCGATGTTGTCGCCCTCGGCGACCCGCAGCGACACCACGTCGACGCCGCTCTGCTCGCCCATCACGGTAATGCATTTGGTGCGGTCGCGCAGCGCGCCGAGCCCGGTGATGTGGTCGGCGTGCACATGGGTGTCGACGGCCTTGATCAAGCGCAAATCCAATTCGTCGAGCAGCTGCAGGTAGCGGTCGACCCGGTCGAGCACGGGATCGATGATCAGCGCCTCGCCGCCGCGCCGGCTGGCGAGCAAGTAGGTGTAGGTCGACGATTCTGAGTCGAAGAGCTGGCGGAAAATCATGGGCGGTTCCTCCCCATAAATTCAATTCTACACCGGTTGCGCGTGTAATTCACCGAGTCTTGCGACACAAAATCGCGATTTCTTAAACCAAACTGGGGAAAACCGTCGGCTTCCGGTTGCTTCAAATCCGATAGAACGCCTTCGCCGTGTCGTGGAAAAATTTTTCGTTCTCGGTGTCGGAGCGGCCCGCCATCGCCCGCTTCTGGGCCGCGGCGTAGTCCTCGAACGTGGTCCACATGCGCTCGACCGGAAAGTTGGAGCCGAAGAAGCAGCGGTCGGCGCCGAACATATCGAGCACCGTGTTGGTGACGTGGGTCATCAGCGGCTCGTCGAGACTGCGCGAAAAGGTATTGAGGCCCGAGACCTTGATGAACACGTTGCCCAGCGGCACCAGCTGCTCGAGCGCTTCGGTCCACTCGGTGACGCTCGCCGTGTCGAGACCGGTCAGCATGCCGGCGTGGACGAGGCAGAACCGCACGCCCGAATGGGCCTTGGCCAATTCGGCAAGCGCGTCGAACTGGCTCGCAAAGCCCTGCCAGTCGAAGGTGAGATCGTGCGCGGCGAGCGCCGACAGGCCGCGGCGGAAGGCGTTCGATCGGCAAAAATCCGGCCGATCGACGAACCGCCAATATTCGTTTTCCTTATGCCAGTAGACCTGCTGACGGATACCGCGGGTGTTGGCGTATTCGAGATGGCTGGCCAGCACCCTCTCGACGTCGGAATCGGTCAGGTCGGCGTAGGCGACGATGCCGTGCGGGAAGCCGTGCTGGTCGGCGAAGCCCTGCAGACCCTTGGTTTCGTCGGCCGGCCGGGACATATCGAAATTGGCCTGCACGTGGACCGACTGGGTGACGTTGTGCGACGCGGTCTCGGAGATAAACGTCTCGATACTGTAATCCTGCTTCATCGCCGACCAGTCGTCGCCGAAGATCATCGGGCGCATCGGTGCGTTCATCCATGGATAGTTGGCGTCGCGGTCCCAGATGGTGTGATGGTGGGAGTCGACGATCGGGCCTTCATAAAGGGGCATCGCGTAAATTCCTGTTTGCGTTAATTATCTTCGCCAAGCGCCTTGTTTACCCGGGGCATGACTTCGGTCGCCATCAATTCCATCGAGCGGCGCGCCAACGGGATGTCGGCCCAGTCGTGGCCGGTGTACATCAGCTTGCCGAACGGGCCGACAATTTCGCGGAACGCCAAAATCTGGTCGACCACGCTGTCGACCGTGCCGGCGAGCACCCCGGTATCGAGCGAGTGCTGCACCGTCACTTCCTCGTCCGGCTGATCGGGATAGGCCTTGAACAGGTCCATGCGGCCGGCGCGCTCGATCTTGCGCATGATGTTCTGGAAATAAAATCCGTACGGCCCGTCTTCGCTCTTGGCGTAGTTGCGCGCGGTCGCCTCGTCGTCGGCGACGAAAATGCTCTTGGCGATGCTCCACTGGGACGGATCTTCCGGCTGGCCGATGTTCGTCTGGCCTTCGAGAAACTTGGGCAGATGGGTCGCCACCCAGAAGGGCTGCACATAGTTCGACGAAATACCCCGCCAGCCGCGTTCGGCCGCCGCTGTGATACCTTTCGAATAGGGAGCCAGCGCGGTGAAAACGATCGGCGGGTGCGGTTTTTGCAGCGGTTTGGGCACGATGCCCTGGCCGATTTCGGGATAGACAGTGCGCTCGGTCGATGTCTTGAAGTATTTCCCCTCCAGGTTATAGGGCGCTTCGCCCGCCCAGATCGCCAAAATCTGGTCGATCGCCTCGACCATCTTTTCGTTCTTGTCGAGGTCCAAATTGCCGAACACCTCGACATCGGACGGCAACCCGCCGGGGCCGATGCCGAACACAAAGCGCCCGTCGAGCAAATGGTCGATCATGGCGATATGGGCGGCGACTTGGACCGGATGATAGCTCGGCAGGTTAACGACGCCGCTGCCCAGCTTGATCTGTTTGGTCTTGTCGATCAGCGTGCCGATGAACACCAGACAGTTGGTGATCGGCTCGGCCAGGTCGGTCATGTGCTCGCCGACGAAGGCGTCGACGTAGCCCAACTCGTCAGCCAATATGACGGCGTCCTGATCCTCGCGCAAAATCTCGCGATAATCGCGCGTGATCGGATGCACCGGCTGGGTGAAAAATCCGAGTTTCATTGGCCCCAATCCTCTTGCCCTATTCCCGCAATTCATCGCCGCTATTGTTAGCGCGTCCGGCTGGCGCGGTCACGGCAAACGACTCGCTTGAATAATGGTTAAAATTGCCCAGATGCCGTAATCGTGATTGCGTGAACGCCGACACTATGTCAGACGGCAGTCAGATAACGGCTTCTGAGTCGCCGCTGGAGGGTCGAGGTGCACGTCAGGATTATAGCCATCGTTGTCGCATTGGCTGCCGCGCTCGCGGCCTATCCGGCATCTGCGGAGACCGATCCGGGGTTCGAGGCTTGGTTGTCGGAATTGCGCGTGGAAGCGCTGGACGCCGGTATCCGCCGGGAAACCCTCGACGCCAGCTTTGCCGGCGTCGCCCCGATCCCGCGCGTTATCGAACTCGACCGGCGGCAGCCTGAATCGACGCTCACCTTCGAGCAATATGTCGACCGGATCGTCAACAATAAGCGGATCGACATCGGCCGCGCCCGGTTGTCGGAAAACTCCCCCTTGCTGCAAGAGGTCTCGGCAAAGTTTGGGGTGCAGCCGCGGTTTATTGTCGCCTTGTGGGGCATCGAAACCAATTTTGGCCAGAACACCGGCGGTTTCTCGGTCATCGCCGCCTTGGCCACCCTGGCCTATGACGGCAGGCGCAGCCAATTTTTCCGCAAGGAATTACTCGATGCGCTGCGCATCGTCGATCAAGGGCATATCAGTCCCGAAAATATGAAAGGCAGTTGGGCCGGCGCGATGGGGCAAAGCCAGTTCATGCCGTCGAGTTTCATGAACTTCGCCTACGACTTCGACGGCGACGGCGCCAAGGATATTTGGACCACCTCGGCCGACGTCTTCGCGTCGGCGGCAAACTATCTCTCCGGTGTGGGCTGGAAGTCCGACATCACATGGGGACGCGAAGTACAGCTGCCGGCAGGGTTCGATCCGGCGTTGGCCGACCTCAAGGTCGTGAAACAGTTGAGCGAGTGGCAGGCCCTGGGGGTGCGCCGCGCCGACGGCAGAGATTTGCCGGCGCGCGACATACCGGCTTCGGTGATATTTCCCGGCGAAGTCGGCGGCCCGGCCTACATTGTTTATGATAATTATCGCGCCTTGTTGCGCTGGAACCGCTCGCTTTATTTCGCGACCGCAGTTGGCTTGTTATCCGATCAAATCGCTAGCCGGTAGACCGGGATTGAGGTAATCACCGGCAAGCGACCCACCTGACATGGCATAGTTCGCATGATTACGGCGCTTCATAATCGTTCCCTTGTTCTTGCTTTCCTGACACTTTTTGCGCTCGCTTCGTGCGCGGAAACCGAATTTCTGGTCCACACCGCCAAAACCGTGGGGGACGACGAAGAACCCGCGCCGGTCGGCGATTATAAGGTTGGCAAGCCGTACCAGATAAACGGCCAGTGGTATTACCCGGCCGAAGACTACGAGTATGTCGAGACCGGTATCGCGTCGTGGTACGGGCCAAAATTCCACGGCAAGCCCACCGCGAACGGCGAAATTTTCGATCAGAACCAGACTACGGCGGCGCACCGCACGCTGCCATTGCCCAGCGCGGTTCGGGTCACCAATCTTGAGAATGGCCGCGCTATTCAGCTCCGGGTCAACGACCGTGGACCGTTTGCGCGCGGACGAATCATCGACCTGTCGCGCCGGTCCGCGCAGTTGTTGGGATTCGAAAAAAACGGTACCGCCAAAGTGCGGGTCGAAATTCTCTCCGACGAAAGCCGGCGGCTGAAGCTGGCTGCGCTAAATCGCAAAGGTGGTGAAGCGGATCAGCCGCAGGTGGCGTCGTCGCCGCGCGAGGTCGTCGTGGCGACGCCGCTGCCGAACTCCGGCCAGCCGGTTCAGCAGGCCGCCAATAGGACCGCGGATACGGCGCAAGCGCGCGGAGGCGCGCCAATTCCGGTGCTATCGCGGAAGGTTGAAGTATTGCCGGTTAGTCCCACCGGCATATTCGTGCAAACCGGCGCGTTCTCGAAGTTTGAGAATGCGTTGCGGATGCGCGATCGTGTGTACGGTATCGGACCGACGCAGATTAGCCGGTTCCGCGTCGCCGGTGCTGAATTATACCGCGTGCGCATTGGCCCGCTGGCATCGGTCGCGATGGCCGATGCCACGCTGCGCCGCGTGTCCAGCGCCGGGGTCGAGGATGCAAGGCTGATCGTCGAATGAAACTCGCCAGCAATCTGCGTAGTCTGACAATGATGGAAACCGCGAAGGTTCGTTCGTTCTGGGTGGCCGCCGGGTTGTTGGCGGCGAGCGCGCTCGCCGGACCGGCGCTCGGGCAGACGACCTTCGAGACGACCGCCAAGCAGGCGATCCTGGTCGACTACGACACCGGCACGGTGCTGTTCGAGAAAAACCCCGACGAGACCATGTTCCCGGCCTCGATGAGCAAGATCATGACCGCCTTGCTGGTCTTCGACCGGCTGCGTGACGGCAATCTGACGCTTGAGTCAAAACTGCCGGTCTCGGAAAAAGCCTGGCGGATGGGCGGTTCGAAGATGTTCGTGCGCGTCGGCGAGGAAGTGAGTGTGGAAGACCTCCTGCGCGGCATCATCGTACAGTCGGGTAACGACGCCTCGATTGTGGTGGCCGAAGCGATTGGAGGCAGCGAGGAGGCTTTTGCCGAGTTGATGACCAAGCGCGGCCGAGAAATCGGTCTCGCGAACACCGTTTTTCGCAACGCCACCGGTTGGCCCGATCCCGATCACGTGACGACGGCGCGCGATATAGCGAAGCTGGCAGACTACGTGATCCGCGAATTTCCGGAATATTATGGCTACTATTCAGAGCGGGAATTCACCTACGGCGAAAGCCTTGACGGTAAACCAATTATCCAGAGCAACCGCAATCCATTGCTCTATCAAGGCGCCGGAGCGGACGGCCTAAAAACCGGCCACACCGAAGATGCGGGTTTCGGCTTGGCGGCGTCCGGCATTCGCAATGGCCGCCGGTTGGTCATGGTGATCCACGGCATGGAAAGCATACGCGCCAGGAGCCAGGAATCGCGGCGCTTATTCGACTGGGGCTTTCGCGAGTTTGAAAATTACGCGTTGTTCAAGGCTGGCGAGACCGTCGACTCGGCGACCGTGTGGCTCGGCGATATGCCCGCGGTGCCGCTGGTGCTCGAGGACGACTTCACTGTTACCCTGCCGCGCGGCAGCCGATCCGGCATGAAAGTGGTCGTGAAATATCAGGGACCCGTTTCAACGCCGATCGCGAAAGGTCAAGAGATCGCAACGTTGGAAGTCTCGGCGCCCGGCCTTGAAACGATCCGCCGGCCGCTCTTCGCGGCTGAAGAAGTTGGCCGGCTGGCCTTCTTCGGGCGTATCGGCAGCGCCATTAGCTTTATCATTTTTGGCGCGCCGAGCGGTTGACGCGCCGCCCTCGCGTGTGACACGTCCATCGCCATGATGGCGAAGACGCAACCGGGCCGCTTCATTACCCTTGAAGGCGGCGAAGGCGCTGGCAAATCGACGCAGATTGACCGCTTGGCCGAGCGACTGGAAGACGCCGGGGTCGGCGTGATCACGACCCGTGAACCCGGCGGTGCGCCGGGCGCCGATACGATCCGCTCGATCTTGGTGTCGGGCGATATCGACCGGTGGGACCCGATGTCGGAAGCGCTGCTGAATTTTGCCGCCCGCCGCGAGCATCTCATCCGCACCATCTGGCCGGCCCTGGAGCGCGGCCATTGGGTGCTTTCCGACCGATTCGCCGATTCCACCATGGCCTATCAGGGTTATGGCCACGGCGTCGATCGGGAATTGATCGGTACGCTATATCGCGCAGCGGTGGGCGATTTTCGTCCCGATATGACGCTCATGCTCGATCTGCCGGTGGCCGAAGGGCTGCGCCGCGCCAACCGGCGCAACGACGATAGCGCAACCGCAGAAGACCGTTACGAGCGTATGGATAAGGCATTCCACCAACGCCTGCGCGACGGCTACCTGGCGATAGCGGCGGCCGAACCCGACCGTTGCGTGGTGATCGACGCCGGCGGCGAGCCCGACGAGGTGGCGGCGCGGATTTGGGCCGCCGTCGCGGCCAAGTTCGCCAAGGAGCTGTCCGAGGCCTCTGGGGCAGGGGATTAGCCGGTGAGCGACGACATTATCGCCCGCATCGAGGCACCACGCTCGGCGCCGGGCCTGATCGGCCACGACACGGCCGCGAGCGCGCTTGCTGAGGCCTGGCGCAGCGAGCGGTTGGCGCACGCCTGGATGTTTGCCGGTCCGCCCGGCATCGGCAAGGCAACGCTGGCCTGGCAATTCGTGCGCTTTGTCGCAGCCGGCGGCGAGCAGGCGGGCGATGGCCCGCTGGCCACCGATCCCCAGCACCGCGCGGTGCGCCAGGTCGTCGCCGGCGGCTATCCCGATTGCCGGCTGGTGCGCCGCAGCCATAACGCCCGGCCGCCGCACCGGCTGCGGAGCGAAATATCGATCGAGGATGTGCGCGCGGTCGGCCAATTTTTGCGGCACACCGCAGCGATGGGCGGTTGGCGCACCGTTATCGTCGATTCCGCCGACGCGATGAACATCAATGCCCAGAATGCGCTGTTGAAACTCCTCGAAGAACCGCCGCCGCGCACCTTGCTGCTGCTGGTCTGCCACGCGCCGTCGCGACTATTGCCAACAGTGCGTTCGCGCTGCCGTACCATGCATTTACGCCCGCTTTCTGAGGCACAGGTTGCAGCGATCATCGCGCAGCAGCAGCCCGATCTGGCGGAGCCCGACCGTCAGTTGCTGGCGCGGTTGGCCGATGGCGCGCCGGGCTGGGCGCTCGACCTCGCCGAAGCCGGCGGCCTCGATCTTTACCGCAACCTGATCGCGCTACTGGAGAGCTTGCCCGCCCTCGATGCCGTCGAGCTGCACAGGACAGCCGACCGGTTTGCCGGCGCGGCGGGCGAGGCGGCCTACCGGACCTTTATGTCGCTGCTGCAATGGTGGCTCGGCCGAGCCATTCGGGCGACGGCGGCACCGGCGGGCGGCGCGCTTGGCGAAGTGGTGCCGGGCGAGGCCGCGCTCACGGCGAGGTTAACCGATCGTGGGCTTGAGCCCTGGCTCAAAGCGTGGGAGAAAGTCGCTGCGCTGACGTCGCGCGCCGATGCCGTGAATCTGGACCGCAAACAGGTGGTCTTGAACGCGTTTATCGAATTGGCCTCGGCCGCGCGCGGCTAATGCCGTCCGGCGGCGGCGCGCGGAGGGAACAAGAAAATGACCGAATTATTTGCCCGGTACTTAACTCCGTTAACCTATCTGTTATGGGCGATGATTATCGTCGGCTCGGTCGACCATTTCGTCTTCGAATTTCTGCCACGTCGCGTTGCCGATGCGAATTTATACGCCCTGTGGCCGTTGCTCGCGGTCGTGTGGTTTGGTCACAAGCACGCCGCGCGGGTGAAAGCGCAGTCGATGCACGACAATATGAGCGACAGCGCCTAACCGCCACCTTTTCTGGTTCTCAACGAAACAAACGGATCAAATCGTGGCTGATCAGCCCTATTACCTGACGACGCCGATCTATTACGTCAACGACAAGCCCCATATCGGCCACGCCTACACCACGTTGGCGTGCGACGTGCTGGCGCGTTTCCACCGGCTCGACGGCGACGATGTACATTTTCTCACCGGCACCGACGAACATGGTCAGAAGGTGGAAAAGTCGGCGCAAGCGGCCGGCGTCGACCCGCAGACCTTCACCGACGAGGTGAGCCAGAACTTTCGCCGGTTGGCCGCCGACATGAACTATTCCAACGACGATTTCATCCGCACCACCGAGCCCCGTCATATCGAGGCGTGCCAGGCGCTGTGGCGCGCCATTCGCGATAACGGCCACATCTATCTCGGCAGTTACGCCGGCTGGTACGCGGTGCGCGATGAGGCGTTTTACGCCGAATCCGAACTCACCGAAGACGAGAACGGCACCAAGGTGGCGCCATCGGGCGCCGAGGTCGACTGGGTCGAAGAGCCGAGTTATTTCTTCGACCTGTCGAAATGGCAGCAGCCGCTGCTCGACTTTTACGCGGCCAACCCCGATTTCATCGGCCCCGAGACACGGCGCAACGAAGTCATCAGTTTCGTCTCCGGTGGCCTCGACGACCTCTCGGTCAGCCGCACCAGCTTCAAATGGGGTATTCAGGTGCCCGACGACCCCGATCACATCATGTATGTGTGGTTGGACGCGCTCAACAACTACCAGACTGCCGTCGGCTATCCCAACACGGAAAATGAATTATATTCAAAGTATTGGCCGGCTGATCTTCACATGGTGGGTAAAGATATTCTGCGCTTCCACGCGGTCTATTGGCCGGCCTTTCTGATGGCCGCCGGTTTGGCCCCGCCGAAACGGGTCTATGCCCACGGCTGGCTGCTCAACCGCGGCGAAAAAATGTCGAAGTCGCTCGGCAACGTGGTGACCGCGCATGACCTGGTGGAGCGCTACGGCCTCGACCCGGTGCGCTATTACCTGATGCGCGAAGTGCCGTTCGGCCAGGACGGCTATATCAGCCATGAAACCATGGTCGGCCGGATAAACAGCGATCTGGCCAACGATCTGGGCAATCTGGCGCAGCGCGTGTTGTCCATGATCAACAAGAACTGCGACGCCAAAGTGCCGCAACCGCACGCGCTCGCCCGCGAAGATACGGCGATGTTGGCCGCCGCAGCGGATGTGCTCGACACCGTGCGCGAAGAATTCGACCGCCAGGCCTTTCATCGCGGGCTGGAAGCGATCTGGCGGGTGGTCGGCGACGCCAACCGGTATGTCGACGCCCAAGCGCCGTGGGAGCTGCGCAAAACCGATCCTGCGCGCATGGCGACGGTTCTCTATGTGCTCGCCGACGTCATTCGCCATCTCGCGATCCTGGTGCAGCCGGTGATGCCGGACGCCGCGTCGGCCATGCTCGACCAGCTCGCGGTGCCGGCCGACCGGCGCTCGTTTAGCGCGTTGGGCGGCGACCATGCCACCGCGCCGGGCACCGAGTTGCCCAAGCCGAGCCCGGTATTCCCGCGCTATGTGGAAGAAGAAACGGCTGGGTGAGTATGCTCGTCGACAGCCATTGTCATTTGGATTTCAAGGACTTTGGAGACGATATTGACGAAGTCGTTGCGCGCGCTGGCGCCAACGGCGTCGGCGCCATGGTGACCATTTGCACCCATCTGAGCCGCTTTGAGCAGGTGAGGGAGGTCGCCGAACGGTTCGACAATATCTGGTGCAGCGTCGGCGTCCATCCCCATGAAGCGGGGGCTGAGGGTCAACAGGCTGCCGACACGCTGGTTTCGCTTGCCAGCCATCCGAAAGTCGTCGGCATCGGCGAGACCGGGCTCGATTACTACTATGAACACAGCCCGCGCGAGGCTCAGCGCGAGAGTTTCCGCGCCCATATCGATGCAGCGCGGCAGACCGGCCTGCCGTTGATCGTCCATTCGCGCGATGCCGACGCCGAGATGGCCGAGATCTTGCGTGAGGAATTCTCGAGTGCGCCGTTTTCCGGGGTGATGCACTGTTTCAGCAGTGGCCCTGCGCTCGCCGGGGCGGCGCTCGAGATCGGGTTCTACATCAGCTTTTCCGGCATTCTGACGTTCAAGAAGGCCGACGAGTTGCGGGCGATCGCCGAAGACGTGCCGGCGGACCGGCTATTGGTCGAAACCGACGCGCCGTATCTGGCGCCGGTGCCCAACCGGGGCAAACGAAACGAGCCGGCCTTCGTGGTCCATACCGCGGCGCGGTTAGCCAGCCTCAAGGGCATGAGCGCTGATGATCTGGCGCAGCAGACCACCGACAATTTTTTCCGGCTGTTCGCCCGCGCGCAGTTGCCGGAGTAGGGAGGGGCGGTTTGCGTATCACCGTCCTGGGAAGCGGCAGTTCCGGCGGCACGCCGATGCTCGGCCCCGACGGGTGGGGCGCCTGCGATCCAGCCAATCCGAAAAACCGTCGGCGGCGCCCCTCGATCCTGGTCGAGGCCGACGGCACCCGGCTGTTGGTCGATACGTCGCCGGATCTGCGCGAGCAATTGCTGGCCGCCGGAGTGTGGGAAGTCGACGCCATTATCTACACCCATGCTCACGCCGACCATGTCAACGGCATCGACGACATCCGGTCGTTGAATTTTCACCGGCGGGGACCGATCGATGCCTATGCGAGCCGGCAGACGCTGGACACGCTGATAGAGCGATTTGGCTATGTGTTCGAGCCCTACGGTGCCGAGCCACGGTTCTACCGGCCCTGTCTAGCACCCCATGAAATCGACGGGCCGTTTTGCATCGGCGCCATCGATATCGTGCCGTTTCACCAGGAGCATGGGCGCATTCCGTCACTAGGGTTTCGCTTTAATAAGTTTGCCTATTCCACTGATGTGAAAGCACTATCTGAAGCGGCCTTTGCAACGCTGGAGGGCGTTGAGGTATGGATCGTCGATTGCTTGTCGGAGACCCCGCACCCGGCCCACAGCCATCTGGCGCAAACCCTCGAGTGGATCACCCGGGTGGCGCCAAAGCGCGCCGTGCTTAATCACCTGAGCCACCGCATGGATTACGATCGACTGGCGGCGAAACTGCCGGCGGGTGTCGAACCGGCGTTTGACGGAATGGTGATTGAATTGACCGATGACGATTAGCCAACGTACGACGTCGTGGATTACACTGATTGGCGGTAATAATAGAATGCGGAAGGGCGAGGGGCATGTCTGAAAAGGAAATTATCTACGTCGGTGATCCCATGTGTTCGTGGTGTTGGGGCTTTTCGCCGGTGTTGGGCCGTATACGCGACGATTACGCCACATTAGCGCCGATGCGCGTGGTGGTTGGCGGCCTGCATGCCTTCGACACCGAGCCGATGAGTGATGACTATAAGGCGACGATTCGCTCTCACTGGGAACATGTCGCCGAAGCAACCGCGCAACCGTTCAATTACGCCTTTTTTGACCGCGAGGGCTTCGTTCTCGACACCGAGCCGGCGTGCCGCGCCACGGTAACCGTCCGCAACATCAAGCCGGCGGCGGTCTGGCCGTTTTATGAGTTGATCCACAAAGGCTATTACGTCGAAGATACCGACACGACCGTGCTCGAGACATTTCTGTCGTACGCCGAGCGCGAAGATATTAAAGGCGACGAATTCCAGGCCGCATTCGAATCCGACGCCATGCGCCAGGAAACCCTGGAAGACTTTGCCTGGTGCCAGCAAGCTGGCGTTACCGGCTTCCCCACGGTGGTTTTGCGCGAAGACCAACACATGGCGGCGCTGACGATTGGCTATCGGCCGTTCGACGACTTGAAACCGGCGCTCGATGCGTGGACCTCGGGGGACTTGAGCCTGGCGCAGAACGCGGCGAACCAGCACTGATACGCAGCGAACTTTTGACGATCGATCGGTTGGCAAAATCCGTGCTCGGGGGAGACGGTTACGATTTCGACCAACCGCGTCAGAAAATCGAAAAGGCGTGCGAGCAATTATCGCTAAGATTATGCAATTAAAAGCACTTCAATATTTAACATAATATATATTATGCGATAAAGGGCTTGAGCCCGGGTGTCAAAGCGTCGCGGTCGAGCATGCCGCGAGCTCTCTACCCGCACCTGCCTTTGAACCTAATTTTTTGCGGATGTTTTGGTTAGCCGCGGCCGCCGAACTGGATGCTGTCGGACCATACGCGTTCGAGGCCGCGCAAGTAGTCGCGCGCCGCATCGACATTTTCGGGCTCGACGCTGATCGAACTGGCGTGGCGCATTTCCATTTCGCGCAACCCGCGGCACAACTCCCGGCCCTTCTCGGTGGCGTGAATGCGCACCGAACGCCGGTCGCGCTCGGACCGGTTCTGCATCAGATAGCCGCAATCAACCAAGTGACGCACGTTATAGGTGACGTTCGAGCCGATATAGTAGCCCCGGTCGACCAGTTCTCGAATTGAGACTTCTGTATCCTGGACGTTCATCAATAGCAGTGCTTGCACGGCGTTGATGTCATCCGTGCCGAGCTTGCTCAACTCATAGCGGATCACGTCGAGATAGCGGCGGTGGAGCCGTTCGACGAGGCGGGTAATTTCGCCATAGGTGTTGGCGACAACATCTCCAGAAGCATCAGGCATACTGCAGTTTTACCGCGTTGTTTCTTAAAGAACCGTTGATTATCCGGGGTTTCTGTACGGCTTGGGCGCCGATTTTTGGGCTTGCGCCGCTACCGTCGCCGGTGGTCGATCGACGGCCGTTAACAAATTCCCCTCAATGCCGCACTGAGTGGTCGTTGGGCGGCCGACATTGGTAAATTTTGCTCGCGGTGCGCGCCATCGCGGGCTTCGGTGCCGCGTCGGATAAATTGCATAAATTTCAATGATTTTAAGGAGTTGGTATTTACTGCCTGCTAACCGAATGCTCCCTAACATGTGCCCGATCAATTCCAATGGGAGACCTACGTGATGGCCGTGTCTGGCAACAGTATTAAGCGCACCCGGTCGCAGCTGGCAGTCGCTGCCGTCTTGGTGGTTTCCGCCTGCGCGCCGATGGCGCACCGCGACGGCACCGTCGGCGGCGATTCCGCCACCATGGTTCGCGTCGGCGACGCGGCCCGTGAAGCCGGCGATCCCACCGTCGCGTTGCCGCTGTATCAGCGCGCTCATCGCCTCGACCCCCAGAACACGACGGCGATCATTCGCATCGCCGAGACCTTCAACCAGATCGGCGCCTACAACGAGGCCGGCGACGCCTGGTCTTCGGTGCTGCATCTCGAGCCGCGGAATTTCGATGCCCTGGTGGGCTACGGCAATACGTTGACGGCGCTGCAGCAGCCCTTATTGGCGCTGGAGTACTTTGAGCGGGCGCAGGAGCTCGATCAATCTGCCGCATTGTTTAACGGTATGGGCGTCGCGCACGATATGTTGGGCAACGCCGTGCAGGCGCAGGATGCCTACCGGAGCGGCCTTGCGATCGACCCCGGCAGTCTGCGGCTGTCCAATAATCTGGGCCTCTCGCTGGCGCTGTCTGGCGAATTCACCGAGGCGATAGAGATCCTCGAAGCGCTCGTCGAGATGCCGGGCGCCGGCATCGGCCACCGGCAGAACCTGGCGCTGGCCTATGGCCTTGCGGGATTTTCCGAGCGCGCCGAGATCGTCGGCCGGCAGGACCTCGACGATTTGTCGCTGCAGCGTAATTTGACCTTCTACCGGCTCGTTGGCGATATGCGCGATCATGCCGCCAAGGTCGCAGCAGTTGGTGCGCGTACCAATGGCGGCATCATTGCTGAAGGCGGTCTGGCGGTGCAAAGCGCGACGGTGGCGCGTTAGCAACCGGCCCGTTGAGTCGGGGGTTGTGTCCCCTCCTCCCGGCAATCCGATTTTTCCCCGTTGCAAATCAACCCGGACCTAGCGTCCGGGCTGATTTTTGCTGCTGTAGGCAGACGAGCCGTTTTGGCTATTCGGGTAATTTTTCGATGCTACATAAACCCTTGGGCGCGCAATGCATCGACCGTACGCAAAGCGCCGGGGCCGATCAGCACGACGAACAGCGCCGGCATGATGAATAGGATCATCGGCACGGTGAGCACGGCGGGCAAACGGGCCGCCTTCTCTTCCGCCTTCATCAACCGGTTGTTGCGCAGTTCGGCGGACAGTACCCGCAGCGCCTGGGCCAAGGGCGTTCCGTAACGCTCGGTCTGCGCCAGTGTGTTGACGATGCCCTTGATGCCGTCGAGCTTTACCCGCCGGGCCAGATTGCTCAGGGCCTGGGTGCGGTCGGGCAGAAAACCGATTTCGATCGCCGTCAGGCCCAGCTCATCGGCGAATTCCGGCCATGACGAGCCGAGCTCTGTACTCACCCGATTGAGCGTGGCGTCGACGCTGAGGCCGGCCTCGGCGCAGATCACCATGAGGTCGAGGCCGTCGGGCATCGCTTTCTGGATCTTCTGCCGCCGTTTTTGACCTTGGTTGGAAACGAACACGTCGGGTGCGTAAGCGCCGACGATCACCGCCATCAGCGAAAACGCCAGTTTCGCGATGTCCGGTGCGGGAAAAATTTCGAGGACATAGAAAACCATAACCGCGGCGACGCCGAACAGCGCCGGCAGCGACAGCTTGAGAAAGAGATACATCACCATCGCATCGTGGCCGCGATAGCCCGCCTGCAACAGCTTGTCTTCGATACGCCGGGTCTGCGAGGTGCGCAGCAGGCTGAGCTTTCTCACCACGTAGTTGGCGAGCTCGATCATGCCGGCGCGCAAGGGATGGACGCGCAACTCGAGGCGCTGTTGGCGCAAGGTGTCGCGGCGTTCGGTGAGCGATTTGATGCGCGCGCGCAGCGGCCGCGGCGCGATCAAGCTCGACCATACGACGAACACCGAAACGAACACCGACAGCGCGGTCGTCCAGATGATGAAGGTCTCGCTGGTGACAAATTGAATGATGGCGCCGAGGCTCATATCTCAAACCTCACCATTTTCGCCATGATCCCGACCCCAATCGACTGGCTTATCAACCCGGCGGTGATTAACGTGTGTCCGCGCGGGTCGGTGAACAGCTGCATCACGTACTCGGTATTCACGAAGAAGATGATCAAGAACATGATGAACGGCAGGCATCCGAGGATCCACGCACTGGCCTTCGGCTCGGACGCCATCGCTTTAATGCGCTTCTTCATTTGCCGGCGTTTGCGCAGCACGTCGGACAAATTTTCAAGGGTCTCCGCCAGGTTGCCGCCGGTCTCGCGTTGCACCGCCAGCGCGACAACAAAGAACTTGAACTCGGGCGTATCGATGCGCGGCACCGCGTTGGTCAGCGCTTCTTCGAGCGTTTGACCGAACCGCACGGCGTCGGCGATCGCCTGGAATTCGATGCCGATCGGCTTGTCCATTTCGCGCCCGACCGCGTTGATCGACTCGATCGCCGGAAGGCCTGAACGCAGGCCGCGCACGATCAGATCGATTGCCTCGGGAAACTGTTCGGTGAAAATCTTCTGGCGGCGGCCGGCCAGCACGTTCACCACCAGGTGCGGCAGCAAAAAACCGGTGCCAAGGCCCATGAGAACCGACATCGGAGTTGAGCGGTCGAGCCCGAACGACGCGATGAGGCCGGACGCGACCCCGGCGAGGATACAACCGGCGGCGTAGTGGGCAATCGTCAGGGGTAAACCGGTGCGCATGAGCCGTTGGCGGAGTTGCTCTGGACGCGGCAGAATTTGCTTGAGGATGCGCTCCACCGTGGGCATCGCGGTGTCGTACTGCGCCCGCCGCAAGTTGGCGGCGCTACCGCCGGAAACTTTGGTCGAACGACTGCCTTGTATGACGTCGGCGATCCGCCGGCGCGCGCGCCGTTGTTCGCCCGACACCGTCATGACAACGACCAGGAACAGTGCCAGGGTCGCCAGGACCACCGCACCGACGATGACCGCGGTGGTCATGTCGCCAGCACGCAGCAGTTCACCGATCGCACCCATGACTAGCGCAACGCCTCGAGCAGCGCCCGTTCGAGCCCGAAATACTCGGCTTTCGAGCTGAAATGGGGCCGTACGCCGGTGTACTTGAAGTCACCTAGGATCATGCCGGAAGTGTTTTCGCCGGAATACTCGAAGTTGAACAGGTCTTGCGTGGTCACGATGTCGTCTTCCATGCCGACGACTTCCATGACGTGGGTGATGCGGCGGATGCCGTCGCGCATACGGCTGATTTGGATGATTACGTCGATTGCCGCGGCGATCTGGGTGCGCACCGCCTTTGGCGGCAGGCTGACCCCGGCCATGCTGACCATATTTTCCAGACGCGTCAGCGCCTCGCGTGGCCGGTTGGCGTGAACCGTGCTCATCGAACCCTCATGGCCGGTGTTCATGGCCTGCAGCATGTCGAGGGCTTCCGAGCCACGGACCTCGCCGAGGATGATACGGTCGGGCCGCATACGCAGGGCGTTTTTGACCAGGTCGCGCATGGTAATCGCGCCCTGCCCCTCCAGGTTGGATGGCCGCGTTTCCAGTCGCACCACATGCGGCTGCTGGAGCTGAAGTTCTGCCGCATCCTCGATGGTTACGATCCGGTCTCCGTGATCGATCATTTGCGACATCGCGTTGAGCAGCGTGGTCTTACCGGAGCCGGTGCCGCCGGAAATCAGAATGTTCAGCCGCGCGCGGGCGGCGATTTTGAGGACCGCCGCCATCGAGGCAGACAGGTTCTCCTGCCGCTCCATGACGTCGAGGGTGATTTTCTTCTTGGAAAACTTACGAATGGAAATCGAAGGGCCGTCGATCGCCAATGGCGGAATAATAATATTGACGCGGCTGCCGTCGGCCAGGCGGGCGTCGACCAGCGGCGAGGATTCATCGACCCGCCGGCCGATCTGCGACACAATGCGGGTGGCGACGTTCATCACATGACGGTCGTCGCGGAACTTGACGTCGGTGAGCTCAAGCTTGCCGCGGCGCTCGACATAGACCTGATTGTGCCCGTTCACCATGATGTCGTTTATTGTTTCGTCGGCGAGCAGGGGCTCGAGCGGCCCCAGCCCCAGCATTTCGTCGAGCAGAACCTGGACCAGGTCCTCCTGCTCGGCCTTGTTGAGCTGTAACTTCTCCTCACGAGAAATTTCCAGAACGATTTCAGAGATTTGCCGGGTCAACTCATCGCGCGGCAAGGATAGCGCGGCGCTGATGTCGATGCGCTCGAACAGAACCGGCTGAACTTTGTTGCGCGCGATGGTGACACTCGACGAACTGCTAACCCGCTCGCTCGCCGCGCTGCGGTCGTTGGTACCCCAAACCGCGGCGATAGGCTGCTCCGGAACGTCGGAGACCTCTTCCGGCGGCTCTTCGCGCGCCGGTGGCACGTAGAGCTGGTTGACCACGTTGGTGACAACCTCGCGCTGCTCCAGCAGGTTGAGACTAAAGTAATCTTTGCCGAGAATTTTCTCGGTGGCGGCTGTCGCGTGACTGGCGACTTCGACGCGCGACATGGCGGCGAAGTCGGGCGCGTCCGGCATTTCGGTCAGACTTTCGATGACCCGTTCGGCGAGCGCGAAGCAATTTGGCTTGTCATCGCCTTTACGCGCAGTCGCTGCGGTGGCGGCCAACGTTGCGGCAGGCGGTTGCGCCGCTTTGCCTGCGGACGCGCCATTAACCGCAGCGTCGCTCGAGCGCCTGCCAAAGCCCACGACCCCAGCTCCTATTTCGCCTTGCGGCTGCTGAACAGTCCGCGCCGGGGTTCCTTAACGCTCGGGGCCATATTTTGAGTCAGCTTGCGCAGTTCGCCGATGAATTTCCCGCGCGCCGCCGATTGGGCGAGCGGTTTACCAACCGTGGCGGCTTGCAAAGCCTTTGGCTCGTCGGGCAATTGACCGAGAATCTGGCAACCGACGCCGCGGCTGAATTCCCCCTTCGGCATGCCCTTGGTACGCCGGGCATGGTTGATAATCACGCCGATCTCGCCTTCGCCGCCGACATTGTTGAACAGGTTGACGATGCGCATGGTATCGCGCATCCCGGCGAGGGTCAGATCGGAGACGACTTGTACCTGCGTGGCGTCGCGCAGCACGCCAGTGTGCAGGTGACACAGGCTACGTGGCAGATCGAGCCAAACCCAGTCGAAATTCCGCCGCAACTCCTCGACCAGGCGAACAATGCCGGACCCATGCAAGTCCAGCTCGCGGGCCAGATCTTCCTCCGCCGCCAAGACGGACAGATGCTCGGTCTTGGGCAACACGGCACTCGACATGAACAGACTGTCCATGCGGTCGGGCTGACGCAGGGTCTCGATCATGCCGGTGCTCGGGACCAGATCGAGTGATAAGGCGACGGTGCCGAACTGAAGATCGAGGTCGACCAGGGCGACCCGATGGCCCTGCTCTTCGGCGAGCAGCCAGGCGCCGTTCAGCGCGACCGTCGAGGCGCCGACGCCGCCGCGCGAACCGATCGTCACGATCAACTTGCCATGGGAGTCGGGTGCCGATTCGGTGGTCTCGGTCTCGCTGAAGGTCGCTGCCAGTAGCGCGGTTTCCAGTTCTTCTTCGCTGATCGGTTTGACCAGATAATCGGCCACGCCGGCGGACGTAAACTGCTTGTACAGCGCCAGATCGTTGATCACGCCGAGCGCGACAACCTGGGTCGACGGATCGCACAACTCGGCCAGCGGTTGCAGGTCCTCGAAGGGGTTTTCGCTGGTGTCGAGGTCGACCACCAGCAAATCGGGCGACGGCGACGATGCCAGATAGGCGCCGGCGTCGTGGCA
>CAJICQ010000142.1_pt1 | contig 18683 bp, 11 predicted proteins | sample 9199721 | NCBI WGS metagenome assembly CAJICQ01 (sample SAMEA7708344, study PRJEB35096) | sediment metagenome | biome: marine neritic benthic zone biome [ENVO:01000025]; feature: sediment [ENVO:00002007]; material: shallow marine sediment [ENVO:03000034] sea grass bed [ENVO_01000059] ...
ATGAAAATCTGCCAGCTCTGCACCGTCGATTTTACCCTTTACCATTTTCTGCTGCCGCTGATGACAGAAATGCGCGAGGCCGGCCACGACGTGGTCGGCGTCTGCGCCGACGGAGCGTTGGTGGGGGCGGTTCGTGACGCGGGCTTTCGGGTCGAGACGCCACCGCTGGCGCGCTCGTTCAACCCCCTCCAGGCGACCAAGGCGTTCGCCGCGCTGTACAAATTGTTCCGCCGCGAACGCTTCGACCTGGTCCATGTTCACACGCCGGCGGCAGCCTTCGTCGGGCGGCTGGCCGCGCGATGGGCCCGTGTGCCCCGCATCGTCTACACCGCGCACGGCTTCTACTTCCATGAACACATGCCATGGCCCAAGCGATGGCTCATCATCGCCATGGAGTGGCTAGCCGGGCGCTTCACCCACACTCTGTTCACCCAGTCCGAGGAGGACGCCGCGGCGGCGCTGCGGCTGGGCTTGTGCCGCGGCGGCGACGTGTTGGCGATTGGCAACGGCAGCGATCCGAACCGCTTCTATCCCGGTAAAAATGAAGAGGTTCGGCAACGGGTGCGCGCAAGTCTGGACGTCACAGACGCGCGGCCGGTGATCGTTATGATTGGCCGCCTGGTCGCCGAGAAGGGCTATCCCGAACTAGTCGAGGCAATGCGCCGGCTCGACGCCCACCTTTGGATCATCGGTGAACGACTGCCGAGCGACCACGCGCGCGAGATCGACGATATTCTGCGGAACATCGAACAGGATCCGGCACTGAGCGACAAGATAAAGCTACTGGGCTATCGTACAGATGTACCCGACCTGCTACGGGCCGGCGATATATTTGTTCTCCCGTCGCATCGCGAGGGCATGCCGCGATCGATCATCGAGGCCATGCTGACCGGTCTGCCGGTCGTCGCCACCGACATACGCGGCAGCCGGGAACTCGTGATTGATGGTGAAACGGGTATTCTTGTACCCGTTGGCGCAGCCAACGAATTATCGGCCGCCCTGCAAAGCCTAATCGCCGATTGCGGGTTACGAAACCAAATGGGCGCGGCGGGACTGGACCGTGCTCGCGACCGCTTTAATGAAGCCAAGGTGATCGGTCTGCAACTGGAAGTCTTGGGACTGCGAGCGCCCGCTTAACCGATCTCGACTTCGCATTCCGCCATAGTTTGAAGCCCCGCCCTTGCGGGGCTTTCGGTTTTTGGGCAGAAAGCCCGGGACATGAGCGTGAATATAACGGCGCCCGACTTCGGCAACGTCTTCGTTGCGACCGCATTGGTGATTTTGCCGCTCGCGGCCCTTGCCCCCCTGGCGATCGCCTGGGTACCTGGCCTGTCGGCGTTGTGGATCGCGATCATTTATCTACGGTGCGGCCTGCGCCCTTGGGAAGGCCGCTCCTGGCTCATTCCGGTTGCGCTTGCCAGCCTCGTTGCTTACGGCGCGGTGACGCTTGTGTGGTCCATATCGCCGGACCGCACGTTGCGTACCCTCGTCAAGCTCATCCCTATTATCGCCGGCGGCTGGCTGTTGATCGGCGCCGCCGCGCAGCTTGACGAGCGCGCGCGGCACCGGTCATCGACCGCCCTTCTGATCGGCGGCGTTTTTGCGCTTGTAGTGATCGGAATTGAACTCGCCACCAACGGGCTCATTCAAGGCTTACTGCGCGGACAGGGTTTCGAGGCGACAGGCCGGCTGAACCATTTAAACCGCGCCGCCAGCCTGGTGGCGATTCTGATCTGGCCGGTCTGGCTCATTCTCGACCGTCGATATGGGGCACTCGTCGCGGCGGGCGCCGTCGGTGTGGCCGCGCTCACCCTGTTCGGTCTCGACCCCGATACGCCGGTGGTTGCGGTAATCGCCGGTGCGCTTTTTCTGGCCTTGGCCTATCGAGTGCCGCGTTTTGCGCGCGCACTGATGATCGCCGGCGTCGTCATCGTGGCGCTGACGATACCGCTTTATCCCATGATTCTGCCGGCGGTCGACAGCACGCTAATGTCTTGGAAGATCGACGACATCACCCTGCGCCACCGCTTCGCCATTTGGGACTTCGCGGCAACCCGTTCGATGGAGCAGCCGATCCTCGGCTGGGGATTGGGCGCGTCACGGGCGGTGCCGGGCGCCGACGGCATCTTTGAGCAACTGAACCGCGGAGCTGAGGCCTTGCCGCTGCACCCGCACAATGCGCTGCTCCAGCTGTGGCTCGAGTTGGGTATTCCCGGTATTGCGCTGGCTCTGGTCACGGTCGTGACCATCCTCGCGAAGATCACCCGGATCATTAGCGGACGCAAGGAATTGGCCACAGCGCTCACCGTCATTTTCGCCGCAACTATGGTTGCCGAGCTGAGCTACGGAATCTGGCAGACCTGGTGGCTGGTATTTCTGTGGGTACTTGCCGCGCTGACGATTGCCATCGTCGGCGGATCAAAGCGCCCGGAGCCGGCGTGATGCGCCGTCTGCGATTACCATCCGCTTGCCCCAATTATCGCAAGCCACAATGGCCCATTTATACATTTTAATCGTCGCTATTCTGGCTGGCGTCGCAAGTTGGCTGCTGGTCGGACGGGTTCGTTCTGCCTTGTTGCGCCACCAGCTTCTCGACCACCCCAATGAGCGCAGCTCGCACATCCAGGCAACCCCGCGCGGCGCCGGTCTCGCCATCCTCGCTGTCCTCCTCCCGGGTTGGCTGGTATTGACGTTCGTGGCGCCGCCGCAAAGCGACGCCGGCGAGATCGCGCGCTGGCTGGTTCCGGCGGGCGCCCTGGTTTTGGCCGCGGTATCCTTCGTCGACGATTTGCGCGGCCTGGCGCAATGGGTCCGCTTCCTGGTGCAAGCGATTGCGGTTATTGTCGCCGTTCAATTGCTGGCCGGCGCGGTGTTTCAAGGCCTGCTCTGGTCTTGGCTCGATACCGCTATCGCCGCCGTCGTGTGGCTGTGGTTCATAAATTTGTTCAACTTCATGGACGGCATCGATGGCATTGCCGGCGTCGAGGCTATCGGCATTGGGGTCGGCTTATATGCGATCGGCGCCGCCTTCATGCCGATTGCCGCTGATTTTGGTCAGGGTCTTGCGATCGCCGCCGCCATGGCCGGCTTCCTCGTATGGAACTGGCATCCGGCGCGCATCTTTCTGGGCGACGTCGGCAGCATTCCGTTGGGGTTCCTGCTCGGTTGGCTATTGCTCGACCTGGCCGCCAGCGGCTTGTGGCAAGCCGCCCTAATTCTGCCGCTCTACTATTTGGCCGACGCAACCTTGACTTTGTTGCGACGCTTGCTTCGCGGCGCTGCCGTTTGGCAGGCTCACCGCGAACATTGCTATCAGGTCGCCGTGCAGCGCGGGCGCAGGCATTCGACGGTCGCCGGCGCAGTCGCGCTCGTCAACGCCGTCCTGGTCGTGCTGGCGTTCATCGCCGCATTGCCCGGCAGCCCGCCGCTGCTGGCGTGGCTGATGCTCGCCGCTGCCGCCATTATCGTGGCGCTCCTGATGGTGTGGATGGTATATGGCGGGGAGAAAATGACGGCTGAGCGGGCCTAACCCGTCGCGCTGGCCGTGCTATAGGTAAAGCAACCAGGGAAACAGGCGGGGCCATGCGCCGGATTGATCGCGCCAAAATTGTCTTCGCGCACGACATCTTTATGGCGGCCGTTTCGTTTGTCCTTACGCTGCTGCTGCGCATGGGAGATGCCATTTACTCCCTGCCGCTCGATTTCATCGTCCTTGGCACGGTTATATTCTCCGTGATCGCCGCCACTGCCTTTTGGTTCATGGGTCTTTACCGCGGTATCTGGCGGTACGCGTCGATGAACGACGTGATCCAAATTACCAAGGCCGTGACGGTTGCGATACTGGTGTTCTTGCCGGTCATGTTCCTGTGGAGCCGCGCCGAGTTTTTGCCGCGCTCGTTCCCGATCATCAACTGGTTCGTCCTGATCGCCCTGCTCGGCGGACCGCGCTTTGCGTTTCGCCTGCTCAAGGACCGGCGTCTCGAACTCTCATTCGAAGCCACCGGCAAGAGCGGCATCCCGGTGCTGTTGGTCGGCGCCGCCGACGCCGCTGAAACCTTTATCCGCGAGATGGCCCGCCAGCGCAGCACCGCCTATCGAATCGTCGGCATACTCGACGAGAAGGGCCGCCGCGTCGGACGCCACATCCACAACGTGCCGATCCTCGGCACGCCGGAAAACTTGCCGGTGGTTCTGCGCCGGCTTGCCTTACGGGGAATAGTTCCGCAACGGCTGATCGCCACCAAGCGAGAGCTCAGCCCGGAACTTGCACGGCACTTACTCGATATCGCCGAAGCGAATGGCATGACCTTGGCGCGCTTACCCCATCTGACGGAATTCCGTAGCGGTGACGCCGACCGCTTCGACGTGCGCCCGGTCGATGTCGAGGACTTGCTGGGGCGCCCGCAAGCCGTCCTCGACCGCCCGGCAATGCGGCAGCTGATTGCCGGCAAACGTGTCCTTATCACCGGCGCCGGCGGTACTATCGGCAGCGAACTGACGCGCCAGGTCGCCGACCTGGAACCGGCGCAACTCATCCTGATCGACAATAGCGAATACAATCTCTACGCCATCGATCTTGAGATCAGTCAGCAAAACCCCGACCAGGCGCGCGCCATGCGTCTGGCAGACGTACGCGACGAACCGCAAATGGCGGCGGTATTTGGCCGGTACCGGCCGCAGCTCGTGTTCCACGCCGCGGCGCTGAAGCATGTGCCGATCGTCGAAGAGCACCCCGGTGAAGGCGTGTTGACCAATGTCGCCGGTTCCCGGGTCGTTGCCGACCTGTGCCTGGCAAATAATGTCGATGCCATGGTGCTGATTTCGACCGACAAAGCGGTCAACCCGACCAGCGTGATGGGGGCGACCAAACGAGTCGCCGAGAGCTACTGCCAAGCGCTCGACCGCCAACAGGCCGAACGGGAAAACGCCCATCGCAGCCGCTTTATTACGGTTCGCTTCGGCAACGTTCTGGGCTCGACCGGTTCGGTGGTCCCGTTGTTTGAACGACAGCTTGCCAGGGGCGGCCCCTTGACTGTCACCGATCCCGACATCACGCGCTATTTCATGACCACGCGCGAAGCCGTCGAATTGGTCCTCCAGGCCTCGGCGATGGGCATCGACGATAGTGAGGCCGCCGGCGGCATCTTCGTACTCGACATGGGCGAACCGGTGCGCATCGTCGATCTCGCCGAGCAAATGATCCGGCTCGCCGGCAAGCGGCCCTACGACGATATCGACATCGTCTTCACTGGCCTGCGGCCCGGTGAAAAGCTCCACGAAGAACTGTTCCATGACACCGAGGCAACCAATCCCACGTCGAACGCGGCGATTCGCCTTGCCACGCCCCGAACGGCAGATCGTGTGGCGCTAACCCGTTCGATCGACGAGTTGACGGCAGCCGCGCGCAGCAACGACGAGGTGCGTTGCCGTGCCGCCCTACAGCGCTTGGTCCCTGAATATGGTAGCGGTGGACCGCCCGATATTGTCGCGGCGAAATGAGCCGGCCGGCAATTCATTTTCAGCCAATACCACTTCCAATAGAGAGCAACAGGCAACGTGACCAAAACAAACGAGTCGCCCATTGAGCGCGCGCTGATTTCCGTATCCGACAAGTCGGGCCTCGCCGATTTGGGCCAGGCGCTGGCGCGCCACGGCATCGAAATTTTATCGACAGGCGGGTCGGCGCAGACCCTGCGGGACGCGGGCGTTGCGGTCACCGACGTGGCGGAGCATACCGGGTTTCCCGAAATCATGGGGGGCCGGGTCAAAACCCTGCACCCAAAGGTTCACGGCGGCATTCTGTCGCGCCGCGGCCACAAGGATGACGAAGCCGCCATGGCGGCGCACGGCATCGACGCCATCGATTTGGTTGTCATCAATCTCTACCCGTTCGAGCAAACGGTCGCGGCCGGCCACGACTATGCGACCTGCGTGGAAAATATCGACATTGGCGGTCCGGCGATGATCCGCGCGGCAGCCAAAAACCATGCCGCTGTCACCGTCGTCACCGATCCCGACGACTATGGCGAAGTGGTCGCCGCGATCGCGGACAACGGCGGATCGACCACCGCCGACCAGCGCGCGCGTTTAGCCGCCAAGGCGTTCGCGCGCACCGCCGCTTACGACAGCGCGATTACGACCTGGCTCAGCGGCGAACTCGGCGGCGAGCTGCCGAGCGGTTTCGCCGTCGGCGGCGTGCGCAAACAGGTGCTGCGCTATGGCGAGAACCCCCATCAGCGCGCGGCGCTTTACCTCGGCGGGCTGCGCCGGCCCGGTGTGGCGACGGCGGAGCAAATCCAAGGCAAGGAACTGAGTTATAACAATCTCGGTGACGCCGACGCCGCGTTCGAACTGGTCGCCGAATTCGACGAGCCGACGATCGCGGTGATCAAACACGCCAACCCCTGCGGCGTCGCGACGAACTCCGACCTTGTCGCCGCCTACCGTTCGGCGGTGGCCTGCGATCCAGTGAGTGCGTTCGGCGGCATCGTCGCGTCGAACCAGCCGATCGATGCGGCGGCCGCCGAGGCGATCACCGAAATTTTCACCGAGGTCGTGATTGCACCCGACGCCGACGACGCTGCCCGTGCCGTGTTTGCCAGTAAACAGAACCTGCGCCTGTTGCTGACCGGCAGCCTGCCCGACCCCGGGGCCGCCGGGCTGATCGCCAAACCAATCGCCGGCGGCCTTTTGGTGCAAGACCGCGACCGCGGCCGGGTCACGGCAGACGATCTGAAAATCGTCACCAAGCGACAGCCCAGCACGGACGAATTGGCCGACCTGTTGTTCGCGTTCACCGTATGCAAACACGTCAAGTCGAACGCAATCGTCTACGCGCGCGAAGGCGCGACTGTCGGCATTGGCGCCGGCCAGATGAGCCGGGTAGATTCCGCCCGGATCGCCGCCTGGAAAGCCATCGCCGCAGCGGAGGCCGCCGGTGGCAGTGAGCCGAAAACGAAGGGTTCGGCGGTTGCCTCGGATGCGTTTTTTCCCTTCGCCGACGGCCTCCTGGCGACGGTGGAAGCGGGCGCAACGTCGGTTATCCAGCCCGGCGGTTCGGTGCGCGACGACGAGGTTATCGCTGCCGCCGACGAAGCGGGGATTACCATGGTCTTCACCGGCATGCGCCATTTCCGGCACTAGAGCCAACGTGGGAGAATTAGGAAAATGATCATCACGACGACGAGCGGCATCGACGGCCGTACGATCGCCGAATATCTCGGCGTCTGCTCAGGCGAAGCCGTGGTCGGAGCCAATATCTTCCGCGATCTGTTCGCGTCGGTTCGCGATATCGTCGGCGGCCGCTCGGGCAGTTACGAAAAGGTCCTCGCCGGCGCGCGGCAGATGGCGCTTGAGCATCTCGAAGAACAGGCCAGCGAGCTCGCCGCCGACGCCGTGGTCGGGGTCGACCTCGACTACGAGGTCCTCGGCGATAAGGGTTCGATGCTGATGGTCATCGCTGCGGGAACCGCCGTGCGGCTCGGCTAGGCCGAAAATTTTTCCGGTCGGCTCGGTTCGCGAACCGCCAGCATGAGCAGCCCGCCGATCACCAGGAATGGGATGACAGAGGCCAGCGCGAGACGCTGGCTGTCGTAGGTAAAGGCGATCACGCCGACCAGCCAGGGGCCGACGAAGGCTGTGACTTTTCCGGACAGTGCAAACAATCCGAACATCTCGTTCTCCATGCTCACCGGTGTCATCCGCGCCATCATCGAACGGCTCGCCGATTGCACCGGACCGAAGAAGATCCCCAACGCGGAACCCAATATCCAAAACCACAGGGTCGACTCGACCATTAACAGGGGTACTCCGATGGCGATAATCGAAGCCAGGCCGATCAAGATCGTCGGTTTCGCCCCGATCCAATCGTCGATCCAGCCAAAGGCGAAGGCACCGGAGCCGGCGGTGGCGTTGAGCACCAAACCAAAGGTGATGACCTCCGCCACGCTCATGCCGAAGGTGCCGGCGGCATAAATGCCGCCGAAGGCAAACAGCGTGTTGATACCGTCGGTAAATATCATTCGCGCTAAAAGAAATCGGGCAAGCTGACTGTGCCCCGGCAGAGCTCGCAGCGTTCGCATGAGGACGGCGAAACCTTCGCGGACCGCCGCTCTTGCCGGCAAGCCTCGGCCCGGCGGATCCGGCGTCCACAAAAACAACGGCAGACAGAACAGGACAAGCCATAAAGCGACCACGGGACCGGCAATGCGTACGTGTTCGGCCATCGCCGGGTCGAGCCCAAACGGCGGCGTTTCGACCTGCACGAATCCAAACAACACCAGTACCAGTCCGCCGAGCCCGCCAAAGTAACCGAGGCCCCATGCCCAGCCCGACACCCGGCCGACATGACTGTCCGGCACCAGCGTCGGCAACAGGGCGTTGTAGAACACCATGCCGACCTCGAATACGACCACCGACAAACCAACAATCACTAACAGCAGGACCGCATCGGACGGGTCGGGCCGCACAAACCACAGCAGCGCCGAGCCCGACGCAAGCAACGCCGTGCACAAAGCCAACCACGGTTTGCGGCGGTGTCCCTGGTCGGCAATCGCGCCGAGCACCGGGCTTGCAAACGCTATCGCCAAGGCCGCGGCACCGGTCATAAACGCCCACTGCGAGGTCGCGGTGGCCGCATCCACGGCAACCGCGTTCTGAAAATAGGCCGGCATGACGAAGGTCAAGACAATCGCGGGAAACGGCGAGTTCGCCCAATCGTAGAGACACCACGAAAATACCGGGCGGCGCTCTAGGGCGCGTTCGGGAGAACTGACGGAAACGGTCATGGGACTAACCTAACCGCAGCGGTGCAAATGCGCTATTCAACTCGGCTCTTGCGGTGCGGTTGTCCTGGCGCGCCGCCAGTTGGTGACGGCGATGCCGAGGATGACCAGTGTGAAGCCGATCACCATCGACGTCGTGATCGGCTCGCCCAGCAGGACCGAGCCCCACAGCAGCGCCATCAACGGATTCATGGGAAGCGAAACGGCGACTAGCGTCGGCGTGGTGTGGCGCAGCGCCCACAGCCAAAGCATGTAAGAAATCGCCGCGCCGAACAACCCGATAAATCCGACGGCAAGCCAGCCGACGGTCGACAACTGCGGGCTTACGGTTGGCGCACCAAGGGCCTGCGCGACGATGAACAAGAGCAACGTGCCCGGCAGGACTCCGGTCACGACGACGACGAGCGGATCGTGCAAGCGCAGCCAGCGATTCGACCACACATTGTAGCTTGCCGTAATCGCCGCACCGAGCAGGACGATTAAATCGCCGATCCAGGCGTTCGGCGGCGCCGCCGAAGACTGCCACAACGCGATGACGACACCGGCGCTGGCGATGATGACGCCGACGACCTTGTACCGGGTCGGCCGCTCGGTGCGAAAGAGTGCGGCCAACGCGAGCGTGAGGAAGGGCGTCGTCATATAGGTCAACGCCGCCCGGCCGGACGTCGTAAATGTCATCGCGTTTGAAAACAGAAACTGCAGCCCACCGAAAAACAAGGCCCCCATGGCGCCGATAATCACCAGCTCGCGCGGGCTCGGCCAGTGGCGTACCAGCGCGAACGCGATCGGCGTTAGTACCAGCGCGGCACCGGCGTTACGCAGAAATGCGATTGTCGTCGGCTCGGTTTCGGTGACGAGAAAACGAATCGCGACGAAGGACGAGCCGCCGAAAGACGTTGATAGACAGGCGGCCAAAGCAGCCCAAACCGCCAGGCGGCCGGCACGCGCCGCCGTTTCGTTTGCTGTCATAGACGTTTGCTTGGATCGTAAGTGGACGGACCAATGTTCTTAGCCCAACCTAAGGGATTTTCCCATACGCGCGTTGCACTGCAGTTCTGCAACACCTCGGGGACAGCAGCCAGTCAACTATGCAATAGCGACCGAAATTGCGCATTGGCGACCGTCAGCATAGCCAAGTCGATCTGCCTTTCCGTGCGTAATTCATCGACGACTTGGTGCGAACGGGCAACCGCGCCGTCATGACCGTCAAGCCACATTTCGATCAGTCCCGACGCAGCGCGCTGACTGAGTTTGCCGCTGCCCGCCATATCCAGGACCCGCGTCGTCAATTCCGACTGATGGCTATAACTTTCATCGACGATCGACGCCAGGGCCATGGCATCCCAATCGGTTTCCGTGGTGACGCGTTTCGCCGCGTGGCGCAGCCAGTCGATACCCAACCGCGCGCCGATGGCGAAATACATTCGCCCGCAATCGACCACCGGAACACCGGATGTCGCGGAAATTCGGACAATATCGCCGGCTGCCGCGAGAACCTCGAGGCCAGCGATACGGCTCGCCAGTTCTTCCGGCACATTTTCGGCGGCAAGCGTTGCGGTGCGTACGGCAATGGCGTTGTGATCGTCCTCGGCGACGATTTCCGGCATATGATCGACCAATTGGGAGATACCGGCCATGTAATGGGAAATCGCCTTGTCGATGGTGATCGGACGGCTGAGGTTCGCGAGGAACCAAAGGGTCATACGTTCCGCCAGCCTGGCGACGTCGGTGTTCATTTCGGCCTGCAGACTGGCCGCAACCTTGTTGTCGAGCGCCTCGATCGACCGCCAAATCGGACGCAGACCGAATGCATCGCGCGCCACCACATAGGCGCGCGCAATGTCGGCCGGACCAGCATCCGTTAACTCTTCCAGTTTATGGACAAAGGTCGCGCCGACCCGGTTGACCAAAGAATTTGTGACGTAGGTGGCGACGATTTCACGCCGTAAGCGATGGCGCGAGATATGGTCGGCGAACTTTTCGCGGATCTGCTCCGGGAAGTACCGGGCGAGGTCGCCGACAAGATAGGGGTCGTCGGGAACGTCGGTGGGCAACAGGTCGCTGTACAGAGCGAGCTTCGAATAGGCGAAGGTCACCGCATACTCCGGCCGCGTCAGGCCCTTACCATCCGCCAGCCGGTCGGCCATTTCCTCATCATCCGGCAGGTCTTCAATCGAGCGGTCGAGCAGGCCGCGGCGTTCGAGGGTGCGCATGAATTGCCATTGCGTATCGAGCAATTCCGGCGCCTTGGCCTCGGCGGCCGTAATCGCCTGTGTCTGCAGGTAATTATCGTTGAGCACCAGGGCAGCCACGTCGTTGGTCATGGCCGCCAGCAACTCATTGCGCTGGGCGAGAGTAATGTCGCCGCGCTCGACGGCATCGTTGAGCACGATCTTAATATTGACCTCGTGATCAGAGGCGTCGACGCCGGCCGAATTGTCGATGAAATCGGTGTTCAGGCGGCCGCCGGCGCGCGCGTATTCGATGCGCCCGAGCTGGGTAATCGCCAGATTGGCGCCCTCGCCGAGCACCTTGCACCGTAACTCTTTTCCGTCCACCCGCACCGCATCGTTGCTGCGGTCATCGGCGTCGGCCTGGCTCTCGCGCGACGATTTTATGTACGTGCCAATCCCGCCGAACCACAAAAGGTCGACCTCGCTGGCCAGCATCGCGCGGATCAACTCGTTCGGGGTCACTTCGTCCTGGGTGATGCCGAACAACGACTTCATCTCGGCGGTCACCTTCACCGACTTCGCTGCGCGCTCGAAAATGCCGCCGCCCTTTGAAATGAGGTCAGCGTTGTAGTCGGCCCAGTTCGAGCGCGGCAGGCGGAACAGCCGGCGGCGTTCGGTGTGACTTTTCGCCGGATCGGGGTCCGGGTCGACGAAAATATGCAGATGGTTGAACGCGCCGATCAGTTTGGTGCGCTTCGACAACAGCATACCGTTGCCGAAGACGTCGCCGGACATGTCGCCGACGCCGACGACGGTGAAATCCTCGCGTTGAATATTGCGGCCGATTTCCCGGAAGTGACGCTTGACTGATTCCCACGCGCCGCGCGCAGTGATCCCCATCTTTTTGTGGTCGTAACCGACCGAGCCGCCCGAAGCATAGGCATCGCCAAGCCAAAAGCCGTATGATTCGCTGATTCCGTTGGCGAGGTCGGAAAATGTGGCGGTGCCCTTGTCGGCGGCAACGACGAGATAGGGATCGTCGCCGTCATAGCGCACCACGTCTTTGGGCGGAATGATATCGCCGCCCGACAGATTGTCGGTCAAATCCAACATCCCGGCCATCAATGTGGAGTAGCAGGCAACCACCTCAGACATCGTCGCCTCGCGGTCGGCCGCCGGATCACCGGTCGGCGCCGGCAATTGCTTGCAGACGAAACCTCCCTTGGAGCCGACCGGCACGATGACGGCGTTCTTCACCATCTGAGCCTTCTGCAGGCCCAAAACTTCGGTGCGAAAATCTTCGCGCCGGTCGGACCATCGAATGCCGCCGCGCGCGACGTCACCACCGCGAAGATGGCAGCCCTCCATACGCGGGCTATAGACGAAGATCTCTTTCACCGGCCGCGGCTCGGGCAAGCCATCGACGGCGCGGCTATCGATCTTGAACGACAGATAGGGTTTTTCTTCGCCGGCCTCGTCACGCTGGAAGAAGCTGGTTCGCGTGGTCGCTTCGACGGCGTTGGCGAACCGGCGGATGATCCGGTCTTCATCCAGGTTGGCGACATGCTCGAGCGCCGCGGCGATGTCGCGGCTCAACTGCTCGGCCTTTCGCTTGACCGATTTGGTGCGGTTTTTGGGATGAAGCTGGAACCGGGTGTGGAAGAGATCGACAATCAGCCGGGCCAACTTGGGATTTTTGGCCAGCGTCTCTTCCATGTAGGGCTGCGAGAAGGGAATGCGCGCCTGCAGCAAGAATTTGCAATAGGCACGCAAAATGAGGACATCGCGCCACTCCAGGCCGGCGCCGAGAACCAGCTTATTGAACCCGTCGTCACCGATCGACCCATTGAAAACGCGGGCGAAGGTTTCATGAAACTTCTCGCGCACCGCCTCGAGATCGACGTCTACGCCCGAGCGCGTCCGCATGCTGAAATCATGGATCCAGACGGCGCCGGTCCCGTCGCCATAGCGGTAGGAAATTTCGAACGGCTCTTCGCCGACAACCTTGAGGCCGGTGTTTTCCAACATCGGCAACACATCGGACAACGGCAGCGACGTCGCATCATGGTAGAGCTTCAAATGGACGCCGTCGGCCGGCTCCTCGGGCCGCCGGTACAAGTTCAGGCCGAGTTCCCCGGTCAGCCGGACCTCATCGATATACTCGATATCGGCAACCGCGGCTTCCGGTGAATAGCGTTCGCGGTACCCCAGGCTGAACGCGTCGCCATAGCGCTCGAACAGGACCAGACCGGTGCTTTCGGCTTGCGCCGCGATCAAGGCGTCGCGCAGATTGTCGCTCCACGATCGCGATGCCTCGCGCAACGCTTCTTCGATTTCGTCGATTCGATAGGACGGTATGCCCGAAGGACCGGCCTTTATGATGTAGAGAATGCGCGCGAGTACCGATTCGGTGCCGAATTCGGGAGAGAACGCGACCAGCGACCCCTTGAACCGTTGTTCGAGGATTTGCGCCAGCTTCCGCCGCAAGTCGGAATCGAAGCGGTCGCGCGGCACGAACACCAGCGCGGTAAGGTAGCGCTGGAACGGGTCTTCGCGCACAAACAAGGCGGTGTGCTGGCGTTCCTGCAAATGCAGGATGCCCATGGCATTGTTGAACAGCGTGTCGGGACCGATCTGCCACAGCTCGTCGCGGGGATAATTTTCGAGAATGTGCGCCAGGGCCTTGGCGTCGTGGCTGGCCGGCGGGAAGCCGGCACGGGTCAACGCGTTGGCGACCTTCTGGCGGAGCAGCGGAATGTTTACCGGCGAGCGGCTGTAGGCGGCCGACGTAAACAGACCGACGATCATCTGCTCGCCGACGACTTTGCCGTCGGCGTCGAACTTCTTGACGCCGATGACGTCCATATGAACCCGCCGGTGGATGGTCGAGCGCTGGTTCGCCTTGGTGAGCATGAGAAGCTGGGGCTGGCGCATGAAAGCGTGGATATCGCGCGGCAGCGGCTCGTTATCCGTCCAGCGTTCGAAGATGCTGCGTTCGGTATCCCGCAACACACCGAGCCCGCCTGGAGCCACCTTCAGTTTCTGATTCCTGCCAGTGCCAACATGGTCGTATTCGCGATAACCGAGAAAGGTGAAATGGTCGTCGTTGACCCATTGGAGAAATGCTTCCGCCTCTTTCACGTCTTCCAACGGCAATTGCGGCGGCTGGGCGCGCAAGCTTTCGAGGATGCCGGCAGCGGCGTCACGCATTTTCGGCCAGTCTTCGACAGCCGCGCGAACATCGGCGAGAATAGTTTCGAGGCGCGCGGTAACGTGCGCGATCTTGGCCGGATCGGTCTGCTCGTTGACTTCGAAATGCATGAAGCTTTCGCGCGCGCCGCTGTCGGGGGCACCGTTCGGCGCGCCCGAGCAATCGATTAACTTGCCGGCTTTATCCCGCTCGATATTGACGATCGGGTGAATAATCAGATGGACCGTCAGGCCTTGATAGTTCAACTCCGCGGTGACCGAGTCGACGAGGAACGGCATGTCGTCGTTGATAATTTCGATAACCGTATGGCTGGTCTGCCAGCCGTGTTCCTTCTCCGACGGATTAAAAATGCGTATCTTGGGTCGGCCGGGTTTGCGCTTCTGCGAGAATTGCCAGAATGACGCCGCAGCGCCATAGAGGTTATCCACGCTCTGCTGAGCGATATCCGTCGGCGGGACGTTCGCGTAGAAGGTCCGCACAAAGGTTTCGGCCAACTTGCCGCTGCGGCCCTTGAACGCACTGCGCGCCTTTTGCGCAACCTGATCGATCAACTGCTTGCGGCGCGTATCAATGCGCGGGGTCATCTACCGTTACTCCCATGCGCTCTCGAGGCCATCCGCTCTCGCACATACACTGGCACCGTTAGCGGGCCACCTGCCAAGTTAACCGCGATAAGACAAAAACATAGTTAACACTGCAAACGATTCGTTAACCATATTTAGCTAACAGTTGCACGCCTATTACAATGTGTATTGCGCCTCTGCGACGCGAAACGACACCGAGGGCTGCAGAAATACCTGGGATCTTAAGGGGTGCCGGGCGGGATAAAGCGATGCACACAAAAAAGGGGGTGGCCAAGTTGCCACCCCCTTTCTCGTGCCAGCCGCTGAGCCGGCAGAAACAAATTTCCCGATCAGGCCGTGTCGACCGAGGGGAACAGCGACTTGTAGGTCGCCAGCTCTTCTTTGAGCTTGCGCTTGCCGATCCGGCGCACCGTGCGTTTCCACGCATCCTCGGTGTCCTTGACCACCGCCTTGGCGGTCTTGTCGCCGGTATAGGCTTCTGAGATGTTGCGCTTGAGCTCGGTTTCGAACTCGAGCAGGCCGGTCAGATAGATCGGCGGCGTCGTCACTTTCAGGTTGCGCTCGATCGCTGCCATGCCGCCCGCCGTATAGGTGTTGAACGGCTTGGAGCCCGGCTTGAAGTGGTCGACATGCCACGGATCGTGGAACGTGTTCACCGGATCGCCGACGATCAGCGAGCTGTTCGCCGCCGTCGCCAGATACATTGCCAAGTGCGCCATCTGCGCCTTGCGGGGGCTGTGGCGGTTGACGACGATGGAAACCACCGGCGCTGAAATCGACCGGTGTACCTGTTTGCCGCTGAACTTCGAGCCCGGTATCAGGCCGTAATTCCACTTGCCGGCGGTCTTTGACCTATCTGGATTTTCCGCCAGCGCGATGATGCCGTCCCAGTACTGGCAGGAGAAGGCATTACCGTTGATGATCCGCGGGATCATCTGCGGCGTGCCCCAACCGGCCGCTTCGGGATGCGACGCCGACTTGACGTTTAAAAACGTCTGGATCGCGTACTCACCTTCCGGCGTGTTGAGCGTCGGGTTCATATCCTCGTCGAACGGGAACCCGCCGGCCGAATAGAAATACATATAGAACCACGCCAGGCTCGACCCGCGATCGCGCAGGTTGGCCGAACCCCAGATATTGTCGTCGGGGCGGGTGAAGAAGTTCATCAGCTCGAGCTCTTCTTCCCACGTCTCCGGCCACGTCAACTCCCGGCCATGCTTGTCGGCAAAGGCTTTTTGTTCGTCGGGGTTCTCGAACAGGTCCTTGCGGATGAACTGGACATGGACGTTGCCGTCGGTCGGCATGCCGTAGGTCTTGCCCTTGTAGGTCATGAACTTGCCGAAATCGCCGACCGCGTTGATCTTGAAGCCGGCCGCCTCCATGTAGTCGTCCAACGGCTCCAGCAAACCGGCCGAAGCCAGCGACGGGATCATGTTGGAATCGAGATGGAAGAAATCGAACTCCGGCGACTTCGACAGCGCCTCGGCCATCGCGCGCTGCGGGATGTCGAAAGTGCTGATGTCCTGGATCTTCGGCAGGCTGATGCCGGTCGCCTCTTGGAACGAGCCGACAACCGGTGAAATGGCAACCTGATAGTTTGACCACAGAATGCCGGTCAGCTCCGTCGCGTTGAGCTTCTTGGCGCTGGCGATGATCCGGTCTTCTTCGGCACCGGCGAGCGCCGGCGAAGTCAATGCGGTCGGTAACGCACCCGTGGCGGCTGCCATCGCGCCCGCTTTCATTATCTGACGGCGCGATAGATCCGCCCATTTAATCTTTTGCACTGTGTGTCCTCCCTGTTAACGATTGGCTTGCATGCATGCCACGAACCAAACGGTCACAAAACTATATCACTTTTGGAAAACTATGCCACTTTTAGAAAATTATCACCGACAACGCTGGGAGCCCGATAACCGGGCAAATAGCACCGGGGACGCGCGACCATGCGATTGGTGACATTCACGGCTGCAGAGGGATCGCAAATTGGCGCCCTGGTCGAACAGGACAGGATGGTCATCGATCTGAACGCGGCACACGAGGCGGTAGGCGAAGCTGCACCGCCAGGAACCTTTTCCTCGATGCTGTCGCTGATCGATGGCGGTCCTGCGGCACTGGACCATGCGCGAACAGTGGTCGATCGCGCCGCGAGCGCCGGTTTCGACGAGGCATTCATCGCCGCCGAATCGGTAAAACTTTGCGCGCCCCTGCCAAATCCCCGGCGCCTGCGCGACTGTGGCTGTTTCCTGCAGCACTTCCGCAACGCCCGCGCCGTGCGCTACCGGCGCCTGGCTGAACGCGAAGAAAACCCGGCAGCAGCGTTCGAGAAGTTCCGCGCCGACGGCCATCTCGACATTCCCGCAGCCTGGGAAGAAGCGCCGTTATACTTGAACAGCAATAACCTAAATGTGATTGGTCCCGACGACGAAATCGTCTGGCCCCACGAGGCGCGCCGCCTCGACTACGAGCTCGAGTGGGCGATCGTCACCCAGGGCGTCGGCACCGAAATTTCGCGCGACCGGGCGCCGAGGCACATATTCGGCTACACCATTTTCAACGACGTGAGCGCCCGCGACGTGCAAGCGCAAGACATGCGCAGCCAGTCGGGTCTGGGCGGCCGCAGCAAGGACTTCGACACCGGCAACGTGCTGGGACCCTGCCTGGTGACCGCCGACGAATTTGCCGATCCCTACAACCTCGCCATGGTTGCCCGGGTCAACGGCGAGGAATGGAGCCGCGGCAATACCGGCCAGATGGACCACCGCTTCGAAGACGTGCTCGCCCATGTCAGCCGCAACCAGACGGTGCACCCCGGCGAAGTATTCGGCTCCGGCACGGTGCCCAGCGGGTGCGGGCTCGAACATAACCGCTTCCTCGAAGACGGCGATGTCATCGAGCTCGAAGTCGAAGGCATCGGCGTGCTGCGCAACCGCATCGGCAAACCGCCCGGCTGGCGCGACCGCACGTCTGCGGATGAAAACTAAGGGTTCACGAAAGGGAGAGCGATAGATGCCGCGCAATTTCCGCCGGGTCATTACCGGACACGACGGCGACGGCAAGTCGGTCGTGATGATCGATGAGACGATGACCGCCGACCTGGGTCACGTGCTGACCCCCGAGGGGCAACCGAACGTCCGTCTGTCCGACGTTTGGATCAGCCGCGCCATCCCCGACAGCAACGCCGGCAACCACGACACGGTCGAAGAAAAGGTGACGCTGGAGCCGCCACCCGGCGGCGCGGTGTTTCGCACGCTCGAAATTCCGCCCGACGCCGAGCGCAACTTCGATCAAATGCGACGCTATTTCGATCAGATGGGGGCGAGCGAACGCCTGGACGGCCAAAAACACCCCGGTATGCACAAGACCAACACGGTCGACTATCTCGTCGTCATTTCCGGCGAGGTATGGCTGATCCTCGATCAAGAAGAGGTCTTGCTTAAACAGGGCGACACCTGCGTCCAGCGCGGCACCTTGCACGCCTGGTCGAACCGGTCCGACCAGCCCTGCACGTTAGCGGGAATTTTGCTCGACGCAGTGCCGCTCGATTGACCGATGGTCCGCTGGACTAACGGTGCCGCGCTTATGCCGTTAGCGCCAGCGTCGACCTGATAACAGCGCGGCGGCCAACCCGCAAAATCAATAGCTTGACTGCCGTAAAGCCGCAGCGGTAGCTTTCACGACAACGTGCTTCGGCTTTCTTGGGTTTCCAAATCGCGCCGTGTCGGTGTGACCTGCTTTGATCCAAGAAAATTTATATCGAAACAATCCGCCGGCACTTAGCAAGGGAGAGTTCAATGATGTCACTTAAAAAGTGCGTGTATACAGCCGTCGCGGCAATCGCGATGGTCGGCCTAAGCCTGTTCGGCACGGCCGCCACGCAAGCACAAGATAAGTTTCCCAGCGGCCCGGTCATCATCCAGGTGCCGTTCTCGCC
>CAJICQ010000465.1_pt1 | contig 18557 bp, 16 predicted proteins | sample 9199721 | NCBI WGS metagenome assembly CAJICQ01 (sample SAMEA7708344, study PRJEB35096) | sediment metagenome | biome: marine neritic benthic zone biome [ENVO:01000025]; feature: sediment [ENVO:00002007]; material: shallow marine sediment [ENVO:03000034] sea grass bed [ENVO_01000059] ...
CGGGTCCGCGTCCCCATGGCGATCAGCAGCGCGCCGACGAAGGCGCCGCCGCCTTCCAGGCCGGCCAAAACACCGATCCAGCCGGCGCTGATGTCGAGCACCTCGCGGCCCACCACGGGGATCATCGAGATGAACGGAAAGCCCCAGACGTTGAAGACGATGGTGACCAGGAGAATGCGCAGAATGTCGCGGTCGCGCGCGATCAAACCGAACACCTCTTGAAAGTCGCGCAGGATGCGTGTCGCTTCGCGTGCCGCCGCGCCCACCGCAACAGTGGCGGGCAGCCCCAGCAGTAGGACCAAGCAACAGGCATACATGGCGGCGCTCAGCGCGAACGCCCCGCTCGGCCCCAGCCATTGAAACAGCAGGCCGCCGAACAGCGGGCCGATCATGCGGGTTGCGTTGTTGGTCGCACTGTCGAGGCTCATCGCCGGCGCGATCCGTTCCATACCCGCGATGTCGCCCAATAGCCGCCGGCGCAACGGCATATCGGTGGTCCAGACCACGCCCGACACGAAACTCGAGGCGGCGACCACCCAATACTGGTCGAGCCCGACGACGAAAATCAGAAATACCGCGGTCGACACCATCATAGCGGCGGCCATGGTGGCGATCAGGAACAGCCGCGGGGCAATGCGGTCGGCGAAGGTGCCGACGACCGAGCCCAGCACCGCCAGCGGCAACAGCCGCAGAATCACTAGCAGCGCGACCAGAAACGGCGAGCCGGTGGTGTCGAAGGCGTAGACGCCGGCGACCAGCATTTCCAGCCACCGGGCGATGCCGCTGAACACGCCGACCAGCCAGACCCGCAGATACGCCGGATCGCGCAGCAGGCCGGTCAGCCCTTCGGCGGCGATCATCGCAGCTGCGTCACATCAAGTGTTTGGGGCAAACCGGCTGCTACGGCCGGTGCAGCTCGGCGCGGGCGTGGGTGAAGGTGCGGCGGCCGGCCTTGAAGCCGAACAGCGGTTGCGCGTTGGTCGCCACCACATCGCCCGCCGAAGTGGCGTCCCAGACCACCAGATCGGCCGCATTGCCCACCGCGATGCCGTAATCGTCCCGCCGCAACAGTCGGCCCGGCCGGCGGGTTACCATTTCGAAGCATTCGGCGAGTTCGTCGCTGGTGCCCCGCTGGGCGACATTGGCGTACATGTTGGCGATGCGGACCAGCGAGCCGTCGCCGAACGGCGTGAAGGGGTTGAGGATGTTATTGGTCGACAGGCAGCAATTGACGCCGTGTTCGATCAGCGCGTTGGCATCGGCGACGCCGCGGATCACGCTGTGGTCCAAATGGCGGCCCTGGGTGAACAGATCGGTCGCCGGCAAGACCGTCACGGTCACGCCGGTATCGGCGAGCAGCTTGCCCAACTCGGCCAGTTCAGCCGGTGGCATGGCGGCGTATTTCGACCCGTGGCCGATCGCCACGCGGCCGCCCCAGCCGATTTTGTCGGTCAGCTCGCAGACCTGGTAGATGTCCAAATGCTCGAAGCTGGGTCCGATATCGAGGTGGATATCGACATCGACATCGTATTCCTTGGCCAGCTCGAAAATCCTGTCGATCTGTGCCGCGCCGTTACTGTCATAGCTGGGGGCGCCGCCGATGGCCTGCGCGCCTTTGTCGAGTCCGGCAACCAGATTGGCGTCGCCCTCTGGAATGTCGGTCCAGCCTTCCTGAAGAAACACGCACAGTTCCAGGTCGATCGCCCAGCTGTAATCCCGTGCCAGCTGTTCGAGCGCCTCGACGCTTTTTAGGCCGACATTGGGGTCGACCTCGACGTGAGTGCGCATATGGGTCACGCCGTTGATCAACGAGGTCTCGAGCGAGGCGCGGGCGCGTTCGTAGACGTCTTCGACGGTAAAACCCGGTTTGACGGCCGAGACCCGCTTCATGTGATCGGTACCCCGGTTCGGTGACGGCGAGCTGCGGTCGAGGATGCGCGACTTGTCGAGATGGATGTGGGTTTCGATCAGCCCCGGCGAGATCAGGCATCCGCCGGCGTCGATTTCTTCGCCGTCAGCCGCCAGCCCCGCTTCGATGACGGTGATGCGGCCGCCCTGAACTCCGATGTCCTGCAACGGCGTGTCCGGCGCCGCCCCGGCGACGCGCGCGTTGCGCAGAATAAGATCGACCGCCATTTCGCTTCCCCCTTTGCTATCCCGCTTATTGTGTGCCGTGGCGCGCTAATAGCCCAGAGCGCAGCCGTCTTTGCGCGGATCGGAGCCGCCGATAAAAACGCCGCGGCCCCAATCGATCCAGATCGCCTGCCCGCCGCCATGGGGCGCACCCGTCGGCTCGACAGCATGGCCCAGCGCTGCCAGTTCGGCGACCACGCCGGCGGCAACCCCGCTTTCCGCGAGCACCGTGTCGTCTTGATAAAACACCCGCGGATCATCCAACGCCTGCTGAACGTCGAAGCCGTAATCCAAAATATTCGTCAATAGATGGGTGTGGCCGAACGGCTGGTAATGGCCGCCCATCACCCCGAAGGGCATGACGGCGCGGCCGTTCTGCATCAGCATGCCGGGCAGGATGGTATGGAGCGGCCGCTTGCCCGGTTCGATGGTGTTGCCGCTCGCTTCATCGACCACGAACAGACTGCCGCGGTCGTGGAACATCACGCCGGTCTCCTCGCAGATCAACCCGCTGCCGAAGGGGCGGAACAAGGAGTTGATAAAGCTGACCGCGTTGGTGTCGCGGTCGACGACAGTCAAGTAGACGGTGTCCGATTGCGCGGGCAACGAATCGACGTCCGACGGCGACATGGCGCGCTCGCTGCTGATCAGGCCGCGCTGCCGGTCGGCGTAATCTTTGCCAAGATAAGTTTGCAGATGTTCGGCGGACCGGTCGTGGCCGGTGAAATAGCGGTCCCGCTCCCGAAAGCCCAGCCGTCCGGCTTCGATTTCCAGATGAAGCCGTTGCGCACCGTCTGGGTTAAGGCCGGCCAGATCGAAGCCTTCGAGAATGTTGAGCATGATCAGGGCGACGAACCCCTGCCCATTGGGCGGACATTCGACCACGTCGTAACCGCGATAATTTGTTGAGATGGGCTCGCTGTAGTCGCCCGCGACGGCGGCAAAATCGTCGAGCGTCTGCAGACCGCCGAGACTGTTCAGGGTCGCCACCATCGCTTCGGCGACCGGCCCTTTATAGAAGCCGTCGGCGCCCTGCTTGGCGATCTCGCGCAGCGTCGCCGCCAGTTGGGGCTGGCGGAATACGTCACCGGCTTCGAAGAGACGGCCATCGTTCAAAAACATCCGCTGGATCGCCGCGTTGGCGTTCAATTTTGCTTCGAACCGGGCCCAATCGAAGGCCACGCGGGGCTGGATCGGATAACCGTCCTCCGCCAGGTCGATCGCCGGCGCCAGCAACGCGCCGAAATCTCGGGTGCCGTGATCGCCGACCAGACGCGACCAGGCCTCGACCGCGCCGGGGATGGTCACTGCGTGGACGCTGTCGGACGCGATCTCGGCGATGCCGTTTTCGAGATACCACTGGGTTGTCGCCGCACCGCCGGCGCGCCCCGAGCCGTTATAGGCGACGATGTCACCACCGGCCGGCGCATAGAGGACGAAGCAGTCGCCACCGATGCCGGTCATCTGGGGTTCGACCACCGCGAGGACGGCGGCGGCGGCGACCGCGGCATCCATCGCGTTGCCGCCAGCGCGCAGAACATCGAGCGCCGCCAGGGTGGCGCGCGGGTGGGAGGTGGCGGCCATCCCGTTTGTCCCGAAGGCGGCCGAGCGGCCCGGCATTTCGAAATTTCGCATCGCCACTTACTCGCCTATTTTTCGCGCCATGGGAAGGGCAAGCCTTCGACTTGTATTTGAAGATCGCGGCCGAACGGTCTAAGTCTGCGGGTAACGGAAAAAGGGGGAGAGCAATGGCACACTGGGTACGTTTCGACCATGCCGGCGAGAGCGGTTTTGGCACGCTGGACGGCGACACCATCACAGTCTGCGACGGCGGTATGTTCGCCAACGCAACGGCGACCGGGACCACGGTCGCGCTCGCCGACGTCGCGCTGCTGACGCCGTGTGTGCCGGGCAAATTGATCGCGCTGTGGAACAATTCGCGCTCCGCCGCCGAAAAGCAGGGCCTTGATCAGCCCGAGTATCCGCTGTTTTTCATCAAACCGCCCAATACCTACCTGCCCTCGGGCGGCGTCATCCGCAAACCGGCGTCCTATGACGGCCGGGTGATCTATGAAGCCGAACTGGGCATCGTCATCGGCCGCACCTGCAAGGACGCCAGTGAAGCGGATGCCGCTGACGCCATCTTCGGCTTTACCTGCGTCAACGATGTGACTGCGCTGCAAATCCTCGATGCCGACCCGAGCTTTCCCCAATGGGCACGGGCCAAGGGGTTCGACACTTTCGGCGCCTTCGGGCCGTCGATCGCCACCGCTACCGATATTTCCGGCTCAGCCATCCGCGCCGAGCTCAACGGGCGCGAGCGACAGAACTATCCGGTGAGCGATCTGTTCATGCAGCCAGCGGAAATCGTGAGCCACCTGTCGCACGCCATGACCCTCGACCCCGGTGACCTGATCGCCTGTGGCACCGGCCCCGGCGCCCTGCCGATGAAGTCTGGAGCCACCATCGACGTCATCATCGACGGCATCGGGAAACTTTCCAACACCTACGACGCCTAACCGTATTGACCCCCGCGTCGGTGCTGCTTTAGTGCGTCGAAAACGCCCGTAATGAGGGGTTAAGAGCCTTCAACGTCTCGTTAACGATGGCGCACTAATGTGTGCCGGAGGTCGCCAGGATCATTGATTTCTGGGCCGTCTCGGTCTTCTCGCCACCCGGCGAGAAACGGCTAGATCGGATTTCGACAGTTAAGGCTGCGCCGGCGATCAGCACCTATCCGGCGCATCGGGAACCTGTAGGTAGAGGTTTGAACAGCGCAAAAAATATGTCGGGACGAGCGCCGCGCCACCATGAGTTCGACGCCGCCTTGGTGCGGCAATTCGCGTCGCGTCAAAATGCCAGCACGATCGCAGCAATCGTAGTCGCTCTCGCGGTTACCGCTGTCATGTGGGCTCTTGTTCCGCGCGCCATTCTGATCGCGTGGGTGGCGGCGCAAATTGTCGTCGTCCTGCTTTCCTGGGCGCGATGGAACCGCGTCCGGCACGTCGAACCCTCTGCAGCAGAGTCGCGCCGGCTCATAGCAGAGGCGGTCGCCTGGAAGACAGTCGCCGGCGCTCTGTGGGGCATGCTCGGCGTATTCGACCACTATTATCTGCCGCAATCGCTGGAGTTTTTCACCGCCATTGCAGTTGCCGCGCTGGCGGTTGGCGGCGTCAGCACAATGGCGGCGATTCCACGCGCGGCGATCGCTTTTGCGATTTCCTGTTTCGCGCCGTTCATCGTATTTTGGTTCGCTGCTGGAGACTTAGCCAACGTCACACTGGGCGTGCTGGCCATCCTGCTGCTCGGCGTAATTGTGAGTTCCGTACGGCTCTTAAACAGCCAAGTGTTGAATATCTTACAGGCGGAACGCGACCACCAACGGTTATCCGAAGAGTACAAAGCGGCGCGCGGCGAATGGCTGGAGCTGTCCGATGCCGCCGAAGCCTATGTCGTATTCGATGATCAAGACCGGTTACTTTCCTGGAACGAGCGATACGCCGACTTATTCGAGGTCCCCGGTGAACTTCTTCGCCGCGGCACACCGCGCGCGGACTTGATCCGCAACGGGCGTCAAACCGTCGATGTCGCCAGTGGTGCCGTGTCGATCGAAACGTGGCTGCGCCAACGCACCGCGCCTGCCGACCAAGGCACACTCGAGACGAGTGTTCGTGAATACCAGGGCGGCCTCTGGCTGCAGCGGCGGCTCCGCCGAACGAAAAACGGTAGCACCGTCGTTAGTTTCGTCGACTGGACCGACCTGGTGAAAATGGAAACCGCGCTGCGCGAGAGCGAGGAGCGCTATCGCCTGATCGCCGAAAATTCACCCGACGCGATCTTCATCCGTGTCGGAGAAGACATCGTCTACGCAAATCCGGCCGCCGTCGCCATGCTGCACGCCGAGAGCGAGGAAGATCTCGTCGGACGGCCGATGACGTCGCTGTACCACCCCGGGGATCTCAATGTGGTCATGAGAAACCGGGAGAGATTGGCGGAAAAGCCGGGCGAGCCCCTGCCATTCGAGCGGACGCGCATGCGCCGCCTTGACGGAACCTTCGTCACGACCGAAGGCTCGGGGGCAAACCATGTCTGGCACGGCCAACCTGCCGTTCTGATCACGCGGCGCGACATCACCCGGCAGATCGAGGCCGAAGAGCGTCTCCGCGAATCGGAAGCCCGCTATCGGCGCATCGCAGAACTTGCGCCCGTCGCCATCCTGATACGCGTTGAAGATCGAATCGTTTACGCTAATCCAGCAGCAGTAAAGGTGTTCGGTGCCGAAAGTGAAGCCGATTTGCTCTACGAATCGGCAATGTCGTTCGTGCATCCCGACGACCGACATATCGTGTCGAACAATCGGGCCGGCATGACGGACGACATAGACGCAAGCGCGCCGCGAATCCGGGTGCGGCGGCGGCGCTTTGACGGAACTTACTTCTCTTGCGAGGGTTCCGGCGCACCGATCGTGTGGCAAGGACAGCCCGCCGTAATGATCATGTTTCTCGATGTCACGGCGGAAGACGAGACCGACCTCCCGGTAAACGCGAGCGCCGGTTAGCCGAGTCCCCGTCGTTAGCCGCGCGCGGCGGCCCGGCGCGATCGCTCGTGGAGCAACAAATAGAGGCCGCTGGCAACAACCAGCGGAGCGCCAGCGAGCACCCAAACGCTGGGTATTTCGCGCCAAATCAAAAACCCGAAAAGAATTGCCCAAATCAGATTGCCATAACGGTAGGGCGCGACGACGGTCGCCTCGCCATAGCGGAATGCCTCGATGATGAAAAAATGTCCGAGCCCGAACATCAGGCCGGCGAATATGACAACCGCCAATACGCGCAAGTCCATCGGCTGCCAGCCAAACGGCGCCGAGGCGAGACCGGCCAACATCACCGCCACCATCGAATAAAACAGGATCGCGGTTGACGTCTCGGTGGTGCTGATATGGCGGGTCACGATATCGCGCATCGACGCCGACAAAGCTGCGGCGACCGGTAACAGCGCGGCCAACTGAAACGCCGCAGTGCCCGGGCGCACCATGATGAGCATGCCGGTAAAGCCGATCAGGACGGCGAGCCAGCGCTGCGGGCCGACCCGTTCGCCGAGCACTGGCGTCGCCAGCACGGCGATAAATATCGGTCCCATGAACAAGATTGCGACGACCTCGTTGAGTGGCAGATTCGCCAACGAAAGAACAATCAGAAACGTCGTGCTCACGGCGAGGACCGAGCGCATGGCCTGGTTGCGCAAGCGGCCGATGCGTAGGCTTTTCATCTCGCCGCGCAGCGACACGATCAGCCCAATGGCGCACGCAACAACAAGCGACCGCACGAACAGTATTTCGCCGATCGGAATCGACTCGGTCAGCCATTTGGTCGCGGCGTCGCTGACCGTCAACCCGCCGCCACCCAGGATCATACTCGCGATGCCGCGGATCGTATTCGATGCCGCCCGTGATGTTGCGGCCATGTGCCACGCTTTCGCGTCAGTTTTCCGGTGCGTACTTCCCCGTTAATTGCGGCGTGAAACGGCCCTCGAGCCCGCTTTCGGCATGCTGCGAGCGGGTAATCCGCGCCCAGGTGCGTTTGAGGTCGTCCTGGATGTTGAAGGTCAACCGGCCCAGCCCTTCGACCTCCATTTCGACCACGTCGCCGTCCTGGAACGGATTAAGGCCGCGATGGTTGGTGCCCGATCCGATCAAATCGCCCGGCTCGAGGGTGTGGATCTGGCTCAGCCATTCGATGCAGCGGGCGATCGAATGCGCCATGTCGTCGGTGTTGAAGTTCTGATACAGATCGCCGTTGACCCACAGCTGGACCTGCAACTTCTGGGGGTCGTCGATCTCGTCGGCGGTCACCAGATAGGGGCCCAGTGGCGCGAAGGTGTCGCGCGACTTCATCTGGTGGAACACGTTGGTGTCGGGCGGCATGCCGCGCGCCGAACCGTCGATGAAATTGACGTAGCCGAACACGTAATCCATCGCCTCGGCCTGGCTCACCCAGCTCGCCCGCTTGCCGATGACGACGCCGAGCTCGGCCTCGCCCTCGAAGATCGTCGCCGGGATATCGGGCAGCACCATGCTATCGCCGGGACCGATCACCGTATTGGTCGCCTTGTGGAAGGCATTGATCGGCGCCGGCGCGGGCAGCGTACCGTCTTCCATATAATTGACCGCCATGCAGTCGATATTGCCCGGCCGCGGCAGCGGTGGGCGAATGCGCACGTCGCCGACCGGGATGCCTTCGCCGGCTTTGGCGGCGGCTTCCAGGCGCCCGCGATAATCGTCGAAGTGCGCGATCAGGCCATTCATCAGATCGCCCGGCCCGGTGTGCGGAATGTCCTGCACTTCGGCGGAGACGTCGACCACCTCGTCGCCGCGCAGGACGCCCAACCTGAAATCATCGAAATAGAGCAGCTTCATTCCATCCTCCCGGATTGCCCCCGGTTGCTTCTCCGCCGGGAAAATTATTAGGCTCATGTCTTTTGAGGAGGTCTTCTAGCGTGGAATGCCCGCAGTTTCCATACCATGATCAGCCGTGAATGTTGTCAACGCGCCCGGTTCTTGCGAGCCTGTTGGTAAATCGCATTACAGGGGGCGAGGAGACAAGACCGTGCGCTACGAACTCTATTACTGGCCGACTATTCAGGGGCGCGGCGAATTCATCCGCCTGGCGCTGGAAGAGGCGGGGGCGGATTATATCGACGTGGTCCGCACGCCGGAAAGTAAAGGCGGCGGCGTTGCAGCCATGCTCGATCTGTTGAATGACGACGACATCGGCCAGCCGCCCTTCGCGCCACCGATCCTCAAAGCCGGCCAGCGGCTGATCGCCCAGGTCGCGAATATTCTGCTGTTCCTGGGCGACCGCCACAAACTGGCGCCGGCGAGCGAAACCGGCCGCATCTGGACCCACCAGCTGCAGCTCACCATGGCCGATTTCCTGGTCGAGGCGCACGACGTCCACCACCCGCTAGCGAAGAGCCTGTACTACGAAGAGCAACGCAAAGAGGCGCGCCGGCGCGCCGATAATTTCATCGCCGAGCGGCTGCCCAAATTCCTCGGCTATATGGAGCGGGTGCTGGCGCAGAACCCGTCGGGCAGCAAACACCTGGTCGGCGCGCGGCTCAGCTATGCCGATTTGTCGCTATTCCAGACCGTCGCGGGGCTACGCTATGCGTTTCCCAAGACCATGGCGCGGGTCGAGCGCGATTATCCGCTAACGATGGCGCTGTCTGCGCGCGTCGCCGAGCGGCCGCGCATCAAGGCCTATATCGCCTCGGACCGGCGCATCCCGTTCAACGAGCGCGGCATCTTCCGCCATTACCCCGAACTCGACAGTGTTTGACTAGGCGGCGCCGCCGTCGACCGGCGCGTTGAGGATCGCCCGCCACACCCTGATTGGCCGGTACATGATTTCATCGAGCGCGGCCAATCGGGCTGGATCGCCACCCGCCTTTATTTCGTCACCGACGTCGCGAATGTCGACCACGATCTCATCGAAGGATTTGTGGCCGTTTCTGAAACCGGCAAAGCAGTCCAGCACCAGACCCTCGACATCGCAGAGGGCGGATTGGTAGTGGTCAATATCAGTACTCACGGTCGAGGCCTCGTTCGGTCGATCAATACCCATCTGTTGTCGATAAAAATTAGCAACAATTTGTTTAAAATTTCTAACACTCCGCCCCGGCCAGGAGCGGCCGACGCGGCAAAAATTGCCTATGTCGCTTTCTGCGGTGCGACGGCTACCAACCGCAGGTACTTTGGTTAATTGCTAATCCACAACGGGGACGGCAAACGCCCAGGGATTCGGTGCGTCATGTCCGGCGCTGGTTAATATCGATTAGGAGAGCGCGAAGCCCTCGTACCCGGCGGCGGCGATTTGCGCGCATTTCTCGGCGTAGACCGCAACCCCGCCGATATAGGGCATATACACCCGCGGCTTGCCGGGCACGTTGGCGCCGACATACCAGGAGCTGCAGGTCGAGCGCAGCGAGGCGTCGGCGACCTCGCCGACGTGGGCGACCCAGGCGTCCTCGGCGTCGCGCTGCGGTTCGATCCGCCGCAGGCCGTGTTCGCGCAGATAGGCGAGGCAATCGGCGATCCAGTCGACGTGCTGCTCGATCGAGGGCAGCATGTTGGAGATCACCGAGGGGCTGCCCGGGCCGGTAATCATGAACAGGTTGGGAAAGCCGGCCAGCGCCAGGCCGAGATGGGCGCGCGGCCCGTCCCGCCATTTCGCTTGCAGGGTTTCCCCGCCGCGGCCGCGAATGTCGATGCGCAGCAGAGCGCCGGTCATGGCGTCGAAGCCGGTGGCGAATACGATGGCATCGACCGCGTAAACCCGGCCATCGACACAAACTCCCTCAGGCGTGATGCGCTCGATCGGCGGACCGCTGACATCGACCAGGGTGACGTTATCCCGGTTGAAGGTCTCGAAATAATCGGTGACGACGCACAGCCGCTTGCAGCCGATGACATAGTTCGGCGTCAGCAGATCGGCGACCGCGGGGTCGTGCACGGCGGCGCGGATCTTGGCGCGGACGAAATCGGCGACGGTGTCGTTCGCCTGCTGATCGAACATGAGGTCGGCGTAGCCGGCCAGGAACGGCAGGCCGCCGGTCTGCCAGCGGGCCTCGTACTCACGCTCGCGTTCATCATCCGAGACGGCCAGGGCGGACTCGCCGCCGACGTCGAACAAATAGCCGGTCAGGGTCTGTTTCGCCCGCGCCCGGAAGCCGGCGTAATCGGCCTTGATTGCCTTCACCCGCTGCGGGTCGAGCGGCCCGTTATGGGCCGGCACGGCATAGTGCGGCGTACGTTGGAAGACGTACAGGTGCATCGCCTGTTCAGCGATCAGCGGAACCGACTGCATGGCCGACGAGCCGGTGCCGATCACCGCGACCCGCTGGCCGGTGAAGTCGACGCGCTCATGGGGCCAGCGGCCGGTGTGGTAGATCGGCCCGTTAAAGCTTTCCTGGCCGTCGAAAGTCGGTTCATTGGGCGCCGACAGACAGCCGGTCGCCATGATGCAGTAGGTTGCCCTCAGCCGCGCGCCGTCGTCGGTCTCAATGCGCCAGTACCCGGCGTCATCGTCGAAGGCGGCCGCGGCCACCCGGGTATCGAACTGGATGTCACGGCGCAAATCGAACCGGTTGGCGACATGGTTGGCATAGCGCAGGATCTCGGGTTGGGTGGCGTAGCGCTCGCTCCACTCCCATTCCTGCTGCAGGTCCTCGGAGAACTGGTAGGAATACTGCATGCTCTCGACGTCGCAGCGCGCGCCGGGATAGCGGTTCCAGTACCAGGTGCCGCCAATATCGCTGCCGGCTTCGAGAACCCGCACCGATAGCCCCAACTCGCGCAGCCGGTAGAGCATGTACATGCCGGCAAAGCCGGCGCCGACGATCACCGCATCGAAGTCGGCCGCCGCCGGTCCGGCGCCGTTGGTGCTGTTATCCGCAGGGGGCATGCCTTTTATGCCGCGGCATGGCGGTTCATGAAATCGGTGAACACCTCGGTGATTTCCGGCTCGAGCGGCGCCCACTCTTCAAACGGCACCAGCGGCGAATCGACGTCTTCGATTGGCAGTTGGTGCAACTCGCTGCCGGGGATCATGCTGTGGACGATGCGGCCGGCGGTCGAATCGTGGACCTTGTCATTGCCGGGAATGATGATGGTCGGGATCTTGATCGAGTTCAGTTCGGCCTCGCTGACCCCGAACACCGGCAGATCCTTGCCGGCAACGAACAGATCGCGCCAGCGGGTCAGCGCGGCGATGAAGTCTTTTGCATCCATGTGGCGCAGCAACTCGCCGTTCGCCGGATTGGCAACGATACGTTCGGCGTATTGCTCGTCCTCGCAAATGGCTTCCATGCCGCCTTTTTCCGCCAAGCGGATAAACTGGTTGTAATAGTTCTCGGGCAGGCGTTCGGCGGCAAACGCGCCGCCGGTGACCCGGAACAACAATAGACCACGCGCCGCTTCGGGGTGGCGCAGGCCGAACAGGATCGCCGTGCGCGCGCCCGACGACGACCCGCCTATGAACGCCGGCAGGCCGTCCAGCTGCGATAGCAGCTCGTGCAGATCGTCGGCCCAGACCGCCTCCTCCACCTCGTCGGCGTCGAATGACATATCCGACGCGCCGGTATTGCGCCGGTCGTGCAGCAATACCCGGAAGCCCTCGTCGGCAATTTTCTGCGCCAGCGGGACGAACTCGGCATAGCCGCGCCGTCCGCCGGTGATCAGCGTGACGAACGGCCCATCGTCGCCGACCACTTCGTAGTTGATATTGAGGCCATTTACCTGTGCGATCGGCATCTTTTTCTCTCCCCCTGCGGCCGCTTGTTCCGGCCTGTTGTTTTCGCCCCTCTCCCCGCGGGAGAGGGGTTGGGGTGAGGGAACGAAATCCATAATCAACACCTCATCCTGAGCCTGTCGAAGGATCGAGGTGTTGCAGGCCTCATACTTCGACATGCTCAGCATGCGGACTGAGGGTGAACCGTCGCGCCAGTGGCGCGGCGTAAGTCACCCGAAGTGTTTTTTCTGCGGTCCGACTTTCGCCGTGCTTTTGCACGACGGTTCGGCCCGCAGCCCCTCACCCGGCTCGCTTGCGCTCGCCACCCTCTCCCGCTGGGAGAGGGTTGTAATCCACCGCCGGCCTAGTGCGCCGGCATTTTATTGTCCGCCGCGGCCAACAGGGCCTCCTGCGACAGCACCAGGTCGCTGCCGGCCAGCAGCCCTTCCCTGACCTTCGGCACGGTTTTCTCGAGATCGAGGATCGGCAGGCCATGGGTCGGTGCGATAACCGCAACATCGAGTTCGGCGAGCAGGTGCTCGAGCCGGTCGGCATAGATGTTCATATCGGTAAACGTCGTCCAGTAGAGTGCCCGCTCGGCGAACACCGCCGAGACATCGACCAGATCGAGCGATTCCGCCTCCTCGGCGACTTTGCCGCAGTGGCCGTCCCAGTGATAGTGGCTGTAGGCGAAACCGTCGCCGGGAAACAGCACCCGCTCGCCCGTATCGAAGCCCCACAAGGTGGTGCGCAGATCGCGGATCACCGGCTCGACGGCAGCGAACTGGCGCCCGCCGAGATCGATTGCATCGCCCACCTCCATCGGGTGCAGCCGGTGCGCGTGTTCGGGAAACGCCAGGTGGTAATCGCTGATATCGCCGTGGATCGTTAGATCGGGAAAACGGCGCAGGATCCGGCCGAGCCCGCCCGAATGCGGCGTTTCCTGATGGGTGATGAACAGATGCTTGAGCGGCGCCCCGCCGCCGGCGAGCACTTCTTCCATCTGCTGCTCGATGACAGGAAAATCCTTCGGGTGGCCGGTCTCGACCAGCATCGACGCGGTGTCGCCGACCACCAGGAACGCCGCGTTATAGGAGTGATAGACCTTGCCGCGAAAGGGCTGCTCCAGGCAGTCGCCCAGCCAATGGACGCCGGGGGCCAGTTCGCGGGGTAGCGGATTTGTATGTGCCATATCGCTATCTCTCCATGCCGCGGAAGACGTACTGCGGCGCAACGGCGGAATTATCCAACTCGCGCAATACCTCGTCGAGCACCGCAAACTCGCCCGCAACCAGGTCGCGGCCCTGCAGAATGCAGCCGTAGCCGGGCGCAATGGTCTCGATGTCGTAACGCTCGAACACGTCGGCGACTTCGCGGCGCAGCGGATCGATCGCCGCCCCTTCGAGCCACCAGTAGCGCGTGTTGAGTAGGAACGAGCGCACGAAGTCGGCCGTCGACGGATCGTCGTTGCCGGCGATCAGCCAGGGCCCGTCGGGGTTGTCGCGCCAGTTGTGGGTGAACATGTCGGACGAGAACAGCGTGCGGGTGGCCTCGTCGTAGATCCAGCTGGTGTTGATCAGGCGGATCGGCGCGTTGAACGCTTCGATCGGCCGCTTGCCGCTGGTGCCGACTTGGAGCTGCTCGATCGAGCTCAGCAAGGCGGTCTCCACCGATAGCGGCGCGGCGCCGGCTTCGTCGCGGCCGTCCCAGTTGAAATCGAGCCAGCAATCGACATCGGGAAACGGCGCGTAGCACGCCACCACGTTGAACCGCTCGGCGATCGACATGGCGTTGCACACCGACATGAATTCGTTGATCCGCAACGGGAACAGATAGAGCGGGGTGTCAGCGTCAATCAGCTTGCCGAGTTGCTCGAGGATCGCGCCTTCGTGCGCCGCAAAGCCGGTATCGAGCAGCAAAGCGCCGTCGGGCTCCTTCAGCAGATAGCAGTTCGCCGCAGTGAACCCTCGCGCACTCGCGGGATAGGAACTGACCCGCCCGTCGAGTTCATAGGCGTTCTGCAGGGCGTAGAGCTTGCTCTCGGCAAGTGTGGCGATGGAACTTCCGGACATGGGCCACAATGAACCCGGCGAGAGCGGTTTTGTCAATTTGGTGGGATAAATAACGGAGGTGGATAGTGATAATCCCATTATTTAGCGGTCACCGCTTGCGCTACAGCTACCTGTGCTTGGCACGCGTGCAGGAATTCGAGCAGCCGCCTTGCGTTGCGCGCTGCGTAGCCTTTTTCGTCGTTGTCGAAATAGCAGTAGCAGTCGTGGCCGGCGTTGCTCCAGGTCAACAGCTGTTGCGACCAGTCGGCCAGCGCCGCGTCATCATAGCAGCCGGCATAGGCGTCCGCTGGCCCATGCAGGCGCACGTAACAGTAATCGCTGGTGACTTCGCGCGGCGACTGCCACCCGGCCAGGTCATAACAGCAAAATGCGGCCCCATACCGTTCGAGAAGGGCACACGTTTCGTCGGCAAACCAACTCGCGTCGCGGAATTCAAAGGCATAGCGCTGTTGCGGGGACAAGGCTTGCAGGAATTCTTCAAGGCGTGCGGCGTTGAGGCGCCAGCGGGGCGGCAACTGAAAAAGGATCGGGCCGAGCTTGGGACCCAAGGGTTCGATGGCGGCAAGAAAGCTGGCGAGACCCGCTTCCGGGTCTTTCAGCTTCTTCATATGGGTAATGTAACGGCTCGCCTTACAGGCAAAAAGAAATCCGGATGGTGTTTGAGCGAGCCACGACTGCAAAGTCGCCGATTTCGGCAGACCATAGAAGGTACTGTTGATTTCAACGCTGGCGAAACGCCGGGCATAAAAAGGCAAGAAAGCACTGGCCGCGGTTCCTTTCGGGTAGAACGGACCGATCCAGTGGTCGTAGCTCCAGCCCGAGGTTCCCACCCAGATCTGCCCACGTTTACCCATCGGTCAATATCCTTCAGGGCGTATTACGAAGCACGCCGCTGCGGGCCGCGCCTAGAAGATGCCCATATCGAGGCCGGCCGCCATCGCCGCGCCGAGCTCACGGCACTGATCGACGAAATTTTCCTGCCAGTCGCCGCGGCAGATCAGTGCGTCCTGCACCGCGCGCCAGCGCAGGCCGGTCGCAATCGACTCGACGCCGCGCCGGGTCCCGGTGCCGTCCTGGCCGGCGCGCACATACAAGCAATAGGGCAGGCCCTGCGTTTTCTCCAGGCACGGATAGTAGCAGCGGTCGAAAAAGTCTTTCAGCGCGCCGCTCATATAGCCGAGGTTCTCGGTCGTCCCGAGAATGATGGCGCCGGCCGCCAACACATCCTGCGGCCCGGCGTCGAACGGGCTCAGCGCGGCGACGGTGACGTTGGGATACTCATCCGAGCGGGCGCCCTCGATCACCGCATCGCGCAGCCGCTCGGTGTTGGCCGACGGCGCGTGTGCGACGATGAGGAGCTGTCGCTGGGTCATGGCGTGATCGCAAACCTTGTCCTGTTCCCGCGCGGCCGGTTAACCGGTATCGATCAGAGCGGATAGCCGTGCCCGGCAAGGGTGGCGATCGCGCTTCCGGACATGGGCGCCACTGAACCGGGCGAGAAGGGATTTGTCAATTTGCCCGGCGGCAGTCTTCTCTGAAGGCCTCGTTCGGTTTGCCGTCAACCGTAATCTCAATTGTTGGGTTGCGACAGTCCTCGGCAAGACTACTTTGCGCATAGGCTGCGGCGCCGGTCGAAGCCCCATCGGCAGGAACCCGGATATCGACGCGAATCCATTTCGGCGTTACCGGCAGTATTTGATCTGGCTGTGTATCGGCAGCGCTATCGGACATATCCTCCAGGCCGCCGCTCGCATCGTCCGCGCTTTCATAATCGTCGTCTAGATCGCGGCTGCGATATCCGGCGCCGTAGGTCGGCAAAAAGCCGTGACGCAGACCATGATCGAAATGCCGGGCGGTTTTCGCGCGGTCGCGGCGTTCTCCCAATCCGCGCGAATCAAACTTGCCACTGCGAAACCCGCCCTTATTGGAGCGTCGGTCGACGATCGACCGGCTGTGACGATTGCGCAATCGGTGCGACCCGAACTTGCCGTGTCGAATCTGGCTGTTGTGGCCGCGGCCAATACCGGGCCTGCCGAATCCTTTACCAAAAGAGCCGTTGGAACCGCGCAAGCCGTAGGACTGCGCATCGGCCGGCGGCGCCGCCGGCAACATCAGGAACCCGGCGGCAACCAAGGCCGCAAACAGGCGCCGGAGCCAGCACCGCCGTGTCAATTTATCGTCCCCCGCAATAGCTCGGCATGATCGCGCATTCTAAAAGCCACATCCTCTGGCTCGGGCGAAGGGGGCCCCATAACGCTGGATTTCCCAATTGATGCCGCCTAAGCAGCAGAAACGGTGTCACAGCCGGGCTTCTACGACAAGACAGGCATCCGCGAAGAGCTGCGCGGCGGGTCAGGCCGCTTCGGCCACTTTCAGCAGTTCAGCCGCAAGGGCGCGCGCCTCTTCTGCCGCCGGACTTGTTGCCCGCGCCTCCAGCGCCGTACTGCCGATGCCAAAGCTTTCGGCAAAGGCGACGCGGTTGCCGAACCGACCCACGGCCAAAGGCGCCGACAAGCCGACCAGAGAGCTGGCGATTTCTCCGGTCAGGCGGGCGCGCGGTGGCACGCGGTTCAACACCATGCGGGCCCGCACGCCTTCCTTCTCCGCCAGCATCAACGTCGCCTCAGTGGCCCACAGGTCGGCCGGCGTCGGTTGCACCGGCACCACCACCAGCGCCGCCAGCTCCATCGCGTTGCGCGCCTCGCGATCGGCATGCGGCGGCGTGTCGACGACGACGATGTCGAAGTCACGCGCCAACGCACGCGACTCCCGCCGTGCACCCCAGCCGCTGGCGGTCTGAAATCTGAAACCGGTGTTGGCCTCGCCGAGACGGTCTTCGCGCCGTTCCAGCCATTCGCCCAGGCTGCCCTGCGGATCGATATCCAGGATGGCGACCGTTCGCTGATTTTCAAGCGCCCAAGCGACCGCCAAATGGGCCGATAGTGTCGTCTTGCCCGAGCCACCCTTCTGTTGCGCGATGGTGACAATGCTGCCGGTCATGCCGAATCCTTTCACTCTCATATTGCGGTGCAAAAATCAGTATTGCGCTGCAGCAATTCAGGTTCAAGCATGAAGGTTGGCCGATCCCATTCTTACAGACCTGCAGGCAGCAGATATAACATGTACAAAGAACGGCTGGGTGTAGTGCTACGATCGCCGCCGGCGACGTTTGGAAAGCGCACCGCAGCGGACCGGGCGCCGAATATCGACGAAATCCGCCAGCCAACGATGCGTGGCGGCGCTGCAGGGAGCGAAGAAGATGGACCAAGATGAGAATGGCAGGTCGCTGGACGCGAGATTACGGGATATCGAAGACCGGCTAGAGATCTACAACCTGATTGCCTCGCACCCGCCGAGCGCCGATACCGGCGCCGACTACTACACCCGCGCCGTCTACACCGAAGACGGCGTCTTCGACCGCGGCGAAGATCTCGACGGGGCAGTCGGCAACGAAGCAATTGGCGCATTCACCTTGTCGCCCGAGCACCAGAAGGCGATCCAAGGCGGTCTCGCGCATTTTGCCGGATTACCGCACATCGCGCTCGACGGCGATGCCGCGTATGTCACGTCCTACGTGCAGATCATCCACCCCGACGCGCTCGACGACGAACGGGAATTGCCCAATCACGGATATTCGACGGGGTTTCGCATCCACCGCGTCGTCGCCAACCGGTGGACCTTGGTGCGAACGCCTGAGGGGTGGAAGATCAAGAGCCGGAAATTACGGCCACTCGACGGTTCGAAGCCGGCTCGGGACATCCTCGAACAGGCCCTGGCCGGATATCGCCTGACGCCCTGAACACGCGCAGAGCTGCGCCATCTGGCGCGCCGGCGAAGCGCGGGGTCGTCAGGCCTGGCTTAGCGACTGCACGATCTCGGCGCCTCTGCGGCCCAGAATTCCCCGCATTTCACGCTCGCAAAGGCGGGGGCGAATACGCAAAGCTTCTTCAAAGGCGGCTTTGGCTTCGTCGAGCCGTTCCGCCTGGACCAGCAGCATTGCCAATATCAGCCGCGGATTGTGCAGTTTGTCGTCCTCACGGCAGGCCAGTCGCGCCTGCTCGATGGC
>CAJICQ010000278.1_pt1 | contig 18409 bp, 17 predicted proteins | sample 9199721 | NCBI WGS metagenome assembly CAJICQ01 (sample SAMEA7708344, study PRJEB35096) | sediment metagenome | biome: marine neritic benthic zone biome [ENVO:01000025]; feature: sediment [ENVO:00002007]; material: shallow marine sediment [ENVO:03000034] sea grass bed [ENVO_01000059] ...
ACCATGCCGACCGCAGCAACGATGGCGATGAACGCGGCCAAGAACGCATATTCGACCGCAACCGCACCAATATTACCCGCAGCGTAGCGACGGATGATCAACGAAATGTAAGCCATTACATTCATGACGCATTCCTTAACTTCGCGACCGAACAAACACAATTCTATTTCAGATTTCCTTCACATCGCAATCATATCAGACAAAACGCTATTTACATATCGCTGCGGACGCGATTTGCGGTCCCCGCCGCGTATGATCTAAAGAACGCTGCCAATAAGCCAGTCGCACGAATATTCCCAACCAGCGCGCAAACAAGAAAGGCCGGTGCCTGGGCACCGGCCTTGTCCTTACCTTCGATTTACACCGAAGGGTCAGGTGATCGTCGGGATGCTACCGCCCGCATTCTCGAGCGCAACACCAATATCGTTGAAGAATGCGCTTAAGTTGTCACCGAGCAGCACCATGCCGATAGCGGCGACAATGGCGATAAACGCGATCAAAAAGGCGTACTCGGTAGCGACGGCGCCGGATTTGTCTTTGCGAAGACAACGAGCCATCTGTTGCAGATAATTCAAAGCGAACATTTTACCCTCCTGGTTTCGGACAGGCCAATTCCTCGGCCCCGCTGATTGCCTGCTTATCGAAGCTGGGCAAGAACACCACGATTTCCTTAACAAAATGCAAACAACACAAAAAAACCTAGAAATTCCGCCTTAAAAATCAAACAAAAAGATAAAATTTGGCGCAAATTTCGATATAAATTGCTTAAGTCTTTTTCATATCTTGTGAGTTTATTAACTATATTTATCAAACGATCGCAACTGACGATTGGGCAGCGGCAGACCGAGAGGCTGGACCATCCTACGAGCGCGAGCCTGTCCGCCCAGCCATCCAACCATTTTGTGGCAATCAGGTTTGAATAAGCGCTCGCACGGGATATTTAGGTATTTAATCGCCAAACACGCCGCTGCGGTACATATTCGTGATTTGGCGGCAAACACAGAATCTCATTATTGAAACATCCGCGCTCAATCGACCCACCCGATGATGGACCTTGAGATGACCAGCGAGCCGATGAAGAAACGAACCCGTCTGGTGTCGCTTGCCTTAAGGTCAGCGGCTGCGCTGTTCGTGTTCATCATCGTTATCGCCGCTGGGTTTGCAATCGGCGTGTTCGTTCAATCAAAACCGCAGTGGGCAATACTGTCCACTGCCGCGTCGGACGAGGAATTCGAACGCCGGGTCGCCGATTATTTGACCAATAACCCTGAGGTCATCGCCGATGCTTTCGAAGAATATGCCCAACGGCAAGGCGGCTCTGCCAACGTTTCGCAGGCGCCGAACCTGCCGGCCGGCCGCGGCAATCCGGCCCGAACGACCCGCGCCGAACGCGAGCGCCAACTTTTCGAAGATGCCGGCAGCCCGGTCAGGGGCAACGCCAACGGCGACGTCACCCTGGTGGAATTTTTCGATTACAATTGCCCCTACTGCCGGCGGCTATTGACCACGCTTGAAGATCTACAACAGGCCAATCCGCGCCTTCGCATCGTCTACAAGGAATTCCCGATCCTTAGCGACAATTCCCGCTTTGCCGCACGGGCCGCCCTCGCCGCCCGCAACCAAGATAAGTACTTCGAGTTTCACGATGCGCTCATGAGCGCAGACGGTATCGTCAATGCGGAAAAGGTGATCGAGGTGGCGCGTGAGGTGGGGCTCAGCATCCGCCGCCTTCGCCGCGACATGATGGATCCGGAAATTCAGGCGACAATCGATCGCAATCTGGCGCTCGCGCAATCGTTGCGCATTACAGGGACACCGAGCTTCGTTGTCGGCGACAGAATATTCCGTGGCGCGGCGGACGGCGAGACCCTGCAAGCCTTGATCGATCGAGGCCGCGCGCGCACGCGCCTGCCCTAGTCAGCCGACCTAACCGGAGTGCGCCGGCGTGGCGTTTCGGGTTTTCGCGCGCGCCGCCGCGGCCACTGTCGGCCGGGCCTTAACGAACACCGAAAGTTGGCGCTCGTTCAGCGCATAGACCGGCTGATAGAACGGGACGTCACTCGGCGTGAGTACTCGCGACGCCCGGTTGTCCAGATAGTACCACTGCCCGTCTACTTTAGCCGCCAGCGCAGCGTGATTAACCTTGTACTTATGGTCTCGGATAACGACGACGAGCAATGAGTCGGCGCTCCACCCCATGGCGCGCAACGCCGTGTATTTCGCAATCGAGTAGTCCTCGCAATCGCCGACGTTACGGCGGACGAATTCCTCGGGCGTCGCCCAATGGTCCTGAACGCCATAATTGTCTTGGTCTTCAGCGTAGGGGATTCGGTTGAAGTAGCGGTTTACCGCATCGAGCTGACGCAACGGATGTTCGCCGCTGAGCCCAGCGACCAGGTCCTGCCACGGCGTTGCGGCTGTGGTCGACCGGGCAGCCGCCTGAGTCATGATGCGCTTCCACTGTGGTTGCGCCTCGAAAGTCGCTTTAATGGCGGTATATCCTGGCGCAAAACCAGGGGCCGCCACGGCGCTGGGAATACTTACAACTGCAAGTAAAAATAAAGAAATGAATGCGCCGAGAATTGGCCGTGCGATCTGACCGAAACTTCCAAACATGCCGCGAAACCCTCCTGGTTTCCCGCGGAACCGTCCTGGTTCCATGGGTTTTTTCGTCGCGGCAATGCTGACGGAGGGGGTCTAAAAAGATATTAACAAAACATTTAATCGCACCTGGTTTTATATATATACGAAGTAATTTTTATGATTTTTATTACATGTATTTGAGCTCAATATTTATAAAATTTGATCTGTTTTTTATTGACAGCGCGTCGGGTGGCCTCCATTATTATGGTTAACGGATTGTTGCTAAACATATAATCGAAAGCACAGGAGGGTGCGTGCATAGACTGCAGGCCGGCGAATCAGGGCTCGCTGAAAATGTCTGCAAATACTCGGTCTGCTAAAATGCAAACAATTTTTATGAAAACTTAATGCGTTTTCGGTTATAAATCCGTGCAGGCGTCTATAAGGACTCTCAAGGAAATTGCGATACTCGGATCGAAACGAAAACTTGATCCAGCAGTGTTGGGAACGATCTGCCGCCGCGCTGTATCATGCAACGCGTCGCGTTTGGCTTAACAAGTTGCATCGGCGCTGCCGGTGACATCATCTGAGGTTTGGCGGGTATGAGAAACCGGGCAATATTGATGTTGGGGCTGGCGGTGGTGTTTGCCGTCGTGGCCGCTTTCTTGGCTCAAAGCTGGCTGCGCAGTCAGGTTGGTGACGCAGTCGCGCCGGTGATCGTTCAGGAAGCGCCCCGAGCGCCCGAAACGACAATCGTGGTTGCCCGTCAGCCGTTGTTCTACGGCAACGAGCTAACGCGCCAAAATGTCAGGGAGATCCCCTGGCTGGCAGACGACTTACCGGCAGGTACCTTTCAAACGATCGACGAACTGTTCGAAGACGACCAGTCGCGAATCGTGCTGCGCACGATGGAGCAAAACGAGCCGGTCCTCGATTCGAAGATTTCCGGCGACGAGCGCGCGGCGACTCTATCGGCCGTCATACCGCTTAAGATGCGCGCGATTACAATACGCGTGAACGACATTTTGGGCGTTGCCGGGTTTATCATTCCCGGTGACCGCGTCGACATGCTGTTGACCCGCGAGGGCGAATCGTCGGGAAAATCCGAGACGACCTTGATGCTGCAGAACGTCCAGATCCTCGGTATCGACCAGCAGGCCAGCGAAGATCAGGATGAACCCCGCGTCGTCAGGTCAGTCACGATCGCGGTAACACCCGCCCAGGCGCAAAAAACCGTGCTGGCGTCATCGGTGGGAACGATCACCTTGGCGCTACGCAACCGGGGCGACGCCGACCCGGCGCGGACCACCCGGATTACCTTGGCGGATCTAGGAATTGGTGAGGCATTCCGGCCTACCGGAACGGTCGGGCCGGCGCCCGCACCACGCCGGCGCGGCGCATCGATCGCGGTCGCCCGGGGCCTGAAGGTCTTTAAATATACCGTCCAACGGGAAAAATTCGAACCGCTCGCGCCAACGCAGCTAACGCCTTCGGCAAGCGGAAGCGGCGCCGACGGTCAGCCCGACGATGCGGCAGCGGCGTCCGAAAGCGAGCCGCCGGTTGCTTCTGCGGAACCGCAGGAGGAAGCGCCAGCTCCGTTATTGCCGCCCGATCGCGTGAATTTCTAGACAATCGCCACCATTCGATGTAATTTGCCCTGGTCTTTGTTTAAAGATATCAGGCATTTCATGGGGTAACTTAATGTTGCTCGCTGGAGCGTCTGAGTTGATTTGTGACTATACGGGCAGCACTAAATAGTCTATCAGTTAACCAAATAGTCTATCAGTTAAAAGCATGTTTTCGGGTTCGGCCACTCAACAACAGACTAAGTAATCGGGAAACTTCGCTCGATCTATCTGGGGGCAAAAATGCAGCGAATAACTTCTATTGGCGAATTCGTGCGCGGCCAAACGAGGCTTTTAGGCCAATTTGGCGTCGTTGCCGTGTTCGTTTTATTGGCGGCAGTTTTGCCGATCGCGAACGCCGAGGCGCAGCTGGCCTCCGTGAAGGCGGAAACTGAGGGGGCGTTTGCCGGCGAGTTCCGCGTCCCACTGAACAAGTCGCAAATTCTTCGGGTCGACCAGCGATTCGGCGACTTGCGTTTGGGCAATTCGGCAATCGCCGACGTCGTGCCGCTTACCGACCGCACTGTTTATGTGCTGGGCAAAGCGGTCGGCGGCACCAGCCTAACCATCCTGGGCACCAACGGACGGTTGCTGGCAGTGGTCGATCTCATGGTCACCTTCGACGCCCAGGGGGTGAAAGCGAAACTCGCAGAAATCGTTCCCGCGGCGCGGGTCGAGGTGCGGGCGGTCAACAACGCGCTTATTTTGAGCGGCGAAGTCGCCAGTTCGGTCCAACTGGCGCGGGTTATCAGCGTTGCCGAAACCTTTGCGCCGAACAGCGTCAGAAACCTCATAAGAGTAACCGGCAGCCAGCAAGTGCTGCTCGAGGTCCGTATTGCTGAAATGAGCAGGTCGGCAGCGAAGGCGATCGGCATCAACCTGTCTATTTTCAAGGGTGATTTCAATTTTTCTACAATCACCAGCGCCCAGAACGACCCCCCATTTGTTCCTGGGGCTGCTGGCTCAATTGGTTTTGACAACAATGGCGTGGACAGCTTTTTAACCAGTATATTGTCTTTGACCCCTGGCAGCGCCGTCATCGATGTCATTTTGCAGGCGCTGGAAGACAAGGCGCTGTTGAAAAAACTGGCTGAGCCCAACCTCATTGCGCTATCGGGCGAACCGGCGCGTTTCCTCGCCGGCGGCGAGTTTCCGGTGCCCCGGCTCACCGGCGACGACGACGTTGAAATCGTCTTCAAGGAATTCGGCGTCGGCTTGGCGTTTACACCGACCGTCCTGGAAGACGGATTGATCAACCTGGTGGTCGCGCCGGAGGTCAGCGAGATTGACCCCACCACGCAGGTCGGCGGCGTGCCCGGCGTAAGGACGCGCAAGGCGGAGACGGTAATCGAACTGCGCGACGGCCAAAGTTTTGCGATTGCCGGCCTGCTGCAGAACGATTTCCAAGATGCCATCAAACAGGTCCCGTTCCTCGGCGATGTTCCGGTATTGGGCGCACTTTTCCGTAGCGCAGAATTCAAAAAGGACGAAACCGAGTTGGTGATCGTGGTCACGCCGCGCTTGGTAACCCCCGTGGTGGCGGGGTCGATCGCTCTGCCGACCGACGGTTTTGCGCCGCCTTCCGATGCCAACTTTTTCCTGTTCGGTAAATTGGAAGGACCGCGGCGGCCGACACCGGGCGACACCGGCGCCGGCGGCCATCAAGTTAGCTTGAACCAGGACGACGCGGTGGAGCAACTGCTCAGCAACGGTCAGACGCCGGTTGGCCTCGACGGTCCGCACGGCCACATTCTGCAATAGGGAGCGAGACATGAAACGGCATAAATTAATCGGGGTCAGTCTCGCGGCGATGGTCGTCCTGGCGGGGTGCGTCGACCCAAGCACCATGACCGAGGCGGAGCGCGAGGTTCTGCGCGGCAATGCTAATCTCTCGGGCACCACCGGCGGCGGTCCGGCCAATTTCGGTAACGCGACGCGGTCAAATTTCGCGAACCAGGTTGTCGACCCGGCGCCGGCCTACGCCGAAGATGCGCCGGATGCCGACGGACAGGTTATGATTGGTGCGTTTGGCCGCTACCGGACCGACAAGGTTAAGCCGCCGGATCCGCTCGGCACTGACTAGACACGATTAATCAAAGATTAATCAGCGGCGTGTAAAAGGGAGTTCGACGTCAAAATCGCCTATTTTAAGACAATCCTGGGGGCGCTATAGGGGGGCGCAACGGAGAGTAAAGTCAGTGACCAAGATAAACGCACTGCTGCAACGCGGACTGAAGAAGTTTTGGACCTCTAACTCAGGCGGTGTCCTTATATACGTCGCCTTCGGCCTGCCGATCCTGCTGGGCGCGATGGCGCTATCGATCGATCTGGGCCGCGCCTTTATTCTGAACACCGAATTGAAGGACTTCTCCGACGCCGCGGCGCTCGCCGGCGCCGCCGAGCTCGACGGGAGAGACGGTGCGCGGGCAGCGGCAGAACAGGCGGCGCGGACCGGTCTCGACGGAACCCTGGTGAACCTCCAGGCCTTCGCCACCGACGGCAGCGGGCCCAATATCGTTATTGCACCGGCGCCCAACGGTATTGTGTTTCTCAAGAATCTACCGGCCGATGGGACAAATTTCACGGTTGACGATACTGCGACGACGGATGCCGAGGCGCGGTTTATCTTCGTCCAGGTGATCGACCGCAATGTCCGCAGCGGCCTCAGCCGGGCGCTCGGGCTGATCCCTGACTTCAACACCGGTGCGCGCTCGATCGCCGGGTTCTCATCTTACATCTGCCGCATCCCGGCGATGATGATGTGCAATCCGCTGGAAGACGAGACCTTCGCCGAGAGCGTTCTCGATTGCGGCCCCGATGCGGGCGGCATCGGCGCCGGTTGGAGCGAACACGAAGACTGCGTCACCGGCGCTATGGTCCTGATGAAGACCGCGGGTAACGGCGCCGCCTACAACCCCGGCGAGTTCGGTTTGCTGGACCCGCCCTGGGGCAATCAGGGTGCAAACGCCGTCGCCGATCTGATCGCCTCGGCGGCGCCAAACTTCTGCATCTCCGACAATGCCGATCTGCGTACCGGGCAAGCGATGGGGCCCGTGGTTTCGGCCATCAACACCCGGTTCGACATCTACGAAAACCCGCAATTCGGCAGCGGCGCGGTAAAGGCCAATCCGGATTTTCGTCCCGCGATGAATGTGACCAAGGGATATACGGGCGAAGGCTGCAGCGCGACACCACCGCCGGACCCGCTACCCGTTCCTCCCGATGCCTTGTCGTATCCGCGCGACACCTGTTTCGATTCCGCCACCTGCCACGACGATCGGTTCGGCGACGGCACTTGGTATGAGGAAGTCGACCATGACGGCGACGGCGGTGCGTCGACACCCGACACCGAACCCTATTGGGCGGTCCAACATCCTGGCGCAGCGCAGCCGACCGATTACTCGCAGATGACCCGCTACGAGGTCTACCGGCACGAAATCGAGAACCACCCGGGCCCGCAAGGCATCCCGGATAATTGGAACCCCGGTATCGGAGAAGATGCCAATCCCGGCTGTTACGGGGGCGGCACCATGAGCGATCCCTCAATGGATGCCGACGACACCGGTCTCGATGAGATCGATCGCCGTATCTTTGTGTTGGCGGTGATTAATTGCGTCGAGCACGCCCCCCTGAACGGCAACGAGGACGACGTGCCGGTGATCGGATTTGTGAAAATGTTTCTGACCGAACCCGCCCAGGGAAAGGGCAATGATCAAGCCGATATCTACGGCGAGATCGCCGGGGTCATCAGGCCCGGCGAGAGCGACGCCGCAAGAGATATCGTCCAGCTATACCGTTAAGGGCAGTAAACCTGAAAGGTTAACAGGCGTAAAATAAGTAAACGAAACCTTAAACATTGTGTGCAATGTTTGAAAAATGATTAAGAACCGGGATGTCGAGGTGCGGTTTTCTGCAATCGCGCGGGGCTTGGCGGCGTGCCGCCGCGGCGCCGCGATGTTCGAACTCGCCCTCACTTTGCCTGTTCTTCTGATCATTTTCGCCGGCGGGTGGGAAATGGCCCGCGCGCTGTGGACCTACGATATGCTCAACAAGGGCGTTCGGGACGCGTCGCGGTATCTGGCGCGCGTCGACGATCCCACGACACCGGCCGCCGAGACCAAGGCGCTCTATTTGGTGTTGACCGGCGATTTTGAGGCCGGCCAGCCGCCGCGCCTCGACCACAACAATGTCACCATAAATGTCGGCACCCGGACGTTCGACAATTCAAGCGGCACCTATCGGAGCAAAGACGGAGCGACGGGGCCGATCGACGTGGTTCAGGTGCGCGCCGATTACACCTTCGACGCGCCGCTGTTGGGGTTTATAGGTATCGCCAATCCGCTGACGATTTCGGTGGCGCACGAAGAGCGCCATATCGGGGATTGACGGCATGGCGTTTCGATCCCACCACCGGAAATTTGCGGCCGACCAATCGGGTGCCGCGGCCGTCGAATTCGCGTTCATTGCGTTCGCGCTAATCCTGTTCACCTTCGCCATTTTCGACGTCGGGTTCGCGCTGTACTGGTTCAACCGGGCGGAAAAAGCGACCCAGTTGGGCGCGCGCATCGCCGCCGTTTCCGACCCCGTCTCGGATTTTCTCCTGACCCACAGTGGTGTGACCGGACCCAACGCGGCCCAGGCGGGCGAGAGCTGCGAAAGTGCCGCCGGCACCATCGAGCCGTTTTGCGATCACGCGGACATCACGTGTACGGCTTCTGGCGGTAACGGAAATTGCACACTTGGGACTTTTTCCGACCCCGCCTTTGCGAAAATATTTAATGAAATGCGGACACTGTATCCGCAATTGAGTTCGGACAATGTCCAGGTCGAGTACCGGCCGTCTGTTCTGGGCTTTGCCGCACGCCCCGGCAACGCGCCGAACACGTTTAATCTGGTTCCGCAAGTGACGGTACGAATCGTCGGCTTGCAATATAACTACGTCGCCTTGGGCGCGCTGCTCGGCCTGCAACCTTTCACTTTACCCGACATCTCCGCTTCGATGACGGGTGAAGACCTCAACCATACAACTCCTCTATAGTGAGCTTATGTTAACGACCAACAAGCACGCGGGCCGCGTCGACGCTGCGCAGCCAACCATGATCGGATTTCTCCGCAAGGATATCGCGCAAGACGTCAAAGGCATCGTTAAGAAAATCGATGCTACGACCGATATCCGTGTGGTCACCGATAGCCTGAAGGACGAATTGCTCAGATTCCAGTCTGACCCGTGCGTCGTCCTCTTGCAGATGGCCTCGTCGGAAGAAGATGAATTCGATGCCGTTGAGGATTTTCTCAATCGCAATCCGCACCTCTCGGTGATCATCATTTGCGATGACGTCCCGTTCGAACAGGTGCGGCGCTTGATGCGCAGCGGCGCGCTGGACATTTTGCCGCGGCCGCTCAAGGAAGACGAATTTCTGGTCGCGTTGGAAGCGGCGATTGTTCGCGTATCGAACATCAAAGTCGCCGGCGGCAGCGCCAGAACCGGCAAGGTTATCACCTTCATGAAGGCCTGCGGCGGCGTCGGTGGCACGACATTGGCGGTGCAGTCGGCCCATGCGCTGGTCGGTCGGGGACGAAAGAAACGAAAGGTTTGTTTAATAGATTTCGACCTCCAGTTCGGCAACGTTGCCATGTACCTCGACCTCGACGAGGGAGGCGACCTGTCGGATCTATTACGGCCGCCGGAAGAGATCGACGCCACCTTGTTCAACTCGGTGAGTATAAACCACCCCTCCGGTGTCGATATCGTGTCGGCGCCGCAGACGGTTTGGTCATTGGACTCGATCAGCGCCGAGCAAGCGCGCAAAATTGTCGAGGTCGCGGCCCAATTGTATGACTACGTCATCATCGATTTGCCCGATTACTGGACCGAATGGTCGAGGCAAATTCTGGAAAATGCCAACGCGGTGGTGATGGTTATGCAGATGACAGTCGCGGCGGTTCGCCACGCGCGCCGGCGGCTTGATCTGCTGCAGTCGGAAGGTTTGGGTCACATGCCGGTCTTCGTTGTCGCCAACCGTTTCAAGAAACCGACGGTATTTTCCAGCGAGGCGATCAAACAGGACGAAGTCGAAAGAGCGCTTGGCCATGCAATCGATTTCGCTCTGCCGAGTAATTTCAAGGTGGTGAATGAAGCGCAAACGCACGGGATCCCGATTGCCGAGGCAGAAGGTGCCCGGAAATTCGCCTCCGACCTCAATAAAATCGCCGAGTCCATCACCGCCCGTCTCTAGGCTCGAATAAGTGGCGCCGCCGAGAAAAGGAATGTCGCAATGCTACGTCGTCTCGTGAGCTCGAATACAGTCGAATTCAAAAAGCCCCCGGCACAAGCAGAGCCGGAGCCGGCGAAACCCACCGCGCCGACCGGGCCGTTCGTCGCGGACGATAAAGCGGCTAGCGTTGCACCGGATAGCGAAAACGCTTCGCAACCGGCAGTGGCGCGCCCAAGTCCAGCCGTGCCGGATGCGGATATCGCGCAAAGTAACGGTGGTGCCGTCAACGGCAGCAGCCTAATCAGCCCCGAAGGCGTTGCCAGCCGCAGCCGTTCGACAGAAGGCGTCAGAGACTTCACTTCGGATAAACACACCGAATTGAAGATGATGCTGCACCAGCAGCTGCTGGACACCATGAATCTGTCGGTGCTCGACAAAATGAGCGAGGAGCAGATTCGCACCGAAGTCGGCGACCTGGTGCGCGAACTATTGGTCGAGAACAACGTTCCCCTCACCCTGCAGGAACAACAAGGATTAATCGCCGATATTCTCGACGAGGTTCTTGGACTCGGACCGATCGAGCCATTGCTCAAAGACCCGACGATTTCCGACATTCTCGTCAACTGCTACGACATGGTGGTGGTCGAACGGTTTGGCCGGCTCGAAATGACCCCGGTTAAATTCAAGGACAATCGCCATCTGCTGCGCATCATCGATAAAATCGTGTCGGCCATCGGCCGGCGGATCGACGAAGGCTCGCCGATGGTGGACGCGCGCCTGCTCGACGGCTCGCGCGTCAACGCCGTGATCTCGCCGATTGCCGTCGATGGCCCGTTGTTGTCGATTCGCCGCTTCGCGCAAACGCCCTACACGATCGAGCGGCTGATCGAAATCGGAACGATTACGCCCAATATCGCGGAGTTGCTCGAGGGCATCGTTCGGGCGCGCCAGAACATTTTGATTTCCGGCGGCACCGGCAGCGGCAAGACAACCATGCTAAACGCGATGGCGGCGTTCATCGATCCCAAGGAACGTATTATTACCATCGAGGATGCGGCCGAACTGCAATTGCAGCAGCCGCAAGTCGCGCGGATGGAGACCCGTCCGCCCAATGTCGAGGGCAAGGGCGAAATCGCTCAGCGGGAACTGGTCAAGAACTCGCTACGCATGCGTCCCGACCGTATTATCCTCGGCGAGGTTCGCGGCGGCGAAGCCTTCGACATGTTGCAGGCGATGAACACCGGTCATGAAGGATCGATGACGACGATTCACGCCAACACGCCGCGCGATGCGCTGTCGCGCGTCGAGAACATGATCGGCATGGCGCAGCTCGACCTGCCGCAGAAGGCGATGCGCTCGCAGATCTCATCGGCGATCCATGTGGTGATCCAGCTTTCGCGCCTCAGCGACGGCCGGCGCCGCCTCATCAGCGTCCAGGAAGTCACCGGCATGGAAGGCGAAGTTATCACGATGCAGGAAATTTTCCGCTTCGACCGCCGTTCGACCGATGCCGACGGAACGATCCATGGCGCCTATGTCGCGACCGGGATCCGGCCGAAATTCATCCAAGATTTCGCCCAACGTGGTATACATATCTCCGACGATCTATTTGAGCCCAACCAGGAACTGTAGGGCCTGCCGCGGCCAAAAGGGATCCAGCGATGGTAATTGACAATTTAACACTGTTTATCGGCGCCGTTTTCCTCGCCGGGCTACTGGCGGTCGAGGGCATCTATACGTTCTTCTTCCGCTCGCGCCGCGCCGGCAACTTGGAAGTAAACCGGCGGTTGCGAATGCAGGCGCGCAATCCCGACGGCCGCGAGGTTCTCGAGGAACTGCGGAAAGAAACCCGCGGCGGTGCCGGACCGTTCGGCTATCTCGACGGCTTGATCGCCCAGGCGGGCAAGAGCTTTTCGGTATCCCGCCTCTTGGTTGCGATGAGCATGGTCGGCTTTGTGTTTTTCCTCTTTCTCACCGTCGTTCTGCCAGTCCCGCCGCTGTTCAGCTTGATTTTCGGCGCGATCGCCGGCACCGGCCTGCCCCTTCTCTACTTGCGCATGAAGACCAAAGAGCGGGTCAATAAGTTCTCCGAACAGCTGCCGGACGCGCTCGACACGATGGCGCGCAGCTTGCGCGCCGGCCATCCGTTTACCTCGGCCATGACCCTCGCCTCGTCGGATCTCGCCGACCCGATGGGCACCGAATTGGGCATCGTCGTCGACGAAATGACCTACGGCCTCGATCTCAACGACGCGCTCGAAAACCTGCGCAAACGGGTGCGGCTCCAGGACCTCGACTACATGGTGGTTGCGATTACCATCCAGAACGAGACCGGTGGCAACCTGGCCGAAGTGTTGGCCAACCTCTCGCGGGTAATTCGCGATCGGTTCCGGATGTTCCAGAAAATCAAGGCATTGTCCGCCGAGGGTCGGCTGTCGGCCTGGGTCATTTCGATTCTGCCGTTTTTCGTCGCCATCGTCATTCATGTCATCAATCCGCGTTATTTCGGCCAATACCTCAACGACGCCACGTTTCATAAGCTGATGATCGCGGGATTGTGCGGTATTATCCTCGGCGCTATCACCATGTTCAGAATGGTCAACTTCCGCTTCTAGAGGACGCCAATGGAAGCAATCCGGCAACTGCTCGATTCCACGATTCAATCCGGCGGCCTGATATTGGTCGTTGTGATTATTTTCCTGTGCGCACTCCTCGCCGCATATGGTGTCGCCAGCTTGGCGGCGTCGCGATCCGATGCGCGCCGCCGCTTGGCCGGACCCACCGGCTTGGAAGCCGGCGGCGATTTGCTGCAGGGCGGCAATTTACGGCTGTCCGCACCGTTGACGGGTGTCGGCGGCGTGTTCGAGAGAATATCCCGTTTCATTATGCCAAAAGGCGCGATCGAGCCCAACAACGCGCTGCGCCTGCAGATGATTAGGGCCGGATTCTACAATACCCGGGTGGTGCGGATTTATTACCTGGCAAGGATTCTGTTGGCGGCAACGCTAGGTCTCGGGGCGTCTTTTATCTTGCCCGTCTTCGCGCCTGAAACGCCGCTCCAAACCGTCGTCATTATGTCGTTTGCCGCCGCCATGTTGGGCTTCTTCGCGCCAGTCTATTACCTCAGCAGGCGCGTCTCGAAACGTCAGTTGTCGATCCGCGAGGGCTTTCCCGACGCGCTCGACATGCTTTTGGTTTGTGTCGAGTCGGGCCTCGGACTGGATGGCGCGCTGGCGCGCGTCTCCGATGAAATCGGCCGCGCCCATCCACTGCTGGCCGAACAATTCGGGTTTGTCGGGCGCGAATTGCGCGTCGGCCGCGACCGCGAAACGGCGTTGCGCAGCATGGCCGAGCGCATTGGCATCGATGAGGTGAGTTCGCTGGTAACGCTGCTTGTCCAGACCGACAAGTTGGGCACCAGCATCGGCGATGCGCTGCGCGCCCACGCCTACGAAATGCGGTCGACCCGCTTGCTGCGGGCCGAGGAAAAGGCGCACAAACTGCCCGTCAAGTTGTCGATACCGCTGATCTTTTTCATTCTGCCCGCGCTGTTGCTGGTGATTCTCGCCCCGGCGGCGATGAGCATCGGCCGCGATATGTTCCCGGCTCTGAAGAACGTCGATTTGTCGATTTTTTCACAATAGTCCGTCTATCTATTTTTTAGTAATCGGGGTATAAGCGAAATAATGTCTTATTTCCGGGGAAAATGGACATGAAGAAATACTTTGCGCTTGCGGTCTGCGTCGCCCTTGGCGGGTGCAGCACGTTCGATTGGCCTGAAATCCGATCCTTGGTCAAGTTTGGCGACGAAGTCGCCCTGTCCAGCACCGACCAGGCGCTGGTGCGCGGCCGGGAGCAGTTCGCCCAGGGCAATTACGGTATCGCCGTCGACGCGTTCAACGCGGCGGTGACGTTCGATCCCCAATCGATCAGGGCGCTGAACGGATTAGCGGCCAGCTACGACAAACTCGGCCGCTTCGATTTGGCCGAACGCTATTACGCGAGCGCGCTCGATATTGATCCCGAATCAGCGGTGACATTGAACAACGCCGGCTATTCGCAGCTCCTTCAGGGCAATCTCGAAGAGGCGCTGAAGTTGTTTGAGGTGGCTGCGCGCTATGGGCCCGACAACCCGCTGATCGCCGCCAACACCGAATTGGCGGTCAATATGATGGGTTACGACACGCGGCGCGCGCCGGACCAAGCCGCCGCGGTGGTCGAACTGGCGCAAGCGCCAACCCCGACGAAGTGGATCGAAAGAACCGCCGAGCGCGTTTACACGCTGGTCACCCGGCCCGATCCGGCGTTTCTCGACCGTGCGGCTGAGCTTCAGATCGATCCGCGTCTTGTGAGTCTCAATGGTGCACGCCAGCAGTGAGGCGGTTCACCTGGGATTGATCGTTAGTTCAAAGCATATCCGTTCGATTTTATTGGCGGGCGCCTTGCTGGCGCTGACGGCCTGCGACGATCTGGGCCTGGGCCTCGGCGACGGTACAGAGAAAAGCATTAGTGAAGCCGTCGAAGACGCCGAAAACCCGGTCCGCCAGGCCCTGGCCGGCACGGGAACGGTCGCCGACGCCGACCGCGCCATCGAACGCAAGGATTTCGACCTCGCCTACACTATTCTGCGCCAGTATCTGGTCGTAAACCCGGACGACGACGCGGCAAAGCTGAGCCTGGCGCGAACCTATTTGGGCCGCAGCGAAGGCCGCAACGCGCAAACCGTCCTGAACACCCTGTCGGAGGAAACCAAGGAGTCACCGCGCGCGAAATTGCTCCGCGGCCTGTCCTTGTTGGTCATCGGCAAGCGGGTCGAGGCGGCCGAGCAGCTCGAACTGGCGTTGGCCGAGGATCCGACGCTGTGGCAGGCGGCCAACGGCCTGGGACTGATCCACGACATCGAGGGAAACTGGGACGAAGCCGAGGCGGCCTATAAGCGGGCCCTCAGGATAAAAACCGACTCGGCCACGGCATACAATAACTTGGGTTATTCTTACTTGCTGCAGGGCCGCATCGACGACGCCACCGAAATGTTCAGCACCAGCCTCGCCCTCGACCCCGAGCCTGTGATAACGCGCTCCAATCTCCGGCTCGCGCTGGCGGCGAAAGGCCGCTACGCCGATGCCATCGCCGGCACCGACCGGGAAAATCTGCCGCAGGTGCTGAACAACATCGGCTATGTCGCCATGCTGCTCGGCGATTACGAATCCGCCGATACATTTTTCAATCGGGCAATCGACGAAAGCCCGGTCTATTACGACGCCGCGGTCGCCAATCTCGAGCGCCTGAATACCCTGATCGACCAACCTGCCGAAGCAAGCCCGGTGACGCGGGTCGGCAGGAGCGTCGGTAATTGAGCCAGCCGGTTATCGCCGCGGTATTTTTGTACGGCGCGATCGCGCTGCTCGTCGCGGCGGCGCTGTGGGACGCCGTCACGCTGACCATCCCCAATTACCTGGTGCTCGCCGTCGCGGCGCTCTACATCGCCAGCCGGACGGTCAGCTTCGACCTGTCGGATATTCTGTTCGATTTGCTGGCCGGGCTCATCGTCTTTGTCGTCTGCTTCGGCCTGTTCGCGCTGGGCCTGCTGGGCGGCGGCGACGCCAAACTGGCGCCCGGCGCGGCGCTGTGGACGGGCTTTGGCGGGTTATTGGAGTTCGTCGTCGCGATGACGCTGGCCGGCGGCGTCCTCGCCATCGCGCTGCTGGCGGTGCGCGGCGGATTGCGCGCCGCCGGCGCCGCGCAAGACAACCTGCCGGTGGTCCTCCAATGGGCCAGCCCGGTGCCCTATGGCATCGCCATCAGCGCCGGCGCGATCCTGGTGATCTGGCTGCAGAACAGCGCCAGCCTGGTCTAGAGAATTATTATGGCCGCCTGAAAATCCTCGCCGCGCCGTTGCTCCGGGCCGGCATATTTTGTTTTGGTTCAGCACCATAGAAATTCAAACAATTTCAAATAATTAGCCGTTTCTCCCCTTAATATAAGTGTGTGAAAAATGTCTCACCGTATCAGAAAAATCACACCGATTAATATTAATGTTGCCGCACTGCCGGGAGAAAGATATAGGATAAACCACTTAATCTACTCTCCAATTTTTATGTCGAGGGGGACATGCGGCTTTTAGGATTAGCAGGCGCTACGATAGCGATATCAGTAGCTTGGACAGGCGCTGCGCAGGCGGTAAGCCTGCAGGATGCGGTCGACAAGGCGGTCGCGTCAATTCCGGCCATCGGCTCCGCGCAGGCGTTGCGGCAGGCATCGGAAGAGCGGGTTCGCGTCGAACGGGGCGCCCTGTTCCCGGTCGTCAATATCCGCGGCGAAACCGGCGCGCAATACTCCGATTCACCGACCACGCGGGGCCGCGCCTCGCGCCCGCCCGACGGCGACGGCGATACCACCTTGTGGCGCAACGAGGGACGGCTGATCGTCAACCAGCTGCTCTACGATGGCGGGACCACGTTCAATCTGGTCGACGAAGCGCAGAACAACTTGGTCGCGGCGACCTTCCGGGTCGACGACGCCAGACGCTCGGTGGCGCTGCAGGCCATTGCCTCTTACATCGATGTCCTGCGTAACCGCGAATTCGTCCAGATTGCGGTCGAAAATATCGAGGCCCATGAGCGTCTGCTCGCCAACGTCCGCCAACTGGTCCCGGCCGGCCGCGCGTCGCAATCGGACGTTACCCAGGCCGACGCCCGCCTCGCGCTGGCCCAGGCCAATTTCGAGAACCGCCGCGGTGAACTGGCCGACGCCGAAACCCGCTATTTCCGCTCGATCGGCGAGGCGCCGGGCGAGCTCGACCCGGTCGGTGCCATCCCCACCCCGGGCGACATCGACGTGGAAGGCCAGGTTCAGCAGGCGGTGCGGCTCAATCCCGAGCTGGCGGTGGCGCGGGCGATAATCGATGCCCGGCAGAGCGCCAACGACGCCACCAAGGGGCTGTTCCTGCCGCGCCTGGAACTGGATCTGTCGTTCAGCGAGGGCGATGACCTCGACGGCGTGCAGGGCCGCGACACCGACTATCGCGCCTTGCTGGTGATGACCTGGAACCTCTATCGCGGCGGCTCGGATTCGGCCCGCCGGCGCGAAACCCAGGCGGCCGTCACCGCAAGCAAGTTCGACGAGGCCGATACCCTGCGGTTCGTGCGCGAACGGGTCGAAGCGTCGTTCGATTCGTTCGAGAAAAACGCCGCCCGCATCGGCCCCTTGACGCGCCGCGTCGCGGAAAACCGCAACCTGATCGTCGCCTATGAGCGCCAGTTCGAGCTCGGCCAACGCACCTTGCTCGACCTGCTCGACGTGCAGAACGAGTTGTTCGTGTCGCGCGCCGAACTGGCCGATGCCCAGCACAGCGGCCGTTTCGACTATTTCGACCTGATCGCCGCGTCGGGCGAGCTGAGCGCGCTGTTCGGCATCCCCAACGAGACGCAAGTCACGGTGGAAATGTTCGAATAAGAAAAATTACAGTTTTATTTCGCCCAAGAGGCGCGGCTCACGCCGCGCCTCTTTTTTTGTTTAGCTTTTATTTGCCGCCCGCGCCGCCCTCCCACCGTTCCGGCGGGGCGCTAACGCGCCGCCTCAAGGTGGCGCTGTGCGGCAAACCGTCGCGCCGTTGGCGCGGCGTGCGCCGCCCCTCAGCAATGCAAGCCTTCACGGCTCCGGCGCGCGCCGAAGCGATCGCGCCTCGCACCATGACGCGTTCGCGCATGACGGGCATTTATACGGTAATATTGCATGTAGAACGACCGGCCGTCGTCCAAATACGGCGTTAATGCAGCGCCGTGTTAATCTTTGGTAAGGGATATTTTCGCCGCGCGGCAAATAACGTTAAAAATTCGGTCGGTGTCGAGCGCCCCTTTCGGCCCGAAACACAGTTAATAGGCAAAATTTTATCCGAATCTTCTTTGAATTTGCGGCGAAATTGCCTAATAATTCGTAAATGTTTAACAAGAGGTTAATGGGCAACGCGGCGACGCAGGCAGCGCG
>CAJICQ010000112.1_pt1 | contig 18352 bp, 14 predicted proteins | sample 9199721 | NCBI WGS metagenome assembly CAJICQ01 (sample SAMEA7708344, study PRJEB35096) | sediment metagenome | biome: marine neritic benthic zone biome [ENVO:01000025]; feature: sediment [ENVO:00002007]; material: shallow marine sediment [ENVO:03000034] sea grass bed [ENVO_01000059] ...
CCTCGCAGATATGGCAGCCGTTGGGAAAGCTCATCTGCGGTGTGGTGAAGGTATTCACCACATCGAGGCCGCCGGCCAGCCCCTCCGGCAGGTCTGCCTCACGAGCGTGCGCGGCAACTTCGAGAATACCGATCACCCGGTCGGTGCCGACCACACGGAAGGCGCCGTCGCCGAACTCGATATCGTCGGCCGAAGTTTCGAGGATATGTCCCGCAATCGCTCGGCCCTTCTCGATAGCCTCGTCGCAGGCCAGCACCGTCGAACTGCCGCACATCATCACCGAGCGTGAAGCGACGCTCGGCGTACCGTCGGGCACCTCGTCGCTATCGCCTTCGATCAGCCTGACCGCTTCGACCGGCACGCCGAGGCGTTCGGCGACCAGCGGCGGAAAGGTGCTGAGATGGCCCTGGCCCATCGCCTGCGCACCGAGCCGCAACGCGACCTTGCCGTCATCCTCGAAACGCAGATCGGTCGTTTCTTCAAGGATGCCGCCGGCGACTTCGAGAAAGCAGCAGATGCCGATGCCGCGCAAACGGCCCGCCGCTTCGGCCGCGGCGCGCCGGCCAGCAAACCCCTGCCAGTCGGCCAGCGCCAACGCCTTTTCCATGACAGTTCCGAATTCGCCGCTGTCGTAGACCGGTCCGTTGGCCGTCGCGTATGGCATGGCGTCGGCCGGAATGAGGTTGCGCCGGCGCAACTCGACCCGGTCGATCCCGCTCAGGCGGGCGGCCTCGTCAATCAGCCGTTCGATCATATAAATCGCCTCGGGCCGTCCGGCGCCGCGGTAGGGACCGAGCGGCACCGCGTTGGTGAACACCATCTTGGCGCCGATCGAAATCGCCGGAATCGCGTAAACGCTGGACAGGCAGTTCTTGGTGTTCATGGTCGCGAAGATCGCGCCAAAAGTCGAAATATAGGCGCCCATGCCAACCGCCGTATTGACCCGCAGGCCGAGGAACTTACCCTCGGCGTCGATGGCCAGTTCGCCCTCCAGCAGTCCGTCACGGCCGTGGGTGTCGCAAAGAAAACTCTCGAGCCGGCTGGCGGTCCACTTGACCGGCCGCCCGAGTTTGCGCGCCGCATAAAGTAACGCGCCGTAGTCGGCGTACGCTTGCACCTTCATGCCGAACCCGCCGCCGACATCGTGGGTGATCACCCGGATATCGGAGCGCGGGACTTCGAACACATGATCGGCGAGCAGGCGGCGAACGATCGCCACGCCTTGGGTACATGCCACCAGGGTGTAGCGGGCTTCTTCAGGGTCCCAGGCGCCGATCGCGGACCGCGGTTCCATGGCGCTCGGCGCCACGCGGGTATCGTTAAGCCGCAAACGCGCGACATAAGCCGCATTGGCGAACGCAGCCTCGACCGTCGCTGCGTCGCCGTCGGACCAGTCGAGCGCGACGTTGCCGGGCGCATCCGGCCAGATCGCTGGGGCGCTCTCGGCCAGCGCGTGTGTCACATCGCTCACCGTCGGCAGTGCGTCGAGGTCGAGGTCGACCGCTTCGGCCGCGTCGAGCGCCTGCTGGAGCGTCTCGGCGACGACAATGGCAACACCCTCGCCGACATATCGCACCCGGTCGACCGCAAGTACGGGCATCGGCGGCGCGACCATTGGTGCGCCGTCGCGCCCTGGAATTGCCGCGGCGGGAGGCAATCCACCGAGCCCGTCGGCAGCCGCGTCGGCACCGGTCAGAACGCCCAACACCCCCGGCATCGCCTGCGCCGCGGCGGTGTCGATCGCGTGAATGTCGGCGTGACCGACCGGCGCACGCACGAACGCGGCGTAGGCCTGGGCGTCGACATTCACATCGTCAGTGAATCGCCCTCGTCCCGTGAGAAGCGCATCGTCTTCGCGCCGCGGTCCTTGCGTCACGCCAAATCGTAGTTGTTCACGCGTCATCGGTGCTCTCCTGCCTGCTTCTTCATCGGCTCTCGTCTACAGAGGCCTTTACCCGCGGGGCACTTATGACCAACCGCAGGATCGTCCTATGGTTACGTTACTCGCGGGCGACGACAAGCGATTTTCGCAACCGCATCGATGCGAATCCGATCGCCGCACGGGACGCGATGAAGGCCTTCAGGTGCAGCGCCCGGATCGTCGGTACGGGCAAGCTGCCGACCGCGAGATGACTTGCCGGTGGGCGCGTCATTGTGCCCATCACTTTGGTTTTGCCGCCGCGTTTTTCTGAGTTGTTTTGACGTCTTTGCGAAGTTCGTCGAGCCGCGGACGGAAATCTTGGGCGTCGCCGTAATCGACGAATCTCCGATAGCGTGGATGCGGCGTGCGGACCCGAAGCGCACGTTTTATGGGACACCAATACTGCTCCGTGCGGCTGGCCGCTTCCCTGGCGTAGGCGATAACCCCGTTTGCATAGCCGCAGTACGCGCAGTTCAACTTCTCGATGCCATTAAGGTAGGCCAAACGGTGGCGGTCGATGATTACGTACTCTGAGCGTTCGATCCGTTCCATTCCCCAGGCGGAGAAACAGACGTGCTGGAAGATGTACACACTGAAATCGAGAATGGTGAGCGGCACGATTAGGCCATAGACGGCAGGTGCTATAATTAAAGTGATAAGGGGCGAGTTTCTCGGAAACCTAAACAGGCTTGTCTTTATCGACTTGTGCTGGCGGGTAACGCTTTCTTCGAAAACAGCCCGCTTTTTCTCAAGCCGGTACTGAAGTTGTGCGCGTTGCGCATTTAATTTCCGTTCAAGCTCATCTTCCAGACTCACCAATCGTCGGACTAGATCATCGATCTCGTTTTCCATAGGCACACTTTCGTCTCCCTAACAGGAGGCGCAGCCAAGCATATCGCCTTGGGCTGCCGGAAAGACAGCGATTGTCTTGGGCAGGTAATTTTCGCCGTGGACAGGAGCGCGCTCGATCGGAATTAGCCCGAGTTGGGCCGCCAGGTCGGCGTTACGCCTGCCCACCCGCGACGCAGGGGTTCTCTCATCCAGTCTGTGGTAGCCGACTTTCGTCCACCGCCGCCTGTTCGGCCTGACGGCGCGCGTCGACCATATGGCGGGCGGCGTCGTCGGGGATACCGGCGCCCATAAGCACCATCTCGCTGAGCTGCAAGCTCGCCTCCGTAGTCTCAGGCACGACGTGGCTGGCGCCTTGCGTAATCAGGCGCGTGGCGTGGTCGGCATCGCGGGCCCGCGCATAGATGGCGAGATCCGGCCAATGCCGGCGCGCCGCCGCGACCACTTGCTCGGCGGCGTGCGGGCTATCCATGGTTACCACCAGCGCGGCCGCCTCATCGACGCCGAACTTGCGCAACATCTCGGGCCGGCTGGCATCGCCGTAGAAGATGCTGGCGCCTTCGGCGCGGAAGCGCGCGACCAGTCGCGCGTCGCTGTCGAGCGCAACATGGAACAGCTCCTGAGCGTCCAGCAGCGAGCCGAGCATCTGGCCGACGCGGCCGTAGCCGACGATTATCACATGACCAGCAAGATCGGCTGGCAGGTCGGCGTCGGGCTTGCCGCGGCTCGCCTCCCAGGCCTCGACCACGCGGGCCGCCCTGCGCGCGGCGTGGGCGACCGGCGGCGTCACGATCATGGTTACGCCGGCGACGATTAGCATGAACTGGGCGATGTCATTGGGCAGCAAGCCGACGCTGGCGGCTAAGGCAACGACCACGAAGGCAAACTCGCCTGCCTGACCGAGCAGCAGGGCGGCCTCGAGCGCTACCGAGCGCGGCTCGCCGAACAGCCGTGCGAGGGCGTAGACGATCGGGCTCTTGATGAGGAACAGCCCGAAAACCGAGACGATCAGCAAGAATGGCACCGCAGCGACCTGGGCGATGTCGACCGACATCCCTACCGAAACGAAGAACAGCCCCAGAAGCAGGCCCTTGAAGGGCTCGATGTCGACCTCGATGGCGTGGCGATACTCGGTCTCGGCGAACAGAAGCCCGGCCAGGAACGCGCCGAGCGCCATCGACAGGCCGGCCTTCTCGGTAACCAGCGCCGTGCTGACGATCACCAGGAGCACGAGTGCGAGAAACATCTCGCGGCTGGCGGCGCTGCCGATGAAACGAAACAGCGGCCGGACTACCAGCCGGCCGATAACCAGAATGACGGCGACGGCAATCAGCGCCTGGCCGATCGCCGATACGAACGCGAGCAGCACCGATGCGTCGCTTTGTCCGGCGAAAGCGGCGACGAGGAATAGGATCGGTACCACCGCCAGGTCCTGGCACAGCAGAACGGCGAAGGTGGTGCGCCCGGTCCTCGTACCGAGGCGTCGGTTCTCGGCCAGAACCTCCATGACAATCGCGGTCGAGGAGAGCGCGTAGCTGGCGCCGAGCACTGTCGCGACAGGAAGTGTATTGCCGAACAAGCCGGCGATCACCGTGATCACGGCGCCGGTCACGACGACTTGCGCCCCGCCGAGCCCGAAAACGAGCCGGCGCATCGCCCACAGCCGTTCGACCGAGAGTTCGAGGCCGATCATGAACAAAAGAAACACGACGCCGAGTTCGGCCAGGGCGCGCACCCCTTCCAAGTCAGTAATCGCCGCGTAGCCAAGCCACGGCAGCGTGTCGGCAAAACGGGCGAGGCCGTGCGGGCCGATCACAAGGCCAACGACCAGAAAACCGAGTACTGGGCTGATCCTGAGGCGTTGGATTAACGGCACAACGATACCGGCGGCGACGAGAAAGACGATCACCTCGCGAAGACTGAGCGTCTCGATATGCAAAGAGGGGCCTTCCGATATTTCGCGTCAAAAATTCGCGCGCGCCGGGCCTGTTTAGCTCATTTTGGCGACTCGAAGAACCGGAACGTTTCGAGCGGACCGTCGAAATGCGATCTAGTTTCTAAGTTAGAGCCGCATCGAACCTGATTCGATCGCTTCGATCGGCGACCGGCGGACCTTGGGCGACCGCTGTCGACGCCTTCGCGAATCGAAGATCGGGTGAGTTATCCCGAATCGGGACGCTTGGTCGCCTCGACGCCTTCCGGTTTGCCGACGATGACAACGGTCAACGCCTTGGGATCGAGCAGTTTCTGCGCCACCCGGCGCACGTCGTCCAGGGTGACAGCTGCGAAGAACCCATTGCGCTCGTTGATGTAGTCGATGCCCAAATCCTGGCGCTGAATGGCAACCATCATATTGGCAATCGCCGCGGTATTGCTAAAGCGCAAGGCGAACGATCCGGTGATGTTGTCTCTGGCCGCGGCGAGTTGCTCTTCGGTTATGGCAGTGTCGCGAAAACGTTCCCATTCGGTGCGAATCACCTCGATAGACTGGCCCACCGCGCCGTTCTCGGTGGCCGCGCCGCCCAACCATAGCGCGGTATGATCGAGCGGCAGCAGGTAGCTGTATACCGAGTAGGCCAAGCCGCGCTTCTCGCGCACCTCTTCGTACAGGCGCGAGGTAAAACTGCCGCCGCCGAGCACGTGGTTGAGAAGATAGGCGGCGTAATAGTCAGGATCGTCGCGCGGCAAGCCGCGGTGCCCGAATATGATGGTGCTCTGCGGCACGTCATGCTCGACCACGATAACCTCGCCGAGCGCCGCTGGCTCTCCCGACGCAATGGTGAACGCCTCGGCACGCTCCGGCAGACCGCCGAAGGTCGAGTCGAGAAGCGGTGCGAGCTCGGCGGCGCTGATATCTCCCGCGACGCCGATCACCATGTCGGCGCGCGCCAGCCGGCGGCGCACAAACGTCACCAGATCGGTCTTGGTGATCGCGTTGACGCTTTCAGTTTCGCCGCGCGTACGCCGCCCATAAGGGTGATCAGGGAAGTTGGCGGACCAGAATGTTCGTTGGGCGATGTCGCCGGGGTCGTTCTTGGCGCTGGCGATCCCGGTCAGAATTTGTGCCCGGATCCGTTCGACCGCCGCGTCGTCGAAACGCGGCTCGGTCACGGCCAGGCGGAACAGGTCGAAGGCTTCGTCCCGGTTTCGTGTCAGCGTTCTCAAACTGCCCGAGAAGGTATCTTGCGATGCGCTGAACCCCAGCGAAATCGATTGGTCCTCAAGCCGCCGGCGAAACGCCTGAGAATCGAGGTCGCCGGCGCCTTCGTCGAGCAGGCCGGAGACCATGTTGGCGAGCCCTTCCTTGCCGGCCGGATCGGTGGCGGCGCCGCCGGGAAGGGAGAACGACAGGGCGATAATCGGCAGCGTGTGATCTTCCACCAGCCAGGCCTCGATGCCGCCGGCGCTGACTACCCGTTGGACCTCGACGGCGCGTGCCGGCGTCGCCGCGGCGATTACCAGAACGCCGAGCGCGAAAACGGCGAGGCCGGCAATTGTCCGTGCGCGCGCAATCATTTTAAGACCTCTCACGTTCGCCGCCGGGCAACAGGATACCGGTGGTCGAGGTCTCCGACCGCAATATGGCGCGCGCCGCCGCATTCACCTGTTCGACCGTTACTGCGGAAATCCGGGCGGGCCACTGTTCCACATCCTCGACGGTTTGCCCGGTCGTCAACGCCACGCCGAAAATTCGCGCCGGGCGTCCCAAGCTATCGCGCGCGAAGACGGCGCTATCGATAAGGCGTTGCTTCGCCCGTTCGACTTCTTTTTCGCTCGCACCGTCCTTTAAGAAGCGCTCAATTTGCTCCTGCAACGCACCAGCAATCTTGTCGACCTCGACGCCGGGGCGCGGGCTGAACCACACGCCAAACGTGGTCATGTCGAGCTGATCGGGCGAATACCAGGCGCCCGCCGAAACCGCCAGCGACTGGTCGATGACCAGCGAAGAATACAGTCGGCTCGAGGATCCGCCGCCGATGATCTCGGCCAGGATTTCCAAGGCATACGCGTGCTCTTTATCACCGGCGACGTAGCTCGGTGCCAGCCAGCGGCGCGACCAGCCGGGCTGATCGACCCGCGCATCGCGTAGCACCACTTCGCGCGGCGCGTGATGGGGCGGTTCGGAGGGTCGAACCCGCGGCGGCAATTCCTTTGCCGGGACCGGACCGTAATGGGTCTCGGCCAGCTTGCGGACCTGCTCGGGCGTGACATCGCCCGAGACCACCAGGATGGCGTTATTGGGGGCGTACCAGGCTCGGTAAAAATCGACGATTTCTTCCCGCGTCAAGTTACGGATTTCGTGCTCCCAGCCGATGATCGGCAACCGGTAGGGATGGTTGCTGTAGGTCGCAGCGGAGACCTGCTCGCTCAACAGCGCCCGCGGGCTGCTGTCGGTGCGCGACCGGCGCTCCTCGATCACCACCTGGCGTTCGGGCTCTATAATGTCGTCGGTCAACACCAACCCGTTCATGCGATCGGCTTCCAGTTCCATCATCAAAGCGAGCCGGTCGGCGGCAATGGACTGGAAATAGCCGGTATAGTCCTGACTGGTGAACGCGTTCTCGCGGCCGCCGTTGCGGGCGATGATGTCGGAAAATTCACCGGGCGCGCGTTTATCCGTTCCCTTGAACATTAGATGTTCGAGAAAGTGGGCTATACCCGACTTTCCCGGCGGTTCATCGGCGGCGCCCACCTTGTACCAGACCATGTGGGTGACCACCGGCGCGCGGTTATTTTCGATGACCACCACTTCCAACCCGTTATCGAGGGTGAACGTGGTGGGGTTGAATATTTGGGCGTCGGCCGGCGCTACAGCGATATTGGCGAGAAGGACCACGGCGCCGATACCGCTACCGATTAGCGGCCGAATTCGCCCGCGCCACGTCAGTTTGCTGAGAAGTTGCACTCTCGCCTCCCTCTACATGCTGCACACATATGGCGGTTAAACGCTGGGGTGCAACGCGAAATCCAACGCAGCCGCTCACATTGCCGCGAGAACGCGGGCGGGCCGGAGCAAGCCGCCGTGCAGATCCCTACTATCAGAAAATCTTAAATAATTGGTCGTTTTTCTTCTCGATGAGGGGAATATCGCCCTCTGTCGCAGGGCGGCCAAGAGCCTCATTTTCCCGCAACCGCCGCGCCTCGGCGGGAGCATCGAGCACATCGTCGATGTCGGACTGGTAATCCAGCAGCCGCTGGACGAAGTTCGAATCGGTCTCGCGCAGCACCGCATAGTCGCGGTCGACCTGAGTGCGAATGTCGGGGGCGACATTATCGGCTCCCGCGCGCGCCAGAAAGGCCGACTCGCCCGCGGATCGCCGGCTCACTTCGCCCTGCGGCGCGGCGGTCACCGCCGGACCATTGTTGCGCGGCGCCGGCGCCGCGCTCCGCTCAGCGTCGTCGCCGCGGAAAACCGCCTGCCTGGCCTGCTCCCGCGGCGAGGCGACGCCGGGACGCTCGGCCCCGGGCCGCGGCGGGCGCAGATTTTTATCGGGTGGCTCCGACAGCGGGGCGCGCTTCAAAACAGCGAATTCGTCCGGCGATGTACGCGAAAGCCCCAGGGCGCGCTTTGTCGAATCTCCACACGCCGACAAGATCAGCGCCGCGCCAAAAAGCAGCAGTACGGACCGTGAACAGCGCCCTAATCTCGATTTACGGCCAAGTTCATTCATCGACATTCGGGTTGGTTGGACAGATCGTCTCATGACGGCCTGCTCCGTTTCTCCATTCCTATCCTCGATTATCGACATTCGGTCCTATCTTAATGCGCGTGCTGGACCAAACAAGCCATCGTACAGCAACATCGCCGTGCCCAGGACGATCACAGTGTCGGCAAAATTGAACGCAGGCCAATGTACGCCAAAGGCGTGAAAGTCGAGAAAATCGATAACCGCGCCGGAAATCGCGCGATCAATCACGTTGCTCGCCGCGCCGCCGATCACCAGCACCAGCGCAATTATAATATATTTGCTGCCGGCGCGGAATAGCCATAGCAGCAGCGCTATCATAATGGCAACGGCAACGGCGACCAACACCCAGCGGGCCAACTCGGTATCGCCGCCGAACATTCCGAAACTGATGCCGGTATTGCGTACCGGGACCAGGTTGAAATAGGACGTTATTTCGATCACTCGCGGCGGCTCGAAAACAAGGTTAATCATGACCTGCTTGATGATCTGGTCGACCACGGTGACCACGACGATGAATATGAGCGCCCAGCGCTGCATGTTTCGGTCCCGTTCCCTATTCAGCCGCGTCGGGCAACTTGTCGATCGCAGCAGCGCAGCGGCCGCAAATCTCGGCGTGACCATGGGTGCCGACATCGGGCAGAACCTGCCAGCAGCGCGCGCATTTCCCGCCTTCGGCCAGATTTGGCACCACCCCGATTCCCGGCGCATCGTCTAGGGTGAAGGCGTCGGCAGGCGGCGCGCCCGCGATCAGCGTCGCTGCCGAGGTGATCGAAATCTCGGCAAGGTCGATGCCGGCCATCGCGGCCACGGTATCGTCGTCGGCGTAAACATCGGGCGCCGCTTGAAGGCTCGATCCGATGCGCTTTTCCGCCCGCTCGATCTCCAAAGCGCCGGTGACCACCCGGCGCAGCCGGCGGACTTTCTCCCACTTCGCGGCCAGCGCGTCGTCACGCCAATCGGGGTCGGCGTCGGGGAAGGTACGCAAATGAACGCTGGTCTCGACGCCGTCGCCCTCGCGCGCCAGCCACGCTTCCTCGGCGGTGAAGCACAGGATCGGCGCCAGCCAGGCGGTCAGGTGGCTGAACAAGATGTCGAGTACCGTGCGGCACGACCGGCGCGCCAGCGAGTCGGTCGGATCGCAGTACAGGCCGTCTTTTCGGATATCGAAATAAAACGCCGACAATTCGACAGCGCAAAAATTGTGCAGCGCAGTCCACAGGGTGTGGAATTCGAAGTCGTCGATGCACTGGCGCACATGGCGGTCGAGTTCCCACAGCCGGTGCAAAACCCATCGTTCGAGTTCGGGCATTTCGGCCACATCGACGCGCTCGGCCTGGTCGAAGCCAGCCAAATTACCAAGCAGAAAGCGCAGGGTATTGCGGATGCGGCGATACAGGTCGGCCTGGTGCTTCAGGATCTCGGGACCGATTCTCAAATCCTCCGAGTAGTCGGAGCTGACCACCCAGATGCGCAGGATGTCGGCGCCGTATTGATCGACGACTTCCTGGGGTGCGACGATATTACCCAGCGATTTCGACATCTTGCGGCCGTCCTCGGCCATCACGAAGCCGTGGGTGAGCACCGCGTCGTAGGGCGCCCGACCGCGCGTACCGCACGACTCCAGCAGCGATGAATGAAACCAGCCGCGGTGCTGGTCCGACCCTTCGAGGTAGAGCGAGGCCGGCCACTGCAATTCGGGCCGGTCTTCCAGCACGAAACTGTGGGTCGAGCCCGATTCGAACCACACCTCGACGATATCGGAAACCTGCTCATAGTCGTCCGGGTCGTAGGCGTTGCCAAGGAAACGCGCGGGCGGGCTGGCAAACCAGGCGTCGCCGCCTTCCGCCTCGAACACTTCGGCGATGCGATCGAACACCGCTTGATCGCGCAAGACCTCGCCGGTTTTCTTCTCGACAAATACTGGGATCGGCACGCCCCAGGCGCGTTGGCGCGAAATACACCAGTCCGGCCGGCTCTCGATCATCGAGCGTAGCCGTGTTTGGCCGGCTGGCGGTACGAACCGCGTGTCGTCGACTGCCGCGAGCGCCTTGGCGCGCAGCTCGTTGGTCTCCATCGAGATGAACCACTGCGCGGTGTTGCGGAAAATCAGCGGCGCTTTCGAGCGCCACGAATGGGGATAGGAATGGCGCAGGCTGCCCTTCGCCAGCAATTGGCCGGCGCCAGCGAGCGCCTTGATGACGGCGCCGTTGGCGTTGCCATCCTTGCCGTCGGCGGTCAGTACCGCTGCGCCGGCAAACTGCGGCACGTGCTCGTAGTAGCAGCCGTCCTCGTCGACCATGTCGGGCATCGGCAGGCCCTGCTCGAGGCCCAGCCGGTAGTCGTCCTCGCCGTGGCTCGGCGCGATATGGACGAAGCCGGTGCCTTGCTCGGTAGTGACGAAGTGACCGGCGTGCAGGGGCACGTCGAAATCGTAGTCCTGACCGCGCAGCGGGTGGGCGCAAACGGTGCCGGCGAGTTCGGTTCCCTTGACCCGCGCCACCTCGGCGATGGCCTCGAGACCGCAATCGCCCCGGAACGTCTCCAGCAAATCGGCGGCGGCGACCAGCCGGTCGCCGACCTGGGCGACGGCGCCTTCGGCAACTCCTGTCACATCGAAAACGACGTAGTCGACCGCCTCGCCGAAGGCGATGGCGCGGTTGCCGGGAATGGTCCACGGCGTCGTCGTCCAGATCACCACCCCGGCGCCTTCGAGCGCCGGCAGTCGGGTCGCCACCACCGGAAACCGGACATAGATGGTTGGCGACTTGTGATCCTCGTACTCGACCTCGGCGTCGGCCAGCGCGGTGCGCTCGACCACCGACCACAACACCGGGCGGGCGCCACGATAGAGCCCGCCGTTCATGGCGAATTTGCCGATCTCGCGGGCAATTTGCGCTTCGGCGTCGAAGGTCATCGTCGCATAAGGGTTTTCCCAATCGCCGATCACGCCGAGACGTTGAAATTCCGCCGACTGGACGTCGACCCAGTGCTGCGCGAAATCACGGCATTCCTGGCGGAATTCGAGGACCGGCACCTCGTCCTTATTGCGGCCGCCGGCGCGGTACTCTTCCTCGACCTTCCATTCGATCGGCAGGCCGTGGCAATCCCAGCCCGGCACATAGTTGGCGTCCTTGCCGATCATCTGCTGCGAGCGGTTGATGACGTCTTTCAAAATCTTGTTGAGCGCATGGCCGATATGCAGATGGCCGTTGGCGTAGGGCGGGCCATCGTGGAGGATGAACTTCTCGCGGCCGCGCGATGCGTCGCGCTGCTTGGCGAACAGGTCCATCGACGTCCAACGGGCGAGCAAATCCGGCTCTTTCTGGGGCAAGCCGGCACGCATTGGAAACTCGGTCGACGGTAGAAAAACCGTATCTTTATAATCGGTTGTCATTCGGGAATCCCTCGATCGTGCGCCTATCCAATACGCCGACGCCAATCGGGCTGGCTTATAGTGCCCTGATCCATAGCGGGCAACCATCCCGATCCCGCCGCAATTTTGCTAATATTATCTAAATAGCGATCGAATCGTCGGTTTTTGCCGCAAATGCGGCGAGATATTCGCGCGCCTGCTGGCTATCGGCGGCAATTTGCTGCTGCAGGGCGGCGAAACTCTCGAACTTGCGCTCCGGCCGTAGATGCTCGACCAGGGCAACGCGCAGGTATTTGCCGTAGAGGTCACCGGAGAAATCGAACAGGTGGGTCTCCAGCAGCAGCCGTTCGCCATCGACCGTTGGCCGAACCCCGAAATTCGCCACCCCATCGTACCATTGGGTTTCGCCCCCGCTCGTAACACCGGCACGCACCGCGTAGACCCCGCTCGCCGGCCGCATATACTCGGCCGGTTCGACATTGGCGGTGGGAAAGCCGATGGTCCGGCCGCGCTGGTCGCCCGGCAGAACGCGCCCCTCGATCTCCCACAACCGCCCCAGAAGCGCCGCCGCGCGCTGCGGCTGGCCGTCGCGCAAATATTGGCGAATCACCGACGAGGAATAGATCTCGTCGCTGTCATCTTTCGCCGGCTCGACCACGGTAACGCCGAACCCGAGCTCGGCACCCTTTGCGCGCAGAAGATCGGCGTTTCCGGCGCGCTTGTTGCCGAAGGCGAAATCGTGGCCGACGACGACGTGCGACGCGCCGACACCTTGGTGCAAGATCGTCTCGACAAACGCCTCGGCGGTGACGCTGGCCATCTGCGCGTCGAACCGCCATACGAACAAGGTGTCGACGCCTAAGTCGGCGATGGCGCGCACCTTGGCGCGAAACGGTGTCAGTCGAAAGGGTTCGTCATCGGGTCGGAAAAACCGGCGCGGATGGGGCCGGAAGGTCATCAGGGCGAGCGGCCGGCCGTCAGCATCGGCGCGCGCGCGCGCTGCTGCGATGACCGCCTGATGGCCGCGATGCAGTCCATCGAAGTTGCCGATCGCGACCACCGCGCCACGGGCATCAGCCGGAACGCTTGAAATGTGCCGGAATAAGCGCATGACCGCGGGATTTACCTGCCGGCAGCGGTACGATCAAGTGCCGCGTCCGCGGGCAGCACAGCAATTATTCGGCGGCTTGCGCCCGGCTGGGGACGAGGACCACCGCTTCACCATCGATCACCACGGTATCGCCGACAGTGCACGTGGTGCGCAGCGTGGCGCGGTTGCGGGCCGAGTCGAGCTCGGTAACCGTGGCGCGCGCGGTCACCGTATCACCAGGGCGCACCGGCGCCTTGAATTTTAGCGATTGGCTGACATAGACGCAGCCGGGCCCGGGCAAACGGGTGCCGATGACGGTGGAGATGAAACTCGAGCTCAGGAAGCCGTGGGCGATGGTGCCCTGGAACATGGTCGCCGCGGCGTATTCCTCGTTGAGGTGCATCGGGTTGGTGTCGCCCGAGATACCCGCGAACATGACCAAATCGGCCGGCCCGATGGTGCGCGCATACGCCGCCGTCATGCCGACATCCAAATCTTCAAAAAAATAGCCGCTGAGCTCGCTGATCGGATCCGCAACGGACGGTTCAGACGGCGTAGCCGCGGTTTCGGCGGTTTCGACCGACATGTATGACCCCAATGCTGTTATGCAACGTAGATTATTGCGTTGCACCATATCGACCCGGATCGGCCGCGGTCAATGGTATCTAAAATATTGTTAATAAATGATTTTTATAACAGTCAAGCAAAAATTTTCCAAATTTATCGGCCGAATCGGGTAGGTGCGGCGCACAAAATTAGCCGGCAGCCGGAACCGTGCCGGCGCGCGGGTCCATCGGGGTCAGCGTGCCAAGCGCCAAGATCGCTTCCAGCGTCGCCGCGAACGACAATAATTCGGCCTCGCCGCGTGGCTGGCCGACGAGCTGCAGGCCGACCGGCAATCCGCTGGCGGTGAAGCCGCACGGCACCGATATCGCCGGGCGTGACGTCAACGTTGCCGTATAGGCCACATAGACCCAGTCGATGTAATTGTCGAAGACATGATCGCCGAGGCGGTCGAGGTAGCGCCGGTCGACGTCGAACGGCGGCACGATCGCGGTTGGCAGCGCCAGCAGATCGTAGTTCTGGAACCAGTCGACCAGGCGCTGATAGAGCGCACCCTGGGCGACCCAGGCCTTGCCGAGATCGCCGGTCGACTGCCGCATGCCCTTTTCGATGTTCCACACCATCTCGGGCTTGAGTTGGTCGCGATACTGCTCGAGCAGCGGTGCCCGCGCGCCGGCGAACAGCGCTGCCCGCAAGACCTGAAAAATATCGATGATATCGTGGCAGTCGGGCGCCGCCTCCTCGACGAGGCTGCCGGCATCGGCGAACCGGGCGGCCGCGGCGGCGCAGATGTCGGCGACTTCTGCGTCAACCGGACCAATACCCAGATCGCGGGTGAAGCCGATGCGCGCCGGCGCCCGCGGCGCGTCGACGGCGGCCTGGAACGATGTCGCCGGCGCCTCCAGCGCTATCGGGTCACGGGGATGGCGGCCGACTTCGGCGTCGAGCATCAGCGCCACGTCGCCCACCGTGCGGCCCATGGGGCCGTCGACCGACAGCATCTGGAACGGGTTGCGCCCGGGCCCGTGCGCGACCCGGCCGGGGCTCGGCCGCATCCCGACCACCGAGCAAAAGCTCGCCGGCGTGCGCAACGATCCGCCGAGGTCGGAGCCGGTCGCCAGCCAGGCCATACCGGTCGCCAGCGCCACCGCCGAGCCGCCCGACGAGCCGCCGCAGGTCAACGCGGTGTTCCACGGGTTGCGGGTCTTGCCGAACACTTCGTTGAAGGTGTTGGCGCCGGCGCCGAATTCCGGCGTGTTCGATTTGCCGAGGAATACCGCGCCGCTGCGCCGCAGATGGGCGACCGAGATTTCGTCATTCTCGGGCACATGATCGGCGAATACCGGCGAACCAAAGGTCGTGCGCACGCCGGCGATTTCGTTCAAATCCTTGACTGCAACCGGCAGGCCGGCCAGCCAGCCCGGCCCCGGATCGTCCGGCGCCGTCAGCGACTTGGCCTGCTCGCGCGCCTGGTCGAGACACAGCGTCGGCATGGCGTTTACGTCACCGTCTACCGCTTCGATGCGCGCGGCAGCGGCGTCGACCATCTCGAGCGGTGTGACGTCGCCGGCGCGCAACAGCCGCACCGCCTCGCGAGCGGTCAGCGCGATCAGTTCCGAAGTGCTCGCCATCTATTTCCCTCTCGCAAACCAGCGGCAACCTAGAGCAATATCGGGCCGGATTGAACCACTCGGGCGGAAAAGGCTTTTGACGATGAAAGATAACTGGCTGATCGACGGGCCCGACAACGCGCCAGTTACTGTGGTGCTGGCCCATGGCGCCGGTGCGATGATGGATACGCCGTTCATGGCGGCGATGGCGGCCGGCCTGGCGGCGGCCAACCTGCGGGTGGTGCGGTTCGAGTTTCCCTACATGGCCAAGCGCCGAGCTGACGGCAAACGGCGCGGCCCCGACCGCAAGCCGGTGTTGCTGGAAAGCTGGCGCGCGGTGTTGCGGGCGCTCGGTCCGGCCGATCGCCTGGTGGTCGGCGGCAAGTCGATGGGCGGGCGCATCGCCAGCGAACTGGCCGCCGAAGAGCACGCGGAATTGGGCATTTCCGGCGTCGCCTGCCTGGGCTATCCGTTTCATCCCGCGGGTAAGCCCGAGCAACTGCGAACCGAGCATCTGCGCTCGTTTCCCTTGCCTATGTTGATCGTGCAAGGCGAACGCGATGCGCTCGGCAGCCGCGCCGAGGTCGAAGGCTACGAGCTCGACAGTTCCATCGACATCGTCTGGCTGCCCGACGGCGACCACTCGTTCAAGCCGCGCAAGAAATCCGGTCACACGGAAGAGGAAAACTTGGCGGCGGCGGTCGCTTCGGTGGTGGCCTTTGTCGAGGCGCTCTAGGTAGCAGCCGACTATACAGGTGTGTTCCCGCATCGGGCGCGCTGGCATCGACCGGCGAAGTCGCCGCGCCGGACTATGAAGTTTGCGTCTGCTTCGCTTGTGCCTCCTTCAACATCTCCATGTTTCTGATCAGCGCATCGACGGTATCTTTGAGCAGATCGAGCTCGGCGACCGACAGGTCGTCCAGTCTCTCGAGGTTGTACTCGATCGTTTCGACGATCTGGCGGGCGGGCCGCTGCAGGGGCCGCATGAAATAGGCGGTAACGGTGGCGACGATCGTCCCAAAGAAAAGTATCGATCCCACGACGATCCAAATACCGCCGATCAGACGGGATATTCCCGAGAGCGGCGTATCGGCGATACCCGCCGTCGAGAACGCGGCGACGCCCCAGTACAGCGCATCCCCATAGGAGTTAATGGCCGTGCCCGCGATGTCGCGTTCGGCAGCGTACAGGCCCGCGGCAAATGCAAGCCACAGGACGAGCAACAGAACGATCAAGCTGAGGATGGGGGTCTAGTGATGACGTCGTCAAGAAACCTGATAATCCTGCGATTCCGCTTCATGTCTCGCCCTCACGATGTAACCGTCGGCATATGCCAACGAAGGGTAGGAAGAACGATCTGAGCGATCAATCGTCTCTTCGGCGCGCTTGTTTTCGCCAAACCGTTCTAGATAAGTTGATCGCCCGCGCGCTCGACTTATCGCCACCCGCAACGTCAAGTATCCGTTGCACCGACAATCGACCAACAGAGGGACCGACAACATGGACGCGAGCGAACTCAGGGCGGTGCAGGCGCCGCTCAAAGAGAAGTACCGCGACGATGCCGCGACCGCCCGGATACCGGCAGCGGCCGAGGCCCGGCTCGGCGATGGCGTGACCTGCACGATCAAGGGCTGGGCGGGCGACACCGTGGCCGGCCTGCACCCGGCCGCCGGCGGCGACGGCAGCAAGGCGTGCTCGGCCGACATGCTGCTCGAGGCCCTCGTCGCCTGCGCCGGTGTTACGCTGAACAGCGTCGCCACGGTGATGGGCGTCGAGTTGCGCGACGCGGTGGTGCGCGCCGACGCTACATGGGACGCGCGCGGCACGCTGGGGCTTTCCAAGGAAACGCCGATCGGCCTCACCGACATTGCGTTGACGTTCGAGCTCGACACCGATGCTGACGAGAAGAGCCGCCAGCGCCTGGTCGAACTGACCGAGCGCTACTGCGTGATCTATCAGACGCTGAAGAATTCACCACAGTTGCGCTACCGCGTCGCGCCCTGAGCGGCAAGTGGCCGGGCCCGCCAAAACCGCCAGAGCCCTATTGTCCGCCTATTTAGAGAAGCGGATTTCGCGGATCAACGCGGCGACCTCGCGGTTGCCCTCCTTATAGCCGCCATGGATAAAAATAACGGGCCAGTGATCCAAAACCGCCAGACAACCGTATCCAGCCTAATCGACCCCGACCTCACGATTGAAGATGGAACCTGGAGGACAGCAAAATGTGCTGGTGTACGCTGACATTCCTGGCAATCGCCGCGATTTTCGGCACGATCGGCACGGTCTCGCTGATCCGCCGCCGTCGCGTAGCGCGGGACCAAGATGCGGGATTGCAGCTCAGTTAATCTGCATCAGTTTCGAAAGCAAAATCGCCTGTTGACGTGTCCCTGCCGCGTGCGGGGGCTTTCCTCGGACCCGGCGGTGCGCTAGCGTCCGCCCGCTTTGAGCGGCCTTTACGATATCGGCGCCCGCGCGCTCACCATCCTACCGCCCGAACGCGGTCATCAGGCGGCGTTGTGGGGTCTGGCGCATGGGTTCGGCCCGCACGGGCGCGCCGACCAGCCCGCCGGCCTGGCGCAGAGCTTGTGGAACCGGTCCTTCCCCAATCCGGTGGCGATCTCTGCCGGGTTCGACAAGAACGCGGTGGCGATCTCGGGCGCGATGCGCCTCGGCGTCGGCTTCGTCGAAGTCGGCGGCGTCACCCCGCGCCGGCAAACCGGCAATCCGAAACCGCGGCTGTTTCGCCTGACCGCCGACCGGGCGGCGATCAATCGCCTGGGGTTCAATAATCTCGGCGCCGACGCGATGCGCCAGCGCATCGCCGACTATCGCGCGGCGAACGACGATCCGCGACCGCTCGGGGTCAACCTGGCGGCCAACTCCGACAGCGCCGACCCGGCCACCGACTTCGAGAACCTGGTCGAGACGTTCGCACCGCTGGCCGATTTTCTCACCATCGACATCTCCTGCCCCAATTCGGTGAACGGGCTGGTGTTTCTGTCGCCGGGACCGCTGGAAGACCTGCTCGGCCGCCTGACCAGCCTGCGCGAACGCCAGAGATTGGCGAACCCGCCGGCGCTCGTGGTCAAAATCGCGCCCGACATCGAGGACGCTGCGCTCGATGTGCTGCTCGAAATCGTCGTGGCGGCAGGGATCGACGGCATCACCGTGTGCAACACGACGACGGCGCGGCCGGACAGCCTGACCAGCCCCGACCGCCACGAACGCGGCGGCCTGTCGGGCAAACCGCTGTTC
>CAJICQ010000165.1_pt1 | contig 17931 bp, 14 predicted proteins | sample 9199721 | NCBI WGS metagenome assembly CAJICQ01 (sample SAMEA7708344, study PRJEB35096) | sediment metagenome | biome: marine neritic benthic zone biome [ENVO:01000025]; feature: sediment [ENVO:00002007]; material: shallow marine sediment [ENVO:03000034] sea grass bed [ENVO_01000059] ...
ATGGCCGCGCGTGTACGCGGCCCGGCGATGCCATCGGGCGGCCCGGCGTCAAAGCCGAGTGCGTTTAATCTGCGCTGGACTTCGCGGATCTGTTGCTGTTCGGACACCGGCGAAACCGCTTGTTCGGACACCGGCGAAACCGCTTGTTCGGACACCGGCGAAACCGCTTGTTCGGGTGCCGGCGAAACCGCCTGCCTGGCCGGCTCTCCGCTTGGCTCGGGGGAAGTCGTTTCGGCGATAAGCGGCCGCCACGCCGCCGCCGCACGCTTCGCTTCAGCAATCTGCTGGACCGTCATCTTGCCAGCGAGGCTAGCGCTCTTGTCATCCGCATCCGCGACGCCGGCGCTCGCTGCCAACGTCAACCATTTGTAGGCATCAATATAGTTTTGCAGTACGCCCTGGCCGGTTTCATACATGAAGGCCAAATTGGCCTGCGCGGGGCCATACCCCTGATCGGCCGCCGCGCGGTACCACTGTACCGCCTTTCCGACGTCCGGTGGCAGGCCGTCACCGTTGAAGTACATGACGCCGAGATTGAACTGTGCACGCGCATCGCCCTGTTCGGCGAGCGGCCGCCATTCTTTCAAGACCGTTTCGAAATCACCACGATCATAGGCATCGAGGCCGGCCTTAAAATCCTGCGCACTGGCGTGCGTAGCCAGCAGAGCAAACATGCAAGCAGTAAATAACGTTCTCATGCGGCCATGCTGGCACAAAATGTGAATCGGGAAAACCGATGCGACGCCACGAATTGCGAAGTTTTCGCAATATTGCCGACCACTCGGTTGGCAACACTGCACGACATCATTCGAGACTGTTGCAGATGGTTTGCGTCGACAACGCGAGCCTGCGCCGGTCCTGCCGGAATTTGGGTCGGGCGATATGGGCCGGCTGAGAACGCTTAGCTGGTGTTACCGAGAACCGATACGATTTTACGTTCGAGGGCGCCGTTCGCGCGGCACGCGACGGTGACCGATTTTGAGGTCGCGCCTTGCCGAATGTCTTCTGTCGTAGTTGCCTGCCCCGCACTGTCGAAATTTAGGACCTCATCGCTCTTGCGCGTCGCCACGTTGTTGCCAAACTCGCGCGTTCTGAACTTCATCACATAAAGGGCCTCGACCCGTACCATTGTCCCCTGGTCCGTCGCAGTCAGTTGGACGTTGGCCAGGGCATTGAGGCTGGTACGGCGTTCGACATCGACCAGTTCGTTCGCACGTTCGTCCACAACCAAATAACGCACCGAGTTGGCCGCCAGGAAGTTGTAGTTTCGGTCGCCGAACACCGCATGCTTGGAGCTTACGTTAATTTCCCCGCAGTCGACATACTGGGAGGGGGTCTGGCTGCGGACCAACACTCTGATGGTGCGATCCTGTGGCACCAGGGCATTTATTTCATAGTCGCGCCCGCCGAGTTCGCTGACCAGCTCGTTCCAGGTGGCATCGAAATCGGTTTTGACCATTGTCTCCACCGCCGCGGTTCGCGTCGCGATTAGGGTGTCTGATGCATGCGCTTGCGAGAACAAACCAAAAGTCAGAATTGCGGCAGCGGCAATCGCCGGTTTTTTATACATAGAGCTGGTCCACCTGTGCTTTCGTCGGCAACACAGGGGATTGTCCATCTATTACTTTAATATAATTTTAATTTGGGCATTTAATTTCGACATAGAATTAGTCAAAGAAATTTATTCGGCCACTGATGAAATCGGACATCATGGTTAATTTTAGTTAATACGATATAAAGCGCTGCGCTAAAGGTCCGCATTCGGCAAACATATACTTGGCCTGCGACGCAAAAAATCTATAGGGATTCTATGCCTGCTGAAGGCCCGCAATCGCATAGGCGCAACCGCTCCGGAGGCCGGACGCCACCCCATTGCAAACAGAATTTTTTCTAATTTACCGGGCTGGATTTTGCCCAATCAGGCCGGTGCCGTTCTATCCGGCGGCCTCGCCAAGCACGGCAACAATGCGACGCTCGAGCTCACCCGTCGGTTGGCATTCTACCGTTACAGTCCTCATGCTCGAGCCCTCCCTGATCTGCTCATCACGGCTGGCGCGCCCGAAACTGTCAAAATCCAGGCGATCATCGAGGCTGCGCGCGGCAATGTTGCTGCCGAATTCGCGCGTTCTAAATTTCATCACGTAGAAGGCATCGACGCGCACTAACGTCCCCTGCCCCATCGGCGTAAGCTTGATATTGGCGAGGGCGTTTAGGCTGGTCCGGCGCTCGACATCTACCAATTCATCGGCACTCTCGTCGGCAACGAGATAACGCGCCGAGTTGGCAGCCGCGAAACTGTAGTTGCGCTCCCCAAAGGCTGGGTGATCGGAGTGAACCGAAATTTCGCCGCAATCGACGTATTGTGAGGGAATCTGGGAATTCACCAAAACTTTGATGGTGCGGTCTTTCTTGACCAGGGTATTGATCTGGAAATCGCGTCCGTTGAGCCGCGCCACCAATGCGTTCCACGTCGCGTCCACGTCGGTCGACACTACTGTCTCAATCGCTGCCGTCCGCAACGCCGCTTGCGTATCTTTCGAAATGCCTGTTGAGTAAGCCCCGAAAACTACAAAAGCAGCCGCAACCAACCCCAAATTTTTTACATGCACGTGCCAGGAACCCCCAATTTCACTGCAAACCCCAATTTAACTGCAAAACCCAATTTAACTGCAAAACCCAATTTGAATATTAACCATAATCGGCCAACCCCTACTAACGCAAGCAAATTGAGTCTCACAAGTAGTTTTAGACGATTCGGAGGCCGGTTTGGCAGTCGAACCGGCATCGATTCATACGCGATTACCTGCATCGGTGCGCAGCGCGCCGGCAGGCTCGGCGCGGACAGACCGATTTTTTTTCTATGCTTCAGGTTTCTGACACGGACCCGATGAGAATGTACCGAGATCGGTCTATCCGGCAGGAATTCCGAGTACGGAGACGATTCGACGTTCCAACTCGCCGGTCGGCCGGCACTCAACCGTCACTGTCTTGGTGCGCGCGCCCTCCCTGATCTCTTCGTCCTGGCTGGCGCGCCCCAAACTATCGAAATTCAGGCTGTTATCGATGCTGCGTGTCGCGACGTTTGTACCGTATTCGCGAGTCTTGAATTGCATCACGTAGCGCGCGTTGATGCTGACCAGCGTTCCCTGTCCGCTCGGCGTCAGGTGGACATTGGCCAAGGCATCCAGACTGGTGCGGCGTACCACATCGACGAGTTCATCGGCGCGTTCGTCGGCCACGAGATAGCGCGCGGAATTGGCGGCTGGGAATCTATAATCCCGATTACCGAGGCTGGGATGCCTCGACCGAACCGAAATCTCTCCGCAGTCGACATATCGCGACGGCGTCGCGGACTGCACAAGAACCCTGATCGTTCGGTCCTCTTCGACCAATGAGTTAATCTTGAAATCGCGCCCGTTGAGCCCCGAAACCAAGGCGTTCCACGTGGCATCGACATCGCTTGCCACCACCCTTTGGATCGCCGTCGGTCCTGGCGCCGCCGGTGGTTCTTTCGGTTCGCGTGCTGCGCACGCGCCCAATACAGGCAGCGCAGCTGCAATCAACACCAAAATCGTTCGCCGCACGTTTCAGGCACTCCGCTTCGCGATAATAAAACCGATCGTCAGGCATGTGACCTTAATTACTCTGCCCCGTGACCGGCAAGAAAATTGGCCACTGGGGCTCCTCTTGCCGGCCCGACCGGTCGGCTTTACGATCTTTCCCTCTGAGCGAGCCCCGCTCGTCTAACGAAGAGAGACCGATATGGCCGATCAAGCCTCAGCAGTCGCCGAACAGCCCGAAACCGCTGAATACGCCGTCGCACGCAAGTCCGATCCCAACTACGTCAAGGGAAGGCGCGAATTTTTCAAGTATATCGACCTGGGCGTCACCGACGCCAGTCAGGGCCGCATGCGCGTTCAGAAGACCTCGGCCACCGCCGGATTGTCCCAGCCAACCGGCTGGCACTACCACAAATGCGAGGGTCAGTTCGTCTATATGCTCGACGGATGGCTCGAGCTGGAATTCGCCGACGGCGAGACCGTGCGCCTGGAAGAAGGCGATTCGGTCTATATTCCCGGCTTCATGCCGCACAATGAAATCCGCACGTCCGACGAATTCGAGCTGCTCGAATTTTCGGTACCGGCGGAAATGGGCACCGAGGTCTGCGACCCGCCCGCCGGGTAAAACGCGGGTTATGCCGGCGCGTCCTCATACGGGCGCAGCTGGCGCTGGTACATCGCGAAAATCTGTTCCCAGTCGCGCTCGGCGGCGGCCTTATCGAAGACGTCGCGGTCGGGGATGGCGTAACCATGATCGACCTGGCTGTGCACTTGGTAGTGGTAATTGACGGCAGCGCCGGCAAACGCCTCGCGCACCGCCGCGATCACCTCAGGCGGCGTGTAGTGGTCGAGCTCCCCGAACCCGCAATAGATTTCGCCCTTCATCTTCGATGCATCCAAGTGCGGTGAATCAGGCGCGTCGGTAGCCAGGCGCGTGCCATGCAAGCTGGCGCTGGCGCGGAAGGCATCGGGAAACGCACCGGCGGCGCGAAATACCAAACGGCCACCCAGGCAATAGCCGATCGAGCCCGCAGGCCCCGGCCGCACCGCGTCGTTTGAGGCCAGGTAGTCGAGCAGCGCACCGGTGTCGGAGATCGCGAGGTCGTCGGTGAGATGCGACAAGAAGGCGAGGATCTTGTCCTGTTCCGCCGCATCGAGCGCCTTTAACGAGATCGTCTTGCCGTCGGGATGACGGTAATCGAAGTTGATCCCGCCCTTGCGGTAATAAAAGTTCGGCACCGCAACAGTATAGCCAACCGTGCCAATCCGTCGGGCGATGTCGAACAGCTGCTCGCGCACGCCCCACACATCCATAAAGACGATGATCGGCGGAAACGGTCCGCCCTGCTCAGGATGGGTTATAAAGGTCTCCATCCGCCCGTCGGGCGTGTCGATTTCGACGATCCGTTCCTTCATCCCTTCCCCCATTCTCTTTGGGTGTTCGGGACCAAGCATACCAGCCGCTGCTCCGACCAACACTATGGCGGCGAAAATTCACATTTTGGGCATTTGCCTGGAAACCATGGTACAAGCTGTGAAAGCACGTTGTTGCGGAACCGCTTGTCGTGGTTACGCACCATCGCGATGACATACGAGCGGAGAAAGCCCATGGCGCGCAAAACGAATTACAAGTTCGAGAAGCTCGAACGCGAACGGCGCAAGGCCGAAAAAAAGGCCGCCAAAGCAGAAGCCAAGAAAGCGGCATCTGATGAGCGTAAAGATCTGTCCGACGAACACGGTGACGCGGCACTGTCGGGAGTTGAGAGCGAAGACAACTGAGCGAAGAAGATCGGTAATGAAAGTCGACGGCAGTTTACCGCTGCATTTCGATTTTGGTGAATACTCACCGAACCTCGAGCGCACTGGCAGCTGGCAGCAGGCTGCAGTCACTAGGTAAGACAGCTTGGCGTTTCTTCATGGGGGAGGCTTGGCTAAACTCTCAGGCGCGATCTAACCGAAAGAAAGCGCCGCCATGGTCCGTCACGCCGACTGGTATTTCGACGTCGTATCGCCCTACGCCTATTTGCAGTTCGCCACTTTCGACCGGCTGCCAGACGATTTGCAGGTTCGTATAAAGCCGGTGCTGTTCGCCGGGCTACTCGGCGCTTGGGACAATATGGGCCCGGCCGAGATCCCGGCCAAGCGGCGCCAAACTTATCGCTACTGTCATTGGCTGGCGGCAAAGCGCGGTATTCCGTTCAAGACGCCGCCGCGACACCCGTTCAACCCGCTCGCCGTTTTACGCCTCGCGATCGTACTCGACGGCGACCCCGACGCGGTTGGCGCCATATTTCATCACATCTGGGGCGCGGGAAATGACGGGCAGGACCCCGAAAGCCTGGCTGCTCTCGCAGCAACGCTCGGCGTGGACAACTGGCAGGCCCGCGTCGATGACCCGGCGGTCAAAGCGCAATTGCGCGCCAACACCGACGACGCGGTCGCCAGCGGCGTGTTTGGCGTGCCGACCTTCGTCATCGACGGCGAGGTTTTCTGGGGCGACGACGTTACCGACATGATGCTCGATTATCTCGCAGACCCCGAACCATTCCGCGCCGGTGAATGGGGACGCCTCGGCGATTTGCCGGTCGCCGCACAGCGCAAGCAAAGCCGACTTTAGTTCTAACCTTCGCGGCGCAACGGCAAGCCTGTTGTTCGGCACGAATCGTTCTCCGCAAATTCGCTAAACCCAATCGAAGATACTCAATATATATCTGTTTTGATTATTTTTAGTTTCGCGCGCAGCACTGCAATGAAACGGTCCGCCCCGAATATTACGGAAGCATGATCAGGCGGGCGTTCTAGGAAGGACGAAGGTGTTGTTCGTAACCAGCCAGGCTGATTTTCTAGGCGCGGAAGGTTCGGCGTCACTTCGTCAGGCGATCGTATAGCGCGCGAACGTATTGGTGATCGCGCGCTTCGAACTCGCCGTTGGCGATGTCGGCTTTGTACTCTTCCAACTCTTCGCGTAGCGCATCCGAACGATTGGGCATAGCCAGGAGCTTATCGAGCAAGGCCAACGTGTCGGCGTCTTTACCCTGCTTGCCTGCCGACGGCGCCGCGGCCGTGTTCGCCGCATCCATATCGTCCGGTGCTACGGTGTCGTCGCCATTGGCAGATTCTAACGACGCATCCGGGATCAGTAATTCATCCCAGTCCAGGCCGGCGGCGGTAATCTGCGCGTGCAAATCGCGCGCGGCCTGCAATACGTCGGCATCCTGGTCACCGCCCAACTGGCCCAACAGGCGGATTACTTCGTCCCGATCCAAGGGTTCAACCATACTCCACCTGTTTCACGTGGCTTGCGTGCCCAGCGTCCCTGGTCGTCGCCGCAGAATGCAGTGCTCGCCCAGGGTCCCGGCCGCATGATGTCGAATAATTAAACTAACTTGCCATTATATAAAGACATTTTCCAGAGATAGCGCGCAATGCCGCTATCTTTCAGGAGATATTAACGCTGCCGAATGCACCCTATCAGACGACCTCTGATACCGTGACAATTGGCCGTTCAATGGCATGACCATCTCTTCGCCACCAGTTAGCCAACAGCCCCTGCGCGCCGGAACTTTGCGCCGGCCCGGCGCGGCGCGCGATGGCTCCTTATTCAGCCCGTTGATAGACTTTATATGTTTGGGCGGCGGTTCGCTGGTCCTATTTATTCCGCTGTTGCTTCTCGACGTGGAAACCTTCGAGCCGGCGGTCGCGGCAACGATCGTCTTTTTGGCCCACTTCATCAATTCGCCACACTTCGCCCACTCTTATCAAATCTTCTACCGGAATTTCGCTCAAAAAGCGTTCGGTCAGGCCTATCGGCCGCAGTTGCGGGTCCGCTACATCATTGCCGGAATCGTCGCCCCTTTGGCGCTGATTGCATTCTTCGCCATCGCTGTCGCCAGCGATAGGGCGCGGGTTTTGGGGTTCGGCTTCAACATCATGCTGTTCCTGGTCGGCTGGCATTATGTCAAGCAGGGCTACGGCATGTTGATCGTCGACTCGGTGTTGAAGAAAAATTTCTTCGCCTCGCGCGACAAGACCATTTTGATCGTCAATTCTTACCTTTGCTGGTTGTTAAGCTGGGCACTGTTGAATAACGCCGTATCGCAACGCGACATGTTCGGGTTCACCGCTTACAGCATACCGGTTCCGGAACCGGTACTGATTGCCGCCGGGCTGGCTACTGCCGCTTCATCCGCCATATCGCTCGTAGTGATTTTTCGTCGCTGGCGGTCCGGCGAACCGTTCCCGTTCAATGGGGCGATCGCCTATCTGGTGACCCTCTACGTTTGGGTGCTGTTCCCGGCTATTGTCGCACCCGCTGTCTTCGTTGTTCTGATGGTGCTGGCAACGCCGGCGGCCCATTCGCTTCAGTACCTCATCGTGGTCTGGCGTTATCAGCTCAATGTCGAGCGCGACAAGCTCGGCGCTGCCCGCCCGCGCAGCATGTTTACAACACCGCTGTCGCGGCTCGCCTATTTCTTCGTCTTCGGCGTGGTGATCAGCTTCTGCGGTTTCTGGATCATCCCGACCGCGTTGGACCTATTGGTCGGCTACGACAGGTCAATCTTCGGCGGCCAGATGTTCTTGTTCATGTTCGCCATCTTCATCAACGTCCATCACTACTTTCTCGACAACGTGATGTGGCGGCGCGAGAACCGCGACGTCGCTAAGCATCTGTTTCGGGCCGGCTAGGCCCACCGCCGTTCAACCGTTGCCGGTCTAATCTCGCCGCGCCATCCACGCGTCGACCTGTCGCTGGGCCTCGGCGAGTTCTTCAGGTGACGCTGTCTTGGCAGCCTCGTTGTCTTTTAGAAGTTTCAGAGCCTCCACCACCGGATCATCACGATCGATGACAATGTGCTCCGTTTCGGCACCACCCGATCCGGGTTTGCGGCGCGCGATGATGAGCTGGCCGTCATCAACTGCACCCAAGTTGGTTTCGCCGTCGGGCGTAACCGAGATCACGTTAGAACCTTGCGAGATTATAACTCGACTTTGATTCTTCGCCGCCGCCCGCGCCCAGCGTTTGATATCCGCGTAGAACGGCTCTTTACGCCAGGCATTGTGCCGGTCGGGATCGACGAAAACAGTCAACCGTTTGCCGTCGGTTGATAGCGCGATGACCATTTTCGATTTCGCCGGCTTCCAGTGATCGCCGATATGTGCATCGGTCAGATAACCGCAGTTGAAGTCCCGGCACTCGTCGGGCCGTTCCTCATATATCTTGCAGCCGGCGCCGATATCGCAATGAACGCACCATTGCGACTTAGGTTTATCGAACGCCTCGATCCGCAAAAGCTTGCAGCACATGGTACAACCGTCGCAGGAGCGCCCTTCGACATAATTGACGCTTGGCTCGTTCATCTCTGTTTTTCCTTCGAGCGGCCTATGGTCGGGCTTCGATTAGCGTGAATCAGGCACCCCATGCCCGCTTTAGCAAGCAAGTTATTTAGCGGCGGATGCGGGCACGCGAAATGATACGCTATCCGGCGCGGCGAAGCATCGTGTCGAAAAATCAGAAAAGGCCATGTCCGAATGATCGATTACTTTGGCTTTGTGCAAGGCTTTGCCGCCCTGTTTATCGCCGCGCCGCTACTGATCGGCTCGGGTATCGGTGCCGTGTGGGCTTGGCGCACCGGTCGCCGCGGCGGCCGGGTGATACTTTTCGCCGCCGCCTGCGGCTCGACGTTGACCGCCTTCGTCTTTATCGCAGCAGTGCTATTGTTTAGGGCGTAGCCTGCCTCCGCTCGCGGGACTAAGCGACAGTAAGGGTTACGCTGACGTCGACATTCTCCGTCAACACGCGCGCGTCGGTACTGGCCGACGCGTAGACATCGAATGTGGTGCCGCCAACGTCTTCTTGACCTGCCGCGGCGAAATCGCCCTCCAGGGTCACGCTATCGTCGCCATTACCGAAGATGTGCAGATCGTTGGTCTCGTCCGATAGCTGCAACACGTCCTGGCCGTTGAGGGTCAACTGGTTGGCGCCCGAGCCGGAAAGGTCAATGGCTTCCACCCCTTCGATCTCGGTCGAGCCGAGCAGCGTCAGGTCGAGGCTTTCGCCAGCACCATCCAGTGCCACAGTGTCATAACCGGTGCCACCGTCGATACGGGCGAAACCCGCGTCGCCGATCGACAACAGGTCGTCACCGGCGCCGCCGCGCAGAACATCGGCGCCACCGCCGCCAACCATCGTGTCGTCGCCCTGGCCGCCGACCATCACATCGGCGTCTACGGTGCCGGTTAGAACTTCGCTCGCGTCGGTGCCGGCATGGGTGACCGAGCCGGTCAGATTGCCGCCGAAGATCACATAGCTTTCGCCAGCGCCCGGCTCAGAGTTGCCATCGCCCCACCCGGATTGCGCGCCGACAATCAGGTCATCGAAGCCGTCGCCGTTGACATCGCCCGCAGCTGAGACTGATGAGCCCGATTTGTCGTCCTGGTCTGCACCATAGATAGTGAAACCTTCGGTCGGGGTCAGCTCGTCCACATTGATCGGGCCGAAGCCACCCGCCTTGCCGAAGATTACATAGCTCTCGCCGGCGGACTGCTCAAGAACGACCTCGCCATCGCCGAACCAGGCGCCGATGATGATATCGTCGAAGCCGTCGCCATTGACATCACCGGCGCCCGATACCGAGCGACCGGAAATATCGCGTTCGTCAGCGCCACGGATGGTAAACCCGTCGGTCGTCGCCAGGCTGCTCAGATCTATATCACCTGTCACAGTTTCCTTGCCAAAAATGACGTAGCTTTCACCGACGCTGGGCTCTAGGTTCCCGACACCGTCGGCAGCGAGGGCGCCGACAATGACATCAGCGTACCCATCGCCATTGACGTCGCCGGCTGCCGCGACCGACGCACCGGACCGGTCGCCGGCGTCTGCACCCAAGATTTTGAAACCATCACTAAGCGACAGTGAGCTTAGATCGATATCTGTATAGCCGCCGGTCTTGCCGAAGATGATATAGCTTTCACCGGAAGTGGAGCCGGCACTATCGGCCTGGTTGGCGCCGACGATCAGATCATCGATGCCGTCGCCATTCATGTCGCCGGCGGTTGAGACCGACCAACCCGCCTGATCGTCATCCGCAACGCCGGTGATCTTAAAGCCGTCGGAGCTACCGGAAATTGTCGACAAGTCGATATCGGTGGAACCACCCGTTTTGCCGAAAATGACATAGCTTTCGCCAAAGTCATCGGTCGTTGGGTCACCGGAAACAAGACGCGGCGCACCGATGATCAAGTCGTCCAGACCATCACCGTTGATATCGCCGGCGGACGAGACCGAGAAGCCGGCCTGGTCGCCCGCATCCGCACCGGATATGACGAAACCGTCTCCAGAGCCCGACAGGGTGCTGAGATCAATATTGGTAATGCCGGCAGCCTTGCCGAAGATCACGTAACTTTCGCCCGCCGTCCCATTCGCCATGGCGGCCCCGACGATGACGTCGTCAAAACCGTCGCCATTCACGTCACCGGCCGACGACACTGAACTCCCCGCCTGATCACCGAACGAGGCACCAAATATGGCGAAGCCATTGGTGCCGTTTAGCGCGCCCAGGTCGACATTGGTCGACCCGGCCGTGGCGCTGCCGAAGACGACATACGCCTCACCGGCCGCGGCACCGCCCGGCGCCTGACTGGCGCCGATGATAACATCGGCGTAGCCGTCACCGTTGACGTCGCCGGCGCCCGACACCGCATTACCGGCCTGGTCGACCGGGTCGGCGCCAAAAATGGTGAAACCGGCGGACGGCGCCAAGGCACCGAGATCGATGGTCGGCGCGCCGACCTCGCCGGTGACCGTGACGTCGATCGAGCCCTGCGTCGACGCCGTATCGCCGTTCGAACTTTCGATCGAAGTTGCCGTGACCTGCAGCTGGAAATCGGTATCGCTGCCCGGCGGCGGCGTAATCGTCAGCGCCGACAGGTTCCATCCAAGAATATCGACGGAGCTGTCTAGCGCAGTCGCGGTAAATGAGTTGCCTCCATCGGAGAGAACCGCGCCATCAGGAATCGCCGAGACTACCAACGCTGACAGGGATTCCGACCCATCTGCATCGGACACCGATGCCGCAACATCGAGCGCTATCGCGCTATCCTGATCACCGGTTGCCGCGCCAACTGTCTGATCGCCGGAGGTTAGGACATCCAAATCGAGAGCGGGCGCATCGGCGACCGCGTCGACGGTGACAGTAATTTGCCCAGCGCTCGATGCCGTGTCGCCGCCCTCGGTGGCTGTTACCGTCACCGTAATTTGGAAGTCGCTGTCACTATCAGCCGGCGGTGTGATCGTCAGCGCGCTTTGATCCCAAGTCGCAATGTCGACTTCGTTGGTGCCGTTGGCGGTGTAAAAGTTCGTCCCGTCCGACAGGGTCGCACCGACGGGAATTCCCGACACCAGTACCGATAGCGATTCCGAACCGTCGGTGTCAGCCAGCGCCGCCGAAATATCCAACGCGATCGGGGTGTCTTCATCGCCGGTCGCGGCGCCGAGCAGCTGATTGCCAGCCGCGCCCCCATCCAGATCGAGCGTCGGTGTGTCGACCGTCCCGGTTACACTGACGTCGATCGTCCCGACCGTCGACGCCGTATCGGCGTTCGCCGCCTCGGTCGCGGTCGCGATCACGGTGAGCTGGAAATCGGTGTCGCTATCGGGTGGCGGCGTAACGGACAGCGTGGCCCATGACCAGCCTGAAATATCGACCCCGGTATTGCCGGTAGCGGCGATGAAGGTATTCGAACCATCGCTGAACGTCGCCCCGGCGGGGATCCCGGAAACCATCAGCGAAAGCGATTCCGAACCATCGGTATCTGTCAGGATGGCCGACAAATCGAGCGCGATCGGAGTATCTTCGACGCCGGCGACGCCGGAGGTCAGCTGGGCGCTTAGCGAACCATCGTTCAGGTCGAGCACTGGCGCGTCGGCGACGGCGTTGACGGCAACGGCGATGGTATCGAATGCCGCTTTCGTGTCGCCGTTCGAGGCCTCCGACGCCACTGCCGTCACCGTCAACTCGAATCCCACGTCGCTATCGGCGGGTGGGGTGATGGTGAGCGTACCCTGGTTCCAGCCGGCAACTTCCACCTCGGTATTGCCGGTCGTCGCGGTAAAACTGTTGGAACCATCCGACAAGGTAGCGCCCACCGGAATGCCTGACACAATGAGCGACGACAAGGTTTCCGATCCATCCGTATCGGCGGGCGCGGCTGACAAGTTCAACGCAATCGCCGTGTCTTCGTCGCCGAGGGCGGGCTCGACCGCAATATCTGGCACATCGGCAAACGACGCGACGTCGATTTTCACAATCTGCGTGTCGGTCCCGCCGAACCCGTCCGATACGGTATAGGTAAAGCTGGCTTCGCCGGAAAAATTAGTCGCAGGTATAAAGGTAATCTTGCCATTGGGCGCCAACGAGACCGTCCCGTTCACCGCGTCCTGGGCCGAGATGAGTTCCTTGGTGTCGCCATCGAACTCGATATCGTTGGCAATAAGGTCGGCGGCCTGAAATACGATAGCAGTGTCTTCATCGGTCGCGCCGGAATCGGCGACCGCTAGAACTGCATTGTTCTGGCCGTCGAGATATACGGTCAGCAATTCGGCAGTGCCGTCGCCGTCAGCGTCGCCGTCGGAAAATACGGCCTGCTCCACATCGACCAGCGTATCGACCCCGGTGTCGCCATCGCTCCCGTCCACATCGGTAATGGTGGTGCTATCGGCGTCGATGGCGATGTCATAGCCAAATACAGAATAATAATCGCCGGGATCTGTCGAAACCGTCCCCGATGCGTCGTTTTGATAGAGCGCGGTATCGCTATCGTGGCCGCCTTTGAGAATATCGTCGCCGCCGCCGCCGACCAGCGTATCGGAACCCTGATCGCCTTCGATCAGATCGTCACCCATGCCGCCGAATAATTGGTCGTCGCTGCCCTTGCCGTCGACCCAATTGGCCACCTCGGCGCCCATCAGCCAGTCGGAATTGTTGGTGCCGCGAATCGCGGTGTATCCGCCCTTACCGCCATTGCCGTTCGACGCAGCGTTACCGCCGCCGCCCTTGTTTCCACCTGGTGGCATGTCCGCACTCCATCGAATTGAACCAATTCTGGCCTGGCGGATCAGCCTGCCACCAACTGCTGGATTTTGCTTTCCCTATCGATTCCAATGCGCGCGAGTGTTTAGGTTTATTCCGGTGAATAAACGCGCAAAAAATCAGTATATTTCTGGTAGTTCTCTGACGAACAGGCGACGGCCGCTGCCAGCATGCGGTTTTCAATGTCCAAGGCAGCGCCGGCACCGACATTCGCGCGAGGCGAATGTACGAAAATTATCGCAAATTAGAGGCGTACGATATTGGGGCCGGTATCAGGCAGCACTTTCGGCGGCAACTTTTCGCCCCAGATCGCAGCATTGTTCGAGACATGCCTGCAGCGCCACCCGGTCAAAGGGTTTCGGCAGGAAACAGCGAACCCCGAAGTTTGACACGCGCTCTTTTTCGTCGTTCTGGGACAGTACGATTACAGGCACCGATGCCAAATCTGGATCCGCGCGCAGCACCCGCAAAAACTCGACACCATCCATATTGGGCATTTCGATATCCAAGATAATCGCTGCCGGACGCGCGTTTCGCGCACACTCCAGACCTTGCAGTCCATCGCCGGCTACCTCCACATGATAGCCGACTCGGAGCAAGAAGCGTTCCAACAACGCACTATCGGTAACTGCATCCTCGATCACTAATATCAGCGGGCCGTCTTCACTTGGCACGATTTCTTGATGGCCCGGTTCGATGTCGGGAAGCGCGAGCGAAAAGCGGGAGCCGTTGCCCAGTTCGCTGTCGACCGTAATCTGGCCTCCCATCATCTCGGCAAAACGCTGGCTGATGGCTAGCCCCAGTCCGGTACCCCCGTACTTTTTGGTTATCGAGCTGGTCGCCTGCCCAAACGGCTCAAAAATCGCGGCCACCTGCTCGTTACTCATGCCAATACCCCTGTCGCATACCTCGAACCGCACCCAACCATCTCCCGCGCGTTGCACGGTCAGTCCGACCAGGCCGGCTTCGGTAAATTTCGCCGCATTGCTCAGCAGGTTTAACAAGATCTGCCGCAAACGCTGCTCATCACACTCCAATCCACCCAATTCTCTCGGTACACCGACCTTGAGCCGGTTGCCATTCTTTTCGACCAGCGGCAGCGCAATACCTTCCACTTCGGCGATCAGCTCATCGAGTTTCACATCGTCGAAGCTCAACTCCAGTTTGCCGGCCTCAATTTTGGAGATGTCGAGAATATCGTTGATCAATCCGAGCAAGTGGCGGCCAGAACGGCGTACTTTGCGGAGATCGTCTGCTTGCTCTTTGGCGCCGTCGGCCTCGGCGTCTTCCAACAGCATCTCGCTGTAACCGATGATCGCGTTTAACGGCGTGCGCAACTCGTGGCTCATATTGGCGAGGAATTCCGACTTCGCGCGGTTCGCCGTCTCGGCTTCATCCTTGGCGGCATTCAATTCGTCGGTCCGCTCGGCAACCCGCGATTCGAGCTCCTCGTTGAGAAAGTTCAGCTCGGTCTGTGTGTCGCGCAGCCGTTTGAGATTTTCGTTGAGGGCGACCTCCCGCTCGCTGAGCTTGCGGGCCATGGCGTTGAACTCCGCAGTGAACTGGCCCAGACCGTCGGAGCCACGCGCTTCAATTTCGAAATCGAGCTCGCCTGAACTCACCCGCTGGGCGGCGGAAACAAGCACGGAAAAGCGGCGGGTCAAAGTGATTTGTATGAGCAGCGCAATGACCAACGCGGCGATCATGCCAATTACCGCAACTGTCAAAAAAATCCGTTGATTGTGCTGGCCCTCCCCAACAAGTTCTTCGGTAAATCGTGCAAGGATATTTTCGATGACTTGGGTGGTGATAACAATTTGGCTTTGTGCGAGAGAGAAGGCTTCCTCCGCCGCAAGTCTCACGTCCGCCTGGCCACTGCCGGTGGTTTCGAAATCCTCGGCATCTTTGTAGGCAAACAATGCACCTCGAATGGTTTGGACCGGCCGTCGAATTTCGCTGACGTCCTCGAGAATGTGCGAAAGATCGGTGCCGGCACCCGAAGATCGGACGTGCGCAAGATCAGCCAAGGGCAATTCGTCCAAGACGGCGAGCGCTCTTTCCACCGGAACCAAGATGCTCGAAAAGTCCACCTCGGAGCGCGCGTAAAAGCGCTGTAGCGTAATTTCCGTGGCATCCAAAATTGTGCTTGCGCGCCGTAAGGTGTCGGTCGTACTGGCGGACTGGGCGGTGAGGTTATCGCTGCCAATCAGCAATTGCCTGAAGTTTCGCAACGCGCTATCGACGGCCGATTTTAGGCCGATTGCGGTATCGCCCGACCGATCAACGGCAATTTCATCGAGGTAGCTGTAGAACACGGCTCGTGCCTCGTTTGCCGGACGCAAATTTGATTCGGAGACCAGTGAATCATCAGGCAGCCCTGCGGTAAAGTGTTCCTCGGCTTCGACCAGCCTGTTCAACAATTCGAGGGCGTCAGTTTCCTTGATCCGATCCCGCGTGTCGTATTTAACGAATGCAAATCGCGCTTCAGCGAGCAGCGAATCTACCTGCTTCAAACCAAGTTGAATCGGCGTAATAGTTGAAAGGCTGACATTGATCGCTTCGATCGATCGATTGCTGTGTCCAATTGCCAGTGCGGCAATGGCGGCCACCAGTGCTGCAAGCGCAAAAAAACCGATGCGAATCTGGTTCGTCAGCGACATGCCGGACCCGCTTAGTTCTAATCTACGAGACGCTGATCAACGATTGGCAACCGAGCGATGTTGAAACCGTAGGCTCAACGGACCGGTGATTTCGCCGGCGCCATACCATGGCTGGTCGAGTTTCGGGTTTCTTTTTCGGCCGGCTATTTCATAACGCGAAACGCCGAATTGGTAGACCTGATCGATGTGGAATTGAATGTCGTCGGAGTTGTTGGTGACCAGCGGGCGTGAGAACTCAATGGTCCAGGCGCCGTCGCGCCAGATGCCCTTGGCGCGCACATCGGCCCGGCTGCCCTCCGGCTGGCGCGGCGCATAAAACGGCATCGTATCGCCGTTGCGTTCTGCCGGCACCATGGTCTTGTAAGCCGATTTGCCGGCGTCGCCCGGACGGTTCAGGAAAAATCGAAGACCACGTTTGGAAATGACGGTTCTGGAATTGGGCCCCTCGATCGCAGAATAAATATGCATCTTGTCGTCGGCATAACCGGAAGGGTCGGTTCGATGCGCTTTCCAGAACCAGATGTCTGCTTTGTAGGGACGATCGGCATCAACCCTTAGGTCAACAGATCCGGGTGCCATGCTCCATTTTATAACGAAGGTATCTTCGCGGTCGGTTCCAGTGCGATAGCGATCCTGGTCGGGCACCCATACTTGTGTCTTATGCGTCCGGTTTTCATCAGGATCGGGAAACCTTGCGAGGATGTACACCCTGTCGTCGGTATAAACCGCCCTGATCGTCAGATCGGTCGCAGCCCGCGGATCATGCGTGACCAGGGCCTGTGCACGCGCCCAAATATTTTCGCTCGCAACACCGTCGATGTTTGGTGCCTTGTCAGCATAAATCGCCACCAATTCACCCTGAACGTTAATTGTCGGGTGGGTTGCCCAGGCGGCAGGTGACGCTAGCAGCGCCACGCACAGGGCGCAAACAGCGGTCCTTCTCATTTGTCCGTCTCCATTGCACTCGATCAAGTGCCGCGACCTGTCGAACATCGCCAGGGGCCGACGTTCCGTTCGCATACGATGATCCTTAATTTGGAGCGCTAATATTAAAAAGGGTTAAAGATCGGCCCACTCATCGCCGAGATTGCCCAACAAACGGGTAGTCGCCGCCCGGCGCTTGCCCTATGGCTTGTCGCACGGTGTGTGGAGGGCCAGCAGTGAACGACAAGTCCGGTTTATCGATGGGCCCGCTCGAGTGGGGCATGCTGGTCCTGCTCTCGATATTCTGGGGCGGGTCGTTCCTGTTCGTCGGCATCGCCGTCGACGATTTTCCCGCATTCACGATCGCCTTTCTCCGGGTGGTAATCGCGACCGGCCTGCTTTGGTCCGTATTGATCGCGATGCGCGTCGAACTACCGACGAAGCTTGGAATCTGGCTGTCTTTTTTCGTTTTAGGTGCAATCAACAGCGCCATGCCGTTTTCGCTGATTGCCTGGGGACAGTCCCACATCGCCAGCGGCCTGGCCTCGATTCTGATCGCGACGACGCCGCTGTTTGCCGTCGTCGTGGCCCACTTTCTGACGACTGACGAACGCATGACGCCGGCCCGCTTCGGCGGTGTCGTCGCCGGCCTGTTCGGCGTCATCGTGCTGATCGGCCCTGACGCACTGGGCGATATCG
>CAJICQ010000194.1_pt1 | contig 17452 bp, 14 predicted proteins | sample 9199721 | NCBI WGS metagenome assembly CAJICQ01 (sample SAMEA7708344, study PRJEB35096) | sediment metagenome | biome: marine neritic benthic zone biome [ENVO:01000025]; feature: sediment [ENVO:00002007]; material: shallow marine sediment [ENVO:03000034] sea grass bed [ENVO_01000059] ...
ATGGGTGACGATCGATATATCGAGATGGCGCTCGCCGAAGCCGAGGCGGCCGCCGACCGCGCGGAGGTGCCGGTCGGCGCCGTCGTTGTCGAAGCGGCCAGCGGCCGCGTGCTGGCGCGCGCCGGCAACCGGGTCGAAGCCGACTGCGACCCGGCTGGCCACGCCGAACTGCTGGCGCTGCGCGCCGCGGCGTCCGAGATCGGCGCGCCGCGCCTGCCCGACTGCGATCTCTATGTGACGTTGGAACCCTGCGCCATGTGCGCCCAGGCGATTTCCTTCGCCCGCATCCGCCGGCTCTATTTCGGCGCCTACGATCCCAAGGGCGGCGGCGTCGAGCACGGCGCGCGAATATTTACCCAACCGACCTGCCATCACGCGCCCGAAGTCATCGGCGGACTGGAAGAGCGCCGCTGCGGCGCGCTGTTGCAAAACTTTTTCGCCGAACGACGGTGAAGGGCGCGGCGGCCCAACCCGACACACCGGCGGTCATCTTCACTGTATACCGGAACACCTGAGGTCGAAGCCGCCGACAACCGGTTATTTTTTGCCTAGCCGGCGCGCTGTTGTAGGAGTAACATTTGTGGTTAATACTCTCAGTTTCCTGGCAGTTTGTAAGGTCATCCACAGGACTGTGGATAACTCAAACTTGAACGACTCTGCATACGGAACACACTTCTAGCTAACAGAAGTCTTAAATGCCGACAACGCATGTCAGGTAGGCCAGTTGCGACAGGGGGTATCGGATGTATCAGGCCAATCTGGGTTTTCGGAAGTTTTTGAAAAAGCTGTGCGCCTCCAAATCGGGTGCTGTCCTCATATACGTCGCCTTCGGCCTACCGTTGCTCTTGGGCGCGATGGCGCTATCGATCGACCTGGGCCGCGCCTTCATCTTGAACACCGAATTGAAGGATTTCTCTGACGCCGCGGCGCTCGCCGGCGCCGCCGAGCTCAACGGGAGAGACGGTGCGATGGCGGCGGCCGAACAGGCGGCGCGGACCGGTCTAGACGGCACCCTGGTGAACATTCAGGCCTTCGCCACCGACGGCGGCGGGCCCGGTATCACTATTCCACCGCCGGGATCGGTGCCACCCGGAATCGTTTTCCTGCGCAATCTGCCGGCCGATGGGACAAATTTCACGGTTGACGATACTGCGACATCGGACGCCGACGCGCGGTTTATCTTCGTTCGCGTCGAAAACCGAAGTGTGCGCAGCGGCCTCAGCCGGGCGCTCGGGGTAATCCCCGACTTCAATACCAGCGCGCGCTCGATTGCCGGCTATATCGCCGTCGTGTGCCGCGTACCAGCCATGTTCATGTGCAACCCCTTGGAAGAAATAGGCTTTCCAACGCCGGGCGACGCCGACCCGCCTTGCGTGACCGGGCCAACAGCACCGCTTATTGGCCAGGAACACTGCCTGAAAGGCCGACAAATGTTGATCAAGTCCGGCCAAGGTGGCGGCGGCCAGTACTTCCCCGGCGAATTCGGCCTGTTACAATGTCCGGAGTCCATGCAGGCAGAATTTGGCAAGGGCGCCAAATGCGCTGCCGAGTCGGTTGCTCAAGTCGCACCGGGCAATTGCATAGCTAATAATGCCTTTGTGAAGACCGGCAGCAATACCGGGCCAATCACCAGCGCTATCAATGTGCGGTTCGATCATTACAGTCCGCAGTTCGGCGGCAATAAATCCGGCAAGCCCGATGCGCCGCGAAACAATCCTGATTATGCGCCGGCGTTAAACGTCACGAAAGGCTGGAAAGAATCTACCAAGCCGGGCAAGGGCTGCTCGGAACCGCCAGATCCCTCAAATCCCTTGGACGTAACCGCTCCGTTGCCGCGCGATACCTGTTTTGACTCGGGCACTTGCGCTGGCAACGGTCGCTTCGGCGACGGCGATTGGCACGACGGAGTTCGGGATATCGAATATTGGGCAACCAATCATGGAAATTCGGGCATGCCCAATCCACCGACTGTCGGGACAGCGGGCATAGATTACGCCGACATGACGCGGTATGACGTTTACCGCTTTGAAATTGAAACGGAGCTGAACGGAACCCCGCCGGGTATACCCGAACCAGCACCGGAACCCGGTGGCCCGACCCTCGAGCAAGGCAAATCCTGCAATTATGCGGGCGGTGACCCCGACAATCCGGCCGACGGCGGCTTCACTGATCCTGCCCTTGCTTCTAGCGGGGAGGCTTCTATCGATCGACGCCTATTATATTTGGCGGCTGTAAACTGCGTCGAGCATGGACCGCTCCATGGCGCCTCTTCAAACAATCCGGACGGTGTTCCGATCGAAGCTGTTGTTCAAGTTTTTCTGACCGAGCCGGCATCGGTTCCTGGTGAAAAAGCGGGTGAAGAAAGCGCAGGCAACGATAAGCACAATATCTGGGGCGAGATTGCAGGAATCGTGGATTCCGAAATAGAAGGCCTGAGGGATATTGTGCAACTATATCGCTGATGCCCGAGACGGGGACTATTCGTAATGGAAGTTTTGCTCGGTAACCTGGTTTTCAGGATTGGCGCGCTCGTCGCCACGCTGTTCGTTGCGGGCGCCCTTGTGGTGGTTGTGGCCGGATTAGGCGAAAGCCCGGTGATGGCTGCCGGATTTGCGATTGCATTCGCGTTGCTTTCCTACGGTTTCGGCTGGTCGGGCCGATGCCTGTTGCAGGGCCGGTAACGAGTGTAAGCGTCTGCTGCACCGACGATTGGCACGGCCTGACAGATTAGCCACGCCATGGCGCGCCGGCGCGCCCAGTTTTCTCAGTCTTGCCGTTGCGAGAGTCTCAGATCGGACTGAACCGGCGGGCTGGGCCGGTAGATCGGCCGCTCGCCTTTGATCGTGACCCGGTGGCCTTTGCGCTCGTGGGGCCAGTAGTCCCACAGGGCGAAATGCTGGGTGCAGCGGTTGTCCCACAAGGCGATGGCGTTCTCGGTCCAGCGAAAGCGGACCTGGAATTCGGGCCGCTGTTGGTGGCTGTAGAGAAATTCCAACAGCGCCTTGCTCTCGGCGGGCGCCAGGCCGTTGATTCGCGTGGTGAAGCTGGGGTTCACGTAAAGTGCCTGGCGGCCCGATTTGGGGTGGGTGCGCACGATCGGATGCTCGGCGCTGGGGTAGACCTTGCCGGTATCGTCGACGCCGCGCTCGGTATAACGGCCGCGGTAGAGGTGTTCCGATTCGTGGGTCGCCGTCAGGCCGGCGAGAAATTCCTGCAGGGTCGGCGACAGCGTCTCGTAGGCGGCGTACATGCTGGCGAACAGGGTGTCGCCGCCGACCGGCGGCAGCACATGGAGCTGCAGGCACGAACCCAGCGGCGGCTCGACATCGCATGACACGTCGCTGTGCCAGCCATTGCCGTCGGCATAGGTAGAGTCCTTATGGGCGTGGATAACGAAGAGTTCCGGGCGGCCCTCGGGGCGCGGCGCTGCGGGATGGTAGTGGAGGTCGCCAAACCGCTTGGCGAACGCGATCTGCGTATCGGGGTCGAGGCGCGGCTGGTCGCGGAAAAACAGCACCAAATGATCGGTGAACGCCTGCTCGATCTGCGCGAAGTCGGCGTCCGAAAGGTTTATAAGGTCGGCGCCGGTAATCTCGGCACCGATAAGCGCGGTCACGGGCTCGATGTTCATGAATAAGCCTCCGGCGGAAATGTTAGACATTACTGTCGCCTCTGGCTACGCAGCGAATCCATCATGCGTGCCTTGTCGCGCCGCCCGTGGCATGCTTGGTTTGGCGCTGCGGACCGCTGGGGGAGGGGCTGAGTGGGCGATTTAGCGCGCAAAGCGCTCAATATCGAAGATCTGCGCCGCATGGCGCGGCGGCGCCTGACCAGGGCGCTGTTCGAATTCATCGACCGCGGCAGCGAGGACGACATTGCGCTCGCCCACAACCGGGCGGCGCTGCAACGCATCAAACTGCGCCCGCGCGTGCTCAACGATACCTCGGGCCGCGATCCGGCGATCAGCCTATTTGGCAAGCGCCAAGCGCTGCCGCTGGTGATCGGCCCGACCGGGCCGGCCGGTTATGCCTGGTATCGCGGCGAGACCGCGCTGGCGCGCGCCGCGGCGAAAGCCGGCATCCCGTTTACGTTGGCGAGCACGTCGAATACGGCGATGGAGACCATCCTCGCCGAGGGTGGCGGCACCCAGTGGTATCAGCTCTATGTCTGGCGCGACATGGAAGCCTCGCTGGTGGCGGTCGAACGCGCCCGCGCCGCTGGGTTCGAGGCCCTGGTGCTGACCGTCGATTCGACGGTTCCCTACAACCGCGAGTTCGACATCCGCAACGGGGTGACGTTTCCGGTCCGCATCACGCCGCGCAACGTCGTCGACACGTTGGTCCATCCGCGCTGGCTGTTCGGCACCCTCGGCCGCTACATCCTCGCCGAGCGGCGGATGCCGCGCTACGTCAACATTCAGATCCCCGACACGCTGGCGCCGCGCCAGGTGCGCGAGTTCCTTACCAAGAACGACACGTTGAACTGGGATTTTCTGCGCCGCATCCGCGACATGTGGCCGCGCACCCTGATCGTCAAGGGCGTGCTGCATCCCGACGACGCGGTGATGGCGGCCGACTGCGGTGCCGACGGGGTGATCGTCTCCAACCATGGCGGCATCGCCAACGACGCCGCGATCGCGCCGATCGACGCCTTGCCGGCGATTGTGGCGGCGGCCGGCGAGCGCATGACCATAATCGTCGACAGCGGGTTCCGGCGCGGCAGCGATGTCCTCAAGGGGCTGGCGTTGGGCGCCGATGCGGTGATTATCGGGCGCGCGACGTTGTACGGGCTCGCCGCCGCTGGCGAGGCCGGTGCGACCCGCGCCCTGGACATTCTCGACGCCGAAATCCGCCGCACCATGGGCGTGATGGGGGTCACGGATATCGCTTCGCTAACCCGCGATCACATCGTTCTGCCGTCGGAAACGCTGGCATAGAGGCGCCGGCGCGGCATCAATTCACTAGTTCCACCCGCGGCTTACCCTTGTCGATGATATGAACTGTTAGAACCTTAAGCGGCTTGTCGCCGACCACCGTGAAGCCGCCGTGCGGCACCTCGCGGAGAAAATGCAGCGACGCGCCTGTCTTGAATGTCACCGGATCTTTGCCCGGTGCCTGGACCGATCCGCCTTCCAGTACATAAAGCAGCTCGTCACCGTGATGGAAATGGCGCGGTATTTTCGCGCTCGGTTGGAATTCTGCCGTTGCCATCACCGCTTCGAGGCCGGGGGTGCCAGTTAAGTCGAGCTTTTGCAGCTCGATCCGGGTAGTTCCTTCTTGCGCCTGCAATGCTTGGACGCCAAAAGCCCCGACCAATATTCCTGCTATTACCAACCCGACATGCGTTAGTTTCTGTGACATGGCGATCCCTTTCTGGCTGATGTTGAGGTGTTCGTAACGCAGCAAAATCGCAATGCACAGTAGTTGCCTCGGCACACGAGTCAATCGGCGCCGATGGCAGCCAAGAGGTCAAGTTTGAGCCTTTACACGGAGCGAATTTGCGATTATTGCGCCCACGCCCGCGCACAAATTGGCGAGCGAAATTGGTTCAACTTCCCGCTGGGGGCTCAACGAAATGGAACTGTTTACGTCGGCTGGTTCACTGGTCAGCGCGCGTGCGCCGGAACATCCTGTCACCTGCTTGAGACCCCATGCCGCGGTCCGCGCAGCCGCTTATTTCAAGCGAGGCTTTCCCGGCGAAGTACTGTTTGCGGTCAAGTCGAACCCAAGTTTCGAGATCCTCGATGCCCTGCATGGCGCCGGCATATACCGTTTCGACGTCGCCTCGATCGCCGAGGCCCGACTTGTTGCCGAACGGTTTCCCGATGCACGCCTGTCGTACATGCACCCGGTCAAGAGCCGGGCGGCGATCGAGCAGGCTTATTTTGATCTTGGCGTGCGCGATTTCGCTCTCGATTCGACAGAAGAGCTCGCGAAAATCATCGCCGCGACCGGCGGCGCGCGCGATCTCACCCTGCTGGTGCGTCTCGCCGTTCCAAATGACCATGCCAAATTCGATCTGTCGACTAAGTTCGGCGTAGCATCCGCGGAAGCAAGCGCGCTGTTGCAGCGCGCCCGGTCTGTCGCCGAGAAGATCGGCATCTGTTTCCACGTTGGCTCGCAATGTCTGAATCCGAATGCATTTGCCACGGCGCTGCGCGGCGTCGGCGAGGTCATCCGCGCCGCCGGCGTCATGCTCGATATTGTCGATGTCGGCGGCGGATTTCCGGCGCTTTATGCCGATATGACGCCGCCGCCGCTCGACGCCTATATGGACGAGATCAAAGTAGGCCTTTCGGAAATCCCCATCGGCGATGCTTGCGAAATATGGGCCGAACCGGGCCGCGCTCTGGTATCGGAGGCCGCCTCGACGTTGGTGCGGGTCGATCACAGGCGCGGCGATCATCTCTATATCAACGACGGGATCTACGGCAGTTTGTTCGATGGTGGCGTACCGGGTTTCGTCTTTCCGGTTCGCGCGATCCGGCCCGGCGGCGCGAAATCGCAAGAACTGGCGCCCTATTCCTTTTTCGGCCCGACTTGCGACGGTCTCGACTTTATGAAGGGGCCGTTCCTCTTGCCCACAGAGATGGCCGAGGGGGACTATATCGAGATCGGCCAGACCGGCGCCTATGGCGCTGCAATGCGAACCCGCTTCAACGGATTCTATTCCGACGACACGGTAATCTTGCGCGACGAGCCGATATTGTCTGCGTTCCGACGATCGGCGAGCGCCGAAGATTCGAACCTCCACGACAAATCGGGAACCGACCGATGACTGCAAATCCCCACACCGAAAGCGCAAAAGACGCGCTGCTCGGCACGCCGATCGAGCATATCGACATGACCGGTTTCGACGCACGCCCGCTGATCGAGTCCATGGCGAAGATGTCGTTCACCTCGCGCGATCTGGCGCGGGCGGCGGAAATCTACAACGCCATGCTGGCCGACGATCGGTGCGCGATTATCCTGACCCTGGCTGGCTCAACATCGGCCGGCGGCTGCATGCAGGTCTATGCCGATCTGGTTAAACACAACATGGTCGATGCGGTGGTGGCGACCGGCGCCAGCATCGTCGATATGGATTTCTTCGAGGCGCTGGGCTTCCGCCATTACCGCGGCGATGCCGGCGCCGACGACAATCACTTACGCGAGCTTGCGATCGACCGCATCTACGACACCTACATCGACGAAGAGGACCTCAAGTCGTGCGACCATGCGGTCGCCGAGATCGCCGACGCGCTCGACCCGCGCCCTCATACCTCGCGCGAATTCATCGCCGCCATGGGCGCCTATCTCGCGGCGGGCAAGGCCCGCAAACCGGGCTCGCTGGTGCAGAACGCCTACGAAAACGACGTACCGGTGTTTTGCCCGGCTTTCACCGATTCCAGCGCCGGCTTTGGGCTGGTCGTGCACCAGGACCGCAACCCGGAAGGCCATGTCACCCTCGATTCGGTGCGCGACTTCCGCGAGCTCACCGATCTCAAGATAAAGGCCGGCACGACCGGCCTGCTGATGGTCGGCGGCGGCGTTCCGAAAAACTTCGCGCAAGACACCGTGGTTTGCGCGGAAATGCTCGGCCAGCCGGTCGAGATGCATGAGTACGCGGTGCAGATCACGGTCGCCGACGTGCGCGACGGCGCCTGCAGCAGCTCGACGCTGAAGGAAGCCTCGTCGTGGGGCAAAGTCGACACGGCAAAGGAGCAGATGGTGTTCGCCGAGGCCGGCAGCGTCGTCCCGTTGCTCGCCAGCGACGCCTATCACCGCGGCCATTGGAAAAATCGCGAGCGGCGGCGGTTCGCGTCGATTTACGGTCAGTAGCCTGAGCCATGGAAACCCTGCCGCCGCGGCAAGGATTTCTCGGCCTGGCCGAAGAAGAGGCCGGTGTGTCGGCCGGCAAGCCCGGCGTCACCGTAGTGCCGTTCGGCCTCGAAGCGTCGGTCAGCTATGGCGGCGGCACGGCGCGGGGGCCGCAGGCGATCCTCGACGCCTCCCACCAGGTCGAGCTGTTCGACGAGGAGCTGTGGCGCGAGCCGGCCCGCGATTTCGAACTGGTAACGCTGGCGCCGTTTCCGCTGGCCGAGGGCATCCAACCGGCCCTCGACCAGCTGGAAAATATTGTTGCGGGCATTCTCGACGAGGGGCGCTTTCCCTTGATTCTCGGCGGTGAACATTCGCTGACCGTGGGCGCCATTCGGCCGTTCCTCGAACGCCACGACGATCTCGTCATCCTGCAGTTCGATGCCCATGCCGATTTGCGCGACGGCTACGAAGGCGAGCCCTTTTCGCATGCGGCGGCGATGCGCCGCTGTCTGGATTCGCCGGGCGTCCGGCTGGTCTCGGTCGGTGTGCGCAACATTTCAGCTGGGGAGATCCCCTTCCTCGAGGCCAACCGCGACCGCATCGAAATCTACTGGGCCAAGGACCGCGCCAGCTGGGATATCGGCGAAATCGCCGCGGCACTGGCCGGCCGGCCGGTTTATCTCACCTTCGACCTCGACGGCTTCGATTCGAGCCTGATGCCAGCGACCGGCACGCCCGAGCCCGGTGGCCTGTTCTGGGACGACGCGGTTCACATCATCCGGGCCGCGAGCCAGTCTGCCGGCGCGATCGTCGGCGCCGATATCGTCGAACTGGCACCCGCTGCCGGTCTCCATGCCTGCGACTTTCTCGCGGCGAAACTGGCCTACAAAATTCTCAGCTATCGGTTTGGCGCCTAAGCCCCTCTCCCGGAGGGAGAGGGGCTCTACCCGTCGCGGGCGAGGGCGCGCCAGCCGATATCGTGGCGGCAGAAACCCTCGGGCCAGTCGATCTTGTCGATCGCGTCGTAGGCCTTGGCCTGAGCCTCGGCGATGGTGGCGCCGCTGGCGGTGATGTTGAGCACCCGTCCGCCATTGGCAACGAGCCGGCCGCCTTCCATCGCGGTGCCGGCGTGGAAGACGATGGCATCTTCGGGGCTGACCGCGTCGAGGCCGCGAATTTCGCTGCCCTTGGCGTAAGCGCCGGGGTAGCCCTGGGTGGCCATGACAACGGTGAGCGCGGCGTCGTCGGACCAGCGCAAATTGAACGTGCCAAGCACGCCGTCGCACGCCGCCACCAGCGCCGGCAGAATGTCGGAGCGCAGGCGCATCATGAGCACCTGGCATTCCGGGTCGCCGAAGCGCACATTGTATTCGAGCAGCTTGGGGCCGTCCTCGGTCAGCATCAGGCCGGCGTAGAGCACGCCTTTGAAAGGCATCCCCTCCGCCGCCATACCGGCCACAGTGGGCAGGATGATGCGCGCCATGATGTCGGCCTCGAGCGCTTCGGTGAGTGCCGGGGCGGGCGAGTAGGCGCCCATGCCGCCGGTATTGGGGCCGGTGTCGCCGTCGCCGACCGCCTTGTGGTCCTGGGCGCCGGCCAGCGGCAGCGCCGTTTTGCCGTCGACCAGGGCGAAGAAGCTCAATTCCTCGCCGACCAGGCATTCCTCGATGACCAGTTCCTGGCCGGCGGCACCGAACGCGCCATCGGTCATCGCCGCGTCGACCGCGGCGCGCGCTTCGCCGACCGATTGGGCCACCGTGACGCCCTTGCCGGCGGCCAGGCCGTCGGCCTTGACGACGATGGGCGCGCCGGTCTGCTCGATATGGGCTTTCGCCGCCGCGGCGTCGCTGAACCGGCCATAGGCGGCGGTCGGAATGGCGTACTTGGCGCACAGATCCTTCATGAAGCCCTTCGAGCCCTCGAGCTGCGCTGCCGCGGCGGTCGGCCCGAAAGCCTTGATGCCGGCCTCGGTCAACCGGTCGACCAGGCCCATCACCAACGCCGCTTCGGGGCCGACGACGACGAAGTCGATGGCGTTTTCGCTGGCGAATCGCACCAACCCCTCGACATCATCGGCGCCGATCGGGACGCATTCGGCGTCTTGGGCGATGCCGGCATTTCCCGGCGCGCAGTAGAGCGCGTCGCACAGGGGCGAGGCCGCAATCGCCCAGCACAACGAATGCTCGCGCCCGCCACCGCCAACCACCAGTACCCGCATGTTCGATCCTTCGTTAACTGTCTGTGATCTTGTATCATGCCAGATGAGTCGATGAACCCATCCGCCCCCGATATCCAGCCCGATGGCCCTGACGGCAGCAACGAGCCGCCGGTCTACAGCGTTACCGAGCTGAGCGGCGCGCTCAAGCGCGTCGTCGAGGATGCGTTCGGCTATGTGCGGGTGCGCGGCGAGATTTCCGGCTTCAAGCGGGCCGCCTCAGGCCATCTCTACATGGCGCTGAAGGATGCCGACGCCAACATGGACGCGGTGTGCTGGCGCGGCACGGCGGGCCGCCTCGATATAGAGCCGGAGGACGGGCTCGAGGTCATCGCCACCGGGCGGGTAACCACCTATGCCGCGCGCTCGAAATATCAGCTGGTGATCGAACGGCTGGAGATCGCCGGCGAAGGTGCGCTGCTCAAGATGATCGAGGAGCGGCGCAAGCGGCTCGCCGCCGAAGGTCTGTTCGACGAAGATCGCAAACAGGCGTTGCCCTATCTGCCCGAGGTGATCGGCGTCGTTACCTCGCCGACCGGCGCGGTGATCCGCGACATCCTGCACCGCCTCAACGACCGCTTCCCGCGCCACGTGCTGCTGTGGTCGGTGCTGGTCCAGGGCACCGGCGCGGCCGATCAGGTGGCCGCGGCGATCACCGGGTTCAACGCATTGCAGGCCGGCGGCGACGTGCCGCGGCCCGATCTGCTGATCGTCGCGCGCGGCGGCGGCTCGCTGGAAGATCTGATGGCGTTCAACGAGGAGAATGTGGTGCGCGCGGCGGCGGCCAGCGAAATCCCCTTGATATCGGCTATCGGCCACGAGACCGACACCACTCTTATCGACTTCGCCGCCGACCGGCGGGCGCCGACACCGACCGCGGCAGCGGAGCTTGCGGTGCCGGTGCGCACCGAACTGCTGGCCCAGGTTACCGACGACGGCGCCCGGCTGTTCGGCGCCATGACGCGCTTGCTCGCCGGGTTGGGCCAGCAGGTCAGCGGCCTCGCGCGCGGCCTGCCCGAGCCGCGACGCCTGCTCGAAGCGGCGATGCAGCGCAGCGACGATTGGAGCGAGCGCATGGCGCCGGCGATGGCGCGGCTGGTCGCCGACCGCCGGCAACGGGTCGGCGAAGCGGCGCGCCAACTGGTTCGTCCGGGCGACTACGTCGCCCGCAAACGCCAGGATTTGGCGGTGGTCATCCAGAGCGACGAGCGCCTCGAACGCCTGGGACAGGCGATCTATCGCACGCGCGCACAATATTTGGAGAACACCGGAAAACTGCTCGAAAGCTATTCCTATAAGGGCGTGCTCGAGCGCGGCTTCGTCGTGGTGCGCGATGCCGCCGGCGCGCCGGTGACGGCGGCGCCCATGCTGTCGCCCGGCGACGAGATATCGCTTGCTTTCAAAGACGATGGCCGCGCCGAGGCTGTGGTTTCCTCGGTTGGGACGGGCGGCGATAAGCCGCCGGCGCGGAAGAAACCGAAGGCCAAAAAGAAACCGGCGGCTAAGCGCAAGTCGCCGCCCGACGAATCTCAAGGAAGCTTGCTGTGAGAGCTGCTGCCGTCGCCGTTTTGGGGAGTTTGTTGGCTGTCGTGCCGGCGGCGGCGCTTGAGCTCAACGGGCCGTTGACCCAGGGCGGATTGATAATCGGCACGGCGGCGCCGGGGACGGCAGTGGCCTTCGACGGACGCGAACTGCGCGTCGATCCGCAGACCGGCACCTTCGTGTTCGGCATCGGCCGCGATCATGGCGCGGCGGCGACGCTGACCATCACCCATCCGGACGGGCGGGAGGAGACGCAGGCCTTGGCGATCGCGCCGCGGCAATGGCAGATCGAGCGCATCGACGGCCTGCCGCCGCGCAAGGTGACCCCATCGGAAGAGGACCTGAAGCGTATCCGTCGCGAGGGCGCGCTGATCAACGCGGCGCGCTCGCGAAATAGCGCCACCCTGGACTTCGCCCGGGGTTTTATTCTGCCGGCGACGGGACGGCTCAGCGGCTTCTATGGCAGCCAGCGTATTTTGAACGGCGAGCCGCGCCGGCCCCATCTCGGCCTCGATGTTGCCGGTCCGCTAGGCACGCCGGTGCACGCCGCCGCGCCCGGCGAAGTGGTGCTCGCCGAGTCCGACCTGTTCTATACCGGCGGTACCGTGGCGATCGATCACGGCCATGGGCTGACTACGATCTACTCCCATCTGGCCTCGGTCGACGCGAACCTCGGCGATCGCGTGGCGCAGGGTGCGCCGATCGGCACCATTGGCGCCACCGGCCGCGCCACCGGCCCCCATCTCGACTGGCGCATCAACTGGTTCAACGTGCGCCTCGACCCCGAGCTGGCGTTGGAAAACCCTCTCCCGGCGGGAGAGGATGGCGAGCGGTAGCGAGCCGGGTGAGGGGATAAAGTTTATCCTCATGCTGAGCTTGTCGAAGCATGAGTTCGAGTAAAACACTTCTATCCTTCGACAGGCTCAGGATGAGGTGTTTTACATCTATGTCCCCTCAGCCCAACCCCTCTCCCGGAGGGAGAGGGGCTACGAATATCCCCGCCAACAGATCTCGCACCTGTTGTTCGTCCTGCCATTCGAGGACGACCGACACGGTTTGCACCATCGGCCGGGTGGGAACGGGCAGGCGCACCCAGTCCTTTTCGGTGGTCACCGGGATGGCGTCGAGCGCTGCCGCTTCGACGCAGATCTGCATGATCTCGTCGGTCTTGTAGCGGTGGTGGTCGGCGAAGGCGTGATGGGCCGCCACGGTGCATCCCATCTCCTCGAGCGTGCTGAAAAACTTAGCCGGCCGGCCGATGCCGGCGATCGCGACGACCCGCTTGCCGGCGACAAATTCTGCGTCTGGCGTCGGCGTCAGGCGGGCGCCTAACACGGGCAGACCGGTGGGCAGCCGGTCGGCGACGCCGGTTTTATCTTCGCCGACGATAACCACCGCATCGGCGCGCGCCAGGCCCTCTTCGAGCGGCTCGCGCAAGGGTCCCGAGGGCAGCAGCAGCCCATTGCCAAAGCCGCTGGCGCCGTCGATCACGATCAGGCTGAGATCCTTGGCCAATGAGGGATTCTGAAAACCGTCGTCCATGATGATGAGCTCGGCGCCGGCCTCGACGGCGGCTTGGGCGCCGGCGACGCGATCACGCGCCACCCAGGTCGGCGCGACGCGCGCCAGCAACAGTGGCTCGTCGCCCACTTGATCGGCGCGCTGCGCCCTGACTTGCACCGGTCCGGCCTGGCTGCCGCCATAGCCACGGGTGAGAAAGGCGATCCGGCGGCCTGCCAACAACGACGCCAGCGCCAATGCCACCGGGGTCTTGCCGGCACCGCCGGCGACCAGATTGCCGACGCAGATGATCGGGACCGCCGCCCGACGGGTCCGGGTGAAACGGACTTGCACGCGCCCGCCTAGTGCGAAAAGGCTGGCTAGCGGCGCGAGCATCGCGGCCGTCACGCCGGGCTCGGCGTACCAAAAGGCCGGTGTTTTCATGGGCCGGCCGGCGCGATGTCGTCGAGTATCGGCGCGAGGGCGGCAATGACACGATCGAGCACGTTTTCGCGGCTCGTCGCCGTTACTGCCGCGGCGTCGGCCATCGCCGCCGCATTGTCGGGATTGGTCAGCAACGCCGCGACTGCGGCTGTCAAACTCTCGGCATCGTCGATCTGGCGGCTGGCGCCGGCCTGCGCGAGATCGTCGGCGATCGCCTGGAAGTTGGCGACATGGGGTCCGTGCAGGATGGCGCAGTTGAGCAACGCGGGCTCGAGCATGTTTTGTCCGCCATGGGGGATCAGCGAACCGCCGATGAAGGCGACTGGCACAATCCGATAAAACAGCCCGAGTTCGCCGGTGCCGTCGGCTATGTAAACGTCGACCTCGGCGGTGATCGGTTCGGCCAAAGACCGGCGGGCGATGACAAGATTCTGCCGCTTCAGGCGCGCCGCAATCTCTGCCCCCCGCTGCGGGTGGCGCGGCGCGATGATGGTCAACAGACCGGGGGTGGTTCGAGCGACTGATGCATGGACCTGCCCGGCGATGTCCTCCTCGCCATCATGGGTACTGGCGGCGAGCCATACCGGCCGCGACCCGATGGCGTCTTGCAACTCCGATAGCTCGGCGGCGGTCGCCGGCAACGGTGCGGCCGCGGTTTTGAGGTTGCCCGATACGGTGACGTTGGCGGCGCCAAGATCGCGCAGGCGTTCCGCGATGGTCTGGTCCTGCGCCAATACCAGCGAAAAACTTGACAGCAGCCGCTGTGCGAGGCCGCGCGCGCGTTGCCAGCCGGTGTGCGAATCCGCCGATATGCGCGCGTTGAGCAGCACCATGGGAACGCCGCGCGCGGCAGTCTCGAGCAACAGGTTCGGCCATAGTTCCGATTCCACCCACAATGCCAGGTCGGGACGCCAATAGCTCAGAAAGCGGCGCACCCAGGCCGGCCGGTCGATCGGCACGAATTGGTGGATCGCGCGCTTGGGCAGGCGGTCGCGCATCAAATCGGCCGACGTCACGGTGCCGGTCGTCATGAGGACATTGAGCGCCGGCCGCTCGCGGGTCAGCCGGTCGATCAGGACCAGAACCGACTGGGCTTCGCCGATGCTTGCTGCATGAATCCAAACGAGCGGTCCTTCGGGGCGCTGCATCGAGGCGACGCCGCGGCGTTCGTCGATACGCGCGGGGTCTTCCTTGCCGCGCGCAATCCGCGTCTGCAGCAGGAGTTGGATCAGCGGCAATCCTGCCGTGGTCAGGCCGCGATAGAGCCCCAGCAACGGTGGCGCGCGGTCCTGTCTACCAGAAGGCCCGGCAGTGGCACCCGTTTCACTCATGCGGTGCTCATGCCGGGGCGGGGGCATTCGCCGGATGGTCGGGCGCCGCGCCGGCAGCGTCGCTCTCGGACGGGCGGTCGCGGAACTGCAGCTTGCTCAGCCGCGCATATAGCCCGCCCTTGGCCAGGAGTTCACCGTGGCTGCCCGCTTCGACGATGCGCCCCTCATCCATCACATAGATCACATCGGCTCCCATGACCGTGGCCAGTCGGTGGGCAATGACCAGCGTGGTGCGGCCCCGGGTGAGCCGGTCGAGGGCTTGTTGCACCTGGCTCTCGGCTTCGGCGTCGAGCGCGCTGGTGGCCTCATCGAGCAGCAATATCGGCGCGTCCCGCAGCATGGCGCGGGCGATCGCGATGCGTTGGCGCTCACCGCCCGACAACGTGACGCCGCGTTCGCCGGCGACGGTGTCGTAGCCTTGCGGCAACGCGCTGATGAACTCATGGGCCGCCGCTGCTTGCGCCGCCGCGACGATGTCTTCGTGCGCGGCGTCGGGCCGTCCAAACCCGATATTGGCGGCGATGCTGTCGTCGAACAGGGTGACGTCCTGACTGACCAGGGCGATCTGCGCCCTGAGGCTGGCCAGCGTGATGTCGCGCACGTCGGTACCGTCGATACTCACCCGTCCTTGGTCGGTATCATAAAAACGGGGGATCAGGTTCATAACCGTCGATTTGCCGGCGCCGCTCGGGCCGACCAGCGCCACCGTTTGCCCCGGCGTAACGGCGAACGAAATATCGTGCAGGGCCGGCGTCGCGTCGGCATAGGAAAATCGGACGTTTTCGAACGCCAAGGCGCCCCGGCAATCTTCGAGGACGCGTGCATCGGGCCGGTCGACGATGGTCGGTTCGGTGTCGAGCAGAACGAAGCTACGGTGAACCGCCGACAGGCCCTCCTGCAAGCTCGCGTTGAGCGGGCCCAGCGCGCGGATCGGCTGGTAGGCCAGAATCACGGCGGAGAGAAAGCCAACGAATTCGCCCAGCGTGCCGGTGCCGGAAATCACCCGCCAGCCGCCAAAGGCGAGAATTACGGCGACCGTGACGCCGCCTAGGGTCTCGAGAAGCGGATAGGTGCGCGAGCGCCCCTTAACAATTTTCATCACCAGGCGATAGACATTGTCGAACAGATTGTTGGCGCGTTCGCGTTCGTGGGCCTCCATGCGGTAGGTTTTGATCAGCCGAACGCCGGCCAGCGCCTGATCGAGGTTGGCGGTCAGCTCGCCCATCTCCAACTGGGCGTTGGTGGCAGCGCGGCGCAGCCGTTGGCCAATGCGAATGACCGGACGCCCGGCGAGCGGCAGCAGCACGACGACAATCAGCGCCAGCAGCCAATCGAGATAGAACATCATGGCGATCAGCGCCGCCGCGACCGCCGTATTCTGCACCAGGCCGACCAGCGACTTCGACAGGGCGTCGCGCATCATGCTGACGTCGTTGGTGAAGCGCGACATCAGCTTGCCGGTCGAGGTTTCGTGAAAACTGGCGATGTCGGCGCGCATGAGGTGGGCGAACATCGCCTTCTGCATGCGGTTGATGATCTTCAGCGCGACCGACTGGCTGACGACGGTCTGGGCGTAACCGGCCAGGCCCTTGAAAACAGCGACCGCGACGATCACCACGGGCATCAAAAAGAACCCGCTAGCGTCGCGTTGTTCGAGCAGGTCGATCGACATCTCGATCAGTTTTGGATAGATCCCTGCCGCGCCGGCGACGGCGAGCATCAAGACGCCGGCGAGCGCCAATTGTCCGAGATGGGCGCGCATCCAATCGCGCCACAGCCGGGCCACCAAGGCCCGGGTGGTCGCGTTCGGATCAGCTCTGTCGTGTGTCAGTTCGGTCAACGGCGCGCAGCCTCTGGGTCGTGCGAGCCCGGTATACCATGACGGCGCGCGGCCTCGCCACCAGGCCTGATCGGGCCTAGCCGCCGCCGGCAACCGTCATGCCGTCGATGCGCACGGTCGGCGCGTTGGTGCCGTAACGGAATACCAGATCGTTGGCTGGGCGCAAGTTTCGGTACATGTCCTTGAGGTTTCCCGCGATGGTCATTTCCGTCACCGGGAAGGAAATCTTGCCGCCTTCGATCCAGAATCCGCCGGCGCCGCGGCTGTAGTCGCCGGTCACGCCGTTGACGCCCATGCCCATCAGCGAAGTGACGTAAAACCCGTTATCGATGTCGGCCATCAGCTCGTCGGGTGTCAGCGTGCCCGCTTCGAGGTAGAGGTTGGTCGGGGCGGGATTGGGCGGCCCCGAAGTGCCCCGCGATGCCCGGCCGGAACTGGTCATGTCGAGCTGGCGGGCCGAGGCGAGGTCAAGCAACCAGGTCTTGAGAACGCCATCCTCGACAAGGTTCAGTTTCTCGTTCGCCAGGCCTTCGCCGTCGAACGGTTTGGAACGCAGGCCGCGGGGCCGGTGGGGATCGTCGACGACGGTGATGCCGGAGGCGAATACGGGCGTATTCAAGCTGTCTTTCAGGAAACTTGTGCCGCGGGCGACCGCCGGTCCGCTGATCGCCCCGGCCAGGTGGCCGAGCAATCCGCCGGCGACCCGGGGGTCGTACACGACCGGCGCTTCGGTGGTCGGCATCTTGCGCCCACCGAGCCGACTGACGGCGCGCTTGCC
>CAJICQ010000202.1_pt1 | contig 17336 bp, 14 predicted proteins | sample 9199721 | NCBI WGS metagenome assembly CAJICQ01 (sample SAMEA7708344, study PRJEB35096) | sediment metagenome | biome: marine neritic benthic zone biome [ENVO:01000025]; feature: sediment [ENVO:00002007]; material: shallow marine sediment [ENVO:03000034] sea grass bed [ENVO_01000059] ...
ATTGATATGAATTACAGGGCTTTGGCTGCGAACTTGGAAACACGACCTATTCGGTTTTGCGCCGTAACTTGGCGATCGGCGTAGCGCGCGTGGCCAAGAAACTCTTCATCAAGACATATGGCTGCCAGATGAACGTCTACGACTCCGCCCGCATGGCGGATGTCCTGGCGCCGCTGGGCTATGGCGCGAGCGATGCGCCCGATGATGCGGATATGGTCATATTGAACACCTGCCATATTCGCGAGAAGGCGAGCGAGAAAGTATACTCTGAGCTCGGCCGGCTGCGCCGCCTGAAGGAACGCCGCGCGGCGTCGGGCGACGGCATGGTGATCGCCGTCGCCGGCTGTGTCGCGCAAGCCGAAGGCGAGGAGATTCTGCGGCGTGCGCCCTATGTCGACATTGTCCTGGGGCCGCAGACCTACCACCGGCTGCCCGAAATGGTTGCCCGTGCCAGCCGCGCCGCGGGAACAAACGGCGGGCCTGGCCGGGGCGTGCTCGATACCGAGTTTCCGGTGTCCAACAAGTTCGATCACTTGCCCGGAGAAAGCGCGCCGCAAGGCATCTCGGCGTTTTTGTCGGTGCAGGAAGGCTGCGACAAGTTCTGTACGTTTTGTGTCGTTCCCTATACGCGCGGCGCCGAATTCTCGCGCCCGGTGGCCCAGGTCTTGGCAGAAGCCAGACGCCTGGTCGACCAGGGCACCCGTGAAATCACCCTGCTTGGGCAAAACGTCAACGCCTACCACGGCATGGATGAAAGCGGCCACGAGGTGGGTCTCGGGCAGCTGATTTGGCGCCTGTCGGAGATCGCGGACTTGGCCCGCATACGCTATACGACGAGCCATCCCCGCGATATGGACGCCGAGTTGATTGCGGCGCACGGCGAGCTCGATAAATTGATGCCGTATTTGCACTTGCCGGTTCAGTCGGGCAGCGACCGCGTGCTGGCGGCGATGAACCGCCGTCATACGGCGGACGATTACCGCGCCACGATTGCAGCGCTCAGGAAATCGCGGCCCGACATCGCCCTGAGCTCCGACTTCATCGTCGGCTTTCCCGGTGAGACCGACGCCGACTTCGAGGCCACGCTCGCTTTGGTTGGCGACGTTCGCTTTGCCCAGGCCTATTCGTTCAAGTACAGCGTTCGTCCCGGGACGCCGGCGGGAACCCTGGAGGATCAGGTCCCCGAACCGGTCAAGGAAGCGCGTCTGGCGATGTTGCAGGAAATACTGCAGCAGCAGCAGAGCGACTTTAACGCGTCGACGGTTGGACAATCCGTTCCGGTCTTGTTCGAGCGGGCGGGCCGGCATGCCGACCAACTGGTTGGCCGCAGCCCATACAATCAGGCTGTGCATGTCGCCGCGCCGGGCGGAATTTTGGGCACCGTCGCGGACGTTACAATTGATTCATGTTTAAGCCATAGTCTAGCTGGTGTACTTACCGAGAGTGGCGGGCCTGCGTTCGGCGGACCCGCGCCGGTGGTGGCGGAAAGGGCGGGCGCTTGAGTTCCTCTGAGGCGGTCAATGTGACGCCAGGTCAAATTCAGTTCGATGACAACACCTTGTTGCCGGCATTGTTTGGCCACCACGACGAGCATCTACTGCAAATTGAGCAGCTCCTCGATGTGAAGCTGCGCTACCGTGGCAACCAGTTGGAAATTTCGGGGCCCGTGACATCGCGGGAAATCGCCGACCGCGCGCTCGGATCGCTGTACGCGCGCCTCAAAGAGGGCCTCGAAGTTGCGCCCGGCGATGTCAAGGCGGCGGTGCGCATGGCCGCGGGCAACGCCGGCTCGGGCGAAGACCTGGCGTTGCGCACGCGCAAGCGCACCATCACGCCGCGCTCGCCGACGCAAGCCGAATATGTGCGTGCGCTCGATGAATCCGATCTGGTGTTCGGCCTGGGGCCAGCCGGCACCGGCAAAACCTACCTCGCGGTGGCGGTTGCCGTGACCCATTTGCTGCAAGGCAAGGTCGACCGCATCATCCTGTCGCGTCCCGCTGTCGAGGCGGGCGAACGCCTAGGCTACCTGCCTGGCGACCTGCAGGAAAAAATCGATCCCTACCTGCGCCCGCTTTACGATGCCTTGCACGATATGCTGCCCGGCGACCAAGTGGCCCGCCGATTGGCCAATGGCGAGATCGAAGTCGCTCCCTTGGCGTTCATGCGCGGGCGCACGTTGAACCATGCCTTCGCCATACTCGATGAGGCGCAAAACACCTCGGCGATGCAAATGAAAATGTTTTTAACCCGGCTGGGCGAAGGTTCGCGAATGGCGGTCACCGGCGATATGAGCCAGATCGATCTGCCGTCGGGAACACGCTCGGGCCTGGGCGACGCGCTTGAAGTGCTCGACGGCGTTGCCGGCGTCAGCACGGTCAACTTCACCCACGCCGATGTCGTTCGCCATTCATTGGTGACGCGTATCGTGCGCGCTTATGAAGCGCGCGATGTGCGAAACAAGGCCACCGATACAAAGCAGTGAGCCAGCCGACGACCCGTTCGAACGACACCATTGCCGTCGATGTCGCCGCCGACGGATGGCGCACCGCAATTGCCGGCAGCGCGCTGGCGGAAGAGATTGTCGTTGAAGCGGTGCTGGCGGCGCTGGCGAGTGTGGGACCGGCCTATCCGGTCGAGATCGGCGTGCGGCTGACCGGCGACGCCGAAATGCGCAGCTTCAACCGGACCTACCGGGGACGCGACAGCGCGACCAATGTACTATCGTTTGCGTTGGCCGCAGACGGCGATAAGCAAGCGGCGGCGGTACCGCAGCCGGAGGACGCGCCAAAATTGCTCGGCGATATTCTGACAGCCTATGAAACCTGCGCCCGCGAGGCCGAGGATGAGGCCAAACCGCTGCCCGATCATCTACGCCACATGGTGGTGCACGGCGTCCTGCATTTGCTTGGTTACGATCACGAGACCGCGGATGAGGCGGCGCAAATGGAAGCGCTCGAGCGCCAGATTCTGGCGCAATTGGGAGTACCCGATCCCTATGCCCGGGCAGCTGCTTAGCATGAGGCACACGCACTGATGGCGGACCTTCCACGCACCGGCAAAATTGGCGAGCGGGCCGATAGATCGGCCGAAGGCTCGGCATTGAAATCTATCGGAGACTGGCTACGCACGCTTGTGACCGGGCGTAACGGCGAGGGATCGGTCCGCGAGGTCATCGAAGAGCTGATCGAGGACGTCGATGACGATTCGACGCAAATTGGCGCTGATCAAGGTGCGCTGATCGTCAATATTCTGAAATTGCACGAACTCACGGCCGAAGATGTCATGGTGCCGCGCGCCGACATCGTTGCCGCCGACATCGAAAGCAGTATCGACGATTTGGTCAACGTAATGGCGCAGGAGGCGCACTCGCGCCTGCCGGTCTACGCCAGCCAACTCGATAACGTCAGCGGGTTTGTTCATATTAAGGATGTGTTGGCGGCGGTCGGCCGCGCACCGCGGGCCGCGGTCAAGGATATTGTGCGCGACATCCTGTTCGCCGCTCCGTCGATCCGCGTGCTCGACCTGTTGCTCGAGATGCGGGCGAGCCGGACCCACATAGCGATCGTCGTCGACGAATTCGGTGGCGTCGACGGCCTGGTGACGATCGAAGATTTGGTCGAGGAAATCGTCGGCGAAATCGAGGACGAACATGATACCGAAGGGCCCACCATTATTCGCCGGCCCGACGGCAGCGTTCTGGCCGATGCGCGGACCGAGATCGAAGAGCTGGAAAGCCTGATCGGCGCGTTCGCCAGCGGCAAAGAGCGCGAAGAAATCGACACTCTCGGAGGCATCGTATTTAGTTTGATCGACCGGGTGCCGCGGCGCCACGAAGTGATCGCTCATCCATCGGGGCTGGAATTCGAGATCGTCGATGCGGATCCGCGGCGCATCAAAAGACTGTGCGTGCGCGACCTGCGGTCGGTCGATGAGAAAGACGAATGACGAATTATTTACCGTCGTGGCCGGGCAGAATGGTTAAAGATCGGCCGCGATGCTGGCGCGCCTTTATATCCACACCGTAAGCCTTAGCGGCCAACGCCGCACGGCGTTGGCGATCTTACTCGGCGCATTGTCGGCACTGGCGCTGCCGCCGTGGCACCTGGTGCCGCTGATGATACCGGCATTGGCCGGGCTATTGTGGCTGCTCGACGCCGCCGCGCAATCGCCAAGGCCGTTGCGCGCCGCGGCCGTCACGTCGTGGCTGTTCGGGGTCGGACACTTTCTGGTCGGCGTTCATTGGATCGTCGAACCGTTCCTGGTAAATGCCGCGCGCCATGGCTGGCTCATACCGTTTGCGCTCGCCGGTCTGGCTGGCGGGCTGGCGCTGTTCCCGGCCATCGCCGGCCTGATAACGGCCGCCCTTACCCGCCGGTTCGCGCTCGATGGCGTCGCGCGAGCGTTGACGTTCGCCGTCGTTTGGGTGTTCTTGGAATGGGTGCGCAGTTGGTTGTTCACCGGGTTTCCGTGGAACCTCGCCGGCTACGTGTGGGCGGCGACGCCGGCGGTTATGCAGGCGGCCGCGTTTGTCGGCATCCTCGGCGTCAGCTTAATGAGCGTCGCGGCGGCGGCGATGCCGGCGGCGCTGGCAGGCGCCGGAACAGGCCACCGGGTACGGGCCTGGATTGCCGTTTTGTTGGTCACCATCGTTGTGCCGGCTGCGGTGTGGGCCGGCGGCGCCGCGCGGTTGGGCGCCGCGCCCGCCTACGATGCGGATGCGACCACAGCGATGGTGCCGGACGTTCGCTTGCGGATCGTTCAGGCCAACATTCCGCAGCAGCAGAAATGGCAGGCCGAATTGCGCGCCGGCCATCTGCGCCGGCACATCGCGCTCAGCCAACAAGCGTCGGCGCAACCGCCGACCCACGTCATCTGGCCGGAGACGGCGGTGCCGTTCTTCTTGGCCAACGAGGAAAGTGTGCGCGCGGCGGCGGCGGTCGCGGCGCCGCGCGACGGCGCGCTGATCACCGGCGCGCCGCGGCGCAGCGGCGGCTCCGGCAACACAAGCTTTTGGAATGCGGCGCACGCGATTACCGGCGACGGCCGCATTGTCGCCAGTTATGACAAGGCCCATCTGGTTCCGTTCGGCGAGTATGTGCCGCTGCGCGGCATCTTGCCGATCGACAAGCTGGTCGCTGGCCAGGGCGACTTCTCGGCCGGCGACGGACGGCAAACGATCGCTGTGCCGGGCTTGCCGCCGGTCAGCCCGTTGATTTGCTATGAGGCTATTTTTCCGGGCGCGGTGGCGCGCCGGGACGCGCGGCCCGGCTGGTTATTGAACCTGACCAACGATGCCTGGTTTGGCACCTTCGCCGGACCGCAGCAGCATTTCGCAATCGCGGCGGCGCGGGCGGTCGAAGAGGGCCTGCCGATGGTGCGCGCGGCCAACACCGGTATTTCCGCAGTCATCGACCCCTATGGCCGACCGGTAGCAATGCTCGGCCTCGGCGTCGAGGGTGTCATCGATTCCGGCCTGCCGCGCGCGCTGCCGGCAGCCACGCCCTATGCGCGCTGGGGCAATGCGATACCCGCTGCGCTGCTCGGGTTCGTCGTCGTGGTGATCGTGCTATTGCAGATCGGCCATCGCCGCCGCGGGCAGACCAAAAGCGAATCTCCTTGACAGGCCGGCTGCTGTTTCTGCAAAACCGGCCGGCATCATTAGCCGCCGCGTCGGACCACTAAGCGACATTGTTGGGCCTCAACACTGCTGCTTCGAACGCAACCGCAACAATAAGCGCAACGCGCAAGCCACATCCAATAGGGAGTAACGCACGTGTCCAGCAGCAACTACCTGTTCACCAGCGAATCGGTTTCCGAAGGCCACCCGGACAAGGTGTGCGACCGCATTTCCGATGCGATTGTCGACGCGTTTCTGACCGCCGATCCGCATAGCCGCGTCGCCCTGGAGACCCTGACCACGACCAACCGCGTCGTCTTGGCCGGCGAGGTGCGCGGTCCGCAATCGGTGGATGCCGAGCATATGGAAAACATTGCCCGCGCCGCGGTTCGCGACATCGGTTACGAGCAAGATGGCTTTCACTGGCACAATATGGCGGTTGAATGTTTCGTCCATTCCCAGTCGCCCGACATCGCCATGGGCGTGGATGCGGCCGGTAACAAGGATGAGGGGGCCGGCGATCAGGGATTGATGTTCGGTTATGCCTGCCGCGAGACCGACGCACTGATGCCGGCGCCGATCTTCTACGCGCACGAGATCCTCAAATCGCTCGCCGAAGCGCGCCATTCGGGCGCCGAACCGGGTCTCGGTCCCGATTCGAAAAGCCAAGTCACTCTGCGCTACGAAAACGGCAAACCGGTTGGCGCGGCGTCGGTCGTTGTCTCGACCCAGCATAGCGAGGAGCTCGAGCAAGACGAAGTGCGCGAGATCGTGCGGCCGCACGTTATGAATGTGCTGCCCGACGGTTGGATGTGCGAAGAGGAAGAATTTTACGTCAATCCGACTGGCCGGTTCGTTGTCGGCGGCCCCGACGGCGACTGCGGATTAACCGGCCGCAAGATCATTGTTGACACCTACGGCGGTGCGGCGCCCCATGGCGGCGGCGCATTTTCGGGCAAGGATCCCTCCAAGGTCGACCGTTCGGCCGCCTACGCCACGCGATATTTGGCCAAGAACGTCGTGGCCTCCGGCCTTGCGGATCGCTGCACCATCCAAGTCGCTTATGCGATCGGCGTCTCCCATCCGCTTTCGGTCTATGTCGATACCCACGGTACCGGCACGGTTGATGAGGAAAAGCTGGCCGACGCCTTGCGCGACGTCATGGATTTGAGCCCGCGCGGTATTCGCGAACATCTCGGCCTGAGCCGGCCGATCTATGCCCGCACGGCAGCCTACGGGCACTTCGGCCGCGAACCGGATGCCGATGGCGGATTTTCCTGGGAAAAGACCGATCTGGCGGAGGCATTGCGCGACGCGTTCTAGCGGCGTGCGGCGGGCTTAGGCCACCCGCGAAAACAACGGCGCATTAGCCTATGGGCGCGCAAATGCCGAGTTCCGATCCGCGTTTTCACGGCCGACGCCGCGGCCGCCGGCTGCGCGCGCGCCGGGAAAAGTTGCTGGCGACCCTGCTGCCGGGGCTCGAAATAGCGCTGCCACCGGATGAGCGTACGCTCGATCCGTCGGCGCTGTTCACTCGGCCGGTGCGCGAGATTTGGCTCGAGATAGGTTTTGGTAACGGCGAGCATTTGATCTGGCAGGCGCAGCACCATCGCGACGTCGGGTTAATCGGCGCCGAGCCGTATCTCAATGGCGTTGCCCGTTTGCTGTCCCACATCGCCGACAGCGATGTCGACAACATACGCATCGTGCCCGACGATGTGCGCCCGCTTTTGTGCCGTTTGCCGGCCGCCTCGCTCGCCCGGGTTTTTATCCTGTTTCCCGATCCCTGGCCGAAAGCGCGCCACCACAAGCGGCGGTTGGTGAGCGAGGAGACCCTGGACCAACTGGCCACGGTCATGGCCGACGGCGCCGAGTTGCGCCTGGCGACCGACGACGCCGACTATCTGGCGTGGATGTTGCAGATCGGCTTGGCCAATTCCGATTTCGAGTGGCTGGCGCGGCGACCCGACGACTGGCGCTGCCGGCCCGACGACTGGCCGGCCACGCGGTATGAGCAAAAAAACCGCAGCGGCGGTCTGGGACCGGTTTTTTTGCGGTTTCGCCGGCGCGGGCGGAAATAGGCAAAATGCGCTGTAACGCTTGCGTTTTTACCGAGCTTACCTATATATAGCGCAACAAATCCCGGAAGCTTGGGAACAGGCGAACAAGGGGTGGCCCGGAAAAAGCCGGCGCCGCCTTTTTTAATGCGGTTTATCGCGGCCCCGAAACCGGGTTTTGGCGGATTTTGACGAGACAACGACTTAAATGAGCCTTATCAGTGATACGGCGCAGACCGACACCGTTCTGGAGCTGATCGAGCCATCTTTGACCGATCTCGGTTACGAGGTGGTGCGGATCCGCTTCCATGGCGACGGCCGGCCGGTCTTGCAGATTATGATCGATCGCGCCGACGGCGCCGAGGTGGCGGTCGAAGACTGCACCTTGGTGAGCCGGACGGTGTCCGTATTGCTCGATGTTGCCGATCCGATTGCCGGCGCCTATGAGCTTGAAGTGAGCTCGCCCGGTCTCGACCGGCCGCTGACCCGCACCAAGGACTTCGAAAGCTTCAGCGGCAACGAGGCCAGGATCGAATTGAAAGCCGCCATCGAGGGCCGGCGCCGTTTTCGCGGACGCCTGCTTGGAGTGGACGGGGATGCGGTGCGTATCGCTGTGCCGCTCGATACGGTCGAAACCGAATTTGCGTTGCCGCTGGCGGCAATCGAAAAGGCAAAACTTGTGCTAACCGATGAACTCCTCGCTGCGGGACAGCGGGACAGAACCAACCGAGGGTAAAGGCTATGGACGGAGGTCCCAGCAGGATCGAAATGTTGGCAGTCGCCGACGCGGTGGCACGCGACAAGGGGATCGAGCGCGAAGAGGTGCTGGAGGCGATGGAACAGGCCATCCAGAAGGCCGGACGCTCCAAGTACGGCCCGGAACACGACATTCGGGTAGCGATCGATCGCGATACCGGTCACATCTCGTTGGCGCGCTATCGCGAGGTCGTCGACGAGGTCGAGGACGAGCACACGCAGTTGACCCTCGATCAGGCCCGCCTCGAAAAGTCCGATGCCGCTGTCGGCGAGTTCCTGATCGATGAACTGCCGCCGATCGATTTCGGCCGGATTGCAGCGCAAACCGCGAAACAGGTGATCGTCCAGCGGGTTCGCGACGCCGAGCGCGAACGCCAGTATGAAGAATACAAGGATCGCGCCGGCGAAATCGTCAACGGCCTGGTGAAACGTGTCGAATATGGCAACGTGACGGTCGATTTGGGCCGCGGCGAAGCGGTATTGCGGCGCGACGAGAGCTTGCCCCGGGAAAACTTCCGCACCGGCGACCGGGTGCGGGCCTATATCTACGACGTTCGCCGCGAACCCCGCGGGCCGCAGATATTTCTAACTCGGACGCGGCCGGAGTTCATGAAGGCCTTGTTCGCCCAGGAAGTGCCGGAAATCTATGACGGAATAATCGAAATCCGGTCCGCTGCGCGCGATCCGGGCAGCCGCGCGAAAATCGCGGTGATCTCGAAAGACAGCTCGATCGATCCGGTGGGCGCGTGCGTCGGCATGCGCGGCAGCCGCGTTCAGGCGGTCGTCGGCGAGCTGCAAGGCGAAAAGATCGACATCATTCCGTGGTCGCCGGATACCGCTACTTTCGTCGTCAATGCATTGGCCCCGGCCGAAGTGACCAAGGTCGTGCTCGACGAGGATGCCCACAAAATCGAAGTCGTCGTGCCCGACGAGCAATTGTCGCTGGCGATCGGCCGGCGCGGGCAGAACGTCCGATTGGCGTCGATGCTGAGCGGATGGGATATCGATATCCTAACCGAGGAAGAAGAATCCCAGCGCCGCCAGGAAGAATTCAATACCCGCAGTCAAATGTTCATCGAAGCTCTCGATGTCGAGGACGTTATCGCTCATTTGCTGGTCACCGAGGGTTTTGCGACCGTCGAAGAGGTCGCGTTCGTGCCGCTCGACGATTTGTCGACGATCGAAGGTTTCGACGAAGAGATTTCCGAAGAGCTGCAAGCGCGCGCGCGGACCTGGCTCGAAGAGCGCGATACCGCTCTCGACATCGAACGTAAGAAACTCGGGGTTGAGGATGCGGTGATCGGAATTCCGGGCCTGTCATTGACCCAGATCGTCCTGCTCGGCCGCAAGGCGATCCGCACGGTCGATGACGTTGCCGGGCTGACCCCCGACGAATTGCGGTTCCTGTTGATGGAGATCGAGACCGAGGTAAGCGTCGACGATTTGTGGGAGATGTCGGACAACGATGTAAGCCGGCTGGTGCGGCACAGCCCGCTCCATGCCGACGAAGCGAATACTGTCATCATGGCGGCCCGACAGATGATTTATGGCGACGACGTCCTCACGCCGGAGCCCGAACCGGAAGCCGAAGCCGCAGAAGAGATTGCGGCAGAGGCCGCGACCGACGCCGATTCGTCGAAAGCCGAGGCGGATGCGCTGTTTCGGCCGCAAGCCGGCGCCGGCGAGTGAGCGACGGCACCGCGTATGAACGAGATGTCGGTAGCCGAAGACAGGGCCGAACGGCCGCGCCCGCGCCGCAGCGACGCGGCGACGCGCCGTTGTATTGTGAGCGGAGATACGCTGCCGCGTGAGATGTTGATCCGTTTCGTTGTCGGACCCGACGATATCGTCGTCCCCGATATTTCCGAGCGTCTGCCGGGGCGTGGTTTGTGGTTGACCGGGCGCCACGATATAGTCGCGCAGGCTTGCGCTAGCGGAGCATTCCGCCGCGCTGCGCGCCGTGCGGCGGAGCCGCTCGTCGGGCCGCAGGGCGAGGATTTGGCGACGCTGGTCGATAGTCAATTGGCGCAGCGTTGCCTTGACGCAATCGGATTAGCCCGCCGTGCCGGCCGGCTGGTCGTTGGATTCGACCAGGTGCGCGCGGCGCTTAAAAGCATGGCGAGCGATGCCGGCGACAGTCGCGGTTCGGCTATTTTGTTGTCGGCCCAAGACGCCGCCGCGGATAGTCGTAACAAACTAGCGGCGCTGGCCGATCGCATCGCTGAAGGCGGTGCGCAGATTACCCAACTGGCGTTGTTCGATGCTAAAACGCTGGGCAGTGCGGTTGGGCGTGACCAGGTAGTCCACGCGCTGGTAGAAACCGATGCGGCTGGAACACAGTTGCATGCTGCGATACAGCGGCTGGCGATCTATCGCGGTGTGACACTGTTGGCGGAAGATGAGGGCACCGGTTCAGTGCCTGCAGATGCGGTTGATATGGATTAAGGCAATGGCGACGACTGAAAAAGAAACCAACAAGAAAAAACCGTTGACTCTGTCGCGCCCAGGCCGGCTCGAGCTCAAGAAGACCGTCGAGGGTGGCCAGGTCAAGCAAAGCTTCAGCCATGGCCGGTCGAAGACGGTTACCGTCGAGGTCAAGAAGAAGCGGACCTTCCGCCAGGATGCGGGCGGCGAAATGACCGAGGTGACGGCGCAGCCGGAACCGGCTGCAGCTCCCGAGGCGCCGGCCGAACAGGCGGTCGAGGAGCCGGTGCGCGAAGCGCCGCCGGCACGCACCCTGACCGAAGCCGAACAGGCGGCCCGCGTTCGCGCGCTCGAAGACGCCCGTAAGGCGGCCGAGGAAGCGCGCATAGAGGCCGAAAAGCGCGCTCTCGAAGAAGCCGAGCGGGCAGCCGCGCAACCGGAGCCTGCAGCAGCCGAAGAAGCGGAAGTAGCGGCCGAAGAGCCGGCCGCCAAGACGATTGAAGAACTGCGGCGCGAGGAAGAGGAAGCGCGCCGGGCGGTCGAGGAAGAAGCCGCCCGGACCGCGGAGGAGGCGGCGCAACGTGCCGCCGAGACCGCACGCCGGCGCGCCGATGCCGATGTGGAGACGACCGAGGAGGCGCCCGCCCGTGGCCGGGGCCGGGCCGCCGGGCGCGCCGAAGGGCGAGCCCCGGGGGCGAAGCCTGGCACTGAACGGCGCCGGCGTAGCGGCAAGCTTACGATTTCCGAGGCCCTCGACGAGGACGGCGGTGCGCGACAGCGTTCGGTGGCTGCATTCCGGCGCCGGCAGGAACGCGAACGCCAACGCGTGCGTCGCGAAGCTGGTGGGATGCAACCGCAGCAAAAAATCGTTCGCGAGGTGCAAGTCCCCGACACCATCACTGTCGGCGAGCTGGCCAACCGCATGGCGGTGCGGGGCAACGAAGTGATCAAGTCGCTGATGAAGATGGATATCATGGCGACGATCAACCAGACGATCGACCAGGAAACGGCGCAATTAGTGGCCGAAGAATTTGGCCATACCGTCAAGCTTGTGTCGGCCGCAGACGTAGAACTGGGTCTGGGTGCGGCGGTCGTGGACGACGAGACCACCGGTGCGCCGCGCGCGCCAGTGGTCACGATCATGGGCCATGTCGACCATGGCAAGACCTCGCTGCTCGACGCGTTGCGTGAAACCGATGTGGTGAGCCGCGAAGCCGGCGGGATCACCCAGCATATCGGCGCCTACCAGGTGGTGATTTCCTCGGGTGAAAAGATCACCTTCCTGGATACCCCTGGTCATGCGGCCTTTACGTCGATGCGCCAGCGCGGCGCCCACGTCACCGACATCGTTGTTCTCGTTGTCGCGGCCGACGACGGCGTTCAGCCGCAAACGGTCGAAGCGATCAACCACGCCCGCGCCGCCGAAGTGCCGATAATTGTCGCCATCAATAAGATCGACCGGCCCGAAGCCGATCCGACGCGGATCAAAAACGAACTGCTGAACCACGAAATTGTGTCGGAGGAAATGGGCGGTGACGTGCAGTGCATCGAGGTGTCCGCTACCGAAAAGACAGGTCTCGACAATCTGACCGAGGCAATTGTGCTGCAGTCGGAAATTCTCGAACTCAAAGCTAATCCCGACCGGTTGGCGTTCGGTGCCATCGTCGAAGCCAAGCTGGAACGCGGCCGCGGTGCCGTGGCAACAGTCCTGGTGCAGGGCGGCACGCTCAGTATCGGTGATATCTTTGTCGCCGGAGCCGAATGGGGCCGCGTGCGCGCGATCATCGACGACCGCGGAGAAAGTATCGAATCCGCCGGGCCGTCGATGCCCGTCGAGGTGTTGGGTTTCAACGGGACGCCGCAAGCGGGCGACGATTTTGCCGTTGTCGAGAACGAATCGCGGGCGCGAGAGATCACCGAGTACCGCGAGAACCTGCTCAAAGATCAGCGCGCCGCTGCCGGCGCACGTGGCACGTTGGACGAGATGTTCCGGCAGATTACCGCCGGCGAAGCCTCGCTAGTGCCGGTTGTCATCAAGGCCGACGTGCAGGGTTCGGTCGAGGCGATCGTCGGTGCGCTGGAGAAGATGTCCACCGAAGAGGTCAAAGTCCAGGTGCTCCATTCAGGCGTCGGCGGAATTACCGAATCCGATGTTGCGCTGGCCGCGGCGTCGGCTGGATTGATCATCGGCTTCAACGTCCGCGCGGTTCCCCAGGCGCGCGACCAGGCGAAACAGAGTGGCGTCGATATCCGCTACTACAACGTCATCTACAACGTGGTCGACGACGTCAAAGCGCTGCTCGAAGGCGAATTGGCGCCGACCTTGCAGGAAAATCATCTGGGCAACGCCGAGATCCGCGAAGTGTTCAGCGTATCGAAAGTCGGCAAAGTCGCTGGCTGCATGATTACCTCGGGCACCGTGCGGCGCGGCGCGAAGGTGCGCCTGCTGCGCGACAGCGTTGTCATTTACGAGGGCGAATTGGCGCAGTTGAAGCGGTTCAAGGACGATGTCCGCGAAGTGCAGAATGGCTACGAATGCGGCATGGCGCTGGAAAACTATAACGACATTCAAGTCGGCGACGTCATCGAGTGTTACGAGGTCGAAGAGATCGCCCGTCAACTTGAGGCGAGTTGACCGCTTATCGGGTTAAGCGGGGCCGTCTGCGTACTTTAACCGGCGCGCATGAATTGCGGCCGGGATTGCAACTGGCGAGCGTTGGAGCCGATTTGATCGATCCGGCGGGCCGGCAAACGAGTTAATGGCATATTGGCAATGAGCAAACGCGCACACGTTGCGCGCAGCGGCAAGGCACCGAGCCAGCGTCAGCTGCGAGTCGGCGAAGAAATACGCCATGTATTGGCGGAGATGGTCGCCCGCGCCGAGTTTCGCGACCCCGACCTCGCCGGACAGTCGATCACCGTGACCGAGGTTCGGGTGAGCCCGGATTTACGCAACGCCACCGTATACGTAACACCGTTGGCCGGCGACGCGGCGACCGTTGTGCCGGCGTTGCAGCGCGCCGCCGGGTTTATGCGCGGCCAATTGGGCCGCGCCGTAAAGCTGCGCCATACCCCGAGCCTTAAATTCGAGCACGACAGAAGTTTCGACCAGGCCCAGCGCATCGACTCGGTACTGCTCAAAGCGGGTGTCGAACGCGACCGCGCCGAAGAGGGAGACGGCAGTGGGGCGTAAGCGGCGCAGCGGCCGGCCGATTAATGGTTGGATCAACGTCGACAAACCGGTCGGCGTGACGTCGGCGGCGTGCGTGAACCGCGTTCGCCGTGCCCTCGATGCCGCCAAGCTCGGCCATGCGGGCACGCTGGACCCGGCGGCGAGCGGCGTTCTGCCAGTGGCGCTCGGTGAAGCGACCAAAACCATGCCGTACGTGGTGAACTCAAGCAAACAGTACGCGTTCACCGTCAATTGGGGCGAGCGCCGCGATACCGACGACGATCAGGGACAGGTTGTCGAGACCGCCGACCGACGGCCGAGCGAAGCCGAAATCAGGGCTGCGCTGCCCAGGTTTACCGGCGACATCAGCCAGGTCCCGCCGGCCTACTCGGCGATCAAGGTCGACGGCGCGCGCGCCTATACCTTGGCCCGCGCCGGCGCCGACGTGGCCCTGGCGCCGCGCCAGATTTCGATCCTCTCGTTTGAATTGTTGGACGTGCTTGACCGCGATCGCGCCCGCTTCGCGGTAAAAAGCGGCAAGGGCGCCTATATGCGCGCGCTGGCGCGCGATCTGGCCGCGGCGCTCGGCACCTGCGGTCATTTATCCGATCTGCGCCGCAGCGCGGTCGGCCCCTTTACCGAGGACACCGCAATTTCACTGGAAAAACTGGAAGAACTTGGCCATAGTGCGGCCGCCTTCCCAACCCTGCTACCGATCGAGACCGCGCTGGACGGCATCCCGGCGTTGGCCCTGTCGGTAAAAGAAGCAGCGCAGCTGCGCAACGGGCAGGCGGTTCCGGTTCTGCGTCCGCAGGACCGGGAGCAGATCGAGGCGGTGGGCGATGAAGGCATCGTCCTGGCCGTCGAAGCGGCGACGCCGGTAGCGCTTGCCCGCGTCGACGGCATTCAGATCCGCCCGGTTCGTGTGTTAAACCTGTGATGCCGGGAGTAGATGCTCATGTCGATTACGCCTGAGCGCAAGGCGGAGCTTATTCAAGAGTTCCGGACAAATGAAAGCGACACCGGGTCACCGGAAGTTCAGGTCGCTGTCTTGACCGAGCGCATTTCTAACTTAACCGAACACTTGAAGGTCCATGCCAAGGACCATCATTCTCGCCGCGGCCTGCTGCTTATGGTCGGCCAGCGGCGGCGGTTGCTCGATTACACGCGGCGCAAAAGCGAAGACCGCTATAAGACTTTGATCGAGCGCCTCGGCCTCCGCCGTTAGCGGGGCCGGCTCGCCTTGAATAAAGGCACGATATACCGATCCGGTTACGCAATCCGGCGTAATCGGTCGCACCCGCGCGGATCCGCCGCGCACACGCCACACGTGAACAAACAGACCGGTGGTGTTTGATACCCCGCTTGGGCGCGGGGCGGTCGTTCGGGAAGGGCCCGGGTGGCTGACGTACGTTGGGAAAGATATCTATGTTCGACATAGTTCGTAAGGAAATAGAATGGGGCGGACGGCCGCTCGTATTAGAAACAGGCCGGCTCGCCCGGCAAGCCGATGGCGCCGTATTGGTGACCTATGGCGAAACCTCTGCATTGTGCACCGCCGTTGGTGCCAAAGCGCCGAAACCGGGGCTCGACTTCTTCCCGCTCACGGTAAATTACCAAGAAAAGACGTTCGCCGCCGGCAAGATTCCCGGCGGCTTTTTCAAACGCGAAGGCCGGCCGACGGAAAAGGAAACGCTGACCTCGCGGTTGATCGACCGGCCGATCCGGCCGCTGTTCCACCCGAGTTACCGCTGTGAGACGCAGGTGATCACCACCGTGGTCTCGCACGATCTGGAAAACGATCCCGACATCGTCTCCCTGGTCGGCGCGTCGGCGGCATTGACTATTTCGGGGCTGCCGTTTCTGGGGCCGATCGCCGGCGCGCGGGTTGGCTATATCAACGGCGAGTATGTCCTCAACCCACAGGCCGACGAGATGAACATGTCGGAGCTCGACCTGATCGTCGCCGGCACCCGTGAGGGCGTTCTGATGGTCGAATCGGAAGCCCACGAGCTGTCCGAAGAGGTCATGCTCGGCGCCGTGATGTTCGGGCATAACGGTTATCAACCGGTGATCGACGCCATCATCGCGTTGGCCGAACAAGCCGCGAAGGAGCCACGGCCGATCGAGGAGACGCCGCAAGAGGTGCTCGATCTGGCCGAGAAAGTGCGTGAACTGGGCGAGGCGGGTCTGCGGGAGGCCTACAAGGAGACCATCAAGCAGGTTCGCCAGGACAAAGTATCGGCGGCCAAGCAAGCGGTGGTGGAGCAACTCACCGAAGAAGAGCAGGAGATTGCCGGCGGGCCGCTCAAGAGTCTGGAAAAGGACATCGTGCGCCGCGACATCCTCGACACCGGCCAGCGTATCGATGGCCGCGACACCAAGACGGTCCGGCCGATCGATTGCCAGGTGTCGATGTTGCCGCGCAGCCACGGCTCAGCCGTGTTCACCCGCGGCGAGACCCAGGCTCTGGCGGTGACCACGTTGGGTACCGGCCAGGACGAGCAGATTATCGATGCGTTGGAGGGCGAGTATCGCGAGCATTTCATGCTGCACTACAATTTCCCGCCCTATTCGGTCGGTGAGGCCGGGCGCATGTTTGGCCCGGGCCGGCGCGAGATCGGTCATGGCAAGTTAGCCTGGCGGGCAATTCGCCCGTTGCTGCCGACGAAGGAGGATTTCCCCTACACCATAAGGGTGGTCTCCGAGGTTACCGAATCGAACGGCTCGTCCTCGATGGCCACCGTCTGCGGCAGCTCGCTGTCGATGATGGACGCCGGCGTGCCGCTCAAGGCGCCGGTCGCCGGCATTGCCATGGGCCTGATCAAGGAGGACGACGGGTTCGCCGTGTTGTCCGACATCCTCGGCGACGAGGACCATCTGGGCGACATGGACTTCAAGGTGGCGGGCACCGAGACCGGTGTCACCTCGCTGCAGATGGACATCAAGATCACGTCGATCACCGAGGAGATCATGCAGATCGCCCTCGGCCAGGCGCGCGATGGCCGGCTGCACATCCTCGGCGAGATGGCGAAAGCGCTGACCCAGTCGCGCGAGGAACTGTCGCAGCATGCCCCGCGCATCACCACCATGACGGTGCCCACCGACAAGATCCGCGACGTCATCGGCACCGGCGGCAAGGTCATTCGCGAAATCTGCGAGGAAACCGGCTGCAAGATCGACATCGACGACGAGGGCCTGATCAAGATCGCCTCGACGGACGGCGACGCCGCCATCCGCGCGATGGACTGGATCAAGGGCATCGTCGCCGAGCCCGAGGTCGGGGTGATCTACTCCGGCAAGGTGGTCA
>CAJICQ010000222.1_pt1 | contig 17134 bp, 18 predicted proteins | sample 9199721 | NCBI WGS metagenome assembly CAJICQ01 (sample SAMEA7708344, study PRJEB35096) | sediment metagenome | biome: marine neritic benthic zone biome [ENVO:01000025]; feature: sediment [ENVO:00002007]; material: shallow marine sediment [ENVO:03000034] sea grass bed [ENVO_01000059] ...
CTCTCCTAATCCCTGATCCAATTCATTCTATACTAAGTTTTGGAAGCAGTTCCGCGCCCAGAACCGAATAGGCGGCAAGCCCCTCTCCCCCCGGGAGAGGGGTTGGGGTGAGGGGAAATATTTGCGCCACATTATGCGTTTCCTTGTTCATGGCCGGTTTGAATGCAGAGGCCCTGTTTGTCCCCTCACCCGGCTCGCGAACGCTCGCCACCCTCTCCCGGAGGGAGAGGGATGTGGACCCCCGAGCGGCGTCGTGGAAAGAGAATGACCAAACTTCATAAGGTTCGGGTCTAACAGGCTGAACTCAATCCAGCCAGTCCGGCCGCGGGCCGCCGCCGGCGGCGACCGACAGCGCCGCGCCGCGCGGGCCGATGCCCGGCCCGGTTCGCTGGAAATTGGTGCAATAGGCGAACGACATATTACGGTCGCGATCGCACCAGGCAACCGCACCGCCGGTGCCCGAATGGCCGAATGCCGCCATGTTCTCACCCATCGGCAGCGTGTTGGTCTCGTTGTGCATGAAGCCGTAGCCCATACGCAGGTGGCGCTGGGTCATGATGCAATCATGATCCCACACCAGCTCGGCGGCGCGCGCCACGCTGTCCGGCGACAGCAGGCGGACGCCATCGATCTCACCGTCGCCGGCCAGCATGGCATAGATGCGCGCCATCGCCCGGGCGTTGCCGTGGCCGCCGAACGACGGCACTTCGAGCTCGCGGATCTCGCGGCAGTTCTGGAAATAGCCGAAGGTCGGGGCCGAACAAAAGGCGCGGCCGAGCGGCGTCGACGGGTCGCCGGCGATATTGAAGAACGCGTTCGCTGGATTGCGGTGCATGTCCGACACCCGGGCGATCTCGCAGGGGCGCAGGCCGATATTGTAGTCTGCGCCAAGCGGCCCGCCGACCTCGCGGCGCAGGAAAGCGCCGATGGTGTCGCCGGTCACCCGGCGGACGAGCTCGCCGAGGATGAAACCGATATTGATCGAGTTGTAGGCGCCGTTGGTGCCTGGCTCCCATGCCGGCGCCTGCGCTTCGATGGCGCCGATATGCACCGGCCAATCGAACCATGAGCCCGCCGGCGCGGCGTCGCAGAAGATCACGCCGCAGGTGTGCGACAGCACATGGCGCACCAGCACGCCTTCCTTGCCGGCTTGCGCGAACTCCGGCCAGTAGTCGGCGACCGGCGCGTCGAAATCGATCGCGCCGCGGTCGATCAGAATATGGATGCACAGCGCGCTCATGCTCTTGGCCAGCGAGTTCATGATGACGATGGTGTTTTCGTCCCACGGCCGGGTGCGCTCGAGGTCGAGATGGCCGCCCCACAGATCGACCACCTTTTCGCCGCCGCGGTAGACGCACACCGCCGCGCCGACCTCGCCGCGCTCGGCGAAGTTACGCTCGAACTCGGCGCGTACGGCGGCGAAGTCGCTGTCGCAATGGCCGATAATCGGAATATCGATGACCGTCACGTCCCTGCCCCATTGTTGAGTTCTTAATGGTCTTTATCTCATGTTTAAGCGCGCAGGTGCAGCCCGGCAGGTTGGCTTTGTTCGCCATGCGGGCGGGTGTATCGTTGACGCCAAATCGCACCGCCGTCCAAGACCCCGCAGCGCGGATTATATTATGGAGGAGCGCATGATCGTATCGAATATGGAAGAGGTGCCGGGCCAGCGCGTGGTGCGCCATCTCGGCGTCGTCCAGGGCAGTACGGTGCAGGCGAAGAACGTGTTTCGCGACATCGGCGCCAGCCTGAAAAACCTGGTCGGCGGCGAGTTGCGCAGCTACACCGATTTGATGAACGGCGCGCGCGACGAAGCCATCGAGCGCATGAAACAGGAAGCCGAAGCGCTCGGCGCCAACGCGGTGCTCAACGTGCGCTTCGCCACCTCGACCATTACCCAGGGCGCGGCCGAACTCCTGGCCTACGGCACCGCGGTCATCGTCGAAGAGCAGCCCGGTGAGTGAGCAGACCCTCAACCTGCTGATCAACGTCGGCATTCCGGCGGTTCTGATCGTCGCCGCGTTCTTCATCGGTTCGTGGATCGAGCGCCGGCATTTCCGCCGCATCAGAAAACGCGAGGACGAGCTGCGCGATATTTTGGCGTTCGCCATTCGTCGCGCGCCCCACGATTTGGTCTTGTCGTCGCCGCATCTGGTCACCGGTAGCGCGGTCATCTCGGTGGACTATTTCAAGCAGTTCGCCGCCGGCCTGCGCGGCATCGTCGGCGGCCGCATCGGCAGTTACGAATCCCTGTTCGAGCGGGCGCGCCGTGAAGCGATCGTCCGCATGAAAGAGACCGCCCGGCGCGAGGGCAGCAATATCGTATTGAACGTCAAGCTCGACACCACGCGCATCTACGCCGGCGCCGGCGGTAGCACCGTCAGCGTCGAGGCGGTGGCCTATGGCACCGCCTACTGCCGGCCCGATGAACCCGCCTAAATACACCAACCCGAAAGTGCCCGAGGGCGTCAGCTCGGGCCACGAGCACCCGCTGGTCGAGGTCGCCAAATCGTCGGCGGTGGTGATTGCCTTGCTCGTGGTGCTGATCGCCGGATCGTTTTTCGCCGCGCGCCTCGCCGCCCCCTATCTGCCGTTCGCCTGGGAGAAGGCGCTGGCCGAGCGGGCGGCGGCGCGCGCGCTCGACCGCGAGATCGGTGACGCTACGGTGCAGGCCCATCTTCAGGACTTGGCCAACCGTTTGACGGTGGCGATGGACCTGCCCGAAGGTATGACGATCACGGTCCACTTTCTCGAGGGCGACACGGTAAACGCGTTCGCCACCCTGGGCGGCCACATCTTCGTCTTCGAGGGTCTGTGGCAGCGCCTCGACAGTGAAAACACCGCGGCGATGCTGCTCGGCCACGAGATCGCCCACGTCAAGAACCGCGACCCGCTGCGCAGCGTCAGCGGCGCGCTGCTGGCCTCGCTGGCCGCCGGCGCGGTGCTTGGTGACGCCGGTATTATCGGCGACCTGGCGGGCACCGGCAGCCTGCTGACTGCGCTGCACTTCAGCCGTGAGCAGGAGGCGCAGGCCGACAGCGACGCCGCCGCCGCGCTCGTTGCCCTCTATGGGCACATGGCCGGAGCAACCGATCTGTTTTCAACGCTGCAGGAAGCGGTTGGCGGCCGGACCGAGCCACCGGCCTTCCTCGCCAGCCACCCTAACCTGGCCGAACGCATCGCCGACTTGGAGCGTCAGGCCGCGACAGCAGGCTGGCCGCTCGATGGCGAAAAGACACCGTTGCCGTAGCATGAGTCCCGGCTAGGTTTGGGTACCTCCGATCACCCTTCGAGACGCGATCTTCGATCGCTCCTTGTATTAGCGCCTTGGGTTAAGATTGGCGCGTTCCATGAGGAACGGCCCGCCCCAGGTGCGCGCCCGGAGCGGGCCGCCGGCCGTCGGATCGTCTGCTCCATAGCCGTCAGGGCTGCGCCTGAGCAGGATCGCGGGCGTCTCGAAGCATGAAGGACAGTCAAACGATTCTAACGAACCGAAGACCGGTTCGGCTTACGCCGCGATGATTTGGTTGACCCGCAGGCGCGCCGAGGGGCTGTCGTCACCATAGGCGCGCAAGGCAGCGAGCCAGGCTTCGTGGGCAAGTTTTCCAAGCGCCCTGGCGCGGGCATAGGCCTCGATGGCGGCGCGTTCGCGATAGGTCATGGCTTGCGGATTCATCGATTCGGCTCCTGGGTCCCAATAGCTTTCGATGTTTGTCTTGCTGGTTGTTTCATTAAGTCGAAATGCCGCCTGTGCATATCAACCCCGAGTGATGGATTATTCGCGCTAAAATTCGAAGACCGACGACAACAGCAAGGCGGCGATCAGCACTCCGGAAGACCCGGCGCCGAGCGCGACAATCAACGCCGGGCCATAGGCGAGCCGCCGCGCCAAGGAATAACGCTTGGTGGATTCAAGCTTTTCATTGTCTAAACTGACTGCGCTCATGTCGACCTCAACGAAATCGAATATTGAGCATGAATTGTTCCATTATTTTTGAGTTATTTCAAATAACATTGGATTTAATTTGATATTTAATAATGGTTAATTTTCTTTATTAACCTTAATTAATACGATTATCTCTGATTTTGTTTGGTTATTATCGTACTTACTTCAACGAACATTTTCCGGCGACTGCGATTAGGGCGAAGGGCGGAGATCATCCAAGGATGCGGCAGCCGCAGCTCATACTTCGAGACACTCGCTATCGCTCGTTCCTCAGCATGAGGCCATTCGTCATATCCAAATCCAAATCCCCACCCTGGTGAGGCGCGAAGCGCCGTCTCGAAGGGTGAAGCGGATGGCAACCAAATTTCGGCAAAAACGCGTCGGCCGCACCGAAGATCAGGCGTTGGCGGCCGTTTTCTCGCGCAAATGGGGATACTGCTCGGTCAGCAGCGAGCCGTGATAGAAGGTCGGCGCATAGGCAGGGTGCGCCTGAATCGCTTCCAGCCAGCGGCCGATTTCCGGCTTGTCATCCCACATGTGATCGAGGTCGAGGTCGTCGAGGCGCACGATCACCGGCATCAACGCGATATCGGCAATGGTAAATTCTTCACCGAGCAGCCACGGCCCACCGCTTTTGTCGAGTTCCGCCTGCATGCGCACCAGCGAGCGGGCCAGCCGGTCGAGCGCTTCGTTGTAGGCTTTTTCCGGAAAGCCCACCCGGCCGAAATTCAACAGAAACTCTTTGCGCAACGGCTTGGAGTTCGCCATTTCGAGAAACTCGTCTTCCGGCATGTTCTGGAAATGAACCAGGAAGGCCATGTTGTACGACGGTACCCGCACTGCCGGCGTCGGCACTTCGTCGATATAGGCCATCAGCGAGCGCATGCGCGCCCGCATGACGGCGTCCTGCGGCACCAGCGGCGCGGGTTCAGGGAACAGCTCGTCGAGATATTGAACGATCACCAGGGAATCGATGATGCTTTCGCCGTGGTGAACCAGGGTCGGCACCAGCCCGTTGGGATTGAGCGCGAGATATTCCGGCTTCAGCTGATCGCCGGCGAACAGATCGAGCTTGTGTTCGGTGAATTCCTTGCCCTTGGCATGCAGCGCGAAGCGCACCTTGTGGCTGCAGATCGACTGCGGCGCGTTATAGAGTTCAAATTCTGCCATCATGTTCGCTCGATCTCGTAGAAGTCTGTCACATATGTCCGGCACCGCGATTGCAAAGCGCTCCGGATAGGGTCGGCAACGTTATGGCACGCTGCGCCGGCGGTCTCCAGCGCTCGTGGAGCGCGTGAGTTTTCCGCAGACTGTGAACAATTCGATGATGCTTTATCCAAACGTCATCAAATTGCCACGCAGTTGTAACGAACTTCGCGTTTCTACTGTCGCCACGTGCGGCGCTCAATTTCATGTTGGGCAATCGCAACGCTGGAACTTAACATTGTCTGCGACGGGAGACCCCCATGCTGGAAGTCGACACCACCACCCTATCGTTCGACGAGTTCGACGAGATGAACGATCCCCGCCCGCAAGAAACCGACTTTGCCACATTGACCGAGCAGGCGATGACGCGGCGCGGTTTTCTCGGCACCTCCGCCTCGTTCGGCGCCGCGGCCTTTTTGCTCGGCACCAGCGCCCTAACCCCTTCGACCGCACGCGCGGCGGGCCTGTGGCTAACTTTTGAGCCGATTGCCGCAAACACCCGCGACACGGTCACCGTGCCGGAAGGGTATAGTTGGCACACGGTCGTTCGCTGGGGCGATCCCTTGTGGTCGCGCGGCGACGCGTTCGATCACACAACACGGGGTACCGGCGCCAGCCAGGAACTGGCGTTCGGCGCCAACAATGACGGCATGGCGCTGTTCACCTCGGGTGGCCGGTCGATCCTGGCGGTCAACAACGAGTATGTCGATATCCCGATCGCCTTCGCCAACCGCCAATCCGGCAAGCCCAAGACAGCCGACGATGTTCGCAAGGGGAAGGCCGCCCACGGCGTGAGCATCCTCGAGATCGAGCAAACCGGCAAGTTCTGGAGCGTCGTCAAGGACTCGCCGTTCAACCGCCGTATCACCGCCGATACGCCGATGGAGATCACCGGACCGGCGCGCGGTCACCGGCTCATGCGCACCGCCGCCGACCCGAATGGCACGCTCGCGCTGGGCACCTGGAACAACTGCGGTAACGGCCGCACCCCGTGGGGCACCTATCTGACGTGTGAGGAAAACTTCAACGGTTACTTCTCGAGCAGCGATCCCAATTATGACCGTTCGGATGACATGAAGCGGTATGGCGTTGGCCTCAAGGACCGCGGCTACGCCTGGGCAACCGCCGACGAGCGCTTCGATATCTCCAAGCACCCCAACGAGCCCAACCGTTTCGGCTATATCGTCGAAATCGATCCGCTGGACCCGACGTCGACGCCGAGGAAGCGTACCGCGCTCGGCCGCTTCAAGCACGAAAACGCCGAACTGGTGGTCGCCACCAATGGCAGCGTCGTGGTTTACCTCGGCGACGACGAACGCGGCGAGTTTCTCTACCGCTTCGTCTCCGAAGGCAAATACGTGCCCGGCGGCGACAACCGAGACCTCCTCGAAAACGGCCGCCTGTATGTCGCCAATTTCGACAACCAAGGCCGCGGCGAGTGGCTGGAACTAACACCCCAGACGACTGGGTTCTCGTCGCACGCGGAAATCAGCATTCGCACCCGCCAGGCGGCTTCGAAGGTCGGCGCGACGACGATGGACCGGCCGGAATGGGTCGCCGTCAACCCCACCAAGGTGGAAGGTTACGTTACGCTCACCAACAACAAGAACCGCGGCAAGAAACCGAATGCCGGCGGCGATGCGACGCCGGTCGGCGGCCCCAACCCGCGCGAAGGCAATGTGTACGGCCAGATCCTCCGCTGGCGGCCCGACGGCGAGGACCACACGGCATGGGGTTTCGCGTGGGATCTGTATGTCATGGCCGGCAATCCGACGGTTCATTCCGACACCAACGCCGGATCGAAAAACCTGACTGCGGCCAATATGTTCAATTCGCCCGACGGCATCGCGTTCGACACCAAAGGCGGCCTGTGGATCCAAACCGACGGCAACTACAGCAACGAAAAGAACTTCGCCGGACACGGCAACAACCAAATGCTGCTGGGCGACACCAGCACCGGCGAAATCCGGCGTTTCCTCGTCGGCCCCAAGCAATGCGAGATAACCGGTATTACCTGGAGCGCCGACCGGCGCACCCTATTCGTCGGCATTCAGCACCCCGGCGAAAAGGGCGACAGCACCTTTCCCGGCGGCACGGGCACCGCGCCGCGCTCGGCGGTGATCGCGATCACCCGCGACGATGGCGGCCCCATGGGCTGACCCCAGCCATCTGTGGAGGGTTCCCAACCCCGGCCCATTCGGCCGGGGTTGTTTTTCGGCCGTCCGGCCTTCACAAACGCGGGAGTAGCGCCAACGCGCCCGATCCACGTAAAATTTCGCTTCTCCGTGAATTCAACTACAGGATCGCCCATGTCCGATAATCAGGTAACGATCGAACGCTTCCGGCCCGCCCACCTGCATAACAAACCCCATTTCACCAACCTGGTGACCAGCGAAGGTGGCAAGACGATCCACGTGTCCGGCTTGGTGGCATCGGACGCCGACGCCAGCCTCGTTGCGCCAGGCGATTTGGGCGGCCAGATGAGCTTTATTTTCGACGGCATCAAGCAAGCGCTCGCCGAAGTCGGCGCCACGCCGGCAAATGTGGTGCGCCAAAGGGTTTTCATCGTTGGGCTGAAATTGGATCACCGCCCAATTATCGCCGGCGCCATGAACGCCTTCTATGGCGAGGACGGGTCGGCTGCCAGCACGTGCATCGGCGTCGACGCGCTGTTGGTCGATGGTGCGCTGGTCGAGATTGACGTCACTGCGGTCATCGACGGCTAAGCCCCGTCCGACTGGCGTGGTGACCGAGCGCCGAAGGAGACCGACATCGTCGCGGTTCTGCCGGGGCACGCTTCGGCGAATATGCGGGCGGTTTGCGCCGGGTCTACGCGGCAGCTAGAGTTTTCTGTGGCCCATTGCCAACTCAATTTGGAGTAATTGGCATGGCGAAACGTGTTCGCAATCCGGCCTCGGCACCGGGCGATTGGTTTATCGACACCGCGTGTATCGACTGTGGCGCGGCACCCAATGAGGCGCCTGGGTTGATCGTCCGCAAGGATGGCTTGTGTATCTTTGCGCGACAACCCGAGACCCCTGACGAGGATGAAGCCGCCTTTCGCGCCATGCAGGTTTGCCCGACGGCGTCGGTGCGCACCGAATCGAAGCGTAAGTTACCACCTTTATTCCCGCGCCAATGGGCGCCCGGTATTTTCCAACTCGGCTTCAACGCGCGCAGTTCCTACGGCGCCAATAGCTGGTTCGCGATGCGCGCCGACGGCAATCTGATGATCGACGCGCCGCGCTGGAGCACGCGCGTGGTCAACCACGTCGCCGCGTCGGGCGGGCTCGCGCGCATTCTGCTCACCCACCGCGACGACGTCGCCGACGCCGAGCGCTACGCCGATCATTTCGGCGCGCGGGTCTACATTCATGAAGCTGACGCGCGCGCCGCACCTTTCGCCACAGATATTATCCGGGGTGACGCGCCGGCGCCTATCGCCGAAGCTGCCACGGTAATTCCGACGCCCGGCCACACCATCGGCAGCGTCGTCTACCTGCTCGACGAGACCTACCTTTTTACCGGCGATTCGCTGGACTGGCACCACGAACGCGAGAGACTGCGGGCTTCGCCCGGCACCTGCTGGTATTCCTGGACGGACCAGACAGAATCCCTTGAACGATTGGCCGGCCATCGCTTCGAGTGGGTCCTTGCCGGCCATGGCGGCAGCGCCCGGCGGCCGGCCGAAGCAATGCGCGCACATCTTTTGGAACTGGTTTCCTGGATGCGCCAGCAGTAAACCAACGGCAAGCGCGCGAGCTTGCGGGACCGGCTGACAGGCAGCTCATCGAGCGCAGATCTATTTGGAAGCGGGCCGCTTTTCAGCCGCTTTATGCACGATGTAGCGTGCGGCCGAGCCGGCGCCCCAAAACGCCAGCGCCAACACGACACCGATGCCAACATTAATGAGCATTTCCTCACGCGACACAAAACGTGCAGGCACCGGCAGCAACGATCTGCCGTTCTCATGAACCCAAATCACGTCGATGATATATAGGATGCTTATCGCAGCGCCGGTAATGCCGGCCCAGTACAGGATGTTCCCGAGACGCGTGTTCATAGCACCATCCCTCTTTTTGCCGTCCGCCGGGACGGTCGGACATCCCCCCATTTGAAAACCGACTAGACCAAAAACTGACGGTCGAACCTTACTCCGATTTCGTCGACACAGAGAAATATTCGTACCAATAAGTGTCGACGCTCTTACAACTGTTCGGCTACCTTTCTCTCAACATCGAAGGAACCGTCGCTCCTCTAGCGCCGGAACTGAATTAGCCAAAGACGCGCCTGGCCCTGCGCTTCCGACACTTCGTCGGGCGGCAGCAGGCCGATCAGCGCGTCGCGGTACCGTGGCGCAGCCGGGTCGCCGAGTGCAGCGGCGATGTCGAACCACTTCACCGCTTCGGCGAGATCCTTGGGTACACCTTTTCCGTCAGCAAGCAGCAGGCCGAGCCGGACCTGAGCCGGGACATATCCCTGCTCAGCGCCGAAACGGTACCATTTTTCCGCTTCTTTATAATCGCGGCCAACGCCCTGCCCTTCATCGTAAAGAATGCCGAGGCTGTTTTGCGCCGGCGCGTATTCCTGCGCGGCGGCGCGGTCGAACCATTTCTTCGCCTCTTTATAGTCCTGGGGTACACCGTCGCCGTTATAGTACATGCGGCCAAGGTTATACTGCGCCAGCGTGAGGCCGCGCTCGGCCAACGGCCGCCACTCGGAGAGCGCGGTCGCGAAATCGCCCCGGGTGTAGGCGAGGTACCCCTGATTGAAATCCTGAGCCTGCGCGGGCACCGCCAAAAGCGACGCCGAAACGGCCAGCGCTGACAGGAGCCGAAACATGAAACTAGTTTAGAAAAAATAACCCTTACAAACCGTTAACGCGCCGCAATCCGTACAGCTAGGGTTAACCACATTTTGGCCGCGAGCGCGGTGCCGGATCATGGCCGTGCCGTCCCACCAGAACCTGCTTAAAAAAAGGCCCGGCAGTTGGCCGGACCTTTGGTTGTCGGAGTTGGGTCGGTGAGGAGAGAGAGGTTCTGGAGAATAGGTGCTTAAATCGATCTCGTGTTGCACCGCCGCGGCGTGCGGCGACAGATTAAAACTCGATGATTGACGATCCCATCAGGACGGTTAGCAATAGGCCCGTGTAGACCGCGCCGGTGGCCAGGACCAGTCCCAGGCCAAACCCGAGGCGCACTGCCAGGATCTTTAGCGCGTTCGAAGACACCAGCGACCTAGCGGGTGCTTCGGCGGTCCATGAAATTGCGCTCATGTTTTGCTCCAATTATCGTCAGACTTTGAGCGCATTATTTCCCATTATATTGGGGATATTCCAACTACTATCACTTGTATTTTAAAGTACATTCGATTTGATTTGCTTTTATTAACTATATTTTTGAGTTCAATGATAGAGTTTACTGTGACGGCGTTAACCACAACACTAAAAAATACTTTTCGTTTGGTGCGGCCCAGCTGCCGGCATCGCCGAATTTGTCATTCCCGCGCCACATTTTCATATTATCCAGACCGCGACGAATTGAGCTCTGGCGCTAGCCAATGCGGTCTGTAAAATTACGCCATATCAATGCTCTAGCGCACCTGAAGGTTAGGTTTCGCCACCGCTTGATGAACGAGGATATGATGAAACGCACCATCCTGCTTATTCATGCCGCCGGGCTGAGCTTGGCTCTAACCGGAGGCGCGCTGGCTCAGTCGCACAGCCACGATGCCAAAAAGAGCCATGGCGCCATGAGCGCCCCGTCCGGCGACGGCGGCGCGGTGGAAGAGATGCATCACGGCGCAACTGCGGGCAGCCACATGGACAAGGCGTCCGGCCACGCGCACGGCGTTGGGCATATGGCCAACGTCGAGGAGTCGGCCGGTCTCGACACCGCGACGACGAAACTTTCGGAACATCAGCATTATCGGGTTTCGATCGCTCCGGAAACGCCGCCGGTCACCATCAATGCCCTGCACAATTGGGTGCTGGAAATCATGACGCCCGACGGTAAGCCCGAACAAAAGGCCGAGGTCACAATCGGTGGCGGTATGCCGGCGCACGGTCATGGTCTGCCGACCGCGCCACGGGTCACCGAATATCTCGGCGACGGCAAGTACCTGATCGAGGGCATACGCTTCAACATGGCCGGCTGGTGGCAAGTGACGGTCGCCATCGAGGGTGATCATGCGGATACGGCGAGCTTCAATATCGTCACCAAGTAGACAGCCAAATTAACAGGACGGGTTATGAGGGTTTGGCGACAGTGCATACCCGGCGTCGCAGCAGTCGTGTTGGCGTTGCTGCCGGCGGCGGCTTCGGCGCAGAGCGATGAGGCCGGCCCGGTAGTCTGGTCGGATAGCGAAAAAGCGGCGCTGCGCTCCCTGTCGATTGCCAGCCTGCCACCCCTTCCGGCCGACCCTTCAAACCGGGTCGCCGACGACCCCAGGGCCGCGCGCCTGGGCCAGCGCTTGTTCTTCGATACCCGCTTCAGCGCCGACAACCAGGTCTCCTGCGCCACCTGTCACCTGCCGGGTCTCGCCTTCACCGATGGCCGCAAGCTCGGCCGCGGCGTCGGCACCGCCGGCCGCAATACCATGACCATCCTGGGGTCGGCCTATAGCCCCTGGCTGTTCTGGGACGGCCGCAAGGACAGCCTGTGGTCGCAGGCCCTGGGGCCGACCGAAAGCGCCGTCGAGCATGGCGGCACCCGCACCCAATTCGCCCACTTCGTGGCGTCCGACCCGGGCCTGAAGGCCCGGTACGAATCGCTCTTCGGCGCCCTGCCCGACTTCGGCGATAGCACCCGTTTTCCAATGGTTGCCGGACCCGTCGATGACAAATCCGCGCGCACCGCCTGGGAAGGCATGGCAGCGGCCGATCGCAAGGCGGTTTCGACCGTATTCACCAACCTTGGCAAGGCCATTGCCGCCTATGAACGCCGCCTGATCCCGGGCCCCTCGCGCTTCGACCGTTACGTCGCCGCCGTATTGGCCGGCAAGGACGAACAAGCAGCGGATATTTTTTCACAGGCCGAGACGGACGGGCTGCGATTGTTCATCGGCCGCGGGCAATGCACCCGCTGCCACAACGGGCCCTTGCTTTCCAACTTCACCTTTCACAACACCGGTATCCCGCCCTTGCCGGGGACACAACCGGACAAGGGGCGCAGCATCGGCGTGACGCAAGCGCTCGAGGATCCGTTCAATTGTCGGGGCGAATTCAGCGATGCCGGCGCGCGCGATTGCGGTGAGCTTAAGTTCGCCAAGACGACGGGCGCCGACTTGATCGGCGCGATGAAGACGCCGAGCCTGCGCAACATCGCCAAGACCGCGCCCTACATGCACGCCGGCCAGTACGCGACCCTCGAACCGGTCCTCGATCACTACAATCGTGCGCCGAAGGCGGCGGTCGGCACTTCGGAACTGTCGCCGCTCGGCCTTGGCGCCGATAAACTCGCGGCGCTGGAAAAGTTTCTACTGACCCTCGACAGCCCGCCGGCGCTCGAACGGACCGATCTGACACCCCCGGACTAGACTCTGGCGCTTAATCCTCGGGCTCGCCGAGCTCATCGAGATCGACCGGAAACGCCACTTCCCGGCCGAGCTTGGCCGACAGGTCCATCGCCATGGTCATTACCAGGTTGCGGTGGCCGTCCTGCGGTGTCGCGTGCGGTGTCTTGAGGCCGGTGTAGACCCGCTGGTACCAGGAATTGGTCTCCTCGCGCATCGGTCCCCACAGCTGGCCATCCTGGATATCGCCGGGCGGGAAGCTGGTGAGAAATTCCACGTGACGGGTATCGTCGACGCCCTGGGGCAACGGATACGGCGTTTTTTGCGACCGCGTGCTGGCGAGGACGACGTCGCGGTGGGTGTCTTCGATATCGATCGCCCCTTCGGTGCCGACGATGCCGATCTCCAGGCCGTATACCGCGCCCGGCCAGACCAGCGGCAGCGCCCAGCTGATGTTCATCGAGAACATAGCGCCGTCGTCCATCGTCCACACACCGAAGGTCGAATCCTTGGTGCCGTATTGCGACATGACTCGGTCGTTCGAGCGCGCATAGACCGAGACCGGCGTTTTGCCAGCCATCAGCCACATGCTGAGATCGAGCGAATGGGTGCCTGACACCACCATCGGCGTCAGGCTGGCCCGGTGGTTCTGGGCACGCGACAGGGTGACGATCGGCGCCGCACCGTTCATGAAGGCACGGGTAACGACTCCGGTCACCTCGCCGATCTCGCCCTGCGCGACCCGCTCCTTGACCGCCAGAAAGCGCCGGCGGAAGCGCTGGGTATAGCCGATCACCGCGTCGACACGCGCGCGCTCGATGGCGGCCAGCACCTGCTCGGACTCGCGCGCGTTGGTCGCCAAGGGCTTTTCGATGAACAGCGCATGGCCTTGCTCGACGGCCGCCAGGATCGGTCGTGTATGATCGTTTTCCGTGGTGGCGATGATTGTCGCATCGACCTCGGGCCGGGCGATCAGCTCGGCGAAATCGGTCGTGAAAAAGTCAGCGCTGGTGTCTTTCTGCAACGCATGGCCGACTTCGGCGTTGAGATCGCACAGGCCGAGCCAGCCGATCCCCGGATAGTCGCGCGCCAGCTCGGCGCGGATGCGGCCGATGGCGCCGCAGCCGACGACGGCGAGACCGAATTCGCGGTTCAGTCCGGGCATGCTTGTCTCTCCCCATCCGAGCTGTCGGCGTACTAGTCAAAGGCCACTGTGCGGCAGACCCAACGGGAGAGTCCAGGCCAGACTTCAACGATAATGGCGCAAGGACCACGTAACAGCGGGCGCCCGCTAGCCCTCGCGGAAGGCGCGCTCGAAGCTGCGCATGACCGGCTGGATGAGATATTCAGCCACCGTGCGCTGCTTGGTGGTGATGAATACGTCGGCCGGCATGCCGGCAGTCAGCTCGAGTTCGGGGGCAACCTCGTCGAGGTGCGCCCGGTCGATCTTAACGTCGACCAGGTAGAAGCGCTCGCGGGTGTTCTCGTCGCTGAAGGCATCGGCCGAGACCTGGACCACCTCGCCCTTGATGCGCTTGAGATAGCGGCGCTGGAAGGCCGAGAACATCACCGTGGCGGGCGATCCGGTCGCCACTTCGTCGATGTCGGTCGGCCGGATGCGCGCATTGATGATGAGCTCGTCGTTACCGACCGGCACGATATCGAGGATCGGCTCGCTGGCCCGCACGACGCCGCCGACCGTCTTGAAACGGACATCGAGAACCACGCCGTCGATCGGCGAGACCACGGTCGTGCGCGCCAAGCGGTCGGTGGTCTCGCGGTAGATCTTTTCCGCGCTGACCCGCTCGGCGGTCACTTGCGAGAGCCGCGCATCGACTTTTTCAAGCAGGTCGGTCTCGAGATTGGTGATGCGGATCTCGGTTTCGCTGATCGCTTCCTCGCCGCGCGCGATCGAGGTGATCAGCTCGCCCTCGGTCGCGCTGACATCGGCCTCGGCGCGCAACAGCGACAACAGCCGCGGCTTGCGCTCGTAACCCTTGTCGACCAGGTCGGAGACCGTTTGCGCTTCCTCGCGCACCAGCTCCAGCTGCCTGCGCACGCCTTTGAGCTGGATCGCCATGCCGTCGATCTGTTTTTCCAGCTGTCGGATACGTTTGTTGAGAATGTCGCGTCGGGTTTTGAAATTGCTCACGCGGGCTTCGAACAGGCTGGTCTGCTGCGCGATTACCAGCGCCACTTCGGGATCGTCGGCCGGCTGCAACAGCGGATGGCTGAAGGTAATCTTTTCGTCACGTGCCCGCTCGGCCAGCAGCCGCGCTTCTTCGGCGGCAAGCGTGCGGATGCGGTTGCGCAGTTCCTCGGTGCGCGCGCGCGCTGTCGTATCGTCGAGCACCAGCAGGGTCGATCCGGCGGTGACAACGTCGCCTTCGGTGACCAAGATCTGCTTGATGATGCCGCCTTCGAGATGCTGGATCGTCTGGCGCTTGCTCTCGAAGCCGATGACACCATTGGCGATGACAGCGCCGGACAGCGGCGCGCGCACCGCCCATACCGTGCCGCCGCCAAGGAAGATTCCCACGACGGCGACACCGAAAATGCAAGAGGCCCGTAATTCGCTGCGCAGTTTCGTGGCCATCGCCTATGTCCCCAGTTGTCGAATCGTTGCCGTCGGCGGGCCTGTATCGGAACGACCTTTTGGAATTTGCACCGGCTTTGGTTTCGATATACGCACGGTTTTCGGGCGCAGGGCCGCCAGCACCTCTTCGCGCGCGCCCATCGCTTGGATGCGGCCTTCGTTGAGTACCATGATTTTGTCGACTGGCCCGAGCAGCTTCATGTTGTGGGTGACCATGATGACGGTCGCGCCCCACTCCTTGGCGGTTTCGATTGCCGCGATCAGGGCCTCGTCGCCGGGCGCATCGAGATTGGAGCTGGGCTCGTCGAGGATGAGCAGGCGCGGATGGCGGCCGAACGGGCTATAGAGACAGCGCGCCAACCCGATGCGTTGGCGCTGGCCGCCGGACAGGAAAAACCCGCCTGGGCCGATCGGCGTATCGTAGCCCTGCGGCAGCGACAGGATCATTTCATGCACGCCCGCCGCCTTGGCCGCCGATACCACGGCGTTGGGAATCGGGTTTAGCGCCAGCCGGCTGATGTTCTCCCACACGGTGGCGGCAAACAGTTCGACATCTTGCGGCAGGTAGCCGATATAGGGGCCGAGCTTTTCCGGCTCCCAGCGGTGCAGATCGGTGCCGTCGAGCCGCACGACCCCCTTCGACGGCTTCCACGAGCCCACCAGCACCTTGCACAGGGTCGATTTGCCGGCCGCCGACGGCCCCATGATCGCCAGCGCTTCGCCGGCCTCGAGCTTGAAGTCGATTTCCTTGAGGATCGGCTCGGTCTCGGCGTTGGGCGCGAACCAGACATCGTCGCAGGCCAGCGCGCCGGTCGGCACCGGCAGGCGCATGGTATGCTCCTCCGCCGGCATGCGGGTCATCAGGAGCTTGAGCCGTTTATAGGCGCCACGCGCCAGCACAAAACCGCGCCACCCGCCGGTGACCTGCTCGATCGGCCCAAGCGCCCGGCCGAGCAGGATCGACCCGGCGATCATGCCGCCGGCCGTAAGCTCGCCGAGGATGACGAGATAGGCGCCGAGACCCAGAATACCGATCTGGGCGACCATGCGGGCAAAGCGCGCAAAGCCGAACAGCAGCGAGTTGCGGTCGCCGGCCTGCCGGTTCTTCTCCAACACGGTGTCGTTGTCGCGATCCCAGCCTTGCACCAGGCGGGTCGTCATGCCCATGGCGCGCAGGGTATCGGCATTGCGGATCGCCTGCTCGACCAGATTCTCGTTGGCGACCCGGGCAACGTTCGACTCTTGCGCCGGCTTGCGCGCGACCAGTTCGTTGGCGACCGCCAGCGCCAGCAGCAGGACCGCAAAGGCGGCGGCGAACCAGCCGAGCCACGGATGGAGCAGCCACAGCGCGGCGACGAACAGGGGCGACCAGGGCAGGTCGAGGATGGCGCGCAGGCCGCCGGTGATAAACCCGCGCACCGTGCCGAGATCGCGCACCGCCTGGGCATTGGCGGCGACGCCGTGCAGGGCGGCATTGACGCTGGCGCGGATCAAATCGCCCGACAGGGCACGGTCGAGCCAGTTGCCCATGCGGGTCTGGATGCGGCTGCGCACCATCTCCAAGAGCCCCATGATCAGCAGCGCGAACGCGGCGATCAGGGTGAGCAGCAGCAGGGTTTCGACCTGCTGGCTGGCGAGCACCCGGTCGAACACCTGCAGCATATAGAGCGGCGCGACCAGATAGAGCAGATTGATGACGAACCCGAAGGCGACAAGGATCAGCACGCCGGTCCGGCATTGATGCAGGGCCGCCTTCAACCTCTCCTTCGGACTGGTCTCACTCTCCGCCATTCAATACCGTTCCCCAGATCGGCGCATCCGGCTTGCCTCGACGCGGCCGGCCGAACCCGAACCGGGTCCGGCCGCTTCCCCCC
>CAJICQ010000027.1_pt1 | contig 17094 bp, 15 predicted proteins | sample 9199721 | NCBI WGS metagenome assembly CAJICQ01 (sample SAMEA7708344, study PRJEB35096) | sediment metagenome | biome: marine neritic benthic zone biome [ENVO:01000025]; feature: sediment [ENVO:00002007]; material: shallow marine sediment [ENVO:03000034] sea grass bed [ENVO_01000059] ...
AGTCGTCGGCGACCACGTCCTCAGCGGTGTGGGGTGCGTGGCGCAGCGGCGAGTCCTCCACTGCGATCTCGCCCGTGGCGATGGCGTCGATCTCGCCCTTGATCGAGATCAGCGCGTCGCAGAAGCGGTCGAGCTCGCGCTTCGGTTCCGACTCCGTCGGCTCGATCAGCATGGCGCCGTGGACCACCAGCGGGAAGTACATGGTCATCGGGTGGTAGCCCTCATCGATCATCGCCTTGGCGAAATCGAGCGTGGTGACGCCGGTGCCGTTCAAGAAACGATCGTCGAACAGGCACTCGTGCATGCAGGGGCCTTCGAACGACGGCGTCATCAGATCGCGCAGGCATGCCATCACATAGTTGGCGTTGAGCACCGCATCGCCCGATACCTGGGCCAGCCCGTCCTTGCCGTGGCTCAACATGTAGGCATAGGCGCGCACGAACATACCCATCTGACCGTGGAATCCCTTGAGCCGGCCGATCGGCGCGGCCTCGCCGGTATCCACGTCGTTTTCCACCAACGCAAAGCCGCCGCTGTCATGGACCACCCACGGCCGCGGCGCGAACGGCGCCAGGGCTTGCGACAGCACCACCGGCCCGGCGCCGGGCCCGCCGCCGCCGTGGGGCGTCGAGAAGGTCTTGTGCAAATTGATGTGCATACAATCGATGCCAAGATCGCCCGGCCGGACGCGCCCGACGATGGCGTTGAAATTGGCGCCGTCGCAGTAGAAGTAGCCCCCGGCCTCGTGGATCAGCCGGGCAATCTCGATCATGTCCGGCTCGAACAGCCCGCAGGTGTTGGGGTTGGTCAGCATCACCGCGGCGACGTCGTCGCCCAATTTTTTCGCGAACGCGGCAACGTCGACCCGACCCGCCTCGTTGGCGGGAATGGGATCGACGGTAAAACCGCATACCGCCGCCGTCGCCGGGTTGGTGCCATGGGCCGATTCCGGCACCAGCACGCGCCGGCGCGTCGTCGCGCCGCCGTCGCGCGCGTCGAGCGCGGCGCGGATGCTCATCATGCCGCACAACTCGCCGTGGGCACCGGCGGCCGGCGACATCGCCACCGCCGGCATGCCGGTCAAGGTCTTCAGCCACTGCGCCGTCGCGTCGATCAGCTCGAGCGCGCCCTGCGCCGTTTCCGCCGGCTGCAACGGATGCAGACCGGCGAAGCCGGGCAAGCGCACCATTTTTTCGTTGAGCCGCGGGTTGTGCTTCATGGTGCACGAGCCCAGCGGATAGGTGCCCATATCTATCGCATAGTTCTTCTGCGACAGGCGGGTGAAATGGCGCACCACTTCGGGCTCGCTCAAGCCCGGCAAACCGATCGGGTCACGGCGTTCGAGGCCGCCCAGGCGGGTTTCGACCACCGGCACCTCGGGCAGGTCGACCCCCGACATGCCCGGACTGTCGAGCTCGAACAGTAAGTCCTCTTCCAGGCGCAGCCCCCGGTGCCCGAGAACGGTGTCGATTTCCGCAGGCGACGACGGGCCCTTACGCGGGCGGCTCAGATCACTCGAATGTCCCATCACAGCACCTCGCCCAGCGCCGTCGCCAGGGCATCGATATGGTCTTCGCCGGTACATTCGGTGGCGGCGACCAGAAGAATATTGGCGAGACCTGGATCGCCCGGAATCAGGCGGGACACCGGCACGCCGGCCAGAATGCCTTGCGCGGCAAGTTCGGACACCACGTCGGCCGCGGGGCGCGTCAGGCGCACCGCAAACTCGTTGAAGAACGCGTCGGTGACGACCGCGACGCCCTTTACGTCCGCCAACCGCTCGGCGAGCTGGACTGCCCGCGCATGGTTGAGCGCCGCCAGCTTGCGGAACCCCTCTTCACCGAGCAGTGCCAGGTGGATGGTGAACGCCAGGGCGCACAGGCCCGAGTTGGTGCAAATGTTGCTGGTCGCCTTTTCGCGGCGAATGTGCTGTTCGCGGGTCGACAGGGTGAGCACCCAACCGCGGCGGCCGTCCTGGTCGACCGTTTCGCCGCACAACCGGCCCGGCATCTGCCGCACATGCTTCTCGCGCGCGGCAAACAGGCCGACATAGGGTCCGCCGAAGCCGAGCGGGTTGCCCAGGCTCTGACCTTCCGCTACGACAATATCTGCGCCCATATTACCGGGTGCGGTAACGGCGCCGAGCGAGATCACTTCCGGCACCACGGCAATCAACAAAGCGCCCTTGGCCTGGCATTGCTTGGCCAGCGCCGACATATCGCGCAGATGGCCGAAGAAGCCGGGATTCTGCACCACCACGCAGGCGGTATCGTCGTCGATTAATGCGCCGAGATCTTCGTCACCGGCCAAATTCGGTGCGTTGGCCACAATGTCGAGATCGAGATAGCGGGTCTGGGTTTCGGTCACGTCGCGGTAATGGGGGTGCAGGCCGCCGGACAGGATCGCCTTGTCGCGCCTGGTAATGCGCCGCGCCATCAGCACGGCTTCGGCGCACGACGTCGCGCCGTCATACATCGAGGCGTTCGCCACCTCCATGCCGGTGATCAGCGCCACCTGGGTCTGGAACTCGAACAGCGCCTGCAGCGTGCCCTGGGAAATTTCCGGCTGGTAGGGCGTATACGAGGTCAGAAATTCGCCGCGCTGGATCAGATGATCGACCGCCGCCGGGATATGGTGGCGGTAGGCGCCGGCGCCGAGAAAGCCCGGCACATCGCCCGCGGCGACGTTACGGCGCGCCATGGCACCGATGATCGCTTCGACTTCGAGTTCGCTTTTGTGGTCGGGCAGGTCGAAACCGCCGTCGAACCGCGCCGCTTCCGGCACATCGCGAAACAGGCTTTCCACCGTCGGGGCGCCAATCGCTGCCAACATATCGCGGCGGTCGGGCTCGGTCAGCGGCAGATAACGCATATCAGCTCAACCCCTCAACATAGTCGGCGTACGCGGCGGCATCCATCAACTCGTCGAGCGCGCCGGGATCGCTTAAACGCTGTTTCATGAACCAGCCCTCGCCCTCTGCGTCGGCGTTGACCACTGAGGGATCGTTGGTCAGCGCAGTGTTCACTTCCGTCACTTCACCGTCGACCGGAGCATAGACCTCGGCGGCCGCCTTCACAGATTCGATAACCGCCGCCTCGTCGCCCTTGGTCAGAACCGTTCCGGTACTGGGCAGTTCGACAAACACCACATCTCCCAACTGTTCCTGGGCGTAATCGGTGATGCCGACCGTCGCGATGTCGCCGTCCAATGCGACCCACTCATGATCTTCAGTAAACTTGCGCTCGCTCATGATCTCCTTACCCTCGACTGCTAACTGCCACGGTAGTAACGGTGTTCAACGAAGGGCAACGCCGCGACGGCCGCCGTCAGCGGGCGCCCGCGCAAATCGGCCTGCACTTCGGTGCCGGGTTCGGCGAAGGCGGTGGCGACATAGCCCATCGCAATCGGACGCCCCAGCGTCGGCGAGTGGCCGCCGCTGGTGATCCGGCCGATCTCGTTGCCGTCATTGTCGCTGATCGCGGCGCCCTCGCGCACGGGCGCCCGCCCCTCGGGGAGCAGGCCCACCCGCCGGCGCGCCGCGCCGCCCTTCAACTGGTCCAGAATGATTGCCGCGCCGGGGAAGTCGGCGCTTTCACGCCGCCGTTTGGCGACCGCCCACATCAGCGCCGCTTCGACCGGCGTCGTCGTCGTGTCGATGTCGTGACCATAGAGGCAGAGGCCCGCTTCCAGGCGCAGCGAATCGCGCGCGCCCAGGCCCACCGGTTCGACCTCCGGCTCGCCGAGCAGCCGCCGGGCCAATGCATCGGCGGCATCCGCCGGTAGCGAGATCTCGAACCCGTCCTCCCCGGTGTAGCCGGCGCGCGAGACATAGCAGTCGACGCCGTCGAGCGTCATCGCCGCGGCCCGCATGAATACCAGCTCGTCGGCTGCCGGCGCCAAGCGCGCCAGCACGGCCGCCGCCTGCGGTCCCTGCAGCGCCAATAAAGCGCGGTCGTCGGCGCGCTCCAATGTTGCCTCGCCCTGCAATTGTTCGCCGATATGGGCGAAATCATCGTCCTTACAGGCCGCGTTGACGACCAGGTAGATCTGATCCTGCGAGCCCGGTTCGCCCGGCCGGGTCACCATCAGATCATCGAGGATACCGCCCTCTTTGTTCAACAGGAGACTGTAACGCATGGCGCCCGGCGCCAGCCCGGTTATGTCGCCGGGGACCAGACGCTCGAAGGCCGCTGCCGGATCGCCGCCGTGCAATACGGCCTGGCCCATGTGCGAGACGTCGAACAGTCCGGCGGCAGCGCGCGTATGGCTATGCTCGGCAATAATGCCCGCAGGGTATTGAACCGGCATCTCGTAGCCGGCGAACGGCACCATGCGCGCCCCCAATTCCTTGTGGAGCGCGTTGAGCGGCGTTGTTTTCAACGATGCGGCGGACGCATCGGGGGCTATGGCCATGTCACCTCTCCCTGCACGCGGCAAGGCCTGTTGACGACCGGGCGCACAATCGGGTGCGCCGCTTGCCCCACTCTGTCGTCCGAACCTGAGAGAATCACCGGCGCCACACGGGCGGCCCGGTTTACCCCTTCGGTGAGACCCCGCCTCAAGCGGCAGCGCCTGCTTTCCAGAGTGTCATTCCCCTACGGTCCGTTTGCCTGAGAGTTTCCGGGGCGGTTGCTCCTTCGGCGCCACCCATTCGGGGCGGTCTCTCCCGCAGGGATCTTCTGACTTTTTGCGGCGGTGCGACTCGCACCAACCACCCCAATGAGACTATCGGGCGCACGCCCGGAGTCAACCGAGACGGTGGTCGTTACTGTGGATTGTTGCCCAGCTTGGCACGATTGTATTGGAGTTGCTCCCGGTCGAGTTGAAAGCCGACGAAAATCTCGAAATCCTCGCCAAGCTCGCCGGGCCGCAACGGTATCTCCTGGGTCAGCTCTTCGATACCGCCGATGCGGCGGCGGTTGTCATCGAACTCGAAGCCCGTTTCGAACACCTTTTTCGCCAAGATCGCACCATCGCGCTCGGCGACGGCCACATAATAGCTAAATTCGCCCCTGTCATCCGCGTTGGCGGGTCCACGCTCGACCTCGAATATCAGTTGCAAATCGACATTGACCTGGCCGGACCGGTCGTCGTCCAGGTCGGTCTCGCACGAGCCGTCGAACCGGGCGAGGCGGGCATCGATTACGACATCGGTCAGATCGCGTCCCGGCCCCGGCCGGAACGTCGTCAAATCTGCGGTGTCCTTGACGATGACGACGGTCGGGCAGGCCGGCGCGGTGGCAGATTCCTCAGCCTCACAGGCCGCCAGCGCAAGCATCGCCAACACGCTGAATGCGCAACTGCGCGCGGATAGATAATGTCGAATGATCAAGGCAAGCCGTGCTTCGTCAGAGGCTGTTGTGGGTGCCGTCGCACTGCGGCCGATTGCCGGTTTGCTTACAACAGCAGAAATAGATCGTCTGCGCGGTGTCGGATTCAAACATGACCGGCGAGAACTCGGTACCCTTATGCGAGCTGTCGCAGAACGGTTGTTTTTTGCTTCTGCCGCACGCGCACCACCAGTATTTACGCCCGGGTATGACATCGACGGCAATCGGTGCTTTCTGGGCGATTTCACCTTTGACCATAACAGCAAAACTCCACGCCTTGCGCGCGGCGGCGATGCTAGGATATTAGGGTGCCCGCGACGCCGCGTGAAGTGAGAAACTTAGTAGAGGCGCGCGGTCAGAACAAGCGCCACTACAGCAATCGAGCCGCGAAACCATGACGCACCCCCCGTTGACCATTTTGCTCGCCAGTCCGCGCGGATTCTGCGCCGGCGTCGACCGGGCGATCCAAATTGTCGAAACCGCGCTCGAACGCTTTGGCCCACCAATCTATGTGCGCCACGAAATCGTCCATAACCGGCACGTGGTGGAAGATCTCGAGCGCAAGGGCGCGGTCTTCGTCGATGAACTCGATGAAGTCCCCGACGCCGGGCGGGTCATCTTCTCCGCCCACGGAGTGCCAAAAACGGTCCCGGCCGAAGCCAAGCGGCGCCAATTGTTCTATGTCGACGCCACCTGCCCGCTGGTCAGCAAGGTGCATAACGAAGCGCTGCATCAGCACAAGGCGGGCCGTCAAATTATCTTGATCGGCCATGACGGCCACCCTGAAGTGGTCGGCACCATGGGGCAACTGCCAGCGGGCGCGATTTTGCTGGTAGAGAATGAAGACGATGTCGCTACCCTCGACGTCGCCGATCCCGCAATGCTGGCCTTCGTGACGCAGACCACACTGTCGGTCGACGATACGGTCAGTATTGTCGCCGCCCTCAGGCGACGCTTTCCCGACATCATCGCGCCGGGTTCGGAAGACATCTGCTATGCGACGACCAACCGCCAGGATGCGGTAAAGACGATCGCTGCCCGGTGCGACGCGATCGTGGTTATCGGCGCGCCGAATTCGTCGAACTCCAACCGGCTGGTCGAAGTCGCGCTGCGCGCCGGCTGTTCGGACGCCTTTCTGGTCGAACGTGCCGCCTCGATGGATTGGCAGCGCCTCGCCGGCCGCGCGACCTTGGGACTGACCGCGGGCGCTTCGGCGCCGGAAGAACTGGTGGCGGAATTCATCGCCGCCTGCCGCGAGCGGTTTGCCGTCGCCATCGAGGAGATTTCGGTGCGCCCGGAAGATGTGAGCTTCAACCTGCCGCGTTCGCTCGTCGCCTGACCGGATCGTCGTTTGTAATGGCCGTCTACACCGAAGTATCCGACGAGGACTTACAGGCCTTCGTCGCCCAATACGATCTGGGCGAGGTCGTTTCCTGCAAGGGCATCGCCGAAGGGGTCGAGAACACCAACTATCTGCTGCAGACCCTGCCCGCTGGCGGCGGCACGCCCGACAGCTATATCCTGACCTTGTACGAAAAGCGGGTCCGGCCGGAAGATTTGCCCTTCTTTCTAGCATTGATGGAGCACCTGGCGGCGCGCGGCATTTCCTGTCCCACGCCGATCCACGCAAGCGACGGCGCGGCGTTGCGGCAGTTGTGCGGCAAACCGGCAGTCATCGTGTCGTTCTTGGCCGGCATGTGGCCCAAGCGGAGTACACCGCAACAGTGCGCGGCGCTGGGCACGGCGTTGGCGCAAATGCACGTCGCCGGCGCCGACTTCGCCATGCACCGCGCCAACGATATGTCGCTCGACGGCTGGCGGAAATTGCTCGGGGCGACGCACGCGCGCGCCCATGAAGTGCGGCCCGGTTTGGCCGACACCTTGACGGCGGAGTTGGATTTTCTGGCAACGAACTGGCCGCAGGACCTGCCCACCGGGGTGATCCATGCCGATCTGTTCCCCGATAACGTCTTCTTTCTCGGCGAGCGGCTGTCGGGGCTGATCGATTTTTACTTCGCCTGCGACGATTTCCTGACCTACGACCTCGCGGTCTGCCTGAACGCCTGGTGTTTCGAATCCGACGGCAGCTTCAACATTACCAAGGCGCGCGCGCTGTTGCGGCGCTATGCCGAAGTGCGCCCGTTGAACGCCGCAGAATTCGCCGCGCTGCCCTTATTGGCGCGCGGCAGCGCGCTGCGCTTCTTGCTGACGCGCCTGTACGACAAGCTGCACCACGACGAGAGCGCGCTGGTCCGGCCCAAGGACCCGCTGGAATTCCTATCCCGGCTGCGGTTTCACCAGCAGGTCGACGGGCCGGGCGCCTACGGGCTCGACGAGGCGCTCGCCGGCGCATGAACGACCTGCCGACCGTCGACATTTATACCGATGGCGCGTGCTCGGGGAATCCGGGGCCCGGCGGCTGGGGCGTGCTGTTGCGCTATAACGATCACGAGCGCGAGCTGATGGGCGGCGAGCTGGAGACCACCAACAATCGTATGGAATTGACCGCCGCGATTATGGCGTTGGAGAGCCTCAAACGCCGGGCGCACGTAAACCTTCACACCGACAGCACCTATCTGCGCGACGGCATCACCAAGTGGATCCACAAGTGGAAAGAGAATGGGTGGAAAACGGCTGCCAAGAAGCCGGTCAAGAATGTCGATCTGTGGCAGCGCCTGGAAGAAGCGATCGCCCATCACGAGGTTCACTGGCATTGGGTCAAGGCGCATGCCGGCCATCCCGACAACGAACGCGTCGATATGCTCGCCAAGCTTGCCCTGCGGCAAAAACGCGACGCCGCAATCATGTGAGCAAACGAAAACGGGGGCCAACCAGCCCCCGTTGCCGCACCGTAATGAAATCCGGTTAGAGTTTTTCGAGGACGCTTTCCGCCGATGAGGCGCCGAATTCTCCAGCCGGATCGATCATCAGCTCGGTCACCGTGCCGTCGTCAACGATCATCGCGAAACGCTGGCTGCGGGTGCCGAGGCCCATCTCGTTGAGATCGAGCGCGAGGCCCAGCTCCTTGGCGAACTTGGCCGATCCATCAGCCAACATCATGACCGAATCGCCAACATCCTGATCCTTGCCCCAGGCTTCCATGACGAACGGATCGTTGACCGCCATGCAGGCGATGGTATCGACGCCTTTGGCCTTAATCTCGTCGGCATGCTGAACGAAACCCGGCAGGTGCTTGGCCGAACATGTCGGCGTAAACGCCCCCGGTACCGAGAACAGCACCACTTTCTTGCCAGCGAACAGCTCGGCGGTGGAAACCGGCGTGATGCCGTCTGCTGTTTTATGCCCTAGGGCGCCATCAGGAATCTTATCACCCACGTTGATCGACATTGTTCTCCCCTCTCTGACTGTAAGATTGCAAAATTGAATGCGACACCCGCGGCGGCAACACTACCGCGAACCGCGAAGACATATAGGTTAACTCGCTTACAAGATAACGCAGCCGGCGGAATATTCCAGCCCGCAGCGGACGATTAGGCGAAGATTAGTTCGCCGAGGCGACGTCGCGGCTGAAACCGGCCTGCTTGAGCGCAGCAAAGACCGCGCCATTGGACAGCAATTCCGGCAGCACCACGCCGCTCGGCGAATTCGGGCCGTAGACGACGTTGAACGGGATGCCGAAGCGGTTGAAGCTCGCCAGATAATTGGCGATCTCCTCGCTCGGTTTGGTCCAATCGGCCCGCATGGTGATGATCTTCGAGCTATCGAGCGCCGCGGCAACGTCGCCGACCTCGAGCACGCGCTTCTTATTGACCTGGCAGGTGATGCACCACTCGGCGGTGACGTCGACGAATACAACGTTGCCAGCGGCCACCAGTTGCGCGATCGCCTGCCGGTCGAACGGCGCCCAGTCGGACGCGACCGCCGACGGCGCATCATCGCCGTTCAGGTTCAACGCCGACAAGGTCGCCGGTGTCGCAAACGCGCCGGCGATGATGACAACGATCGCCGCCGGTACGGCGCGCACCATGGCGGGCGACACGTAATGGCGAATGGCGAATAGCGCGGCGATGGCAACCATCAGCCCACCGACGATGAACGCCGCAGTGGCGGAGACCTGGAATCCCATCACCGAGAGCAACCATACTGCGGTCGCAACCAGGGCCAGCGCGAGGAACTTCTTGAGCCAGTTCATCCACGGGCCCGGCTTGGGCAGTTTGGTCGCCAGCGCCGGGAAAATGGCAACGAGGATGAACGGCAGCGCCATACCCACGCCGAGCGCGGCGAACACCGCATAGATCTCACTCGCGCCGCGGCTCAACGCGAACCCGATCGACGTGCCGAGGAACGGCGCCGTGCACGGGGTCGCTAGCAAGGTCGCAAAAGCGCCTTGGAAGAAATTGCCGGTCAGCGACCTGCCGCTGCTCGCCTTGACCGCCGCGTCCGACACCTGGCCGGGCAGGTTGATTTCGAACAGCCCCCACATATTGGCGGCGAACAGGGTCAGGATCACCACGATCGCGATGATGAACAGCGGCTGCTGGAACTGGATACCCCAGCCAACAGCCATGCCGGCCGCCTTGACGCCGACAGCCAATGTCGCGAGCGCCAGGAACGAGACGATAATGCCCGCTGTCGTCGCCAGGAAGCCGAGGCGTACCTGGGTCGGGTCGCCGCCACCGTGGCTGACCACCGACAACAGCTTGATGGAGAGTACCGGCAAGACGCACGGCATCAGATTGAGGATCAGGCCGCCGATCAGGGCCAGTCCGATAATCGACAGCAGGGTTACGTAATGCATGGTCGCGCCGTCAACGGCGAGCGGGCCGGGGATCGGCGTCACTTGCGTTTCCATGCTGCGGGCGCCATCGATCAGCGTCAGCGTGATCGGTTGCGCGGTCAAGTCGACCGGCGCGCCTTCGCCAAAAATGTCCTCGGCGTTCATGCGCGCCAACACCAACATGCCGCCATCGGTGATCTCGAACTTGGGCTTCGAAAAGGCGTGGTCCTCGAAGCCCTCGACCAGCAGATCGGGATTGACGAACGGCACCGCGCCGCGGCACGCGACTTCAAGCAGCGGCTTGGTGTTCGAACCGCTGACCGCGGCCGCCTCGAAGGTCAGCCCGACCCCGGAGCCGTCGCCGGGCACCCGGACGCTATACTGGTTGATCAAATTTGCGTGGTCGGACGGCGCCGCCGGGCCGCCCGGCAAATCGAGCGATACGTTCATCGTATGCGGTATGCACACATCGTCGCAGATCAGCATATCGACGCGCGCGCGCAACGCCGCCGGCTCGCCGGGTCGCTCGAGCGCGACATCGATGGGAAACACGACCTCTTTGCTGTAGCCGAACGTCTCGAGGTCGTAGTACTGAAAACGCGCCGGAGCGGGCCAGCGAAAATCAGCCGACGCGACATTGGTACTGCCTTCAAAGTCGACCTGCGGGGGAATTCCGGCATCGCCGGGCGAACGCCAATAGGTCTTCCAGCCGTCCTGCAGTTTGACTTCGATGCCGAGCGGCAAGGTTTCGAGCTCGCCGACTGCCGTGGTCGCGGCAATCAGCCGCACGTCGGCCTTGGGACCCTTCTCCCACGCGCTCGCCGCCTCGCTGCCGTAGGACGCGTGCGGCCAGAAACCTGCTGCAAACAGTGCCAAAAGACCCACTTGCGCTACGGAAAACAGGCGTTTCACCATGAAATAGCTCTCAGCCCCGTCTTTATTAACCGAACAAATACCGGATTAGGGTTGATATATGGGTAATTCGGTGGCGGAGTATAACCGCCGATCGATCACCCTTTCGTCACAATCACGTGTCGCAATCAGAGCCAATTAGCCCTTGTCAGCAGCCAAATAACCAATGAAATTTGTAGCCTAAATAACGGTTAGTGTGATGGAAGAGAAACCGACCCAGTCTGCTTATCTCGAAGGGCAACTGCTGATCGCCATGCCGGCGATGACCGACCCTCGCTTCGAACGCTCGGTGATCTACTTGTGCGCCCACAATGCCGAAGGCGCAATGGGACTGGTCGTCAATAAATTGTTCGACGAAATCGATTTCGACCAGCTGCTGAATCAACTGGAGATCACGCCGGCCGAAGCGTCGCCGCATTTGAACATTCATTTCGGCGGTCCGGTCGAAGCCCAACGGGGCTTTGTGCTGCACACGGCTGAGTATGTCGGCGAGGGTACGGTGGTCGTCGACGACCAGGTCGCGCTAACCGCGACACTCGACATCCTCAAGGAACTCGCCAGCGGCAGCGGGCCCCGCAATACCATGTTGGCGCTCGGCTATGCCGGCTGGGGGCCGGGCCAGTTAGAAGACGAAATCAGCGAAAACGCCTGGTTGCACGCACCGTTCAACGAGGCCCTGGTATTCGACAGCGATATCGACACCAAATGGCAACGGGCGCTGAACAGTATCGGCGTCGATCTGTCGAGCCTGTCAGGCGCCGCCGGCCGCGCCTGATTTCGGTTCGCTTGCCAGCTGCCGCGGACCGCGCATCCGGCCGATCAGCGCCAACACCACGAAAAAAACCCCCAGGGAGGCTAAGCCGTATCCGGTAATCACAAAGGCGCCGCCGAGGGAGACCCGCTCGGCCAGCGGCAAGCTGTAGAACGGCGATGCAAACTGGCCAAGAAAGAACGCCGCTGTCAGTCCACTGAGCGCGCGTCCGCGAACCGCCGCCGTCGTGCGCGAAATGATCGCCATATTGGCGTTTGGGAAGAACGCGCCCATCGAAAACCCGCCGACCACCATGGCAACCATGACATCGGAAAAGTCGGTTGCCGTGCCGATCAAAACAAAACCGATCGCAACATCGATAAATATCAATGCAAAGATCGTCGCAACGCTGAAATGTCGGCGCAACCAGGGAAAGGCCAGCGAAGCGAAGCCGGAGCTGAAACTGAAAATGCCGACGGCGAGACCGGCGCGCGTCGGATCGCCGACCCCGATCTCAACGAGGAAAAACGGTGTCTGCGACGGGATCATGAACAGGGCGATAAGGCATACGAAGGCGAGAACGTACACCCAGCCGATCACGAACCATTCGCGCCGGCCCGGCGGGGGTTCTACGGGCTGGTTTCTTTCCATCCGCGCGGCCGGCGACGGCTCGTACAGGCTGAGCAGCATCGGCACGATCAACACAAACGAGACGGCGAACAGCGCGAACCCGGCGCGCCAATGAATTTCCGCCAACAGGCCGCCGCAAACGGTATAGATTAGCGTCCCGAATGAAATAAAGGCGCCTTGCAAGCCGGCCACCTTGTTGCGCTGTTCACCGGAGTAGTAGTCGCCGATCAGCGCCGTCACGCTGGTTAGGATGCCAACCAGAAAAACACCGAGAAAGGCCCGGCCGACGATAATCGCCATTAGTGATTCAAGAACCAGGCCCGACAGACCCGCCAGACCGAAACCGATGGTGCTGACGATCAACGTATTGCGGCGGCCGTACCGGTCGATGACGATACCGACGAACGGCCCCGTCAAAGCGACAAACAGCATCGGCACGGTCAACACCATACGCGACAGCAGCTCGGCGTTGGCGAGGTGGGCAAAATCGGCATACAGCGATGGCAGCCCCGGCGCCACCACCGACGCGAGAAACGCCAAACTGCTGGTAAACAGGATCGTTAGCTGGCGCAATCGCGCGCGCGCCATTACGGCGTCCGGGGCAGCGGTTCCCAGCATCAAGTCCGGCGGTTGATCGAGGTACTAATCGAGCAATGCCGACTTATAGTCTTCGGCGAGCAGCGAGAACAGCAGATGATCGTGCCATTCGCCGCGTATTTTCAAATACTTACGTGCGTATCCATCCTGTGTGAAACCGGCCCGCCGCAGCAATTTCTGGCTCGCCTCGTTATGGGGCAGACAAGCCGCCTCGATACGGTGCAGCGCGAGTTGGCCAAAGCAGAATTCGATGATCAGCCGCAGCGCTTCTGTCATATAGCCCTGCCGGGCGTACGACTCGCCGATCCAGTATCCCAAAGTGCCGCACTGGGCAACGCCACGGCGCACGTTCGACAGGCTGATGCCGCCGAGCAGCGCATCGTCGTCGTTGCGAAAGATGAAAAAACTGTGGCCGACATCGTCGCGCCAGTCGGCGGCGTAGCGATTGAGGCGGCGGAAATAGGCCTCGCGGCCCAACGCATCCGGCGGCCATGCCGGCTCCCACGGCTCGAGAAACTTGCGGCTCGCCGTGCGCACTTCCACATAGGCGCGCCAGTCCCGCTCCGCCGGCACGCGGAGATAGACATGTTCGCCGCTGAGGCGCAGATTGCCGGCCGGCGAGGACAGGTTACGAAACAGACGCATGGACTAACTGTGGGCTCCGGCGTTACGCGGCGAGACGCTGCGTGATGGTGTCGTAGGGTTCCAAATTCGCCAGCGGACCGACCGCCGCCAGGACCGGAGGAACCGAGAAGATTTGCGTTGCCAAGGCGCCGATATGTTCGCGATCGATGGCGTCAATCCGTGCCACCAACTCGTCGATTGGCAGGACCCGGCCGAAGATTAACAGGTGCTGAGCGATCTGTTCGCAGCGCGCGCCACTCGATTCGAGCGCCATCAAAAGACTCGATTTCAACTGCGCCCGCGAGCGCGCGACTTCGTCCTCGCGCAAACTGTCGGCCAGCCCGGTTATCTGATCGCACAGTGCCGGAACCATTTCGCCGATCTGCGCGGTGCCGGTTCCGGCATAGACGCCGAACAGCCCGGTATCGGCAAACGCCGACATGAAGGTGTCGATCGAATAAACCAGCCCGCGTTCTTCGCGGATTTCCTGGAACAGCCGCGACGACATGCCGCCGCCAAACAGGTTGGAGAGCACCGACAGGGTGTAAAACTCAGACGTGCCGATCGGCGCGCCGCGGAACCCAAGGACCATGTGGATCTGCTCCAGATCCCGCACCTCGCGGTATTCGCCAGCGCTATAGACGGCTTTCTGCGAGCTATCGTCGCCACCGTTCTTCAACGCGCCGAACACCTGCGCGGCGCGATCGACCAATTGCTCGTGCTCGATATTGCCGGCCGCCGCGACCACCATGCGCCCGGTGCGGTAGTGCGCGTCGTGGAAGCCGACGATCGCGTCGCGCGACATGTTGGCGACAATTTCGGACTTGCCCAGCACCGGCCGGCCGAGCGGCTGATCGGGATAGGCGGTCGATTGAAAATGGTCGAACACGACGTCGTCGGGCGTGTCGTGGGCCTGTCCGATTTCCTGCAATACCACCGACCGCTCGCGGCCCAATTCGACGTCGTCGACCACCGAGTGCTGCAAGATGTCGGCGAGCACGTCGACGGCCAGCCCGGCATCGTCTTTCAAGACCTTGGCGTAATAGGCCGTGGTCTCGCGCGAGGTGTAAGCGTTGATGTTGCCGCCGACCGCTTCGATCTCTTCGGCGATTTCGCGCGCGCTGCGCCGTTCGGTGCCCTTGAACACCATATGCTCGAGCAAGTGGGCGACCCCGTTGATCTGAGCCGGCTCATAACGCGTGCCGGCGCGCACCCACACACCCAGCGAGACCGATTCCACCGTCGGCATGCGGTCGGTCACGACCCGGAGCCCGTTCGGTAATGTGGTTATTTGAATATCACGCATAAAATCAAAGCCTTAGGTCGAAATTTAGGCCGCAATCCGCACCTTGTCACGGATAAAACCTTGCACCGCCGCAAGATCGTCGGCGAGGGTGTCGAAGCGTTCCTCGCGGTCGAACAGGTCGGCCAAATGGGCCGGCAGTTCGGGCCGCACGCCGGTCGCCTGCTCCACCGCATCGGGGAACTTTGCCGGATGGGCGGTCGCCAGCACAATCCGCCGCGAACCGGTCTTGCTTACTTGCCGCGCCGCGCCGAGGCCGACCGCGGTGTGGGGGTCGACCAGAATGCCGTTCGCTTCGTAGGTCTTGCGGATCGCCGCCAGGGTGCCGGGCTCGTCGGTTCGGAAACCGGAGAAAATTTCGCTTGCCGCCTCCCGGAGTTTCGCGCCGTCCGGCAGTGTGCCGGTGTCACGGAATTTTCCTATCGCCTCGGTGACCGCCGCGCCGTCGCGGTCGAGCAGGTCGAACAGCAGGCGCTCGAAATTGCTGGAAATCTGGATGTCCATGCTCGGCGACAAGGACGGGCGCACCGGCGCGATCGACATGTCGCCGGTCTCGAAGAACCGGGTCAGGATGTCGTTCTGGTTCGATGCCACGATCAATTTAGTATCGGCCAATCCCGACTGGTGGGCGGCATAGCCGGCATAAACGTTACCGAAGTTGCCGGTCGGCACGACGAACGAGACCGGCTGGTCCGGCGCACCCACCTGAGCGGCAGCGGTAAAGTAATAGACGATCTGCGCCATTACCCGCGCCCAGTTGATCGAGTTCACCGCCGACAGGTTCATCGCGTCGCGGAACGCCTCGTCGTTGAACATGCCTTTGACCAGATCCTGGCAGTCGTCGAAGGTGCCCGCAATCGCAATGTTGTGGACGTTGGGCGCCAGCACCGTCGTCATCTGGCGGCGCTGCACGTCCGACACCCGGCCAGCCGGGTGCAGCATGAAGATGTCGAGATTGTCGCGGCCGCGGCACGCCTCGATCGCCGCCGAGCCGGTGTCGCCCGAGGTCGCGCCGACGATGGTGATGCGCTCGCCGCGTTTGGCCAGGATGTGCTCGAACATGCGGCCGAGGAACTGCAGGGCGAAGTCCTTGAACGCCAGGGTCGGGCCGTGGAACAGCTCGAGCAGCCAGGTGTCGGCGTCGAGCTGGCGCAGCGGCGCCACCGCCGGATCGGCGAACACGGTATAGGTGTCGCCGATCAGTGCGCGCAGCGCCGCGTCATCGATGCAGTCTTGATCGATATAGGGGCGCATCACCCGATAGGCGCACTCGGCATAGCCCGCGTCCGCCATGGCGCGGACATCATCGGCCGCCACAGGTGACCACTGCTCGGGGATATACAGGCCGCCGTCGCGGGCGAGGCCCGTCAAGACGACGTCCTCGAACCCGAGCGCCGGCGCCGCGCCTCTGGTGCTGATGTAGCGCAAAAATAACTGCTCCTCGTTGGGCGCGGGTAACCTATCCAAAGGACCCCGGCCTCACAAGCTGTCGCCGCACTGCACAAATCTATCGCTTAGTTGAGATACCGCTCGCGCAGGTGCTGCTCGAACACCTTGGGGTTGAGCGGCTCGCCGGTCGCCGCGGTGAGCAGATCGTCGGCGACCAGACGCGAACCTTGCGAATGAACGTTCTCGCGCAGCCAGCCCATCAGCGGCGCGAAGTCGCCCCTGGAAATGCTCTCTTCGAGGTCGGGATTGGCGCGCCGGGCGGCGGCGTAGATCTGTGCCGCGGCGATCGCGCCCATGGTGTAGGTGGGGAAATAGCCGAACTCGCCCGACGGCCAGTGGATGTCCTGCAAACAGCCCAGGCGGTCGTCGGGCGGCACGATGCCGAGCAACTCTATCATGCCGTCGTTCCACGCCGCCGGCAGGTCGGCCAAGGCGAGATCGCCGGCAATCAGCGCTCGCTCGAGCCGGTAGCGCAGGATGATATGGGCCGGATAGGTCACCTCGTCGGCGTCGACGCGGATGAAGCCGGGCTCGACCCGGGTATAGAGCCGGTAGAGATTTTCCAGCTGCCACGCCGGGCCGCTGCCGTCGAACGCCTTTTGCATCAACGGGCCGGCATAGGCCAGGAACGGCCGCGAGCGGCACACCTGCATCTCGATCAACAGCGACTGGCTCTCGTGGATCGCCATGCCCAGGGCGCTGCCGACCGGCTGATAGCGCCACGCCTCGGGCAGGCCCGCCTCGTACATGGCGTGGCCGG